>VOFC01007039.1_pt1 | contig 53570 bp, 66 predicted proteins | sample 5384161 | NCBI WGS metagenome assembly VOFC01 (sample SAMN12384722, study PRJNA508395) | human gut metagenome | isolation source: healthy gut B | host: Homo sapiens | reverse complement strand
CGGTTGTTGTATTGCTGTCGTAATGCTTTATATCGCCGCGTTTGTTGGTTTCATAAGAATCCGCGTCCTTCCGCTGACGCTGATCCGCAAAACCGGATCCGCACATTTATCCAGTCGTTTTACAGGCCTATGTTACGCTCGCTGTGATGACCTTTCCAGCCATCCTGCACGCAACGCAGTCGCCGATTTCAGGTGCAGTTGCCCTGATCAGTCGGAATCATCGCCGCATGGCCTGGCGCCGATTATTTCCATCCGATCTGCTGCGCAATTGTTTTCCTGATCGAGCTGTTTATCTAAAACCATATCACAGCTTAAATTTCGTATCTTCCGTTATTAACTTGTTAGTGCTATTCCTATGACACCACCTGAAATCAATTGAACAAGGAGCGTTATCACATTTAAGACTTAAAAAGAACTGCTTAAATGGGAAAACAAAAACCGACTGTCCCGGTTGTGATTTTACTGATTGCTGTCTTTCGTTGTTCGGCATCTTAAGGATCCCCCACAAAGATCAGGCCTTGACCCGATTCCTGCTGGGCTTATGCTCCCCTCAATATCGTCTATAAAGATGGGACCCCGCAGAGCAGACCTCTGACGGAAGGACTGTAAAGGAATATTATTGAAACGACAAAGGTTACTGGTCTCATTGTCAGCACCGAGCTCCTGTCCCTTTCCTGTTTACAATGAAACCATTTCCGATGTCGATCTGAAAACACTGGGTCTCAGACCGTCGGTCAGCCAAAAGATGCTCCAAAGCTTGCTGCATACATTGTAGACCACTTCAACAACAACGGCTTTGAGCCTCCCTTCCGACTATGAGCAGATCATTATCCGATACCACCGTACCTTGATGGGCAGCAGCCTTGTGCTCTTACATTTGCTGCAGTCTTTTTCATCTCAGTGTGATTGTCCTGATCTCCCCAGGAAAAACAGCAACTTCATTCAGACTCCGTATTCAGGAGCTTATGCAAAACGGTGAGTTCGAACCGCTCTTGTCGATTTTAGTCAGTTGATCGCTGCTTTTGTGAATGGATTAGGTCTGTCTTCCTCATTATCTCCTTGACTTTTCCAATTTATAAAGTATGGTTTTTCTGTATATCCTCTGATCAGTTTTATAATGCTTTTTAAATGCACAGCGGTAACGGCAATCCTACAACATCCAATTACATTGCTCTGGAGCACAAGAACGACAGCGGTTTGTTGCAGTCATCTGAATGTATCTAGCACTTTAACGTTGCAATCATGCTGAAACAGTCTAAACGAGGTATGGCCGGTGATCGTTTCATTTGAACCAGAACCTTATTCAAGTGGAAGGCGCATGGGGACATGCGATCTGTAAAAATAAGTGACATGATGCTCCCCAAACCCTTTGCCGCCAGTCTCGATCAGGTAACACTTTTCTTTATCCCCATCGTCAGTCTTGAAAAAACAAACGCGGCATCCCAGCGAAAGCTGCGGCATGATTGTACCCCCATAGAATACAAACGCCGCCGTGAGGCGAGACAAAGCCGCCCTTTTCTGAACTCTACGATAAAACCTATCTTTGCGACCGGTTTTTTGTGAAATTCATGATAGAAATGCACGCTTGCGTGCATTCTATTGTTTATTCTTTTCATAATCCATACTTCGCTGATCGCCAGCGCCTTTAAGGTATCAAACCTCCCAACGCTTCAGTGCCGTCCTGATAGGATTCCTCTGGCAGGTCGTATTCCCCAGAACGGCTTCCTTCCCGCCTCGATCTCCTGGCGGACAGATTTTCCGTTCGATTCTGGCAATCCGGTTCGCTAGCAGACTTTTTCCGGCATTATTGACCAGCGTTTCACCCTTCAGCGCGTCCGTCCTACAAATGCCCGGAAAACGAATTCGATAGCCACCTTCAATCCCATAGCTTCCTGATCAAGTCCGGTAAACGTTATTTCCAGCAGTCCAGCACTGGTACGTCAGCGCCCAGGTCAGCGGGCAGGCATCGGGAACCGTAACCAGCCGTCGATCTCAGCGGCAGCAGGCCGACCATTGTATACACGCTGTGATCGATGAACGGAGTTTTTAAATCCGATTCTCCCAGCTGTGCCATACAGAAACATGAAAAGCCTTCGTAAGAGCTGGCGCAGAACTGATTTCCGATCCTGACGCAGGTTCAGCTGATGCAGTGCTGCGCATCTGTTCTTTTCTGTCGCGCATCTTTTCAACTGTTTAAAGCTCTGCATCAACACGATAACTCATTTTAGCATGCTTCGTCTGCAGGTATGCGCCAGAATCCAGCACTGCCCGCCGTGATGGTTTTCGTCACAATAAATTCCGTAGGCTGTCGCCAGTCAGCATTTCAAACAGCATTCTCCGCCGCGCTGGAACGTCCCTGAAAGATTCAGATCGTCCGCGCCTCCCGGATAACTGCTTTGCTTCCGGTAATATCCGCCAGGTCGAGCACCGCACGCGCCTGTTGCCCAGCTCCTGATCCTTTCGCATATTTCTGTTTCGTCCAGTAATCCGTCAGAATCCGCAGCTTTAACATCTGATAGCGGTAATTGTTTTTCACCTGTTTCGATACAGTTTTATCGAATGCTGTAAAGGATTCATACAGTGCATCGATTCCGTCGTTTTCCAGAACCGGGCCATCCCAGTTATGCTCACGTCCATCAAAAAATTCCAACCTGCTCAGAGGTTTCCGAATCGATAAACAGGTTTTATTAATCCGCCATCGTTTCTCCCGCCGCCACCGAGCTGTCAAAAATCCCGATCCGCCCAGAGGATCTTGTTGACGTCGTCATGGATACCCTCGAATAGGTGATCGAACCGATGGTATACGGCTCTAACATATTGTGAATCGCTTTCATTTTTTCCGGACGCGCATTGTAGCCCTCCCGTCCGCTCGTCAGTGCAAACGCCATATCCCAGTTTTCCACCGGGAACTGACAGTTCGAATTGTGGGAAATATCCGGATAGTTCCGAATGTTTTCACGATATTTTTCGGGAAGCTTCTACAGCTCTTCGATGCTGTCCTGCTCCCAGGGCGCAAAGCACACGCCGTTAATCCAGTCCGGCTCCTTTGCGATTTCTTCATAAAAGTATCGTACCAGCCAGGCTCCGGCTGAAAATGCTGCGGTGCAACCCATACGCCCGCTTCCGGATGATATTCGTGCAGAATTTCCACAAAATGCTCTGTCAGACGCATCGCATCCGTCGGCCAGAGGGAACCGGGATCCCCCGCGGAACCAGCATTGCATCCAGATAAGGAATTGCAGAAAAGACCCTCCGGCGTTCTTCCCATCTCCCGGTCGATGCACCCAAAATCATGATAATCGCGTCCGACATTCGGATACCACAACCAGACGTCCATGCCATAGGAATGAATGATTTTGGAAACCTCGCACATCAGCTCCATCGGATCTTCCGGGAAAAGTGCGGAATACAAACGGTCGTCCGTCTTCGGCGGAAGCAGCTCGATGGCGTTTGCTCCGAACAGCGCCAGATCCTCGATATACGCCTCGAATTCCTTTTTTGACCATGCACCGTAGGTATTGTTTTTGTCCCGGTAGCCCAGCTGATGTCCCCGCAGCGGATACTGCGGCGTCATGCTCAGGCTGTCCAGCTCGTCCGGAATTTCAATGCTGCCTTTTTTTACAATTGCTTTTCTCAAAAGCCGCGCCATCCCGTAAAACTCGCCGCGCTCGTCTTTTCCGAGCACAACGATGCGCCCGCTGCCGTCCGGGTTGTCGATAACCCGGATCCGGAAGCCCTCTTTGCCCGGCACAGTGATGCCGTCAAACAGCGCTTTGACCTCCTCGCTGCAGCTGTCCTCTTTATAAAACTCTATGCTGATTTTTCCAGACGTTTTAGACTGCAGTAAAGAAACACCGCTTCGTTTTTTTAAATTTTTGCAAAATACGTCCGCAGTCTTTTTTTCCAGAGCAGTCTGAAGCTGCGGTTTGTATACAACAGCTGACGTGATTTCCATTTTCTTTCTCTCCTTTTCTTTATTTCCACAACTTCCGTGCCAGGATGTCCAGCGGCTCTGTGAAACCGCTCAAACAGCCCGTCCTCCGTAATTTCATTTCCATCCTGCGATGCATAATCGTTCCACAGCATGTAGCAGGCTCCCAGCGTCCGGCTCGACCACCGCGGAAGCTCCCAGGTTCGCTCCTGCGTTTCGAAAACGTTCGGCTGCCACTTTTTTTCCAGAAAATCCAGATCCAGACGGTCATAGCCGCCGCCCGGAATCAGGTACAGACTGCTGCTCAGCGAATTGATGATGGAAAATCCGGCATCATACATTTCCTGCGGATCTGTCCAGTCCGTATCCCATACCTGTAGCTGAATTTTTCTGGAAAGCCCCGAATAATCCTGTCCGGTCTTCGACAGGCTGCCCCACATGCGGATCGTCTTTTCCGGCGCTGCCTCCGCCACATAGTCCGAAAGCGCTTTCATATAATCCACAAAGGCTTTCTGATTCCCAAAATACTCGTCCATGCCGATATGCACCGTCCCCGTTCCGGAAAAAGTATCCGACTCTATCAGGTATTCCGACCAAATCGTCTCTGCCAGCTTCTGCGCTGCCGGGTTGGACAAATCCAGCTGATCGACACTCTCCGGGTCACCGGAAAGCCCAAGCTTCGGAAATACTTTTGTAAGTGCCAGACTGTGGGCGGGCGTGTCGATTTCCGGCACGACCTCAACGCCCATCACCGCAGCGTCCTCGATAAACTGTGCAAATTCTTCTTTGGAATAATACAGATCCTGCGACGTAATCGACTGTCCCGCTTTATTTCTCACATCCGATTCCAGCCGAAACCCCGCATACAACTGTCGCGCGCCCTCTTTTGTCCCATCGTAATCGCTCTGGGAAATGATCTGATTGTCGTTCAAATGAATCTGCAGCGTGTTCATCTGATGCTTTGAAAGCTCTTCTGCAATGCGGTACAGAAGTTCGAGGGAAACCGGTCTGCGCCCTACGTCGATTCCAAAGCCCCGGACCGACCACGCCGGATAGTCCCGCAGCACGCCGGCCGGAAGCTGTCCTTCTGATTCCTCCCAAAGCTGTCCAAGCGCCACACACCCCCAGCGCACCCCGCGCCTCGTGCGCGCTGAAATCGAAATCACGCCCGGACTCTCTGCTTCCAAATTCAGTTCATACCCCTCGTCCCCAAGCGTCTGTGTCCATTCTTTCCCGTCCCCGACAGCCTTCCGGAAGTCCAGGACGATATCTCCTTCCGTTGGTTTTTCTGTATCCGCCAGCTTCTCAACCGATACGTCCTGCAGCAACTGTCCGGAAAGCTCCGTTGCAAAAAGCTGTGCCGTCCGCTCCAGCTCCTCGTCCCGGTACACGACCCGGATGAAACGGGTTGTCCAGTCAGAGTGGGCCGCTCCAGTGGACGCGCCACCGGGCTTCCATTCCATCGCGGTGAAGCCCTTTGGAAGGGTCCCTGCCGAGAGGGCTTCCGGTACTTCCTCCCGTTCTCTGTCCACTTCCACCCTCTCCGATGCCGGAATCTTTGTCTGTATTCCCGGCAGTTCCTGCATTTCTCCGTCTTTTTCCAGAATAAATCCAAGCACAACCTGCGTATCCGCGATCGTGTCCGTGATTTTTCCGTCCATATTTACCAGCACATCATAATCCGCCCCGCCAAAGGAAATGCTGTACGGCTCCGGCACCGTTGGGAGCTCCAGCGTTCTGCGGCTCCCGTGCTTCAATCTCCGGCGTTTCAATCACAAAACAATCCTCCAACTGTCCGTACACTTCCAGCTCCTGTACCGAGACGTTCTGATAATACAGGCTTAAATCGCTTTCCTCTTTCAAAACATCCGTCACATGCAGACGAAAATACCGCGCCTCTACAGGCTCATTCAACACAATCTGCTGCTCTTTTTGCTCCGGCGCCTCTTCAAAAACAGATGCCTGCTGCCAGTACTCTTTATCCTGGGAATATTCCAGGGCATAGCCTTTCACATTCGTCCGTTCCCAGTATATCCGAACCGCACCGATGCTGACCGGTTCTCCAAAATCCGCCATCAGCCAGTGATCGTTGTTTTCCCAATCGTTTTCCGATGACCAGCGCAGGGTTTCGTCCGTACGATTTCCGTCTCCCGCATACATTGCCCGAAAGTCCTTTGCCTTCCTCGCTGTCCGCTGTCAGCTTCGCTTTTTTCTGTAAAATCAGATTTTCCCCAACGGTTTCTACCGTCAATCCGGCATCGCATTCTTCCGCACTCCATACCTGCCATAACGGCTGCTCTTTCTCAGAAATTTCTGTCCTACTTTGAGAAGCAGCTGACATTCCGAGTACTCCTGCAGCAAGCACCGCAGCCTGAAGGAATTTTGACACACGGACTGCGTGCCTGCCATTGGCATGCCGCCTGCCCACCTGTTTGTCGCCTGCAGATTTTCCATCTTCCAGCCTGCGATCCGCGTGCAGCAACATTTTGCTGTCTTTTTCCCGTTTTTTTCTCTTCATGCCGTCTTAGAACCTTTCCAGTCCGATTTCTATCCACTATCCGAAAAATTTCATCACGATTTTTCCCGCCAGAAAAACGACCATTCCAATCGTGGGAACCACATAGATTCCTGCAAAAAAGACTCCCAACAGCAGCCGATACAGCATACCGAAGCATTTTTCGGCCTTCGCCTTCTGCTCTGCTGCAATTTTCCATCCCGTCTCAGCTTTCCGCCCTGCAAAAAACAGAATTAACAGGAACGCAAGCCCCAAAGCGCTGATGCCAGCCCCAGTTTTCAGTCCCGGCTCCTCAAACGAAAATACAACTTCATTTTCGCCCTCTGTCAATGTTATCCCCAAAAAGCCGCCAAGTATCGGCTCGATATCCACAGTTTTCCCGTTTTGCATACACTTCCATCCGTCTATCGCAACGAACGGAACAAACAACGTTTCTCCCTCTGCCGCAGACACACTCACATGAATTTGTGCATTGCGCTCTGAAATGGAAAGCTCTGACGACTGCAGGATTCTGGCGGCTTCTGACTGCAGCGCCGCCTGCCATGCATTCTCATGCAGCGCACCAAGCTCCATCTCCTGTGCTGCGACCAGCGTCCCCATCCGGTCGGTAACAGAAATCATCACCTCCTGCGCTTCAAAGTTCCCAACCAAATCAGCCGATGTGCACTCGCCATCTGGTTTTTCTCCGGAATTTCAACTGGCTCACCGTTGACTGAAACAAAAATTTCATCCGCGCTTCTTCCTGCATCCAGATACAAAAGCTGCTTGTCCGTCACAGAAATACAAAAGCGTTCCATCCTCCAAAACAAGCTCCTGAGCCGGGAAAACTTCCATGATATTCGTATACTCTTTCGAACCGGTCGTCACATCCACGCTCTGCTCTTCTTCAGAAGTCTGTCGATGTTTCGTTTCAACATCCTCTGCAGATAAAGCTCTGCCCAGGCACGCTGATTGGAAAGTACGCTGTCGCTGCCCGACTGCCCCAAAGCTTCCTTTGAGAATACAAACACATTGCGCAGCATTGTATCGGAAATCTCCGTTCCGCCGACGGCACGCACCGAAACCCAGGGTGCAAGATAACCGAGACTTTCCAAAACCGCCTTTGTCTGTTTGCTTTCGGTCGGAAAGTATCCGCTGATCGAGCCTTTCCGGTCCACCAATGCAGCGTTGATCGGAAGATCGTCCCGATCTGCCTCGCGCGCAAGCAGCCACGAAGGCTCTACGGATGCAGCGTTTTCATTCTCCGCCTGCTTTGCAATTTCTGTCATCTGTCGGTACGCCGCTTCATTTTCCTGTCGAACCGCATAATCTGGCGGCAGTAAAATCATTGTATACACACAAAAGCCGCCAACAAGTGCTCCAAGCACCGCCATTCCCGGGAACCCTGCCTCTCCTGTTTTTTCCCCGGAGGTCTTTGCATGGAGCGCCTTTTGTCCGCACCACGCCGACACTCCAACAAGCAGCAATACAACCGCTGTCACAGCGGTTTCTTTCGGACACACCTTGCTGATCGCCAGCGAGGAAAACGCCTGCACCAGACGCTCTTCCCAAATGAGTGTCAGGCATACAGCGCCCAATGCGGATACAGCCGAAGCAACCAGCAGGAGCACACAGCGCAGCCGGAGCCCTGCCGGATGTTTGCAGACATTTTCTGTATGAAAATCATCCGCATCGCGCTCCTTTCTCACCGCCACAAGTGCCGCCATGCTCAGTACCGCCATGTACCCATAGCGCACCGGGAAGCACACATAGGACCCCATATGCCACAGGAGGTTAGCCGGTTCCAGCAATACCGTCAGCCACAAAAATCCCGTCAGATACAGCCAGAACCGTTCTGCAGCGCTGTGCGTTTCCCGTTCCGCAGCGCTGCGCCTTTTGCGTTTCCGGAAACATCCCGAAGCAAACAGAAGCCCGATCAGTACCGGATTTGCAATCTGGAACAGCCTCTCAAACAAATCATCCAAACCATGCCGTTTCATCACACCGAAATAGGACAGATTTTCCCCGAACGCGCGGACTGCAAAAGCAGAATCGCAGACGGGAGCAGAACCGCCGCCGAAATACAAATTCCGATCAGCGTATCAATTCCCATACACCCCATTTTTCGGGTACGGTTTTCTTTTCTCTCACAGGTATAGAGCCAGATCGCCCCGGCAAAAAGTGAAAACAGAAGCGTCATAAACCCGAGCTGAATGGACAACATCAGCTGCCATGCGAGCAAAACAGCGTACCAGCCGCCCTTTTTCTCCCGCAGCAAACGCAAAAGCGCCAGGCAAAACAGCGGAAAAATCACCGGAAAAATCATCCACTTGATGATCTGATAGTTATACGCCATGTACCCGCAGCATGCGTAGCAAACGGCGAGCGCTACATTCTGAAAGCGTCTGCCCGATGCTGTTTTTCCCAGAAAAATATGCGCTGTAACCGCCGATGCAGTGCTGTAAAGCAGCACCAGCACATTGACCGCCTGATAAATTCTGTCCCGCCCAAACAATAGCAAAACATAGTTAAACGGATTGAGCACCTCATTGATCGTATCCGCATACAGATTCGCCCCCGCCGGAAACGCTAAAGTCCAGAAACAGATTTTTCTGTCCTGTCACAACATCGTAAAAATGATACAAAAGCGGCAGATACTGGGAATATAAATCCGTGATCGCCACTGATCCATCCCCGAAGGGATACATTTTTTTATAAGAAAAAAGCAGGCAAAACAGCGCCACACTGCAAAGTGCAGTAAGCGCCGTCGCCTGCCATGTTTTACGGGATTCTTTTTTCAGTTTTCCATGCCAGAATACTCTTTGGTCTGTCCGATTTTCCATTCAGATTTCTCCGTACTCTATCTTCCTTAAAGCAGACACCACACTGCCGTCATCGCCGTGCTCAACAGACAAAATGCCAGCAGCAGTACAAAAAGCACCTGCGATATTGCTCTTTTCACCGCCGAATGCCCGGTCGCACCGCCCTCCCTGCGCCGCATCTCAAGCTGCTCTTTCGTGCCCTCCTGCCAGATAAATGCCAGCGCAATCGCCGGAAACAGCAGCTCGATTTCCATATATCGAAAATGCATGCTGCATTCCTGCGGATAGTCATAGGCAAACTTCAGATACAGGAGCAGGTGCACAAAATAGCCAACCACAAATAAAATCCGGCTCGCAGAATCGATGCCGCAGCGTTTTGCCTGAACGACAAATACACGAATAAATGCCATCCATGCCGCCAGCGCCAGCAGCGCACCGACCAGCATCAAAAAGCACTGCCAGCACCTTTACACTGCGTCCGACGTCCGCCATATCCCATTCACCCAGCACTGAGGTACGGATGATCTGCATCCATACATTATAGCCACAGCCCAGCTTAAACTGACGTAAGTTGTCCAACATTTCCGACGGCACCGGGAACAGGAAACGGTTCAAAACCGGGACATTTCCGGTGTACTGCCAGGAATCCTCCGGCAGCGTATAAATCCACACGAGGGGCATATGGAACTGAATCTTATTTCGGATATAAAAGCTCATGCCAAGGGGAATCGAAACTACACCAAACAGAACGTACTGACCGAGCAGCTTCTTTACCGGGACGACGGGAATTGCAGCATTTCGGGTGCTCTCTACGCTGCGCCCCCGTTATCTCGTCCATTGTCCAGACTTCTTACCAGCATCCAGAGCATCACCGCCGCGATCGGAAAGGCCATCTGCGCGACACTCTGTTTTGTCAGCATACCAAGCGCGATAGAAACCGCCAGCTTTAAGATGTTATGCGCCGTCGGAAAGCGGCTCCACAAAATCGTATAGTACACGCACATCACCGTAAACATCAGGCTCATGCAATCGTTGTTCACGCTTCCGGAAAGCAGCACCAGCGCCGGATGGAAGCAAAACAGCAGCATCACAAAGCGTTTTGCTTTTTCCGTCAGTTCAAACTGCTCTGCAATCCGCAAAAGGAACCAGAGAATAAGCAGCGAGCAGACAAACGGGACGACCTGGATCGACTCCTCCAGCACATCCGTATTGGAAATAAAAAGAGAGCAAAGCTTCATCCACAGTGCGCACAGATAATGGTGCAGCGGCGGATGGTTGAACTGATAAACACTCGTCGGGTCAAAATCCGGCAGCTTCCAGTTTTCATATAAATACTGGATATATGCCAGATGTCCGCCTGTCACCGTATGCCCGGCATCCAGATCGATCATCCCGATATCATACTGTCTGTCATAGATCGTGGAAAAAAGCACATAAAACAGGCGCAGCAGACAGCCTGCCGCCAGTATCACATCCATTTTGATCCGATCTGTCCTTTTTTCCACTTTCTCCATGCTCTCCCCCATTTCGTGCCCAGCGCTGCAGTAGTTTGACGCTGCGCCGTTGTTACATCCGCGCTATAATTTTTATGTCCGTGCCTCAGTTTTTGACCGCACGGCGCGGCCAGCTTTAATGCAGCAAAATCATCGAAAACAGTACGGTAAGGATACCGCAGACACCGATCGCCAGTCCGCTCATGGCGCCCTCTGTTTCTCCCAACTCAATCGCCTTGGATGTTCCCACCGCGTGGGAGCATGCGCCGATGGAAATCCCGGCGATCATCGGATCGTTTACCCGGAAAAGTCTGATCAGTGTCGGTGCAAAAATGCTTCCCAGAATGCCGGTAAAAATAACCGCAACAACGGTAATGGGCACCATTCCTCCGTGTCCCTCTGCAACGCTGACTGCGATGGGTGTCGTAACGGACTTCGGAATGAGCGAGACTGTCATCGCCTCGTCCATGCCAAACAGCTTACACATCAGCAGCACGCTCCCCATCGATGCAAGAGATCCGCAGGACGCACCGACTACGATGGGAAGCCAGTTTTTCTTTAACAGCTCTGCCCGCGTGTAGATCGAAACTGCAAGACATGCCGTTGCAGGTGCGAGGAACATGTTGATAAGCGCTCCGCCTTCATTATATTCCTCATACGGAATTTTAAAGATCAGTAAAACGCCGGATACGATCACAATTGCAAGCACAAGGGGATTGCACAGCACCAGTCCGGTCTTTTTGCGGATCCAGGTTCCAACCCAGAACGCCGCGATGCTCAGCCCGATTCCGAAAAACGGAGACATAAACAGTTCATGCATCATTCTTTTGCCCTCCCGCTTTTCTTTTTCTGCATCAGATACAGCGCGAGCTTCATGCTGTATGCCGTCACTGCAAATGTCACCACCGTACTCACCACGCAGATCACGATCAGCTGCACCACCCAGTTTTTCAGGACGTCAAAATAGTTGATGATGCTGACTCCCGCCGGGATAAAAAAGAATGCCATATTTTCCAGCAGAAAATCCGATTTTTCGCGGATATGGTCTACCTTCAGAATATGTACGCACAACAGAATGAACAGCAAAATCATGCCGATCACGCTCGCTGGAAAAGAAAACGGAAGAAGCTTTTCGATAATCTGAGAAATCCAGCAAATCGAAAAGATAATTCCTACCTGTGTTACAATTTTCAAGTTTTAATTTCCTCCTTTGATCCGGTGCTGCCCCTTAAAGCAGGCAGCGCTGCATATCTTTTATCATCTGTTCCGCCTGCGAAAGCAGGTCTTCAGAGTTTTTCTCCACTACATTACTCCTTTTGAACTGATAAGTAAAGACCGGATTCCCCTGAGGTAAAAACTTTAAACTGTTCCCATATTGTTCGAAAAGCATCGGGATATTTTCCCCGTGCACCCGTGCGTCCGGTCTGTATACAAAGCGCAGCTCCCCCGGACGCCCCTTGATTTCCATAATATAAAGCTTGTGCGCCTGCGCCCGCAAAAGCGCAATCCGCAGCAAATTGTCTACGGACTTCGGCACGGTTCCGAAGCGGTCGAGCAGCTCTTCTTTCATCTCTGCACTCTCGCTTTCCGTCTCCACGCCGGCAATTCGCTTGTAAATGTCGAGCTTCTGCTGCTCATTGACAATGTAAGAAGCCGGAATATAAGCGTCCACCTCCAGCTCCACCGTCGTAAGAAAGTCCGGTGCAGTGTCCTCGCCCTTTAAATTCTTTACCGCTTCGTTCAACATTTTACAATATAAATCATAGCCAACCGCTTCCATATGACCGTGCTGACGCTCTCCCAAAAGGTTGCCCGCGCCGCGGATCTCCAAATCCTTCATTGCAATCTTAAAACCGCTGCCCAGATCGGTAAACTCCCGGATCGCCGCCAAACGCTTTTCTGCAATTTCCCGCAGCACCTTGTCCCGCTTATACATCAAAAATGCATAAGCCGTCCGGTTCGAGCGCCCGACACGTCCGCGCAGCTGATACAGCTGGGACAATCCCATTCGGTCAGAATCGTGGATGATGATCGTGTTGACGTTGGAAATGTCCAGTCCGGTTTCGATGATCGTCGTTGCAACCAGGATGTCGATTTCGCCGTTGATAAAGCTAAACATGATTTTTTCCAGCTCTCTCTCCGACATCTGTCCGTGTGCAAATGCCACATTCGCATCCGGCACCATTTTCCCAATCTTTGCTGCCATATCTGCAATCGTATTGACGCGGTTGTATACATAATACACCTGACCATTCCGGGACAGCTCACGGGTGATCGCCTCACGCACCATTTCTTCATTATATTCCATCACATAGGTCTGGATCGGCTGACGTTCCTCCGGCGCTTCCTCCAGCACGCTCATGTCGCGGATACCGACCAGAGACATATGCAGGGTCCTTGGAATCGGCGTTGCCGTCAGGGTCAGCACATCCACGTTCTCTTTCATTTTCTTGATCTTTTCCTTAGTGGGTCACGCCAAAGCGCTGCTCCTCGTCGATCATCAAAAGACCAAGATCCTTATATTGCATATCTGATGAAAGCACGCGATGTGTCCCGATCACGATATCCACCAGACCTTTTTTGAGATCCTCGATCACCTTTTTCTGCTGCGCAGGCGTCCGAAACCGCGACATCTGCTCAATCCGGATCGGATAATCCTTCATGCGCTGCACAAAGTTGTTGTAATGCTGCTGCGCCAGAATCGTCGTCGGCACCAGAAATGCCACCTGCTTGCCGTCCTGCACCGCCTTAAACGCCGCGCGGATTGCAACCTCGGTTTTACCATAGCCAACGTCCCCGCAGATCAGGCGATCCATGATTTTGTTGCTCTCCATGTCCCGCTTCGTCGCCGCAATTGCCATCAGCTGGTCATCCGTTTCCTCAAACGGGAACATTTCTTCAAACTCCCGCTGCCAGACCGTATCCTCCGAAAAAGCGTAGCCCTTCCCGTTCTGGCGCGCCGCATACAGCTCCACCAGATCCTTTGCGACCTCATCCACTGCCGCCCGGACACGGGTCTTGGTCTTGTGCCACTCCTGCGTTCCGAGCTTGTTTAACTTCGGCTTTTTCGCTGCATCGGCGGATGCGTACTTCTGAATCGCGTCCAGACCGGTTGCCAGCACATAGAGGTTTCCTCCGTCCCGGTACGAAATTTTCATGTAATCCCGGACCGTTCCCTCCATTTCAACCTTCTCGATGCCCTGATAAATACCGAGACCGTGCGTCTCATGTACGACATAATCCCCGACCTTCAGCTCTCCGAAATCGCGGATTTTCGTGCCCTCATAGCGCTGAATTTTCCGCTTTTTCTTTTTTTGGGCGCGCCAAAAATATCTCCCTCCGAAATAACCGCGAATTTCAGCATCGGATATTCAAAGCCTTTTCCACATGTCCGTAAAAAAGCTCTGTCTCGCCAGGCAAAACCTCCCGGTCAGGGTCTTCGCTGTAAAAAGCGCTCAGCTCCTGCTCCCGCAGATCGGCTGCCAGACGCTTCGCCCGCGTCCGGGATGCACATAACAAAAGCACCCTGCTGCCATTTTTCTTGTAACGTTTTAAGTCCTTTAACAGGGCTTCAAAACTGTTGTTATAGGACGGCATGCTGCGCACCGTGATTTCAAACCTGCGATCCGGCTTAAACAGGCTGCTCTTTTGCATCCAGCGCGGCGAGTGACACTGCCCGATACTGCAACAGCTTCCCTGCGATTTCCTTTTCGGGATACAAAAGCTGCGCCTGTCCCGGCAGAATATAGCCTTTTTCCAGACGTCCGGTCATGCTCTCCCGAAATTCTGTCTCAAGTACCGCGTTCGCCGTCTCCGACAAATGCTGTGGCTCATCCAGAAAAACGGCTGTTGTCTCAGGATTGAAAAATTCCAGAAAGGACTCCGTCTGCGGATAAAAATAATGCACAAAGCTTTCCAGATTGACTACACTGCCAAACTCCTGCGCAGACTCTTCGATCTCTTTGATCTGCGTCTCAATCCGGTGCGCTGCCTCCGGATTGCCCTGTTCCCGCAATTTTTTGGCATATTGCTTCGTCTCTTTTTTGATTCTCGCAAATCCGTCCTGCCTGCGCGCCTCCGAAAGCATCAGCTCCGTTGCCGGATAAATCGCAATCTCATCCAGATTTTCCACCGAACGCTGGGACAGCACGTCAAAGCTTCGAATCGACTCTACGCTGTCTCCCCACAGCTCGATTCGATACGGATTTTCTTCCGTCATATCGAAAATATCAATAATTCCGCCGCGAATGGAAAACTGTCCCGGTTCCTCTACCTGCGGGCTCTTTTCATAACCCATTTCCACCAGCTGAGCGGAAAGCTTCCTCTCGTCTACCGTTGATTTTTTATCGAAATGTAGTATTCTTGACACAATCCCGGAAAGCGGCGTCTGCGGCATCATCAACGCGGACATCGTCGTTACGATCGTAACCGGACGCTTTTCGAGCAGCGCGCGCAGCACACGCATCCGCTCCCGCACCAGATCGCCGCCGGAAACATCCGCCTGATAAAAGATCAGATCCTTGCCCGGATATACCATCGTCCTGCGGTCGTAAAACCCATATTCTGCGCCGATTTCCCGCGCTCTTTTGTCACTGAAAGTAACGATGATTTTCTGTGTAAAACCATCGCTCAATCCATATACCATATGAAGCTTCTGGGAATCATACAGCCCGGAAAAGGCAACATGCCCTTTTCCTCTGTCCAGAAGTGCTTTTCCCTCTTCAAACTCCGCCAATTCCCAAAGCGGAGCTGTCAATACTTTCATGCTATGCCTTCTCCACTTTTCGCCCGTTATACACGTTCATCGCTGCATCCGGACCTTTTTCCAGAATCATCTGCACCGCTTCACAGACTTCCTCCGAAACCTGCTTCATCAGCACCTGCTCCTCCCGATCAAAATGTCCCAGCACATAGTCCGCAAGGTCGTAGCCTGCCGGTTTTTTCCCCGACGCCGACCTTAATCCGCACAAACTGATCTTTTCCAAGATGCTGAATAATATTCTTCAAACCGTTATGACCACCCGCGCTGCCTTTTTTGCGCACCCGGATGATGCCAGGCTCCAGGCTGATATCGTCGTGAATCACGATCAGGTTCGTGCTGCCGTCTACCTTATAATAATCCAGCACTTCCCGGATACATTCGCCGCTCAGGTTCATATAAGTCAGCGGCTTTACCAGAATTATTTTCTGCCCGTTTAAATAGCCTGCACCCAAAAGTCCCTTGTGCTTTGCCGTGTTTACAGAAATTCCGGTCTTATCTGCCAGCATATCTATGACGGAAAAGCCGATATTATGCCTTGTATTATCGTATTCTTTTTCGGGTTTCCAAGTCCTGCAATTACATACATGTTCTGTCCGTTTCCTTCCTGCTTCTGCCTGCCCTTTTCTGCTTTAGCAGGCGCTGTCTGTTGTGCTTTCATGTTAGCACAGTTTCCCCCGCTCGGGCAAGTGAGAATGTACCCTGCTGCCTTTTCCATCTGCGGCGACATACAGATGGCTTTTCTAACCGGATATCCGGTCAGGAAAACAGTCCCGGTACATCGCTGCACCGGGACTGTCTGTTGTAGTCTGTATTTATTTTCTGTATTTATTTAAGAAGTTATGCAATCGGTTCTTCCAATGCCGTATTGTATGCTTCCAAAATAATTCCCTGGATCTTTTCCCGGGTTCCCTGGCTGATGGGATGGGCGATATCGCGGTATTCCCCATCTGCACTGCGCTTGCTCGGCATCGCAATGAACAGTCCCTTATCGCCCTCGATCACTTTAATATCATGCACCACAAACTCGTCGTCCACGGTAATGGATACAATCGCTTTCATTTTACCTTCTTTGGCAATTTTCCGAACCCTTACATCGGTAATCGTCATAACTTATTCCCCCTCGCGTTTCAGATAATGTATCTGTCGTTTTTCTCTATTGCAATCTTGATTTCATCTTCTCCGCGATAGAAGGAATTTGCACGGATCGTATCCCGGCTTTCTACGATACAGTTCTCGATGTGCGTGTTATCGCCGATGTATACGTCATTCAAAATAATGGAATTCTTGATGTAACAGTTGTTTCCGATAAAGGATTTCTTGAAGATTACGGAATTCTCTACCGTGCCGTTGACAATACAGCCGCTGGAAATCAGGCTGTTCTCAACCTTCGCTTCAACATTATACTTTGCCGGCGGTAAATCTTCTACCTTTGAATAAATATCCGGATACTGTTTGAAAAAATAATTACGGATTTCCGGTTTTAAGAAGTCCATATTGGCATCGAAATAGTCTTCCACCGTTGCAATATTCTTCCAGTAATCTTTGATCTTATATCCGAAGATCCGTTTCTGATTTTTGTAGCGGATCAGAATATCGCTTTACAAAATCATAACGGTCTTCCATTGCACAGCGCTCGATCATATCAATCAGGGAGACGTCTGCGGATAACATAAATACCACAGGAAATGGTATTGGAGCGTGCCTCAATCGGCTTCTCTTCAAACTCTTCGATCCGGCTTTCCTCGTTCATCTTGATGGTACCGAACCGCTCTACGTTTACATTTGCCGGCATGTCCTTGCAGACAACGGTCACATCCGCTTTTTTGGAAATATGATATTCGAGGACTTTGTTGTAGTCCATCTTGTATACACAATCGCCGGAGGTAATAACTACATAGGGCTCATGGCTGTTTTTTAAGAAGGAGAGGTTCTGATAAATGGCATCTGCCGTGCCTCTATACCAGGAGCTGTTCTCCGCGGTTACCGCAGGAGTAAACAGAAACAATCCACCCTGTTTTCTTCCGAAATCCCACCATTTGGAGGAGCTTAAATGTGCATTTAAGCTTCTGGCGTTATACTGGGTCAGCACGCCGACTCTCTGGATATGAGAGTTCGTCATGTTGCTCAGCGCAAAATCAATACTTCTGTAGCTGCCTGCCACCGGCATCGCGCCGATCGCGCGCTTCTGGGACAGTTCTCTCATCTTGCGGTTATTGCCGCCTGCTAAAATGATACCGATTGCTCTCACTGTTTGTCACCTGCCTTAATCAATGTTTTGCCGCTTGCCAGATATCCATCCGGATAATCGTCTGCTGTCGTAATGCCGAATACAACGGAATTCTTGCCTACAGATACATTGGCAGGCACAACGCTCTTCTCACCAACAGTGACAATACCGTCGCAGTAAATATGCGGTGCAGTATCGTTCGGTGCTTCCTCCCCGACGCCCAGTCTGACGTGATCACCGATCTTCGTGTTTTCCGCTACGATTGCCTTGCTAAGCTCACAGCTCGCTCCAATCTCTGTATTGTTCATGATAATGGAGTCACGCACAACCGTATCTTTACCGATCGTAACACCACAGCCGATTACAGAGTTATAAACCTGTCCGTAAATCTCAGAGCCTTCTCCGACGATACTGCGTTCGATTACACCGCCCTTTGCAACGTACTGAGGAGGCAGGATCTCACTTTTGTATAAATTTTCCAGTATTCTTCATAAAGATTAAACTCCGGAACAACATCGATCAGCTCCATATTCGCTTCCCAGTAGGAGGTCAGGGTTCCGACATCTTTCCAGTAACCGTTAAATTCATATGCATACATCGGTGCGCCGTTTTTATGACAATAAGGGATGACATGCTTACCAAAATCCAGTGCCGGCTGATCTGCCATAGCGATCAGTGCTTCCTTCAATGTTTTCCAGTTAAATATGTAAATACCCATGGATGCAAGGTTACTGCGCGGGTTGGCAGGCTTCTCCTCAAAATCCACGATCCGCTTGTTCTCATCGGTGATCATGATACCGAAGCGCTTGGCTTCTTCCATCGGAACCGGCATAACGGCGATCGTACACTCTGAACCGTTCTGCTTGATGGAAATCCAGCATCACTTCATAATCCATCTTGTAAATATGGTCGCCGGAAAGAATCAGCACATATTCCGGGTTAAAGCCCTCCATATATTCGATATTCTGATAGATCGCGTTTGCTGTACCGGTGTACCATTCGCTGTTTTCATTTTTTTCATAAGGAGGCAGAACAGTAACACCTCCGATATTCCTGTCCAGATCCCACGGAATACCGATCCCAATATGCGTATTCAGCCGGAGGGGCTGATACTGTGTCAGTACACCGACTGTATCAACACTGGAGTTGATGCAGTTGCTTAATGGGAAATCAATGATCCGATATTTTCCGCCAAATGAAACTGCAGGCTTGGCTACCTTTGCAGTCAGCACGCCCAGTCGGCTTCCCTGCCCGCCTGCCAGTAACATGGCAATCATTTCCTTCTTAATCATGTCCTCACCTCGTTGTTTCTATCAACTTTCCCACGGCTGTCGCCGGGCTTAAGAAAAAAGTATATCACACGCATCTGTAAAAGTGAATAATAATTTTACATTTGCACGCCCTTTTCGACCTTTTTTCTTATGAAATATAGACACAAATCAAATTAGTAGGTTTATGTTTTTTATTCAAAATATTCAATTTTCCCAAGCTACCGCTTCCATTTCCTTCTTTAATTATTCACAAAATGTCCTTTTTCGTCTTTTCCGGTATGTTTTGTCAACCGATAACACATTGTTATTTTGTCGAAGAAAAAAAGTGCTGCAGACAGCGCCGAAGTTTCTATTTGTTTTTTCAGAGAGTTTGCGCTACAATTGACCCAGTACAGTATTCCAATTCAGAAATGGAGATTCTTTATGTATCAGGTAGATTTTAACCATCCAATTCACGTTTATTTTATCGGCATCGGCGGCATCAGCATGTCCGGCCTCGCCGAAATTCTTTTATCCGAGGGCTTTACCGTATCCGGCTCCGACTGGAACCGCTCTGCCCTGACCGAGCACCTCGAAAAAAGCGGCGCACACGTCAACTATGGCAAGCCCCAGAAAGCGGAAAACATCACAGACGACATCGACCTCGTCGTATACACCGCCGCAGTACATGCAGACAATCAGGAATTTTCCCGTGCCAAAGAGCTGCAGCTTCCCATGCTGTCCAGAGCGGAATTTCTCGGACAGCTGATGAAAAACTACGACACGCCGATCGCTGTCAGCGGCACCCATGGCAAAACGACCACCACTTCCATGATTTCCGAGATTCTGCTGCAGGCAAATACCGACCCGACCCTTTCTATCGGCGGCATTTTGAAATCCATCCACGGCAATATCCGCGTCGGCCACTCCGGTCTGTTCGTCGCAGAGGCATGCGAATATACCAACAGCTTTTTAAACTTTTTCCCGAAAATCGGCATCATCTTGAATATCGAAGAAGACCATTTGGACTTCTTTAAAGACCTGGCAGATATCCGTGCTTCGTTCCGCAAATTTGCACAGCTTCTGCCTGCGGACGGCACGCTGTTTATCAACGGCGACATCGAAAACTGGCAGGAGATCACAGAGGGCTGGCATGCCGCGTCGTTACGTTCGGCACAACCTCTGCTTCCGACTATTATCCCTCCGATATTTCCTATAATAAAACAGCGGACGCAACCTTTACCGTGCACAGCTTAAACGGTCAGACCCGACAGCTTACGCTCGACGTTCCCGGGGAGCACAATATCTCCAACGCCCTCGCTGCAGTCGCCCTGTCCGATCTGCTTAGCATCGATTATCGGGATACCGCGGAAGCGCTGCTGAACTTCCACGGGACTGACCGCAGATTCGAATATAAAGGAACGATAAATGGTATAACAATTGTGGACGATTACGCACATCATCCGACTGAAATCGCCGCGACCCTGCACGCTGCACTCAACTATCCGCACAAGACGCTCTGGTGCATTTTCCAGCCTCACACCTACACCAGAACGAAAGCGTTTTTACCTCAGTTTGCCAAGTCCCTCGCGCTGGCAGATAAGGTCATCCTCGCAGACATCTACGCCGCCCGTGAAACCGACACCCTCGGCATCAGCTCTGCCGATCTGCAGGCTCTGGTACAGAAAGAGGGCAAAGAATGTTTTTATTTCCATACATTCGAGGAAATTGAAGACTTCGTTTTAAAAAATTGTATCAACGGAGACCTGTTGATAACTATGGGAGCCGGAGATGTTGTAAATATCGGCGAAAACCTGCTTTCCAGATAACTTATCCACATTATCCACAGCCAGAACGTGGAAAACTTTCCTCTCTGGCTGTGGATATTTTTTTTCAAAAAAAGATGATATTTCTGCGCCTTTGCTACAATCTTTTACACATTTTCCACATTATCCACATCCACGAAAACCCCAGTGTTTATCAGCCCTGAGCCGGAAACTTCCTGTTTCCTTTTTAAAATGTCTGTGTTAAAATGGGGCTTGCCAAAAGGAATTGAAAAGTTTTCCACAGTCTGCAGGACGCAGACAAACTGCAGCAATTTTTACAGAGAACCGGGAATACTAGGATGAGTGAGATTTTTTTGTGCGGCGGGGCAGCGGATGCTACCGTCCTTTCCAACGTTTTTATCGATGAATATTTAAAAGATGCCAACGATGCACAGTTAAAGGTGTATCTTTTTCTCGTGCGCCGTCTGCAGGCAGGCGATCCTGTCAGCATTTCGGACATGGCAGACCGCTTTAATCATACGGAAAAGGACATTCTGCGCGCCCTCTGCTACTGGGAAAAGTGCGGCGTCCTGACGCTTAAGCTTTCGCCCGACCGCACAACCCTGCAGCAGATCCGTCTGCTCCCCCTTTCCAAGGGGAAGAGACAGGACGCAGGACAAGCTGATTTTTCTACGGAGCAGACCACCGGACATATTTCACGCGACGTCGGACGGCTTGCGGACACGACTCGCAGCTCTGATGCCGAACGCTTTGGCGACGCAGCCCGCAATTCTGAGCAAGGCGCTGACGCGGCCCTGCCCGGAGCAGCTGCGTACGATACGTCCAACACTGCGGTTGCTCCCTCCGGACGCACGGCCGCACCGCAGATCCGCAGCATTACGATGCTTTCCCACCAGTCCCTTGAGCCTGCCGATCCCTATGCCAAACCTGCATACAGTCTGGACGAGCTCAAATCCTTCCAGCAGCAGGAGAACACCGCGCAGCTGATTTTCATCGCAGAGCAGTATCTCGGACGCACGTTAAGCCCCGCCGATATGAAGTCGATCCTCTTTTTCACGGATAAGCTCCATTTCTCCGATGACCTGATCGACTATCTGCTGCAATACTGCGTCGAGCGCGGCAAAAAGGATTTCCGCTACATTGAAAAGGTCGCGATCGCCTGGGCGGAAGCCGGGATCACGACACCTGCCCAGGCAGAAGGTCATGTTTCCCGTTACGACAAGAATGTCTATTCCATTATGAACGCTCTCGGCAAGACCAATACCCCCGCACGCAATGAGCTCGCCTATATCCGCCGCTGGACAGAGGAATTTTGCTTTGAGCTCGACGTTATTTTAGAAGCCTGCGGACGCACCGTCCTGGCTACCGACAGACACCGCTTCGCCTATGCAGACAGCATCCTCGCTGCCTGGTACAAGGCAGGCGTCCACCACGTCGCAGACATCGCCAGACTCGACAGCTCCTATCAGAAAGAGCGTGCATCTCGCCCGGCGCGCAGCGGCTCCACAGCAGAATATAACAGTTTCATGCATTCCAGCTATGATTTCGATGCGCTTGAAGAGGCGCTTTTGAAGCAGTAAGGAGGTTTGATGTGGCACTGACTGTTTCCCAATACAATTCCATCCTGCGGCAATACGAAGAGCATCAGACCCGCAACCGCCATCTGCACGATCAACGGCTGCATCACATTTATGAGACAGTCCCCGGCTATCAAGCCCTCGACGAAGCCGTTGCATCCACCTCTGTCGCACAGGGCAAAAGGATGCTCGCAGGGGATACAAATGCGCTTGCACAGCTCAAAGACCAGCTCAAAGACCTTGCACAGAAACGTGCCTCCCTTTTGCTGGAAAACGGCTACCCGACAGATTTTCTCGATCCGATCTACGACTGTCCTGATTGTCAGGACACCGGCTATGTGAACGGTCAGAAATGCCACTGCTTCCGTCAGGCGGAGATCGCGCTTCTTTACGAACAGTCCAACCTGAAACGAATGCTCGAAAAAGAAAACTTCGGCACGCTCTCCTATTCCTTTTTTCAGGGAGACGAACTGACCTCCTATCGCCAGGCTGTCGAAAAATGTAAAAATTTTTGCACAAATTTTAAAACGTCCTACCAAAACCTTTTCTTTTATGGTACAGTAGGTACGGGCAAGACATTCCTGACCAATTGCATTGCAAAGGAATGTATCGAGCAGGGCTGTTCTGTACTTTATTTCAGCGCAGCATCCCTTTTCGACTTACTCGCCAGGAACACGTTTGACTATAGGGCACGGGAAGAGCTTTCCGCACTCTGTGCGGATCTCTACAGCTGCGATCTGCTCGTTATCGACGATCTCGGCACCGAAACTGCCACGGCAGTGACGCTCTCCCATTTCTTTACCTGTTTGAACGAACGTCTGCTCCGGCAGAAATCCGTTATCATTTCTACCAATCTTTCTCTGGAAGATTGCAGAAACCGTTATCAGGACCGAATTTTTTCCAGAATTGCCAGCAATTTTGAATTCTGTAAACTCACCGGCCCTGATATTCGTATGTGTAAAAGGTATCCGCTGTCTCGGGTCCAGTCCGCTGACACAGATATCCAAAATATTAACTTTTACCTTCAGAAAGTGAGGAACTTCCATGATGGAACGTGAAGAAACCAGAAATCTCGAAACCATTCCGGTTGGCTCCTGGGGATTATCCCGTTAAGGGGTTGCGAATCCCTTGCACAGAGAGTTGACCAGTATCTTGTAAGATGGCGCACCCAGCGCGAGAGCACGAGTAGTCAATGCCATTCCTAGATCAGGCTTTGAGAACGTAAAGCCAACCTACCAGTTTATCAAGACCCTCTTAAGAACAACTCCTGATCTGGAGATAGACAACGATCATATGATGGTTATTTCACCTGATGAGGGAGCTATGCACAGAGCTATCTACTTTGCAAACCTCTTAGGTGTTGACGTAGGCATACCTTGAACCATGATACTTCCATCAGCGATCTGCTCGATCCCAACGATAAGATCCAGGCTGCTGTCGCAAAGTATAAAAAAGGACTGGCTTTAGATAACGACGACTGAGCCAGATAAAAATTGAGCTGAACAATATTGTTCAGCTCCTATTTTTCTGTGCAAAATGTCTCTAAATAGAGGATTTATGAAAATCGTAGTAATTGACGGCCAGGGCGGCAGAATCGGCAGTCTTGTGACTGCCCGCCTCCGTAAAGAGCAGCTGCCCAACTGTGAACTGTATGCCATTGGCACCAACGCAACCGCAACTGCTGCCATGCTCAAAGCCGGGGCTGACTTCGGTGCAACCGGAGAAAATCCCGTGCTTGTTGCCTGCCGGGATGCGGATTTTATCATCGGTCCCCTCGGCATTTTGTCCGCAGACTCCCTGCTTGGGGAAGTGACGCCCGCCATGGCAGTCGCCGTCGGACAGAGCCATGCCCAGAAACTTTTGCTTCCGGTCAACCGCTGCAACAACCACATCATCGGAACCGCCGATCTGTCCGTATCCCAGCTAATCGACGAAACGATCAAGTTTCTGAAAAAGAGTCTTTAAAGCAACAATAGAATGCACGCTCTGTGAGCATTCTATTGTCATGAATAAAAGTTACAGTTCACTCGTGGTTTTTGCGAATGGTGCGAGTGAACCGTAACTTTTTTCTTTTTATCCCACAATTCTCCGAATTGTCAGAATCGGCTTATAATTCGCATATCCGTACTTAATTCCTGTTCTCGCTGTGCTGGCATGCACGATTCGTCCGCCGCCCAGATACAGCGCCACATGGCCTGCATAGCAGACGATGTCGCCTGCCTGAGCAGCTTCATAGGAAACCTCGCGTCCTGCACTTCTCATAGCAGCAGAGTTTCTCGGCAGGCCGTATCCGTATTGCCTGTACACTGCCCAGATAAATCCGGAGCAGTCTGCACCGTTTGTCAGGCTCGTTCCGCCCGCTACATACGGGTTTCCGACGAACTGGCAGGCATACGCTGCAATGTCGCTTCCGCTCGATCCGCTCGCAGGAGGAACAGTCTTTAAGCCGCCGCCCGAAGAACTGCCGGAGCTGCTGCCTCGAACTGGAGCTGCCGGAGCTGCTTGATCGATTGGAGCTGCTGTCAGAAGAGCCGGAATCGCTGCTCTTGCACCTTTTTCTTTCGCCTCAGCTTCCGCCTTTGCTTTTTCTTCCGCCGCTTTTTTCGCAGCCTCCTCGGCTTTCCGGCGCTCTTCCTCGGCCTTGATGATCGCGTTTTCTTCCTCATCCAGCCTTGCCAGCTCGGAATTCTGCTGTTTGATTAACGCTTTATATGCCGCAGCTTCCTGCTTGCTTTCGCAATTTGCGCGTCGAAATCGTTCGCCTGGGACTTTTTCTCATCGATCATCTGCTGCATGGAAGCCTGTTCCTCTTCCAGCTCATATTTCTGCGTTTCCAGGTCGCTCTTTTTTTATCTTCCAAATCGTTCTTTTTCTGTGCAACCTCTTCTTTAATCAGGATGTAGCGGTTGAGCATCTGTTTATCGTACTCATACAGCTTCTCCACATAATTCGCCTGATTGAGCATGCCGCTCCAGTTGGAGGCGTTGCTCAGGATCTCGATATAACTGGTATCGCCCTTTTCATACAGGTAACGGAGACGCTTCTTCATTGCAAGATACTGTGCATCCTCCTGCGCCTTCGCTACGTCATAGTCCTCCTGCGCCTTTACGATCTGCTTTTCGGTATCGCTGATCTGATCCTGCATCAGGCTTACGCTGGCGATGACCTCTACCAGCTGGGAATCCAGCTCCTGTATTTCTTCCTCCAAAGCGTCCTGCTGCCCTTCCAGACTGCTGACCTTGCTCTGGCTCTGCTTATACTGACTCTGCGTGCCCTGCTGCTCGCTCTTTTTCTGTTCTCGTTCCTGCTGAATTTCTTCCCGTGTCTTTGCCTGCACATAGACAGGCGTATTCCGGCGCCGCAAGCATAACTGCTGGGCTGATTTCGCATCCGAGGGTACTTTTAAATAACTGTACCAATCGCGTAGGATGTGGATTCGAGTGTGCAGGTAAAAAACGTGAGTGGTATACGCTGAGGCTTTTATACCTGTGCAATCGGATTCACAGGCAAGTGAGTGGTATAGTTATTTCGAAAACGATGTACTAGTTTCCACTTTATACAGTATACAACAAAAAAAGAGCAGGATAAACCCAAAAGTTCATCCCGCTCGACAATATTTTTGTTACAGTTCACTTGTGGTTTCTTGTAGGCAGATTCCATGCTCGCATGAGAATCTGTGTACAAAAAACACGAAGAGAGCGCCATTTTATGAGCAAAAAATGAGCTGCGAAGCAGCGGAAAGCATCGAAAAGATGCGCTTTTTGCGAATGGCGCGGGTGAACTGTAATCATTTTATTCCAGTTCACTGGAATTATAATCAGTTCTTTCCGTTCTCGGGAAAGGAATGACGTCGCGAATGTTGCCCATACCGGTCAGATACATAACACAGCGCTCAAATCCAAGACCAAAGCCCGCATGGCTTGCGGAGCCGTATTTTCTCAGATCCAGATAGAAGCCGTAATCCTCTTTGTTCAGCCCAAGCTCGTCCATGCGCTGTTCCAGAAGCTCAGGCTATCCTCTCTCTGGCTGCCGCCGATGATCTCGCCGATGCCGGGAACCAGACAGTCCATAGACCAGTCCATAGCGGATAATGTATCATCTTGCCGTGTCCTCCACAAAGCCATCTCTTCCGGATTTAACATGGACTCTCATATAGAATCCGCCTTGCGATTTCCGGCTCGATCATCCAGAACTCAGCCGCATGGCGGGGTGAGTTAATTTTCTGCGCGGAAGGTCGGTCCAAACGTATAAATATTCTTAAACGCCATCGCATAGGTTTCGCCGTTTAACTGTCCGCTTACAGTCAGGTTGGTAGGTTTTCCAAAATCCAAGTACCGTCTTCTTTTCCGGAACGTATTCAGATCCACTGGTTTTATCCTGTTTTTCTCGGAAGAACATGAATCATCGATTTTAAATCCTGGAAGCGTTGTTACGCAGATGTGAACGCAGATATTCCCTGTGACGGCACCCTCGCAGTCCTTCCACTTCCCTCGTGATGAGCGGAGTTTGCACATAAACGAAAATCGCGCTCCGACGCCGATTTTGGCAAAAAAATTATCCAGTGAATCGCGTATGCAACACAGCGGCTCAAAAAAAGTACGTATTTACAACCAGGAATCCAAAATTTTGGAATCCCGCCTTCTTAACCGCCTACTGTCACCTTCTGGCCGGCAAACTGTTCTTTTTCTCTGAATAACTGTCTTTACACTTGTCAGTTCCATGCTCTCTCTCCTCACTCGCCTCGTTTTCAGTTTCTGTTGTCTCTTCGGTCGCTTCCTCTGTGGACGCCTCTGTTTCGGTTACGTTCGCATTCTCAATCAGATACTTGGTTACCTTTTCAGACATCAGATATTCTTTTGTAGCCGCGCAGGTCGCCAATCGCTTCCTGATAAGCGTCTACGGAATCATAACCATATTCGGATGCGCTGCTTTCCAGATCTGCCTGCAGCTCTTCATCGGTTAAGGTCAGACCTTCTTTTTCTGCGATCGCCTGCATAACCATAATCTGCTCTGCTGCGCTTTGTGCAGATTTCTGAAGCTCGTCTTCATATTCATCCGCAGCCAGACCGTAGCTGTATGACATAAAGGTCTCCAGATCGATTCCATACATGCTTGCAGTAGCGGTCAGGTTCTTAACCAGACGGTCATAATAGCGGCTTACCATCTCTTCGGGAGTTTCCTTGAAGGTTGCATTTGCCGTTACCGCCTCCAGAACATTTCTTTCCAGCTCTGTTTCCTGCTGGTTCTTGGCAGAGCTCATCAGGTTATCATAAACGTACTGACGATATTCTGCTACTGTGCTTACGCCGTCAATATTGCGGGCTGCTACGAAAGCATCGTCCAGAACCGCGTCAGTTTCTTCATAAACATGATTTACCGTTACCGTGAATACAACGTCTGCACCGGCAAGGTCTGTATTGCTGTAATCCTCCGGGAAGGTAAGGTTTAAATCCTTTGTCTCATCCTTCTTCATGCCGATCACGCCGTCTTCAAAGCCGTCGATAAAGGTATTGGAGCCGATGGTCAGCTCGTAGCTGTCGGAAGAGCCGCCGTCAAACTCTACACCGTCCTTTTGCCGACATATTTGATATCAACAACATCGCCATCCTTTACGGCACGGTCTACTTCTTCTTTATTTTTGTTGCTGTCCAAAACACTCTGAATGTACTGATCCACCATCTCGTCAGTTACTTCTGCCTTGGTAACCGTAACATCGACGCCCTTGTAATCGCCCAGCTCTACAAAGTCGCCAAGGTTGATACCATCCAGATATGCTTCATCCGGGTATACCTTGGTTTCACTTTCGGTTTCTGTTGCTGCTTCTGTCTCAGCTGCAGTGCTTTCCTGCACAGTACTCTCCTGCTGCACATCTGCCTTGCCGCAGCCTGCCAGCATCATGGCAGACAGAGACACTGCCGTAACGGCTGTCATAAATTTTTTCATAAATTGATCTCCTCATCATCTTACGGACATAAAATCCATAGTAAATAGAATTGCAATATCCTATATATTATCACACTTGGCGGGCTGTTACAAGACCGGAGACAGCAGTCTGCTGATTTGCTCCTTAAACCGGATCCAGACAGATCTGCTCTTGTACATTTCCTTTGTGATCCGCGTACAGCACTTTAAGTCTTCCCGGAAAATCCGTTCCATTTCCCCTGCGATATTCTGGTCAAAAATCATGGCATTAACCTCAAAGTTGAGTGCGAAGCTCCGAATATCCATGTTCGCTGTTCCGTAGCAGCACGCCTTTCCGTCAATAGACAATCCTTTTGCATGTAAAAATCCATTATCATAGGTGTAGCAGTTTGCCCCTGCCATGATCAGCTCGCCGACATAGGAAAGTGTCGCCCAATACACAAATGGATGGTCCGGCTTGCACGGGAACATCAGATTGACCTCCACGCCGGACATCGTTGCCATCAGAAGTGCCGTCTGGATCGATTCATCCGGTATAAAATATGGCGTCTGGATGTAAATGCTCTTTTTTTGCCTTGTGGATCAGCCGCAGGTAATTGTCCCGGATACTCTGGAGTTCGAGTCCGGTCCGCTGGAAATGATTTGCATTTTGACATTGCCGGCTTTTTCTTCCGGCAGGATGAAATACTTCGGATTTTCAAACAGATTCTCCCTCGCTGCATAGTCCCAGTCCTGAATATAGCGCAGCAAAAGTCCACCGACTGCGCTGCCGCAGATTCTCAGATGGGTATCCCGCCAGTGCCCGAACTTCGGATCCAGTCCGATATACTCTTTGCCAATATTAAAGCCGCCGACATAAGCCACTTTTCCGTCGATAACTGCAATTTTTCTGTGATTTCTGTAGTTTACACGCAGATGCAGTCTGCCAAACAGAGCCGGGAAAAAGACCGCAACATGGATGCCCTGCTTTTCCATTTCTTTCCAAAAGTGCTTTCCATCGCTCCGACAACCCATCGCATCATACAAGATCCGAATTTCTACACCCTGTGCCGCTTTTTCCAGCAGTGCCTCCCGAATTCTCTGGAAGAGCACGTCATCTTTATGATGTAATATTGTAAAAAATATAGGATTCCGCATTTTTAATATCCTCGATCAGAGCATCGAATTTGTCGTTGCCATCAGTGAAAATCTCTACCGCATTGTCTCCGGAAATCATGCATCCGGCACTTTCCAGGTTAAAAAAGACCAGATCCGAAAAATCCTTCAAATCCGGGTTTTCCTGCTCCAGCTCGCGGCTTTTGACGCTGTATTCCTGGCGGCGCACCGCATCGTTTATCTGCTCCTCGATTCCTTTGATCTTGAACATCTTCCGCTTGTGCATGTCCGTCCCGGCGAGAAGATACATTAAAAATCCCAGACCCGGCAGCACATTCAACGCCAGTAGCCACGCCCACGCTGACTTTGCTTCCTTTCTCTGGAAGAAAATAATAATAATCGCAAGAACCAGATTGATCCATACCATATGTGCCCATGTGTAACGGAATACTTCCTGAAATGTTTGCCAAAACTGCACCCACGTCGTCATTACTGCCTGTTCCTTCCTGTCAGCAGCGCCGAAGGCGGCGCTGTCCTCATTCATCAATGCTCGCGGACTCGCGCTCCGCGCTTCTTTGCCTGCTTCGCAGGCCGTCCGCTCGCTATCCGCACGAGAAAAACGTTACTGTTCACCCGCGCCATTCGCAAAACCGCGTCTTCGGCGTCGCTTGTTTTTCTTTCGTGCTGGATACATTATACCCCAGGTGGCTATTAACTTCAACAAAACTCCTTGTACAATACCGTAAATTCTGCTAGAATGTTCTATAAGAATGCTAAGCGGACACACCGTACAGACAGCGCCGCTGTGCAGTACAAAGAAAGAGGAGGATTCACCACTATGAAAACCTGGGCAGTGGTATTGCTGGTCATCCTTGCCATTCTGATCGTCGCAGTCGTTGTTCTTTATTTTCTTGGAAGAAAGATGCAGAAAAAACAGGAAGAACAGCAGCAGCAGATTGAAGCCTATAAGCAGAATGTGACCATGCTTGTAATTGACAAGAAAATCATGAAGCTCAAAGAAGCCGGACTTCCGCAGTCAGTCATCGACAATACGCCGAAGATGATGCGCCGTTCCAAGCTTCCGATTGTCAAGGCAAAAGTCGGTCCGCAGATCGTTACCTTAGTCTGCGACCAGAAGATTTTCGACCTGGTTCCTGTGAAAAAAGAAGTCAAGGCAACCGTCAGCGGCATCTACTTAACAAGTGTTAAGGCAGTCCGCGGAACGCTGGTACAGCCCGAGAATCAGAAAAAGAAGAACTGGTTCAAGAGAAACATCGAAAAACTGCAGGAAAAAGCAGGCGCAAAGCCTGTAAAATAAATTCGTTACAGTTCACTCGTATTGCCTTTTTGTAAGCAGATTTCATGCTCGCATGAAAATCTGCTTACAAAAAGGTACGGAGGGAGCGCCACTTTATGAGCAAAAATGATCTGCGAAGCAGCGGAGAGCGTCGAAGACGCGTTTTGCGAATGGCGCGAGTGAACTGTAATATAAATTTCGAACGCAAAACGCCGTAGCATCCTCTCAATAGAGATTGATGTTACGGCGTTTTTTCACTCCACTCCCCGCAGCTTCATCGTCCAGCCGTGCACGCGGCGTACGGTTTTGGGCGCAATCGTCAGAAGCGTCAGATAGGTTCTGCTCTTTTTTATCCAGCAGCGGATTTTTCCGCGTATCCGAAAATGCCCGCGCAGATACTGCTTTACCGATTTGTAAAACACATCCGTATCCACCATCCGTCCCACCGGGATGTGCAGCAGATAATCCAGGCGCTGAACGAGTGCGAAACGCACCGCATATTCCCGAAGCTCCGGGTAGCGCTCCCGGGTCAGCTGCTCCATATAATCCGCATTTTCTACGATATCCTCAAACACTCTCGAAAAATCGTTTTATCTTTCCGGCGCGTATTGCTCCCGATCCGGTAAAAACGTGATACAGCTGCTCCGGCAAGATCCGCACCCTTTCGCCCTCACATAAAAGCTCAACCAGCAGGCGGAAATCCTCATTTAACTTTCCCTCCGGGAAGCGGTGACCTTCAAACAGGCTCTTTTTGATCAGCTTCGTACAGAACGAGCAATCGCCCTGATGCAGCAGCAGCGTTTTCAGAAAATCTTCTGCCGTGCAAGTAACTTCCTGTTCCGGCGGCGTACAGACGTCCGGTCTTTTGTGGTAATCCTCGTCGATCTCATCCCGCGAAGCCTGCGCAATTGAAGTGCCTGCAGCGGTCGCAGCTTCATACAGCCTTTCATACATCTGCGGCTCGATCCAGTCGTCGCTGTCCACAAACCCGATCCATTTTCCCTTTGCCATACTGATTCCAAGGTTTCGCGCGCTGGAAGAACCGCCGTTCGGCTTATGGAAAACCCGGATTCTGTCATCTTTTTCGGCAAGCAGGTCGCACAGCTTTCCGGTTCCGTCCGTTGATCCGTCATCCACCAGCAGGATCTCAAGATTTTTCCAGGTCTGGGCGCAGATGCTGTTGACGCATCGCTCCAGGCAGTCCAGGATATTGTAGGCCGGCACGATCACGCTGATCAGGCAGTTTTGTTCTGTTTTATTCTCCATCCAATGTTCCCTCATTATAGCTCCAGCGTGCGGAAAGTTTCGGCGCGGCAGAGAGCGGTCCATCCTCCCACTCCGGCAGCTTTCCGGCTTTCCAGCCTTCATAAAATTCCAGGCAGCGCTGCGCCGCACATTCTGCATTCCATTTTTCTGTAATCGTCCGGTATGCCTCTTTTCCGAGTGCTGTGATCTGCTCGGGCTGCGCGCACAGCTCCAATACCGTCCGCTCAAAGGCTTCATAAGAGCCGTCCGGGTAGCTTTTGCCGTTTACGCCGTCCTCAATCAAAAACGGAACCGCGCCGATCTGACGGTTTGCCACCACACAACAGCCGCTGTTCATCGCCTCACTGACTACTGCACCCCCAGCCTTCCAGATAGTTGCTTGTAAACACATGCAGCTGACAGCGTTTCATCAGGCTTCGAACCTCCTGCGGCTTTAAAAATCCATGAAAAACGATTTTCTCTGCCACTCCGAGCGCTGCTGCTTCCTGCTTCAGCGCCTCTTCCATCGGACCGCCTCCCGCAAAGTGCAGCTCAAACGAATACCCCTGTTCCTGTAATTTTCCAGCCAACTTCACTGCAAACTCCGGGTGCTTTAACGAAATCATCCGTCCCGCCCAGACGATTTGCAGTTTATCCGTATTCTTTTTGGCAAACAATTCCTCCTGCGGACAGCGCAGCGTCTCCGGAAAATAGCCGAATTTCAGCTTTTTCCCGGGATAAGCCCCGATCAGTGAAAAATCCGACGCCACATACGCGCCGCAGCACAAAAGCCACACCGGCTGGTTTCGAAACCGGATATGTTCTTTATATTTTGCAAGCAGCCCCTTCGGAGAGATCGCTTTCCACTGTCCCTCGCGGTAAATCCGCTCGCTCACCCGAAACGTCAGCTTTCCCGAGGAAAGCCGCGGTAAAACCAGATCCAGCCGCTTCGTCCAGCCTGCAAACACCAGATCCGCTTCCTCGATCAGCTTCCGGCAGCGTTCTTCCTCCCGATCCGCCCAAACAACATATGGCAGAGTCGCTGCATCCAGTCCCCATCCCATCGCAATCCGTTCTTCTTCCATCGGCTCGGTCTGGATGAAATGGTAATCGTCCCCCAGTTGTTCATACAGTGCGTTGGAAAACGGAATCTGATGATGATTGATATAATTGGAAATAAAAACAGCCTTCACGTTTTCCTCCATTCCCGCTTTCCTGCTCCGGTCAGCAGCTTCGTTCATTCGATGCTTTGATAAATTTCTATCAGTTTTTGATAATTGTTTTCACCGTTGTAAAGCTTCGCCGCAGTCTCCCGTTCCGAAGCCGACAACTCCTTTGCCAGCTGTTTATCTGTCAGAATCCGGCTGACGCACGCGGCAAGCTCGTGTACATTTCCTTTCTCAAACAACAGACCACTTACGCCGTCTTTTACAACATCCGGGATTCCGCCGGTTCTGCTCGCCGCCACGGGCACGCCGAGAAGCTGCCCTTCTGCCACGGAATTCGGGGAATTTTCCACCGCAGACGGACACACAAATATCTGCGCGGACAAATATTCCCGCTTCATCTCCTCCGCAGAAAGATTTCCCAGCACACGCACTTTTCCTTCGAGGCGATTCTTCAAAATCAGCCTGCGCAGATATTTTCCATATGCCGGAATCTTGATTCTGCTCTTTATTCCGTTTACGCCGAGCACGCTGATGCCCGCCACCTTGATATGCGCCTCGGGACAGTTTTGCAGGATTTCCTGCATCGCCTGCAATAGATAGTGAAAGCCCTTTAACGGGTAATCTCCCTGACTGATGAAGATTTCTCCGGGCACAGTTTTTTCGATCTCCCAGCATCCGCTGTAGAACTGCGGGCGCATTGTCTCGTTCATGGTATGATAAACAAGGGATGGATTTATCTCCAAACTGATCGTTTTATCGAATGTCGTCCGTCCCGTCACATGTCCGACTGACAACAGGAGTTTTTTCTCGTTTTCCGCGCGCTGATAAAACTTTTCCTGCTGCTGCCGGATGCTGTCCTTTTTTAAAATATCTCGCAGTGTCCTGCTGTTCTGTACATTTTCCGGGAGATCTGCCATGTAGTTGTCCGCACAGGAAATACAAAGTCCCTGCAAGCCCACAAGCGTCCGCTCCGGTCTGTGAAATACTTTCGCACAGGCATAGCCATGCGGGAACTCCGTCCCGAAGATATGCACCAGATCCGGCTGAAAGTCCTCTAAAATCTGCAAAAAACGCGCTTCCATCGCGCTGTCATAGCGCTCCGGGTGCTCCAAATCCTCTGCAAAGCCATAGCAGGCGACTTCTTTTTTATAGCTGCCAAGCTGCAGACGCTGCGATAGCTCCTCCCTGCCCGGTGCAACCGGAAATGCGATGCCGAGCGTCAGTGCAGCCACAGTTTCGGCTCCCTGCTGCCGTCCGCCGGGCGATGCAGCGCTGTCTGTCACGTCCGCTGCGCTCAGCTCTGCGCCGTTCTCTGTCTCCAGATACCGCCCCAGTATCCCGGACAGCCAGCCCTCCCGCACGCTATACTCCTGCGAAAGCGCCTGCGCGATTACCGGGAGCATGATATTGCATACCCATAATACTCTCATTTCCGATTCTCCCCCGGTTCGTCCTTATGGCCGCACCTTCCGTAAATTTTCGCCTTGATCCCGTTGTACCACTCGGAATATTTTTCGTCCTCTGCAAGCTTTGTCCGAAGCGGTGCCAGTGTCAGAAGCATCAGCAGCTTATAACGCAGCGCCTTGTCGCGTCCGAGATAGCGTTTCGTGATTTCGGCATGCTCTTTTTCGGAAATCCGACGGTTCTCCCTTGTCTCGGAAAAGCCCCCGCCCTCGTAATCCGCAACAATCATCTCCACATAAACTGCTTCCGCTTTCCGATCATAAATACAGTACAGAAAATGCTCATAATCCGCGCGGACACGGTATTTTACGTCATAACCACGCTCTGCAAACAGACGGACGTCGTAAAAGCAAACCTGATGACAGGGGCACATTTCTGTAACAGGTAAAATCATTGACCTCCGGTGCAGAATAGATCACGCTGCCCCACGCCTCATGATATTGATTTCCATAAAAAATCCGCTCTTTTTCCTTATGTCCCAGGCCTTCCCCGTCGGCTCCCCTGCCGCGCTTGCGCTCAATCACAGCTGCAAGCCGTTCCAGCACCATATCGTCGTGTAAAAGATCTCCGCAATTTAAAAACTGGACAAACTGACCGGTCACATAGGACATCGCCTGATTCATCGCGTCATAAATCCCACTGTCCGGTCTTGTATAAACCCGGATTCTGCTATCCGCCGGAAGTTGTTCAGGGGCCGTCCGTCGAACCGCCGTCCTTTACCACAATTTCATAATTTCCGTATTTCTGGTTCAATACGCTCTGCACCGTCTTCAACAGCTTTTCGCCGGGGTTTAAGCATACTACCACAATGCTAAAAGAAATCTGCGCCATTGATCCACTCCTTATCCGTAAAAATCCAGGTCTTATAGGGAAGCACGCGCATCCCGCTTCCGGATGCCGTTTTTAAAAACCACAAAAAATACCCCAGGCATACGATCCCCACAAGTACTGTTAAAATATTTTTCCGCTTCCGGTTTTCCACGCAGCCAAGCAGTCCCGGAATGAGCAGCAGCTGCGGCGTAATCATATAATAGGACATTCTCGATACCAGTGGCAAAAACGATCCGCAGGTATAAAACAGCAGTCCAAAAATTTAATTTCAGGCAGAAACAGTTCTGCTCCTTTTCCATTCCACACCTACCAACCACTGCCGCCAGCATAAAAACGAGCACGCACCGGAGGATTCCGGACGCATTCGCTTTCAGACCGATATCCTGTGACAGATATACGGTGTCCCTGTATGTAGGATACCACGTCAGCGCCAGATTTAAAAGCGGACGCTGGAAAACAAAACCGATCCCTCCGATCACAGTCAGCGCCGGCGCAATCCATTTTTTCCACGGAAGCACAGCCAACAAATACAACGGAAGCACCATCAGAACAGATTTATGAAACAGCGCCGCAATGCCAATCCAGATCACGAAACAGCCATACTGCCTGCGCAGTACAAACCGGATTCCATACAGCGCTGCCGCAAGTGCCAGATAATAACGCACCGTCGTAAATGTCCGAAAATATACGCCCAGCAGCATGAACATCGCGAAGCTCTGCCAGAAGCAGTCACTCTGCTCATACAACGCCTTTAAAAACAAAAAAGCTGTAACCGCGCCGAATACCGCGAATACCAGCAGATAATTTTCATACCCGGAAATCGTATAAATCAGCCATACCACGAAATTGAATCCGGCTTCCGTCACCACATACGCCTGATCGGTTTCCCGCCCAGATTTCGTGGAAATTTTCGACATATTTGCCGTAATCGTTACCGACCTCCAGACGCAGCGCACTCACGCCCGCCAGAATCAGGAAAATAGCAGCGAGACACACGATGTCGAAGGCGCGGCGTCGGGAAACGCCCGCCGGAAACAAGCCGCCGCCGGATGATGGGATGCCGCGGGCGCGCCTGCCATTCCCGGATGCCGCACTCTCGGCGGCTTGTCCAGCGCACAGCCCAGCACTGCCTGCCTCCTGCCCCGAGCGCGTCCAGACCGCGTCCATCAGCCCCGCGAGCGCAATCGTAACCGCTGTAATCAGAAAATAAAATACCATTTACAGCCCTCCCTTTGCGTCGCGGATTCCGGACAGAAGCGCTTTTTTCGCCTCATCAAAGGTCAGCCCCTCCGGGCAGCTCTCAGAATTCATATTGGATTTATTTTTCAGCAGGAAGCGAAATCCCATCACCGCCGCCAGCTTTCCGTACAGCACATGATACAAAACGCCCCTGTCGTGAAAAAATTTGCGGTCAAAGCCGAAAAACCATGTTGACGGTCTGGGCTGTTCTTCTCCGATTTCGACCGGAATACTGTAGACTTTCAGCCCGGCTTTCAGGCAGTCGTGGATAAACAAGCTGTCCTCTCCGTTTGCATATTTCGCGCCGCCGCCGAACAACAACGAATAGGTCAGATTCTTTTCGTGCATCTTCGCCGTGCGCAGCGCAAAGCTGTATGCCGGATAACGACCGCAGTTATACCACCTCACCCGCTTATAAAACGAATTCCAGTAGGTAAAGCGGCTCTCCTGCACGCGCACATTGAATAACAGCATGTCCGCCTCCGGATGCTGCTCAAACCCTTCGATAATCCGCTCAGCTGCACCGTCGTCATAAACGATATCTTCATCAGAAAAGAGGCACAGGTCGGCGTCCGCACGCAGAAGCGCGTTGTTGCGCGACAGCCCGACACCCCGCTCCGCCAGATGATAGCAGCGGATCCGATGACCGTCCTGCGTCCATTCCTCGTAACGGTTTTCGTTACACTGATTGATGAGAATTGCATCCGCCTGCAGATTCATTTTCTCTGCCAGCGACTTGACCTCCTGATTCAGGGAGGAAACCAGAATCTGCAGTTTCATGAGCCGTCTCCTTTGTTTCTTGTAATCGTGCGCCAGTTCACCCGCGCCATTCGCAATACAATAGAATGCACGCTCCGCGAACATTCTATTGTCGTGAATCGCCTCTGCGAGGCTTTCCGCTGCTTCGCAGCTCCCTTTTGCTCATAAAATGGGCGCTCCCTTCGTAGCAGTCTGTAGGCAAATTTTCATGCGAGCATGGAATCTGCCTACAGGCTGCCACGAGTGAACTGGCAGCCTACACTCTGTAGTACGCGTGCAAAAACCGTGCGTCCGCGTCCGTGAGGATCACGCCCACAACCGCGATCTCCCGCTGAGCAAGCAAATCAAGGGCAAGTCCGAGTTTTTTAATACAGGGTGTGTTCCAGCGAACCAAAAGGATAAGCGGAATCTTTTCTTCTTCCCCAAGTCCCATCGTCCCGGAAAGCACCGTGTCCAGCGAAATTTCCTGAAAAGCACTCTGAGACGCTTTGGCTCTCAGCTGCGCATCCAGAAGCGCACCGAACTGTTCATCGGTCTTTGCCGTGCGGTAGCCCAGAACCGGGATTGCGCAGCGTTTTTCCACGTCTGAGCTGAGCAAAACAGAATCGTCCAGAACATACCAGATTGCCACGCCCAGGATTCCGACAAGCAGTCCGAGCACCAGACCGAGCGCCGCCGCGTTTTTCACTTTATTTTCCGGAAGCACCGCCTGTGCCGAAACGGTTTTCCATACTTCAATTGCCGTCAGACCGCGTCCCTGCATCGTCTGTCCAAATGCCGTCATCGCGCAGTTATAGGCCGCTGCAATCCGGTCGGACAGTGCTGCGTCCCCCCTGTCGTAAAAAGTACGCCGTCAGAAATTCCGGGTCAGACGCAATTTCCGTGCTGATCGAAGCCTCAATCACGGACCGTTCCACGTCCGGCAGCTGCAAAAGCACCGTATCCATCACACGGTCGGAGCGCATCATATCCCCCAGGTATAGGCGTTATATTCGTTGATAAATTCTTTTAAAACCTCGTCGTCCTCGTCGATATCATAGACGATCGAATATAAAACCTCCGACCGATACTGCTTCGGCCCCATCGTCAGCTGCCGCGCACACCAAGATAAATCCCCGCAGCAAAAACAGCGCCAGCCAAAGCTGCCGCCAGACAGATCCATATTTTATGAATACAACAGAGGGCAAAGCGTTTTTCGTCCATGCCCTCTTTCCAAAATGCTTCATCTCTTTTCAGAGGCATTATTTTTCTTCCTCCTGCACCTGTTTTTTCATGGCGGTCACCTGCTTCTCGTCCACACCCTCCGTGCTGTCGGGCGTAAACAGGATTTTCAATGTCAGAAGCATCAGCTTCAAATCCAGCCATACGGAATAATTTTCAATATAAAACAGATCCAGCTTCAGCTTGTCATACGGCGTTGTATTGTACTTTCCGTATACCTGCGCATATCCCGCAAGCCCGGCCTTCACTCTGGTACGGTATGCGAACTCCGGCATTTCTTCTATATATTCGCGGATGATCTGCGGCCGCTCCGGTCTGGGACCGATAAAGGACATCTCGCCCTTTAAAATGTTGAACAGCTGCGGCAGCTCGTCGATACGAACCGCACGGATAAATTTGCCCACCGGCGTAATCCGGGAATCGTTTTTGGCGGCAAGCCGCGCTACACCGTCCTTTTCTGCGTCCACGCGCATGCTGCGGAATTTCAGAATATAAAATTCCTTCGCATCCTTCGTGCAGCGGACCTGCTTGTACAGCACAGGACCTTTATCATACAGCTTGATCACCACCGCCGTAATCAGCATGATCGGCGATGTCACAACAATCAGGATCAGCGAACATACTACATCGATAAACCGTTTTGCAATTCTCTGTTCTACGCTCAGCGCATATTCCCTCGTCAGCAGAATCGGCGTATCAAACAAGTGCAGCTGCTCGCTTCCCTTTACCAGCACATCCGGAATCTTCGGCATCATATAAACGCGGATCGAATGGCTGTAGCAATATTTGAGCAGCACGTTTCTGTCCATCGTATGAATATCCCAGAGAACGACCGCGTCATACTTTCCGACCTCGCGGATCACCGCATCGTACCCCTCTTTGATGTTCATGCACTTTGCAACATGATATTTATCCTTCCGTCCTGCAAATTTCCCAAGGATATCCTCTACCGGGCGCTCACCGTGCACCAAAAGCAGCTCCCGCGGAGGAAACGCGCGACGGTAAATCAGATTGCACAGCCAGCCCCACAGCCCTGCAAACACCAGCTGATACAGCATCATCGACACCATATGCCCCCGCCGATGATAAACCAGCCATACATCAGGGACAGCTGCGCATAGCTGATTACATTGACGCACAGAAGGGAAAACAGCTGAGACAGGAAAATATCCAGCGGTTTCAGATAGCCGATTTTAAGTGCTCCATAAGTATTGGAAAAGAAAAAGAGCAATATGAAATACAGAGCAACAATCAGCAAATGACCGTTTACATTAAAACGGTTATGTGTTTTCCATGCAATATGATGATAATAATAGGCGAACCAGTCGTGCGCATAAAAAGCAGTCAGCACGCACAGCCCAATCAACCCAAGCGCCAGAATAATCAGCCGCTTGACAGAATCGTTTTTCTTCATCTTCCGTTCTCCCGCTATATTCTTCTCCACACAGCGCGCACCGCCCACATACAAAAACATGCTGCGCTTGCGATCACCGACATTTTTTCCTGTTTCCGGTAAAGTCCCCAGATTCTTGTAATCGCCCGGAGCTTGTTCGAGGAAAGGGATTTTTCCGGTCTTCTGTAGATCACCAAATTTTCCTTTAACCCGTAAGCGACGTGTCCGTTTCTTAAAATCTGCCACCACATCGCCGTGTCCTCGCTCGGCACGTCCGGCATCTGTAAAAGCGCCTTGTCAATTTTTTCCCGATCAAACAGCACCGTGCTCGTAAAAATGACCGTCCGGCTGAGCGCTTTCTGATAAGTCAACTGATCGGGAACCCGCACGATTTTGCCGGTTCCGACCGCATGCTCGTCTCCAAATTCATACGAGCAAAATACAAAGGCTGCGTCTTTTTCCCGCAAAAAAGCCATTTCTCGTTCCAGCTTGTCCACCCGCCAGATATCGTCCGCATCCATAAATGCGAGATAACGTCCATTTGCATGTGCTGTCCCGAAATTTCTTGCATTTGCTGCGCCCTTTACCCCGTCCGTCTGGGAAAGAAGCCGAATTCGCGCGTCTTTTCTGCAGATTTCTGACACAAGACCTGCGCTCCCGTCCGTAGAATGATCGTCTACCACCAGCAGCTCCCAGTCCGTCCATGTCTGGCGGCGAACCGATTCCAGCGCTTCCTCCAGATACGCCTGGGCGTTAAAAACCGGCATCACAATGCTGATCAGGTTCTCATAATTCATTACAGTTCTTCCTTTACCAGATAAATCGGACGCTTTTTTCACTTCCAGATAGGTCTTGGACAGATACTGTCCCACGATTCCCAGGCAGAAAAGCTGCACGCCGGAAACCAACAGAATAATACATACCATCGACGGCCAACCGGGCGTCGGATCATGGTAAATCAGGTTTTTGATAATCAGGGCGATGATCGCCACAAACGCTGCGATGCAGAACACAACGCCCATGATAGACGAAATTGCCAGCGGCACTGTTGAAAATGCGGTAATTCCATCCAGCGAATACAAAAACAGCTTCCAGAAGCTCCATTTTGTCTCGCCGTGGGTGCGTTCCACGTTTTCATACTCCAGCCACTTCGTCTCATAGCCGACCCAGCCGAAAAGTCCCTTCGAAAAACGGTTATATTCGCACATCGAAAGAATCGAATCCACAACCTGTCTCGTCATCAGGCGATAGTCGCGTGCGCCGTCCACGATCTCCGTTTTGGAAATTTTATTGATGATGCGGTAAAACATCCTTGCAAAAAACGACCGGATCGGAGGTTCGCCTTTTCGGGTCACACGTCTTGTCGCCACACTGTCGTAGCCCTGCTTAATGTAGGAAAACATCTCCGGTAAAAGGGACGGAGGATCCTGCAGATCAGCGTCCATCATCACGACATAGTCCCCCTTTGCTTTCTGGAAGCCCGCATAAATTCCTGCTTCCTTGCCAAAGTTGCGGGAAAAAGGACACCAAATGCACCCGTTCATCCTTTTCGTGAAGCTTCCGAACCTCCGCTGCGGTATTGTCCTTGGAACCATCATCAATATAAATAATTTCCAGCTCCAGTTTTTCCTGCTCCAAAAAAGCGGAATTTTTCATCATTTCCTCATAAAAAATCGGAACGTTTTCCTCTTCATTATAGCAAGGTACGATTACGCTCAGTAACATGTTTCTCTCCTGTAGTTGCGTCCATTCTTATCTTGTCCGCAATTCTCGCTATGTATTCGCTGTTTGTCGGCCTCGGCGCGCCCGTCTCCCGGCTGAACCCGAACAGATCCTCAAACACCTCCGGATTGCCCCGTTCCCAGGACACCTCCACCGCGTTTCGGATCGCGCGTTCCACCCGCTGAAGCGTTGTTTTGTAACGCCTTGCGATCACCGGATATAACAGCTTCGTCACGCTGCCAACCAGTTCCATATCCGAGACAGCCAGCAAAACCGCCTCCCTCAGATAATAATATCCCCTCAAATGCGCCGGAATCCCAAGTTCCAGCATAAACGCCGATATCTCCCGCTCCGTTTCGAGTGTTTCTTTCCATTCTGCAGCCATTTCTGATTCCTCCTCTGAGTCTTTTTTCCCGCACCAACAGTGTGACCGCACTGTGAACATTCTGCCGCTGCTTTCTACTTTATTCTAACACTCAGATTTTGGAAACCAAACGGAAAACGGTCGTGATATTTCGCGTTTTTTCGCCGTTTAAAGCCGTTCCGTCCTGCCTTCTTTTTCCAGCGTCTCAACGACTTCCTTGACGCGCTGTGCCTGATTGACAGGGCAGACCAGAATCGAATCCTGCCCTCTACGATGACCAGGTTTTCAACGCCGACTGCGGCGATCAGCTTTTTACCGCCGTATACAACGCAGTTTTTCGCATCCAGAAGCAGCGTATCGCCGGAGCTGATGTTACCGGCAGCATCCCGGGTGCGCACTGCATCCAGCGTATCCCAGCTGCCAACGTCGTTCCAGCCGAAATCTCCTTCCAGCATCAGAACACCCTTTGCGCGCTCCATCAATGCCGTAATCCACGGAAATCTTCGGGATGGTCGGATAAACCTCATGCAGAACCTCCTGCTCTTTTTCTGTGCCGAGCGCTGCCCCGATCTGTTTCAGACAGGCGTACACATCCGGCAGAAGTTCTTCGAAATAGTGAAGAATCGTGGAGGCTTTCCAGACAAACATGCCGCTGTTCCACGCATAACTGCCGGATGCCAGATAGCTTTTCGCCGTTTCCAAATCCGGTTTTTCCACAAATTCTTCTACCTTGCGCCATACTTTTCCAGCCTCTTCCACGCTGCGGATATAACCATAGCCGGTCGAGGGAAACGTCGGATGAATCCCGATCGTCACAAGTGCGTCCGTCTCTTCCACTGCACGAACCGCTTCCTTCATCACGCGGGTGTATTCCGCCTCATCGCGAATATAAGCGTCCGCCGCAAAAATGCACATCACGCCGTCACCGTATTTATGCAGAATTTCCATCGCCGCATAACCGATACACGCTGCTGTATTGCGCGCCGCAGGCTCTGCCAGAATATGATCTGCCGCAATTCTGCCTGCTGTGCGCTCCTTCATCATCTTTGCCTGTGTCTCATTGGTCACAATAAAAATGTCCTTCTGATCCATCAGGTCATGCTGTCTGTCGATCGTCTCATTAACCAGAATATCTTTGCCGGACAGGTTTAAAAACTGTTTCGGCTCTGCCTTTGTACTCAGCGGCCAGAAACGGGTTCCGCCCCCGCCTGCCATAATTACGCCATAGGTTTTCATGTTGTATTTCCTTTCTGAAATGCTGCGCTTCCGTCAGCCCATTCCATGCATTTTTACAAATCCTTTTCGGCTTTTTCCGGATCGCTTCTATTTTGCCGGATCATTTCGGCTTTTTCCGGAAGCCGTCCCGAATCGAGTTGCCCCGCAGCTCGATATCCTGTACGATTGGGGATGACGGGAATTTGTTATACCCGATCTGCCCTCTGTCCGTCGGCACATAGATCGTCACACCATCCACCTCGTACATCTCTGCAGATCCATCTACATAATCCTGCTGCCACAGATAATACGGCTCATATGCCAGCTCCCGAACCATCTGTATCAGATTATACCCCTTATAGGTAAAAAATGCTACCAGCAATCCCACAAATGCCCAATATCCGGCATTTTTCAACCATTTACGCCCATTGTGTCCCTGTTCTGAACCAGCCAGCTTTTCCGCCGCCATACAATACAGGCTTCCAAACACCGTCAGCGGCAAAAACAACACATAAAAATATCCGTACCGCACCAGCGGCGCCCCGAGCTGCCAGAAGAAAAAACCGACCACTGCACACAGCTGAAGCAGGGAAAAACACAAGGGCGTAAGATGTGCGACTCGGCGGGCGGGCAAGGGTGCGCCGATTTCTCGTTCAGACACAGCGCCGTCCACATGGGGCGCGACTGTCACCTGGCCTGCTCTGACTGCGCGCACAGCTCCGAGCACCGCCAGCACTGCACTCACCGGGATCGCTGCCCAGCCTGCCAGCACCAGAAGCTTATCGAATCCAGCCTGCGCTGCAAACCAGTTCGGCAGCCACTGCTTCAACGGCTGATCCAGCTGATAAACATTGTAAATCTCCCGCGCATACGCCTGGATTTCCTTTGCGTCGCTGTCCGCATAGCCTTTGGAAATTTTCCAGTCTACCGGGAACCAGTCCAAAAACGTAAACGGATAAAACAGCCATCCGGAAATCAGCACATTCCGCGCCAGATACGGAAATGCAATCAGAAGTCCCAGCGCAATATAGCCTGCAATCTGCAGCCATTTTTTCTGCCTAAGCAGCAACACCGCCGGATACAGGACCAGCAGCAAAATTACCGCTGTGGACAGCTTCACCGTTGCCGCATACACCAGATACAGACTCAGCAGCGCGTAAGGCACAGTTGCTTTTCCCCGATGGGACAGTCCCTTTCCTGCTCCCACAGTTCCACCCAGGTCATTATTACCCAGAATAAAACCAACATTGCAAAATAATCGGACGCCGGGGAAACCATCTCCCGGAACACTGCTATCAGATAAAAGAGACCGCCGATAGATAAAAAATCCGATATTCGCACTTTTTTTCGTTTCCAAAATGCCATAAGCCCCGCCGCGCATTTACACGCGCACAGCAGCGCAAAAAATCCAGCCACGCAGTGCATCGGCCGTCCGATCAGCCACGTCTCGCTAAAGAAGGCGCTGAGTGCAAAGGAAGCGCTGTTGTAACCGAACCGGCTGTGCAGATTCGCAAGACCCGGCACAACGCCGTACTCTTCGATCCATCGAATTGCCTGTGCATGATACAGTCCCGTATCGTAGTGCATATAGCCCCTCGACGAGCCGTATGCAAATAAAAGCGTCAGACCGGCATACAGCAGCCAGACGGCTTTGTTTTTTTTGCACCAAAGGCTTTTTGAGTTTTCAAGCTCTTCGTCGCTTCTTTCCGTTTTTTCTGGCATGCCTGTGTTTTCGAAATTTTGAAAAAAATCCGCCAAATCCCGACGCAGCAGCATTCCGCCGATGACCGCAGCAAAACGGCAATCAGGCTTGCCCAGAAGCCAACGCCGGCAAACAGGCTGAAATACTCTGCATACACATTCAATACGAGCAGACCCGCCATCATATAGGTTACTGCGCTATGAATCTGACAACCGCCCTTTTTTCGAAACGGTGCAAGACACGCAAAGCCCATCAGAAACGACAACGTCGCCATATACGCCCATTCCATTAAAATCATTATCATAATTTTGATACCCCTGTCTGATGCATTAAATGTACCATTGCCCCCATTTCATGTCAAGGAAATGGAGGTGCTCCATTTTCCGGGTAATTTTTCTTGCTTTTTTCCCTCACTGACACTAAACTGAATCCATATACAGATCAAAATCATTCATTGCTTTCCAGGAGGACTCCCATCTTATGACAAATATAATTTCATTCCAGAAGCCCGGTATCACTCGGATTACTGCAGCGTTTTTTGCAGCCTTTGCACTATGCGATATCGGTTCCATCCATCCGGCAGATATTTTTTCTGTCCTGATCTTTGCAGGCATGCTCCTCCTTTTTTCTCCAACGCTGACGCAAAGGCTGACGAATATCGGAGCAGCTTCTTCTGTGCTTCCGCGCCATTTTATCCAATATGCAGACTTCTCGCAGTTCTCTACACCTTATTTTATGCAGCAGCAAAGCATGCTGAACTGTCCGGCAGCTTTGACAGCCGCATATTCAGGCTTGCATTCCTGGCGGCTGCGGTTATCGGTCTGTATTTTATATTCTTCCGATTCTGTGAACTGTCCATGCTGTTTCTTGCATCCAGACAGCAGCGGCGTTTTGCCCAAAACACTTTGCAGCAGCCTGACGGTGCATGTCCTGTACCCCCAGCCATATCTGCAGCGCATGCCCTGTCCCGCAAACAGAAGCTGCTCTGTTACTTCGGTCTGCTCTTCTGCTGGCTGTTCTGGTTTCTGTACCAGTTTCCCGGTGTTCTGACCCCGGACAGCATCAGCCAGTTTTCCCAGGCTACCGGCCTGATCCCGTTCAGTAACCACCAACCGATCCTGCACACGCTTTTGTTCTCCCTGTTTTACCATATCGGATTTTTTCTGACCGGAAGCATAAACACCGGAATCGCCTGTTATATATTGTTCCAGATGTGCACTATGGCCGCTATTGAAACCTATACGCTATCCCTCCTCGCAAGATCAGGCGCTTCACGCCTCTGGCTGATTCTGTCTTTTTGTTTCTGGGGGCTCGTTCCATTTCACGCAATTTTTGCCGTAACCGTCTGGAAAGATATTCTTTTTTCCGGATTTATGCTGTTATATCTTTGCTTTTTATATGAACTGCTCTGCAACCCGGATAACCGTCCGGGCATTTGGGCTGGGCTTTCCCTTTCCGGCTTTTTCGTCTGCACACTGCGATCAAACGGACTTTATATCTTCCTGTTCACCCTCCCGTTTGTCCTGTTCGCATTTCGCCGGACATGGAAAAAAATGTTTGCCGTGCAGGTCGGCATACTCCTTTATCCCTGATCCTCACCGGCCCTGTATACACTGCCTGCCATGTTGAGCGTGCTTCCTTTACAGAATCCCTCTCCATTCCTCTGCAGCAGATTGCCTGCGTCGTTTCCAACGGTCGACAGCTGAGCCCAGAGCAGGAAATGCTCATCGATGATGTAGTCGATACTTCCCTGATTCCGGAGTATTACAATCCGGTGATCTCCGATCCCATCAAGGCACTCGTCTCCTACAACCATGCCGATGCGATCATCCGGAATCCTTCAAAATATTTCACCCTCTGGATTCAGCTCGGTATTTCTTACCCGGGCGACTATCTCCAGGCCTTTATCGATCAGACAAAAGGATACTGGTTCCCCGCCCCGGCTGCTTTACGCACGAATGAAGGGATTTCTCCGAACGAAATAGGACTTTTCCTGGCCGCATCTTCTGCGGGGGTCAGTTTCCGGTCAAGATCAGTGAAATTCTTTTTTAAAGCTTCCTGATATGCTTCCGGTTTACGGTATTTTGTGGAGCATCGGCGCGTACTTCTGGGCTGTCCTGTATTTTGCCGCATATCAGTTTTTATACGGACAGCGGCGGTTTCTCGTGCTCTTTGTACCGTTTATCGGAACTGTACTTACCCTGCTTCTGGCAACTCCTGTCGCCTCCGATCTGCGCTACGCTTATCCGCTCATCCTTGCCGCGCCGTTTTTCATTGCGCTGCCGTATTGCCATCTTCAAACCTCCCGTCTGCAAAAATGAGATGGGAAACGTTGTAAAACTGACAAAAAAAGTGTAAAATAAAAAATCAGGGGATGGCATTTTTGCCTAATTTAGTTTCCAAAGAGAAAGAGGTATTTTATGGACTTTTTTAACGCACTGATTCACAACACGGTTTTTATGTCCGCAGTTACGGGGTGGTTCGCTGCACAGGTCATCAAAACAGTGATTTATACCTGTATCACCAAAAGCTTTGATCCGGAACGTTTAGTCGGAAGCGGCGGCATGCCCAGCTCCCATTCCGCCACTGTCTGCGCACTCGCAACCGCATCCGGAATGCAATACGGCGGCGGCAGCTTTGAATTCGCCATTGCCGCTATTGTAGCGATTATCGTTATGTATGATGCCAGAGGGGTGCGCCGGGAAACCGGTCTCCAGGCACAGGTCATCAATGAAATGATGGAATTCTGGGAAAAGATGGGACAGCCGATCTCCTACGAAGAAAAACTCAAGGAATTCGTCGGCCATACTCCTTTACAGGTGTTTGTCGGCGCGCTGCTCGGCATCCTGATCGCCGTATTGTACGGCCTGTTCCTCGGTTAAATCTTTATCTGCTTGCGCCTTCCTGCAGACAACTTTCGTGTCTGTAGGAAGGCGCATCTGCGTTATAACGTTTTTTCCCGTAAAAATCTGCCCTCCTGACACAGAATTTTCACAGTTATTCTGTATAGTGATAACTAAGAAATTTGATGGAGGACATAAAATGAGCCAACAAAAAGTAGACCGTTATAAACAGGAAAAAGCGCATCGCAAAGAACGTCTGGAGAAGGAAAAGAAACGAAAAAAGCTCCTTCGCATCTGCAGTTATTTCGTACTTTGCAGTAATCGTACTTGCGATTGCTTTTGCAATTTACCGCCACTATACTCCCAAGACAGAGACGCCGGCAGAAACAGAAACCACTGTCGAAAGCGTAATCGAAACAACTACAGCTGAAGAAAGCACTGTAGAAGAAGGCACTATAGAAGAAGGCACTGTAGAAGAAAGTACCGCAGTTGAAACAGAGGACACAGATACAGAAAGCACCTCTGAAGAAACCGCTGATATAGAAAGCGCTGTAGAAAAAACAGGTGCGGCTGGCACGGAAAGCACTGCAGCTGATGGGGAAGCAGCCCAGGCGGAAAGCGTTGCTGAGTAAAACGATTATCATGAAAAAACTCCCATTTCCGGTGACAAATGGAGAATGATTCCTTCTTCATTTGCCACCGGAACGGGAGTCTTTTATTCCTGATAATAGCATGCTCACAGAGCATGCATTACTTTCTTGCTATCAAATACAGGTCACAATACAGCAGCTCTCTGATCTTTTCCATCTTCACATCACCGCCCATTCCATCTGCAACGGCCTGCAGCGCCTCCTCAGTCTGCTCCATTCTGGAAACATATACAAGCACCTGATCCGCCTGCCGGATTGTATCATCCTCCACAGTCGAAACATCTGCAAGGCTCGCAAAATAAATTTCATCATACTGCATCAGCTCCAGTGAATCGTCCCAGATCATCCAGGTCAGGTTGGGATTATAAAAATAAACGACCGGTTTCTCTTTATGCTCCTGCGCAAACGCGATGCTTTTTGTGTCCTCTTCATAAAGAAACAGCACCTTTCCATCCGCCAGCCCTCGAATCTGTCCTGTTGCCAGCACCAGAAATACCATCAGAAGTACATAGCCGGCTGCTTTATCGTGCACGGACCGTTTTCCCGGAGCAGATGTATCTCTGGTATCGCTGATTTTCCCCGCAGCATTTTTTACAGCAGTCCCTTTTCTCATAGTCAACACAAAAGCTTCTGTCCGAGCAGTACAAATATAACCATCATCAGCAGCAAAATCAGCCCGTAGATCGGAATCTGATATCGGTTCGCTTCCTCCGCCGTCAGGAGTGCTGTTTTGGTCACGACAAGGAAATAACCGAGTACTGCTGCCGCCGGAATCCAGAAAACACGCCGTGCTTCCCAGAATGATTCGCGGAAAGCGTCAGCTTGCCGGTTCGAATTTTCCTGCGCGGCTGCGTGCTCTGCTGTCTGTTGCCCAGATTTCTGCACAGTCGCAGCGACAGCTTTCCGTCCGGCTTTCATCCGTCCAATTCCCCAGACTGTCAGCGCCATCAGGACAAGCAGCAGAACAAATCCGTACAGCATCGACCCAAAGGCATATTCATTGAGCAGTCCTGCGAAGAACTGGAATCTTCCAAGCGTATTACCAAGGTCGAAGAACGCACCCATCGCTTCCGTCCCCCGGTATCCCCGAAAAATATGGCTCAGACACGCCGGATAGCTGACTACGGCAAGTACCATCGCTCGATCACAGCAGTCGCATAAATGAGACAGTCTTTCCATTTCTGCCCCCAGCTTTTCTGCTCTGCACGTTCCAACAGCAGATACAGCTCCATTGCCGCTGCCAGGAAAAACAGATAAACAGCAAAATAGTAATGCGTCAGAAAACCGAGATAAACAACCGCCATCAACGGCAGATAAAAGGAAAACCCGCGTTTTCTCTCCTGCAGGCTTTTTACATGCAGCCAGGTCACGAGCAAAATCCACAGAGCCAGAAGCATATACATTCGAACCAGCATAACGCCGGAATAAACCGCCGGGTTAAAACCATACAGGAGGCACACTCCGAAAATCATCACTCGCGTGATACGCTCCGGAACGTCCGCCGCCGTTACACAGGTCTGCGCTTTCCCACCAGGCGCAGCCGCGCTCCTCAGCGCACCCGTCACAATCCGCCGCGTCAGCTTCGCCAGCACACTCCAGCTCAGAACGAAAAGCACTATATTCAGTCCAATTCCTGACCATTTGCTGAACCTTCCGGGAAACAGCGAGCATACCGTATGCAGCAGCAGATAGTAAAACGGCGGATGCACGTCATAGGTCTGCATGCGCGTAACCGTCCCATACTGAAACCGCTGCCCCGGCAGAACCCGGAATTCGTCCGCAATCTCGCTGCCCGGCTTCCACTCCCGGTCGGTCGGCACCAGACCGATCGACACGTTGGAGGAATAATAGGAATAATATTCATCATAATGGAACCCTGCTTTTTTACTTCCAAAATAGAAAATCGCAATCAGCTGCACCAAAAGCAGCATACCAAGGATCAGATACCAGTTTCGTTTCTTCACATTCCCTCCTGCCCGCAGACGCAGATTTACGTTCTGCAGTTCTATCATACGTTGTTTTTTGATAAACATTTCTTTTTATAATAGTACCATGTTCTATTTTAATTTATTTTTCTGCATAACTCAAGGAAGCATTCACACAGTTTCGTAAAACAATAGAATGCACGCTCTGCGAGCATTCTATTGTCATGAATTCAGTTCGTCCATGCCATTCTGCAGACACGTTCGAAGGAAGCAGCACAATTCGTGGATATAGCCTGTATCCCCGACTATCTTCCACCTTTCAAAGAACTCTTAAAGGATCTGAGTGAGGCTTTATCGTATACAGGAATAATTAAGATTTAATATCGTTTTATGTAGTGACAAACCAATTTTGCTACGCTATAATTGTTACAGTTGTGTGACGCAGAGACGCTTCACACTTTTTCGCGCGGGCAGTTGGATATCCTGTGTATGGATTTCCGTTTCCCGCATTCGACGATTTATAAGAAAGAGAGGAACCAAAATGAAGAAACTGGCTGTATTTCTGCTGACCGGTCTGACATGCGCATCCATGCTGTTCGGCTGCGGAAGCAAAATGACACCGTAGAAACCGTTCCGGTAGCTGAGGTGCAAGAAAGCACTGCCGCTCCTGCTGAAACAGAATCTGAGACGGAAACAGAAACCGTTGAGGAGGATGTTCCTCCGGAAGAAGGCATGGTAAAAAGTGACCTGACCGGCGAATGGATCAGCGGCGATCTCGCAGATCAGCGTCCGATCGCAGTTATGATCCCCGATGAAAATGCAGCGCTCCCGCACTACGGGCTTTCCAATGCTGATATCCTGTATGAATGCAGCGTAGAAGGCAACATGACCCGTCTGATGGCTGTTTTCAAGGATTGGAAAAACATTGAACGCATCGGCAATATCAGAAGCTGCCGCGATTATTATGTTTACTGGGCAAAAGAATGGGATGCAATTTACTGCCATATCGGCGGTCCGTTCTACATTCTGAACGCGATCAATGATCCTACTACCAATAATATCACCGGTGCTGTTCTGGCAAGCGACCCTTCCCAGAAAAAAGGTCTGTATGACGCAGCCTTCTACCGCACCAGCGACCGTAAAGCTCCGCATAATGCTTATACAAGCGGCGACCGTATCGACAAAGCCGCTCAGGCCGGCTATTCCGAAACCTATACTGAGAACTATCAGAGCGATCACTTCAAATTCGCTTCCACAAACAATCCGAACACGCTGGAACAGTACGGAAGCAGTGCAATCCCTGCAACCAAGATCGATCTGGCAGGCGCTTACCCGATTACCAAGACCTATTTCGAATATAACGAAGAAGATGGTCTGTACTATCGCTTCCAGGGTATGCAGAAAGGCGACCAGAAGCATATGGACGGCGCCAATAACAAACAGCTGGCATTCAAGAACGTTTTAGTTCAGTTTGCTTATTATGAAACCCGTGATGCGAAGGGTTATCTGTCTTTCCAGTGCCACGACGACACCAAAGACGGCTACTACTTCACAAACGGCAAGGGCATCCATGTAACTTGGAAAAAGACCAGCGACTTCGCACCGACCAAGTTCTATGACGACAACGGCAACGAAATCGAAATCAACCCCGGCAAGACCAACATCTGTGTAGTTGAGCAGGGTAAATCCATTGATGCGGAATAATTTGTTCTGACGTATAAATCGCCCTATCCGGCAGGTATTTTTTAACTGCGGATGGGGCGATTTTTACTTTTTATTATTCTTTCAAGTCATTTCGGACAGATCATGTCGACTTTTTCAAGTTACGTTTTACTGAAAGACAGAATCCACTTTTAAAACCATTTCCAGTGTCCCAAGAGCGCTGCTATCTCTAGTGACCCCATCTGAAAACTATCATCGTCCGCTTCCTTCTGATGATTTAAGAGTTTTTCTACCTCTACTGTGCTCATCAGAAGATCATCAGCAATCTTCTCTACGCTCTCGCCCCGCTGGTATTTTCTGGTTACGAGATCAATTCGCCATTCTTTCAATCCCTTTTCCCCATCCAACTTTCCATCCAGCTTTCCATCCTTTTTCCCATCCAACTTTATAAGCTTCCAGATAAAGTTCTTTTGATCTGTAATTCAGTACTGTTCCTCCCATAACTTCCGAGACCTTCCTTTCCATATTTTCGTATTTTGCTGTCTGTTTTTCCACAACATTGTAGGACAGCTCGCATAACGCCCGCCTGTGACTGGCTTTCAGTCTGCATAAATGCAGAATTTTCCCAAAGGATGCTGTCGCACTGAAAAAAAAAATTTATTGATGCAGATGCGGCAGCCATGCTTTAAAGCCTTCTTAAACTTCCTTCTGATGATTTAAAAGTTTTTCTACCTCTGCTGTGCTCATCAGAAGATCATCAGCAATCTTCTCTACGCTCTCGCCCCGCTGGTATTTGCCCGCTGCAAGGTTCGCAAGACCTTGTTCGATTCCTTTCGCCAGAGCTTCCTGATAAAGTTCTTTTTGATCGATAAGTTAATACCTTTCCTCCCATAACTTCAGCCACCTCCTTTTCCACATTTTCATATTTTGACGCCAGTTTTTCCACAACAGTACGGGACAGTTCACACAACGCCCCACCTGTGACTGACCTCATGCGTCCGTTTTTACACTCCTGATCCAGCATTTCTGCCACACGTTCATATTCTTTTCTCAGCTTTTTAAGCCTATCTTCATCGCTGTCGATCTGCGACAGTTCTTTTTTCATACCGGAAGATATAAAATGGAATCAGCATCCATAAACGCCGTTCAAAGATATCCTCCAGCGTGTAATTTTTTTACTTTCAGAATCGGAATGCCATATTTTAATTCTTTTTTCGTGCCGCACGGATGCAGATTTTCAGTTCATCCGGCGTATTTGGATTGCTTCTTAAATAGATTACTGCTGAATCAGGGAAATCTACATACAGCACGCCTTCCCTGTATTCTGCATTTAACAACGCGATCTGCGTGTCATACTCCCACATCCGAATTTCCATCGTTCCGTCCGGCGTGCTCTGGCATTCCAGATGGTAGTATTTCGATATTCCTGTTAAAGAAATCAACGTCATGTTGGAATCCGTAATCCGCTTCTCTTTTTTTTCCATTCGGATTTCTGATAAAGATTTCATT
>VOFC01004867.1_pt1 | contig 53588 bp, 107 predicted proteins | sample 5384161 | NCBI WGS metagenome assembly VOFC01 (sample SAMN12384722, study PRJNA508395) | human gut metagenome | isolation source: healthy gut B | host: Homo sapiens | reverse complement strand
TACATCAAACAAATAGGCGGTATTTGTAGTACGGTCGGATCTGATCCAATAACAGTGGAAGCTGACTTATAGAATAACTCTTTGAGACCTCCCTGCTTATGAACAAAATAACCGTATACTTCTACAAGGTAATAACCATCTCCGTAATCTTCACCAGAGTAATCTCCTGTAGTTCTTTCATGTGTTGGTCCATCAATGGTAATTGTATTGGTCACATCAGGATTATCCCATAAATTATATCGGCCAAATCCGCTTTCACTCATTCAGGGGACCTTGTTTTCCTCCCTGATATACATCTGTCCATTCATACTCAAATACTACATAACCTTCTTGATTTCCTTCGCCTTCCAGTGGATGAGAAACATCCACACCTATTTTATGTTCTTTATGATTGGACAAGTTCAATTTTTGGATATGTTGTTTGAGTATCTATTTTTATTCCATCAACCGTAAAAATGTTACAGTCGGCTCCATCAAAACTTGCCCTGCTTCTACGGTTAAAACATCTGCATTTGGAGACAGTACCGTCTTAATTGTTAGTATTTCATCACGATATTTCCAACCTCCTGTGTATCCTTCATCTACATCAATAGAAGGGGCCTCAGGCAATGTATATGTTTCATCAATATACCATTGTCCGTTACTATCTTTTTACACATTGTACTGTCTGGTTATTTAATTTTTGTTGCTGTGTTCCATTTTCACCAAAATTCAAAGTAAATTCATAAGTTAAGGATTTTCTATAGGATTGTAGTCCTCCCGTTGGAAAACTGCTGTAAGCAGCATAATTCTGAAATACCGTCATGCGTCCGTTCAGACTATAAGAACCGTCTGCTGATATAAATGCTTTACCATTGTAATTGGACACGTCATTTGCCTGTACTGTAATCATTGTAACTGCAGGTGTTTCAAAAAAAGCACTGTCACCAATATAAGATACTTGTTCGGGAATCACAATCGGAGTAGGTGTTGCAGACGTCATTGCTCCTGAAAAAAGCATCCTGTCCGATGGAAATCAATGAATCCGGTAATTCAATACTGGCTGTCGAATTACTGCCAGCAACCCGAACAAACTTTTAGAGAGGAACTATCCTTAAATACACTTCCTCCATTTGCATTTCCAATTTCTTGTAGTCCTTCGGGTAAATACATTCCCTCAAGTTTGGTACAACTGCCAAAAGCATATTTTCCTAACGTTTTTTTAATGAGCTTGGCAGTGTAATTACACCTGCCAATTCATTATTGCCTTTAAATGCCTGTGATTCAATACTTTTAAGTGAGGTGGCAGAAGAAAAATCTACCTCCGCAATCTTATAATTAGATGGATGAATATAATTGTATCGGTCATCACCGTCATAGTTTGCTTTATTCGTACAAAATGCATTTGTTCCTATGGAAGTAGCATGACTGGGAATAGTAATTTTAAGGTATGCAGGATTACCGCTATTATTTTCGGAACAATATTCTCTAAACCACTGTTTGGTGATACCCATTACGGTGGTTCCTTCCATATATAACGCTGATTCAGGAACTTCAATGATAGATACATTGTTTAATAAATTGCCTGAGTTATTTTGATTTTGTGGAATATCGGAACATGTATCAATATCTAATCCATTATTAATTTCTAATCTTGTAAAACCCTGCATCGGTATCCTTTTCCATATTTTCTAAAAGATATGACGTATCTTCCGTATTGATTGAATGTGAAAAAGTATTTTCCGCAAAAACAATATTAGACATACTTGTTGCAGTTAATGTTGCCCCCAATAAAACAGCCGCACTGAAAGATAGCGCTTTTTTCCTTTTTTTCATTTGTTTACCTACCTTTTTCATAAAATATAACTACAATACATGGATAAACGGAATAAAAAGTAGACATAAAAGTAGAGTTTTTATTCTGCTTATGTTATAATAATGAAAAGGCTAAACTGCGTTATATTTTTACATAATATGGAATATTACACTTGGGAATAAAAAGTCTACTTATTTTACCAAAATTAAGGTAAATTTTATGATACAAAAATAAAAAACGGAGGAGAACTGTGGTTCTCCTCCGTTTTATATTCAGCAACAAAATTTCGATAAAAAAGGGTATCAATGCATTGAAACATTAATACCCTTGTATGCCATTATTTAGATTAGTTCGATAATTGCCATCTCTGCAGCGTCGCCACGTCTTGGACCCAGCTTTGTAATACGTGTATAACCACCATTACGGTCTGCATATTTAGGAGCAATCTCTGTAAATAGCTTATGAGTAACGTCTTCTTTTGTAACAAAAGCCATTACCAAACGCTTATTGTGAAGAGAATCTTCCTTAGCGATTGTAATCATCTTCTCTGTCAGTGCACGTACTTCTTTTTGCACGGGTAACAGTTGTTTCAATTTTACCGTTCTCTAACAAAAATGTTACCAATCCACGAAGCATTGCGGTTCTATGACTAGTAGCTCTACCGAGCTTTCTTGTTCCTGGCATCGAATAATCACTCCTTTACCTTAGGTTAAAACGAAGATTTAGTTATCATCATCTTTATGAAGATTAAAGCCGAGAGAGTTCATTTTCCAAATAACCTCTTCTAAGGACTTACGTCCCAAGTTGCGAACTTTCATCATCTCTTCTTCAGATTTATTGATTAAATCCTCAACTGTATTAATTCCTGCACGTTTGAGACAGTTGAAAGAACGTACGGATAAATCCAATTCCTCAATTGTCATTTCAAGCACTTTTTCTTTGCCCTTATCGTCTTTTTCCACCATAATCTCTGTATTGCTGCCTGCATCGGACAAGTCAACAAACAGATTTAAGTGTTCTGTCAAGATTTTAGCAGCTAAAGAAACTGCTTCTTGTGCACTAATAATGCCGTTTGTCCACACTTCTAGGTTCAATTTATGAAAGTCGATACTTTGACCGACACGTGTAGGCTCAACATTGTAGTTCACTTTTAAAACAGGAGTGTAAATGGAATCAATAGGAAGCTCACCAATTACGTTGGTAACCATCTTGGCCTTATTACGGTCTGCAGAAATATATCCACGGCCGCGGTCTAAGGTGATTTCCATTGACAATTTTGCTCCGTCGCTTAATGTAGCGATGTGCATGTCAGGATTTAAAATTTCAACCTCACTATCACAATGAATAGAGCCGGCTGTAACATTACATGGACCCTCTGCGGAAATTTCCACAGTTTTTGGACCGTCACAGTGTAAATTTGCAATTAAGCCTTTAATGTTCAGAACAATTTCTGTAACATCTTCTTTTACACCCGGTACGGTAGAAAACTCATGAACAACACCATCAATTTTAATAGATGTTGCTGCAACACCTGGTAGAGATGAAAGCAGCACACGTCTTAGGCTGTTGCCCAGAGTAGTACCGAATCCACGCTCCAATGGTTCTACAACAAATTTGCCGTGAGTTCCATCCTCAGATAGAATTTCAGTTTCAATCTTTGGCTTTTCAATCTCAATCATTTAGCAAACCTCCTTCACACATTTAGGCAACATAAAAATTACCACGATGTACATTATGCCTACAATGGCATTATTTGGAGTACAACTCAACGATAAGTGTTTCATTAATATCGTAGTCGATATCTTCTCTGCTAGCCAGAGCAACTACTTTACCTTGCAGTGTATTTCTGTCCAGTTCAAGCCACTTAGCGATAGGAGTTTGAGCATTTTGCTCTAAAAACTTCTTTGATACGTACAGAGTTGCGGCTTTTTTCTCTGATTGAGATAACTTCACCTGGGCTTACCAAGTAAGAAGCAATATCAACTTTTTACCGTCAACAGTAATGTGACCATGGCTAACCATTTGTCTTGCTTCACGTCTTGTATTTGCAAAGCCTAGTCTGTAAACAACGTTGTCCAATCTGCTTTCCAGAATAGATAGCAAGATTTCACCGGTAACACCGTTTTGTTTTGTAGCCATAACATAGTACTTTCTGAATTGCTTTTCAAGTACACCGTAAATGAATTTTGCTTTTTGCTTTTCATTCAGTTGCAATCCATACTGCTTTGTTTTCTTCTGCCTGGTTTTGGGTTTCTGATAGATTTTTGGCTTACGCCTACAACAGTCGGATCAATTCCGAGTGTTTTACATCTCTTCAGAATTGGCTGAGTATTTTTAGCCATTCGAGTATCCTCCTTCGGTAATTGTCAATTACAATAAACTATACACGTCTTCTCTTTGGAGGACGGCATCCGTTATGTGGAATAGGTGTAACATCTTTAATCATGCTAACTTCTAAACCTGCACCTTGCAATGCACGAATTGCAGCTTCACGACCAGCACCTGGTCCCTTAACAAAAACCTCAACCGTTTTCATGCCGTGTTCCATAGCTGCTTTTGCAGCTGTTTCTGCTGCGGTTTGTGCGGCAAAAGGGGTGGACTTTCTGGAACCTCTAAATCCTAGTTCACCAGAGCTGGCCCAAGAAATTGCATTGCCTTGAACGTCTGTAATGGTAACAATTGTATTATTAAAGGTGGACTGGATATGAGCAGCTCCGCGCTCAATATTTTGCGCTCGCGGCGTCTGCGAACTGCGGTGTTTTTTTTACCGCCTTTTGTGCTGCCATCTTAATAAATCCTCCTAACTACACTTATTTCTTTTATTAGCCATTGTCTTTTTGACCTTTACGGGTACGTGCATTTGTTTTTGAACGTTGACCCCTTACCGGTAATCCTTTGCGGTGGCGAATTCCGCGGTAACATTGAATTTCAATTAATCTTTTAATATCGAAAGCAACATCACGTCTTAGGTCGCCCTCTACGCGGTAATGATGCTCAATATATTCTCTTAATTTAGACGCATCGTCCTCTGTTAAATCTCTAACTCTTAAATCTGGGTCAATGCCTGTTGCTGCCAAAATATCGGAAGCTGTTTTGCGGCCAATACCGTAGATATAAGTAAGACCAATTTCGATACGCTTATCTCTTGGTAAATCAATACCTGCTATACGCGCCATACTGGTTGCACCTCCATGTTAAATAGGTTTGCGCCATCAGCCCTGGCGCTGCTTGTGCTTAGGGTTCTCACAAATAACCATGATTCTACCCTTTACGCTTAATCACTTTGCATTTTTCACAAATTTTCTTGACAGAAGGTCTGACTTTCATTTGTGCGCCCTCCTTATTAGTGAAGTCGTCGTTTCGTTTACTTTGAACGCCATGTAATACGTCCTCTTGTTAAATCATAAGGTGACATTTCAACTGTTACCTTATCACCAGGTAAAATACGAATAAAGTTCATACGCAATTTACCTGATATATGAGCTAGTATTGTATGGCCATTTGGTAGCTCTACATTAAACATTGCATTTGGCAGAGCTTCCGTTACCGTACCCTCAATCTCAATTACGTCCTGTTTTGACATAAAGAATAACCTCCTAAAGCGGAAAATCTATTTGCAGCGAAACGGCTGTAAATGTTCATAGATTTCTCGATTGGTTTTCATTAAATGATTCGGAATTACCGTTTTTGTCGGAGAAAGATGGATAAGCTTCTTTCTCTTTGGGTTAGCAAGAGCACGGCGGCTACCGTCACAGACAACTGCCATATCAGTTTCTAAACCCAATACAAGATAAAAAACTGCCTTTGTCATGCCCTGCTTTAGACCGTACAACCAGTCCTTTTACAAATTCCATTTCGTTCACCTTAATCCGGCAATGTAAGAATTACAGGACCGTCCGGTGTAATTGCAATTGTATGCTCAAAATGAGCAGATAGTTTTCCATCTGAAGTTACAACAGACCAGTTATCAGACAAAGTCTCAACTGTGTGTACTCCCTGATTCACCATTGGTTCAATTGCAATTGTCATTCCTGGTAACAGACGCACACCTCTTCCCGGTGTGCCGTAATTTGGTACGCTCGGATCTTCATGCAGCTCCGCACCTACTCCGTGGCCGACAAAATCGCGTACCACCGAGTAGCCGCGCGCCTCGACATACCTTTGGACCGCGCTTTCCAATATCGCCTAGTCTGTTTCCGGGCCTTGCGGCGTTAATTCCCTTAAACAAACTTTCGCGAGTTACATCCATAAGAGCCTGAGCTTCCTTGCTAACTTCTCCGCATGGGAATGTCCATGCGTTGTCGCCATGGAAACCTTCATAAAAAGCACCGACATCAATGCTTACAATGTCGCCCTGCTTTAATATTTGGTTCTTACGAGGTATGCCGTGGATGACCACATCATTCACTGAAATACAAGCGCTTGCCGGGAATCCCCCATAGTTTAGAAAAAAGAAGGTGTTGCACCTTGCTCTTCTATATACTTTACGAACAATACGGTCAATTTCCAAAGTGCTTACACCCGGTTCAACCGCTTCACCGGCTAATTTTAAAGCCCGTGATGAAATCCTACCCGCATCTCTCATTGCTTTGAGTTCGCGGCTTGTTTTTAACACAACCATAATTACGCCTCAATTGCGGCAAGGGTAAGACGAGTAATCTCGTTAATATCCCCTTCCCCTTTTACTTCAAACAATTTACCTTGTTTTTCATAATAGCCTTTTAGTGGTTCTGTCTGTTCGTGGTATACGTGCAAGCGATCTTTTACTGTTTCAGGATGATCATCTTTACGCTGAACAAGGGTGCCGTTGCATTTATCACACTTGCCTTCTACTTTTGGTGGATTATGCTCCACATGGTAAGTATCACTGCAACTTTCACAAACACGGCGTCCGGACAAACGGCTTACGATTTCTTCATCAGACACGTCAATATCAATGACCTTGTCAATCTGTATGCCCATGCTATCCAGAGCCTCGGCCTGAGGAATGGTACGTGGAAAACCGTCCAGTACAAAGCCGTTTTGACAATCATCTTCCGCTAAACGCTCTTTAATAATGCCAATCACTACTTCGTCCGGAACCAGTTTACCTTGATCCATATAAGACTTTGCTTTTAAACCCATTTCAGTACCGCTTTTCAGCGCTGCACGGATAATATTACCCGTTGAAATTGTCGGAATATTCAAGCGTTCGCAAATAATTGCCGCTTGTGTTCCTTTTTCCGGCGCCCGGTGCGCCAAGAAGAATGATATTCATATCTTTTGACTCCTATCCGCCGAAAGCATTAATCTAAGAAGCCTTTATAGTTACGCATTTGCATTTGAGATTCCATTTGTTTGATGGTCTCTAAGGCAACACCAACTAAGATGATAATAGACGTACCACCCATTGTTAGTTCGTGCATACCGGAAGCAGATGTGTAAATCATTGGTACCAAAGCGATTACTGCTAGGAACAATGCACCGATAAGGGTAATCTTAGAAAGAATTTTTGCAATATAGTCAGACGTTGGTTTACCCGGACGAATACCCGGAATAGAACCGTTGTTCTGACGCAAGTTGTTGGCTATTTCAACCGGATTATATTGAATGGTTACGTAGAAGAACGCAAACAAAATAATCAAAATTGCAAAGATAATACAGTAAATCAACCACCTGTGGTAAAGGCATCAAAGAAACCTTGCCAGAATCCTGTCTTTACAGAGTCACCCAAGAAAATTTGGATGGTACTTGGAATTGAAAGGATTGAGCTGGCAAAGATAACCGGCAGCACACCGGAAACGCCAACTTTGATTGGAATATGTGTACTTTGGCCTTGATACATTTTTTTCTTCCAACTACGCGTTTTGCATATTGAATCGGAATTCTGCGCTCTGCGTCGTTCATGAAAGAAATTACCCATAATAATCCTAAGAAAATGAGTAAGAATACCGGTGCCAAGATAAAAGTATCTCCAGCTTGCACCCGGGTATTTGCATGCATCAATAAAGTAGTTAACCAGGTGAGTAAACAGGGTTGGCATATTCGCTCGACAATACCTGCAAACAGGATAATAGAAATACCGTTGCCAACACCACGTTTATTAATTTGTTCGCCAAGCCACATCAGCAATGCAGTACCTGCAGTAACTGTCAAGATAATTACGATTGCTGAGAAAACTTGTGCGCCGCCTTCTGTGTACTTTACAACATTTGTACCCTCAAAGTTACTTGCTCTTAAATAGAAGTAGTAACCTGTACCTTGCAGCAAGCCAAGGCCTACTGTCAAATAACGGGTAATGGCTGTAATTTTTTGCGTCCCAGCTCACCATCTCTGGACAAACGCTCCAAAGGCGGAATAGCAACTGTTAACAACTGCATAATAATGGAGGCGTTGATGTACGGAGTAATTGACATTGCAAATAACGTAGCACTTGCAAACGCACCACCGGACAGCATATCAAGGTATCCCAGTGCAGAACCACTTCCGGCAACGGTATCCATTAAACCTCTTAATGCATCTGCATTTAGAAAAGGAACAGGAATGACTGAACCAATTCTAAAAATGATGATGATAAACAGTGTAAACAGTAATTTTTTTTTAAAAGGTCAGGCAAAGCCCAGGCATTCCGTATTGTTTTAAACAATTCAGATCACCTCTGCCTTCCCACCTGCAGATTCAATCTTTTGCTTCGCTCCTTCGGAATAAGCACCAACTTTCACAGTTAAGCTCTTTGTCAGTTTACCGTTTCCTAGGATTTTGATGCCGTCACAACATTTGTTGACAAGACCTGCATCGATTAAAGCTTGTGTATCTACAACAGCACCATTTTCAAAAAGTTCCAAAGAACCTACATTGATAGCGATAATTTCTTTCGCAAAAATGTTGTTGAAACCTCTTTTAGGTACACGTCTTTGCAAAGGCATTTGGCCGCCTTCAAAACCTGGGCGAATACTTGCGCCTGATCTTGCTTTTTGACCTTTGTGGCCTTTTTACCAGCAGTTTTACCTTGACCGGAGCCATGACCTCTACCAACTCTTTTAGAAACTTTAGTAGAGCCTGGTACAGCAGATAAATCGTGCAATTTCATTATAAAGCACCTCCTTCTTACGCTTCTGTTACGTCGATGAGGTGGATGATTTTAGCCACCTTGCCTTTAGTTTGTGGATTATCGGGTTGTGTTGTTGTGTCGCCGATTCTTTTCAAGACCTAAAGCCTGGGCAGTCGCAATTTGGTCCTTTTACTGCCGATAAGGCTTTTTAACCAGCTTAATTTTTAGCTGTGCCATAATTGCTACCCCCCTTATAAAATTTCTTTTACGGATTTGCCGCGAGCTGCAGCAACTTCTTCAGCAGTACGCAATTGAGCCAAACCTTGAATGGTTGCTCTAACTACGTTGCAAGGATTATTAGAACGCAAAGCTTTGTTCTAATATCTTTAATGCCTGCTGCTTCAACAACAGCACGAACAGGACCACCGGCGATAACACCAGTACCAGGAGCAGCAGGTTTCATCAAAAACACGGCCTGCATCAAAAGCACCAATTACCTCATGAGGAATTGTTGTTGCCACGCATGGAAACCTCATTAGGTTTTTCTTAGCATCTTCAATGCCTTTACGGATAGAATCAGGAACTTCACCTGATTTACCAATACCGAAACCGACAGTACCGTTGCCGTCGCCTACAACTACAAGAGCAGCAAACTTATAAGATACGACCGCCCTTAACAGTTTAGAAACACGGTTGATAGCAACTACGTGTTCTTTTCAAATCTAATGTTGATGCGTCAATTCTAGCCAAAAGTAATTCCTCCTTATTAGAAGTTAAGACCACCCTCACGAGCGCCTTCGGCCAACTCCTTGACGCGGTCCGTGGAAGATATATCCACCGCGGTCAAAAAACGACCTCTGTGATACCTTTATCTTTAGCACGTTTTGCAATCATTTTGCCAACCTTCACGTGCTGCCTCTTTGTTTCCGCCATAACCAGTAATCTCTTTATCAAGAGTGAAGCTGCACAAGCGTAACACCCTTTACATCGTCGATAAGCTGAGCGTAGATGTTGTTAGTGGAGCGGAATAACATTTAGGCGTGGGCACTCAGCTGTGCCGGAAATCTTTACCGCGCACTCTTCTTGTGACGCTTTAGACGAGCTGTATTTTGTATCAGCTTTATTCACCATAACGTTTCACTCCTTACTTACTTAGAACCCTTACCAGCTTTACCTTCTTTGCGGCGGATTACTTCGTCAACATATTTAATACCCTTTGCCTTTATATGGTTCAGGTGGACGTTTCTCGCGAATCTCAGCAGCAAACTGACCAACCTTTTGCTTATCTGGACCGGAAACAATGATTTTGTTTGGAGATGGGCATTCAATTGTGATGCCGTCAATCTCAGGCATAATTACTTGGTGAGAAAACCAAGGTTCATTACCAAGTCTTTGCCTTGTTTTTGCTACACGGTAGCCAACACCGTTCACATCAAGCTCTTTTTTGTAGCCTTCTGTTACACCAACAACCATGTTATTGATTAGTGTACGGCTTAAACCGTGCAGAGAACGATTCTCCTTATCATCATTCGGACGAGTCAACAAGAATCACATTGTCTCAATCTTTGTTACTGATGATGTTTGGATGAATCTTCTTGGGAAATTAAAGTTGGTCCTTTGCACCTTTTACCGTTTACGAACCGTTAATGGTTACATCAACGCCAGCGGGAATATTTATGGGTTTTCTTCCAATTCGAGACATTACTGCACCCCCTCTCCTTACCAAATGAATGCGAGAACTTCGCCGCCAACATTCTCTTTGCGTGCTTGACGGTCTGTCATAACACCTTTGGAAGTAGAGATGATTGCGATTCCAAGGCCCTTCATAACCTTAGGAAGATTCTCTACATCACTATATATACGCAAGCCCTGGCTTAGAAACTCTGCGGAGTCCTGTGATAACCGGAGCCTTGTCCTCGCCATATACTTGAGAACAACCTTAATAACACCCTGTTTGCCGTCTTCAGTTACTGTGAAGTTTTTCATATCCTTCATCAACAAGAATTTGTACAATAGATTTCTTCATGATTGGATGCAGGGATTTCGACGGAGTCATGCTTCGAGCACTCGCGTTGCGAATTCTTGTAAGCAAATCTGCGATTGAATCTGTAATTTGCATACGGAATACCTCCTTTGCTTAAAGCCTTATTACCAGCTTGCCTTTTTTTAACGCCTGAATTTGACCTTTGTGGGCTAATTCACGGAAAGCATATACGGCATATGCCGTACTTGCGGAGGTAAGCATGTGGGCGGCCGCAGATCTTGCATCTGTTATACTCTCTTGTAGAGAACTTCTGATCTCTTTGCTGCTTTACTTTCATTGATGTCTTGGCCACAATATATCCCTCCTTATTTCTCAAACGGAGCGCCCATTAGAGTTAGTAACTCTTTAGACTCTTCGTCGGTGTTTGCAGTTGTTACGAAACAGATGTCCATTCCGCGAACCTTATCAATTTTATCGTAATCAATTTCTGGGAAAATCAATTGTTCTTTTAGACCCATGTTATAGTTACCACGGCCATCAAAAGAGTTAGCATTGATTCCTCTGAAGTCTCTTACGCGAGGTAGAGCAACATTGAATAGTTTGTCAACAAATTCATACATGTTCTCGCCTCTTAGTGTAACTTTAACGCCGATATTCATGCCTTCGCGCAATTTAAAGTTAGCAACTGATTTTTTGCTTTACATGTCATTGGTTTTTGACCTGTAATTGCAGCAATATCTGTCATAATAGCTTCAATTGCTTTTGCGTTATCTTTTGCTTCGCCTGCGCCAACATTGATAACTACTTTCTCCAGCTTAGAATTTGCATTACGCTTTTGTAAGAAATTTTTTCATCAATGCAGGAGCAATGTCTTGCTTGTAGTAATCCTTAAGTCTAGCCATGTTTTATCCTCCTTACAGCGTTGCACCGCATTTTTTGCAAATGCGTGCTTTTTGCCATCTTCAGAAATTTTATGTGCAACACGTGTAGGTTTACCGCAAGCAGAGCAAACTAGTTGAACTTTACACGCATACATAGCGCCTTCTGCTTTTGCTATACCGCCTTGCTCACCCATTTTGCGAGGTTTCACATGTTTTTTAACCATGTTACGGCCTTCAACGATTACTTTACCCTCTTTTGGGCTAACTGCTAAGACTTTGCCTTCTTTTGCCGCGGTCCTTGCCGCTTAAAATGATGACGGTGTCACCAGTTTTAACATGAATTTTGTTCATTAGTGAGCACCTCCCATTATAGTACTTCAGGGGCAAGACTTAAATTTTCAAATAGTCTTTATCACGTAATTCTCTGGCTACTGGGCCAAAGATACGTGTTCCCCTTGGTTTTTATCGTCTCTGATGATAACGGCTGCATTTTCGTCAAAACGAATGTATGTGCCGTCCTCACGGCGAACACCAAAAGCAGTTCTTACGATAACTGCTTTTACAACGTCGCCTTTTTCACAACGCCGCCGGGTGCCGCTTTCTTGACGGAAGCTACCACGACGTCGCCGATATTTGCATACCTCCTGCCGGAACCGCCGAGGACGCGAATGCACATGAGTTCTTTCGCGCCGGTGTTGTCGGCCACTTTGAGGTAACTTTGCTGTTGTATCACAGTGCGTTCCTCCTTCTTTACAAGCTAAAATTATTTAGCTTTCTCAATAATCTCAACGAGTCGCCATCTCTTATCTTTAGAAAGAGGACGAGTCTCCATAACACGTACTACGTCACCAATGTTGCACTCATTTTTCTCATCGTGTGCTTTTACGTTGATGGTACGTTTAATAATTTTATTGTAAAGCGGATGCTTTACGCTGTCTTCGATTGCTACAACAATGGTTTTTTCCATTTTGTTGCTTTTCACCCTTGCCAACCAAGGTTTTTCATGTTTCTATCGCTCACAGCTAAACCTCCTTCCGTTACGCATTCTTGCTGTTATTGATTTCATTCTCACGTAAAACAGTTTTACACGAGCAATATCTTTCTTCACAGCGGAAACACGCATCGGGTTATCGAGCTGGTTTATAGCAAGCTGAAAACGCAGGTTGAAAAGTTCGGCCTTAAGGTCTTTAAGCTTTTCTTTCTAACTCTGCTGTAGATAATTTTTTCATCTCTGAGGCCTTCATTACTGCTCACCCCCCGTTTCTTCCCTTTTTGACAAATTTGCACTTGATTGGTAATTTGTTGGCAGCCAAACGCAATGCTTCTCTTGCTGTTTCTTCAGGTACACCAGCAATTTCAAACATAACTCTGCCTGGTTTTACCACTGCAACCCAGTATTCTGGAGAACCTTTACCGGAACCCATTCGGGTTTCAGCCGGTTTCTCAGTGATCGGCTTATCCGGGAAAATTTTGATCCAAACTTTACCGAATCTCTTGCAGTAACGTGTCATAGCAACACGAGCTGCTTCGATTTGGTTGGAAGTAATCCAAGCCGGTTCAGTAGCTTGAATACCAAAATCACCGTTGGTTACTTTGTTTCCGCGGTAGGCTTTACCTGTCAAACGACCACGGTGAACTCTACGATATTTAACGCGTTTAGGCAACAGCATTATTTACTGCCTCCTTCCTTACGAGCCTTAGTATCTTGTAGTACCTCGCCTCTGTAAATCCAGACTTTAACGCCGATTAGACCGTATGTGGTCATAGCTTCTGCAAAACCATAGTCAATATCAGCTCTTAATGTCTGTAGCGGAATGGTGCCGTCATGGTAACGTTCTGCTCTAGCAATTTCAGCGCCGCCTAAACGACCGGAAACTTGAGTTTTGATACCTTTTACACCCATTTTCATTGCACGACCGATGCATTGTTTCATAGCACGGCGGAATGAAATTCTTTTCTCTAGTTGTTGTGCAATATTTTCAGCAACCAATTGTGCATTTGTATCTGGAGTTTTCACTTCAACGATATTAATCACAACAGGTTTTTTCAACATTTTTTTCGCATTGCAAACGCAATTTTTCGATTTTTGCGCCGCCCTGGCCGATGACCATACCGGGCTTTGCACAGTGAATGTGAACACGAACCTTAGAAGCATCGCGCTCAATTTCAATTTTAGGAACACCAGCTGCTGCAAGTTGTTTTTTCAATACTTTACGTAGGTTATAATCTTCACCAATGTATCGCCAAAAACGTTGTCCTTCGCGAACCAGCGGGAATCCCAATCTTTGATAACGCCCACACGAATGCCATGTGGGTTAACTTTCTGGCCCATAGTTTACCTCCTCTATTGCTTATTCTTTTTTCTTTTAGCACGAGGGTTACGTGCGAAGTTCTTTAATACTCTATATGCGCGACCCTGAGCTCTTGGACGAATACGCTTGAGGATCGGGCCCGGACATACGAAGCATTCCGCTACGTAAAGTCTGGATACGTCCATGTCATGGTTATTCTCAGCATTAGCCATTGCAGACTTCAATAATTTTTTGCAAGTCTTCGCATGCGGCCTTAGGTGTATGCTTAAGGATAGCCATAGCCATATCAACCGGCTTGTTTCTGATTAAGTCAAGACGATTTGTACTTTTTACGTGGTGAAATGCGGGCATATTTCAGATAAGCCCTTGCTTCCATTTAAAACACTCCTTTCGGCCTAAATTATTTACCGCCTGTTTTAGAACCAGCATGACCTTTGTAAGTTCTGGTTGGTGCAAACTCACCTAGTTTGTGACCTACCATATCTTCGGTTACATACACCGGAACATGTTTACGGCCATCGTGTACTGCAATTGTATGACCAACGAAATCTGGGAAAATAATGGATGCTCTGCTCCATGTTTTGACAATGTTCTTTTCTCGCCGGCTTCATTCATTTGTTGAATCCTTTTCAACAGCACAGGCTGTACGTAAGGACCTTTTTTTACGCTTCTGCCCATTGTTCAATAAGCTCCTTTCTGTATGCCTTATTTGCCGTTTCTGCGTTTCACGATAAATTTATCGGAACGGTGTTTCTTAGAACGTGTCTTGTAACCAAGAGCAGGTTTGCCCCATGGTGTAACAGGACCTGGACGACCAACTGGGATTTACCTTCACCACCACCGTGTGGGTGATCGCATGGGTTCATAACAGAACCACGAACGGTTGGTCTAAAGCCAAGGTGACGTTTACGGCCAGCCTTACCAATTTTTACGTTCTCATGGTCTGTGTTACTTACCTGACCAACAGTAGCCATGCACAATGCAGATACATTTCTAAGTTCGCCGGAAGGTAGTCTCAACAGAGCCATGCCGTTTTCTTTTTGCCATTAATTGAGCCATGTTACCGGCAGAACGTGCCAATTGGCCGCCTTTACCAGGATATAGCTCAACGTTATGAATAAATGTACCGGTTGGGATATTGGTTAGTGGTAAAGCATTACCAGGTTTAATATCTGCATCAGGACCGGATACAACAATATCTCCAACTTTCAAACCGTTTGGAGCCAAGATATATCTTTTCTCGCCGTCTTCGTATTGCACAAGTGCAATGAAAGCAGAACGGTTTGGATCGTACTCTAATGTTTGTACAGTAGCTGGAATGCCGTGTTTTGTACGTTTAAAATCGATGATACGGTATTTTCTTCTGTTTCCGCCGCCTCTGTGACGTACTGTGATTCTACCGTAGCTATTACGACCGGATTTTTTGTTCAAAGGAGCTAGAAGGCTCTTTTCCGGTGCAACTTTTGAAAGACCAGAATAATCCGTGCAAGACATGTTACGTCTTGATGGAGTGGTCGGTTTATAGTTAATAATTGCCATTCGGTTTCACTCTCCTTCATGATGGCTTTGCGGGGTTTCTCCCCATACTTTGCCTCTATAATAAAGAAGCTGATTACATCATACTGTCAAAGAATTCAATTGTCTTGCTGTCTTCTGTTAAAGAAACGATTGCTTTTTCCATGCTGGAGTATAGCCTTCGCTTCTACCTTGACGGCGTAAATGACCTCTAACGTGCATGGTGTTCACTTTGGAAACCTTAACGTCAAAAAAGTTCTTCAACTGCTTTAGCAATCTCAATTTTGTTTGCATCTTTGGCTACTTCGAAGGTGTACTTCTTCATGCCAATGCCAGCCATACTTCTCTCAGTAATAACTGGACGAATGATGATATCTTGTGCTGCCATTATGCATACACCTCCTCAATTTGTGCAATTGCATCTTGAAGCACGATAAATTTGTCTGCATTCAAAATGTCGTATACGTTTAAGGTGTTAACCAATGCAGTTTTAACGCCAGGAATGTTAGCTGCAGAAGCAATCACTTTTTCATTCTTCTCTGGAAGAACGATAAGTGCCTTTTTCTCAGAGCCAACTGCCTTTAACATAGCTGCAATTGTTTTTGTTTTGTATTCATCCATTGCAATTTTATCAAGTACAACCAATTCGTTGTCTAACACTTTGCTGGAAAGTGCGGATTTCATTGCAAGACGTCTTACTTTTTTATTTAAAGTATATCTGTAGCTGCGTGGCTTTGGAGCAAATACAATACCGCCATGTGTCCATTGAGGAGCTCTTGTAGAACCTTGTCTAGCATGACCTGTACCTTTTGTCTCCATGGTTTTTACCACCACCGGAAACCTCGGCGCGGGTTAGGGCCGATTGTGTGCCTTGACGCTGATTTGCAAGATAGTTTTTCACCATATCGTGCATAACAGCTTTGTTTGGGCTCAATTCCAAATACAGCATCGGATAAATCGATTTTAGAAACCTCTTTACCGGCCATATCAAGTACTGTTACTTTAGGCATGTCAATTCCTCCTTCCCTTACGCCTTAACGCTGTCACGGATGATAACAACGCCGCCGTTTGGACCTGGAATAGCGCCCTTCACAGCGATGAGATTGTTCTCTGCATCTACCTTGACAACTGCTAAATTTTGTACGGTTACTTTTTTCAGCACCTAGGTGACCTGCCATTTTTTTGCCCTTAAATACTCTTGAAGGGTCAGAGCAAGCACCGATAGAACCACCTTTACGAGCAACTGGACCGCTGCCGTGTGTTTCTTTTTTAGTCTGCCGAAGTTCCAACGTTTGATAACGCCGGCCCAACCTTTACCTTTACTTGTGCCTGTAACGTCAATTTTATCGCCGGCAGCAAATACGTCTGCTTTGATTAAATCGCCAACGTTATAAGCGTCAGTATCTTCCACTCTAAACTCTCTTAAGTATCTCTTTGGAGCAACATCTGCTTTTTGCAAAGTGACCTTTCATTGGTTTATTTACTTTTGCCGTGCTTTCAAATCACCAAAGCCGATTTGAATGGAAGCATAACCGTCGTTTTCCACTGTTTTCTTTTTGTGATACCACGCAAGGACCAGCTTCAACAACTGTTACAGGAATTACTTTTCCTGTTTCGTCGAAGATTTGTGTCATACCAATCTTCTTGCCGATAATACATTTTTGCATGTTTGTTTCCTCCTATGCAGGTTATTGGTTGACTCTAGGCCAACATGACCCCGGCTGCTTGTTGGTTAATACCAAAGATTAAAGTTTAATCTCGATATCAACACCAGCAGGGAGTTCTAATCCCATCAAAGCCTCCACGGTTTTGTTAGATGGTTTTAGAATGTCGATAAGTCTTTTTGTGAGTTCTCATCTCGAATTGCTCACGGCTGTCTTTGTACTTATGCATAGCACGCAAGATAGTAATAACTTGCTTTTCTGTTGGTAGCGGAACAGGACCGGATACTCTGGCACCTGTACGCTTTGCAGTTTGTACAATCTTCTCAGCTGATTGATCAACCAATTGATGATCGTAACCCTTAATTCTTATCCTGATTTTTTCTTTGACTGCCATTGTCATCGCCTCCTTATTGTAGTTGGCGGGCGGCGCTGTTTGTTTTCTAACACTGTGCCGGGTGTTTCATCACTCAACATTTAAAAACCGGATTTACTTTTCAATTAATCCGGGTCAGATTCACAAAAGCGTCTGAGTATGGCAAATACAATCGGCCGCAGTGACCGTCAGGACGCAATTTACGCAAAGAGCGCTTTGGTCCTTCACCATAACATCAAATATTCTTTCGCCCGGTTTAAAATCGGACATACTCCACGGAAAAACCAGCATAAAATGCCGCAACCTCCCGCTTCATCGCATATCTAGTGCAGTCTTGCTCGTATATGATACCATACCACATACTGAAAATCAAGCGTTTTTTTTCTTTTTTGCAAAAAAAATTTAAAACTTTTTCGGTACATAGTAACAAACTTATTCACCAGTAAACTTTGCTTTGGGATGGCGTTTTTATAAGCAGACACGCCTCAAAACTGCTTTATAGCAAATACTTATAAGTTAAACTCGTCTGTGTCAATACCGCTAAGGACTAAAATATCACCCAACATAATTACGGTGGAACCATTCGGTATTACAATTTCATTGTTACGTTTTATCATAACAATCAAAACACCCTCCGGTATATCCGCTTCCAGTAATGTCTGGTTTAAAATACTACTGTTTTCTTTTACTTCATATTCTAACAACTGTGTATTATGTTCTTCCTCGTAGTCTGTAAACGTTTTCAAAACCGGCGTGCTGTCGTCCACCAAATCCAACTTTTTGCCATGGTTGGCAGCAGCGTACCTTGTAAAGAAACCGAAATCAGTGCCACAATAAATATAATGTGGAAAATATCATATTGCAGTACAGCGTCTCCTGTCATAGCAAAATTGCAAATACAATAGAGGCCGCACCACGCAAACCAACCCACGATATAAATATTTGTTGTTTAATAGGAAATTTGAACCAGCTTAAAATACCGAACGTTGCAATTGGCCTTGCAACAAAGATTAAAAATGCCGAAATTGCCAATGCAGGCAGTATCACCGTACCAAATTTTGATGGGAAAGAAAGCAAACCTAAACAGAAGAAAATCATAATTTGCATTAACCATGAGATACCATCAAGAAAATGCACCAGACTTTTCTTATGTTTGATTTTACTGTTACCAACAATAATACCCGTTAAGTATACGCTCAGATAACCATTGCCTCCTACCCATTCTGTCAAGCCGTAAGAAAGCAATCCGACAGCTACCACAAAAATAGGATATAGACCTTCAATTTTAAAATCGACTTTCCGCAAAATAAACGCTGTAATTTTGCCAAGTAAAGCGCCTATTCCAAGACCGAAGATTAACTGTTTTTGCCAGCATCACTGGAATAGAAACATCTCCGCTGCCCGATAAAAGTGACATAAATATAATAGTCATCATATATGCAACCGGGTCATTACTGCCACTCTCAATTTCCAAAATAGGCGCCAGACCGCCTTTTAAGTTTAACTTACGAGAACGTAAAATGGCAAAAACAGATGCAGCATCCGTAGAAGCTACAACAGAACCTATTAACATACCTTCTATCCAGCCAATGCCAAACACAAGGCTGCAAAACACACCTACCAGACCTGCGGTGATTAATGTACCCACCGTTGACATTAAAATAGACGGCGCAATAACGGGTTTCGCCGTTTTCCAGCTGGTACCAAATCCACCGAAAAACATAATAAAAACCAGTCCTACGGAACATACATTTTTGCTATCTCATAGTTATCAAAATAGATTCCGCCAATGGCATCAGAACCACATAGCATACCAAGTGCTAAGAAAATAAGCAAAGTTGGAACACCCAGCTTATATAGCACATTACTTGAAACAATACAAAGGATAACCACCATTGCACATGCAATTATTATTTGTACCAAGTAAATTCCTCCATTCTGTCAGAGTGTATAGATGGAGTGCTTATTTTTTATTGTATCTGTGTCATTATGGATTCATTTGCTGATTAATAAGATTTACCCCAATACACCATGGATTTTGCAGGTTTACCGCAGCATACACATGTATCTGCAATTTGTTCCTGCTCGAACGGAATGCAACGGGAAGATAACCCCGCTTCTTCCTTAATTTTTTTCTTCGCATGCCAAATCTCCGCACCACATTGCTTTTATAAAGCCTGGTTTATGTTCAGCAATATCTTTCATTTCATCGAATGTCGAAGCAGTAAAGGTCATCTCTTGACGGCGATTAAGCGCTTTTTCGTAAATGCCTTTGCGCACTGCTTCCAATTGCTCTGCAATTGCCTCTTCCAAATGCTCCAAACTTACAAAGATTTTTCACGGTCGTGTCGTCTAACCAGTACACATTGATTTTTTTCAATGTCTTTTGGACCAATTTCCAAGCGCAACGGAACACCTTTCATCTCATATTGGGCAAATTTCCAGCCGGGACTTTGTTCAGAATCATCAATCTTTACACGGAATGTTCTCTTCAGTCTGTCTCTCAGCTCATATGCTTTATCCAATACACCTTCTTTATGCTGGGCAATCGGCAATATCATAACTTGAATCGGAGCAATTGCAGGCGGCAGCACTAAGCCGTTGTTATCGCCGTGCGTCATAATAATACCGCCGATAATTCTTGTGGACATGCCCCAAGAAGTTTGAAACGGATGGCTTGGTTTATTGTCTCTGTCTTGAATGTAATATCAAACGCTTTGGCAAAGCCGTCGCCAAAATAGTGACTTGTGCCTGACTGTAGCGCTTTTCCGTCATGCATCATAGCTTCAATGGTATAAGTTGCTTCTGCACCTGAAAACTTCTCTTTATCGGTTTTACGCCCTTTAATTACCGGGATAGCCAGTTGATTTTCACAGAAATCAGCATATACGTTCAGCATCTGCTCTGTTTCCGCCATGGCGTCTTGTGCAGTTTCATGCATGGTATGACCTTCCTGCCAATGGAATTCAACGGAACGCAAGAACGGACGGGTTGTTTTTTTCCCAACGTACCACTGAACACCATTGGTTATAAAGCATTGGCAAATCTCTGTAAGAGTGAATCACTTTCGCATAATAGTCGCAGAATAACGTTTCAGAAGTTGGACGAACACACATTCTTTCTTGCAATACTTCGTCACCACATTGAGTAACCCAAGCAACTTCGGGAGCAAACCCCTCTACGTGGTCTTTCTCCTTCTGCAGCAAGCTTTCCGGAATAAACATTGGTAAAGAAATATTCTCATGTCCCAATTCTTTAAATTCCGTATCCAGAATACGCTGAATGTTTTCCCCAAATAGCAAATCCATACGGTTGAATGACCATGCAGCCGCGTACATTTGTATAATCCATAAGTTCCGCTTTTTTACAATGTCTGTATACCACTTGGCAAAGTCTTCTTCCATAGGGGTAATGGCATCTACCATTTTTTATTTCCTTTTGTTCTGACATAATCCTTAATCTCCTAAACTCACTTTGATATTGCAATCAGTGATTTTGCATACTTAATATATATTATATCGGTTACACCATTATATTTCAATGAAAAAATTTCGGCATTTTTTCTTTTTTAATAAAAAATCAAATATTTTTGTATACAAAAAAGGCACACCATATTTTACGGTGTGCCTTTTGCTCAAAATTTATGCCAAAATCAGCGTAAATTAGGCTTTGTTAGCCTCAATGTATTTTACAAGATCGCCAACTGTTTTTACATTCTCAATTTCGGAATCCGGAATTTCAATCTCAAATTCATCTTCGATAGACATTAGCAAGTCAACTACGTCTAAAGAGTCAGCACCAAGATCTTCAGCAATGTTGGATTCCATTGTGATTGTATCCTCTTCAACATCAAATTGTTCGCTTAGAATGGCTTTTACTTTCTCAAATACCATTATACATTCTCCTCCTAGAAAATTTGTTTTCGTATCAAGCTATCTCGCAATATGGACAAAGTAACATAAAATATGTTACAATTTCCAAGTCGAGAACGTCCGTATCCATTCCGGTCGTTCTCCCATATGCACATATTATTAGCAAATACTCAGTTTGTCAATACGAAAATAGAATTTATTTAAAAAAAAAGACGGTTTCTTTTATAAAAACAAATTCTTTTACATATTCCAACTTTTACAAGAAAAGAGTGTTTTCCATGACTTTAGACGAAATCAGAAAACGTATAGACGCAATTGATGAACAACTGCTTCCGTTATTCATTGAACGTATGAAATGCGCCCAAGATGTAGCGCAGGCAAAAACGTGAATTAAAGCTTGCCTATTTTTAATGCACAGCGCGAAAACGAAATTTTAGCCCGTGTCGCTGCGGAAGCAGGTGATTTTGCCCCGGAAGCCAAAATGTTATATACCACTTTGATGGCATTAAACCGTTCACGACAACACAAATTGTTAAACAGCGGAACTGATATTCGGGACGAAATTCAAACTGCATTGCAAAAAAGAAACTTCCTTAAAAGAAGTTTCTTCCGGAAAAAAAAAATTGCCTTTCAAGGCGTCCCCGGTTCTTTTTCTCATGCGGCCGCAACTTTTTTGTTCCCCTGACTGCGACGTTTATCCATACGAGAGTTTTAAAGATGTATTTGAAGCTCTCAAAAACGGAACCGTTGATTTCGGCCTATTGCCAGTTGAAAATTCTTCCGCAGGTTCTGTGGTCGAAGTATATGACCTTATCTTAAATTATCGCTTTAGCATTGTAGGTTCTACCACACTGCATGTGCATCATTGCTTAGCGGCACCGCAAGGAGTAGCCATTGAGAATATTCGAACCGTATATTCTCATCCACAGGCTTTGGCACAATGTTCGGATATGATTTCCTCACACAACTGGAAATCAATTCAACATAGCAATACAGCAGTTGCCGCCAAAATGCTGGCTAAAATGGATAAAGAAAAAAACGGAGTAACAGATGCAGCTGCAATTTGTTCCACCATTGCCGCTAATATGTACGGGCTGGACATTTTACAGGAAGATATTCAAAACAATAACCAAAACAGAACTCGTTTTGCCGCGTTAAGCAAAGAAATGATTATTCTAAGAATGCGGAAAAAATCAGTCTATGCTTTTCCTTGCCTCATACAACAGGCTCCTTATACAGCGTTCTGGCACGTTTTGCAATGACAGGTTTAAACCTGACCAAAATAGAGTCACGTCCCCTAAAAGAAGGAAATAACGGAGAATTTAAATATAATTTTTTATTTGGATTTTACCGGAAATGTACATCATTGCGATACATTGGACTTACTTTGTTCCTTATCCCAAGAACTTCCCAATTTCTCCTTTTTAGGCAACTATGTAGAATATGACCCCAATGATGAACATTAATACTTTGGATTTAACTTGTTGCACAGTAGCCAAAAATAATAGTAAAACAATGCAAATAAAGCGAGTATCATAAAAGATACTCGCTTTATTTTTTGGTTCCCCTTCGTTCATATGGAACCGTGACATCTGTCAAACCTACTAAATAATCTACACTGGTCCCATAAAACTCAGCTAATTTAATAACCACATCCAACGGATAGTTCAGAACACCTATCTCATATTGAGAATATGTATTCTGTTTTACATTGATTACTTTGGCTACTTCTTTTTGCGTTAACCCTCTGTCAATTCGCATATCTCTGATTCTCTCATATTTCAGAATCTCTGTTTTCATATTATCACCAACCACATTATAAATATCTGAAAATAAGATATTGGTTTTTATCTGAAATTCAGATATAATGTAGTTTGAGGTGATAACATGAAGTTATACAATGAAATGGAAAAAGCTTTTCTGGAAATAGAAAAACGTTTTGATACACATTCCCTTGAGAAATTTTTAGACTGCCCTTATCAAAATTTATCAGAGTATTATGACGAACTTGGACTGTGGATACGCAATCATTTATTAATCAGCGATTGTCCTTTGCTGGAATATTTTACAGATGGAAATGTATTAGAAAAAAAACGATATGTCAATCTTTATGATTCAGTCATTTTACATTTATATTCATCAAAAATATAAACTATATAATTTATAATATAACAAAAACGCAGCCGAAAATGTTGCAGCTGCGTTTAAAAAGTAAAATTCAAACTTATTTATTTTTTTCAAATCTGACGGAATTTCCAGACCCATCGCTTCACGTTTTAAAGCTTGTTTTTTCTCAAAGTCTTTGTACATAAGGCTGGGTTGAATTCCTGTATTATTCTGGTACTTTCCACTGCTGTACAAGTCATAATCACCTTTTATGGTATGATAATAGATTTGGCATACTTCAATATCAGGATAAATAATCAGTGGATGGATACAATAAATTTCCAATGTCCAGTAACCTGCAAAGCCAATGTCTCCGAAACCGGCGGTTACATGGATACACAATCCCAAACGGCCTGTAGAAGAACGTCCTTCCAACATAGGGACATATTTACTGGTAGTCGTAAATTCTTTTGTTCTTCCCAAATACAGCTTATTTGGTTCCAGCAATAATCCTTCTTCCGGAATCACTAATTTTTTGGTCGGATTTGGCTTTTCATGTCCAGTATTTCATTTTCATATACCAATAGCTCGTTATGCAGCGTTAAATTATAACTGTTCGGATTTACCTTGCTTCGCTCAAACGGCTCTATAATAATGTCCGTGCCTACTGCACGTTCAATTTCTCTTCCTGATAATATCATGTCCAAATCCCCTATCATTTCAGCCGAGCAGCCAATGCTACCCAACCTTTTTCTTCTTTGCGTTCTATAATTTCAAATTTTTCACTGACAGCGTCCAAGACATCCTGCTCCCGGGTATCAATAATACCACTCATAATATAAATGGAATCCGGATATAAATATTGTTCAATATCTTCTGTTAGCACCATAATGACATCTGCAACAATGTTGGCAAGCACAATATGGTATTTTCCATTGATTTGTTCCGTCAAATTCCCTGCAATCGCAGTAAACTTATCTGCAACATGATTTATTTCTGCATTCTCCACTGCCGTTTTTTACTGCAAGCGCATCTATATCCACACCTACCGCAGAATTTGCACCTAAAAGCAAAGCGGCAACGGACAGAATTCCGCTTCCGCAGCCCACATCAAGCACATCCATATTCGGTTTGATATATTGCTCTAACAGTTCCATACACAAACGAGTTGTTTCATGGGTACCTGTACCAAATGCCAACCCCGGTTCCAAATGCAGCACTTTTCTGTTTCCTGCATCATAATCTTCTTCCCATGTAGGACGAATCAGCAAAGATTGACCTACCGGAATGGGTTTAAAATACTTTTTCAATTATTTAACCAATCCTCCATAACGCAGTCGGCTGTATCAATGGTAAAAGGAATTCCTTCTGCAGTGTAACGCTCCTGCAAAAATGAAATGGCTTCCGCAGGATTTTCTTCGGGACTGATATATACATGTATAATACCTTTTTGTGCGGTCTTTATTTAACAGTTCTTCATCGATTAAATCAATATGAGCAATTTCCCACGCTTCCTGCTCCAAATTGGAATAATCTTCAATATAAATACCATACGGTACCACCATTTGCGCAATATCTCCTGCACGGTCTACATCTTCTGCCGGTACGGTAATGGCAATTTCGGTCCAATCCATGCTGTCCTCCATGTTTTTCGATATTATAATGCTTTATTATACAATAAATACTATCATAATACAATATGGAGAATTTTGTATTTTCTATTTTTATATGATATACAAACTGCCGTTTACAAGGGACTACACAGGTAACGGTCTGACAGACTTTCACCTATCATCATAATTATACCTCTGTCAAACAAGGACGGCAAGAAATCCATGCACAATTAGAGGTGGATTTCGAGGATGCGATATATTCTGCTATCTGCTCTGTTCTATGCTTGTAATCACTTGAAATATAAGGATTTTCCTGTTCTTAATTGTCCACAGGCACATACATTTTCGTGGACTTAATGGTGCCACTATGCTACAATGAAGTTAGCGGCAAAATCGGAATTTTTAGAGGAAGTGTTGAGTATGAACCATGATATCAACCTAAATATTCATTACAGTGCGCCTAAAAAAATATGGGAAAAAATCGAAAAAATATATGAATCAATGCCCTATTGGGCGGGATGCAAGAATGGACCTCAGTGGATAGGAAAAAAATATAGATTTATGGGCTTCTGTTGAGCCAAGCGGAATACAGATTTCGGGAATAATGCCCGGTGATATTTGGGAGGAATGGTATAGTCTACTGAAAAGAAGATTAACAGACGTTTTAGGGTATGAAATTGGTGAGCCCGAAGAAGGGTATGACTTTAAGTATTTTGACTAACTAACTTTCAGTTTATCAGGGAAAACGCAATGATAATATCTATGCAGCAACTTTTGCGTATGACGAAAATGAGGTTGCTATTCATATCACTGCAGAAGCAGAGGGCTGCATTCATATCGGTGATATCATCCAAATTCCTATGAACAACCATACTTTTGAAGAAAGAGTAGTTTTAGAAAAAATGGAGAAATAGAAAAGGATTATTGAACAAAATAGAAGCTGGAGAATGTGCTGAATGCATAGTTCGTAATATCCATTTAGGAAGAATCCATACCACTAGTTTCCCTTATGATGAAAAAACTTTCAGAAGACGGCTGAATTTGCGGGTGATTGATAATTTCCCATTTGTTCAGGGGTAGTAAAGCCAGCCGGACCAATCAACGGCGGTCTTTGCTGATAGGCAATCAAGGTGGGAAAGCCTAAAACAGTTTCCCGCCCAGTCAATTTTGAAGGAAAAATCTGTCTGCTTTTTTTGTGAGTGTATTCACAAGTTCAAGACATTTTGTTCCGAAGTATGGCGTGAGACGTGGGACAGAGCTTTCATAATATGCTCTGTCTACTAACGAAAACCAGTCCTGCGCTTGCAGTTCCACGCCATGCAATCACAGCCCTGTTTTCCTGCCGCTTTAAATTCCTTGCTTTCCCCTGCAGCAACGGCATTTTCACAGCAACTAGGACAGGGCATAAACAATATTACACTTTATTTTGCAAAGTCGTGTGCCATGAGGCAAGCCCTTTTTTGGAAGCTCCAACACAGACGGCGCTATGACCCTCGCCAGAACCATAACGTCGTCTTGTTGTCAGCAACCCGTTTCTATGGTCTGCGTGTAGTTCCTTGTAAACTAACCTAAAGTACTACTGAAAACAAATTTAGATTTATGACTTATAGTCAAAAAACTCCCTATTTCAAATGAAAAGGGAGTTTTTTATATTATCAAACATTATACATTGGAATTCTGGCCGAACACTTTCAACTGTCTTACATACTCTTCGCTGACCGGAGATAATTTTGCATTTTTTAACGTGACATAACCTATTTTCATAGTTTCATCTGTATCAATCGGTACGGCGATAAAGCCTTGCTTTTTGTAAACGTCATCCATAATACCGCAGCAGATGGTAAAAGCATGAATTTGACGAATCAGCTCCATCATCGTTGCGCGGTCGTTGGTTCGTATCACATCAGGAAACGTATATTTACTTTCCGTTTCTTCTGATAAAAAAACACTGTTTTCCCCTTGTTCAAATATCAAGTAAGGATACTGCTGTAATTCCTGATAACTGATGGAGGGTTTATGAGCCAACTGATGTTCATGCCATAAATAGGCGTAAATACTGCACTCAAATAAGTAATGAAACTCTAAATTATCATTTTTCAGTCTTTTTTTTTTCATGTAAGCTTCATTGGATTTACTTAAATATATAATGCCCAATTCACTTCTTGACGCACAAACATCTTTCATAATTTCACTGGTTCTGGTTTCACGAATAGCAGTTTGATATTCACTTAAATTCAACTGTTTGACTGTATTGATAAACGCTTTTACCGCAAAAGCATAATGCTGCGTAGATACGGCAAACCGCTTCTTTTTTTCATGAGCACGCACATACTGATGCTCGATATAATCATATTGCGCAACAATGAATCTTGCATGTTCCAAAAAGCGCTTCCCTCCGCAGTCACATATACGCCCTTATTGGTACGTTTAAAGATATCAATTCCGGTTTCTTCTTCCAAAGCTCGGATTGCTGCAGATAAACTTGGCTGTGATATCAATAATTGTTTGGCAGCTTCATTCATGGAACCGACATCCGCAACCTTGACCGCATATTTTAAATGTTGTAGCGTCATGAGCATTTCCCTTTCTGGTGATTAAATGTAATACTCGGTGTTGTCTTCTTCCTTCATATTAAATATACGAAAAACCTTGTCTCTCAGCTGTAGAAAATCTCCTCCAGTCCTGTCGCGGTGGCTTCCCAGCCCAATTGGTATAACAGCCTTTATTCTACCCGGATTCGGACTCATAACCACAATTTTATCTGCTAGAAACACAGCCTCATCTATATCATGCGTTACAAAAATCACTGTTTTATTTTGAGATTTTGTAATATGCAAAAGATCATCCTGCAATTTGTAACGCGTAATTGCATCCAAGGCGCCAAACGGTTCATCCATAAATAAAATTTCAGGGTCAACTGCAAGACCTCTGGCAATTGCTACTCTCTGCTGCTGTCCGCCGGACAACTGTGCCGGATGTCGTTTTGCAAAATTCTCCAAACCAACCAGCTGCAAATATTTCATAGCAATCTGCTTTCGCTCTTGTTTTGGAACCTTTAAGGTTTCCAATCCTAATTCTACATTTTTTCAACCGTTCGCCAAGGGAGAAGGCCATAATTTTGAAAAATTGTTACATATTTTTCGGAAGGTGCCTTTACTTTTTGACCATCAATGGTAATACTTCCTTCTGTTAATGTTTCAAAACCTGCAATAGAATTCATTAAGGTGGTCTTTCCGCAGCCGGAAGGCCCCAGCAAACAGATAAATTCACCTTTTTTCTATTTGAAGCGAAATATGGTCAAGCGCTGTAAAAACTTTCTTTGGAAGAGCGAAATCCACCGGGCTTCTCATATATTTTGGTAGCGTCTTGAATTTCAATATACATATTGTCACGCCTTTCCCCATGCTTTCATCACGGTTTTTCAAATTTTCCGATGAGTGCATCTAAAATAAATCCAATCAGGCCAATCATCACCATTGCAGCAAGCAAATAATCCATTCTTAAATTATTTCTGGCATCTATAATCATATAACCCAGTCCTGACTGGGTTCCAAACCATTTCGCCGGACACCAAAAATATCCATGCAGAACCTAAAGCAACATGCAAACTGTTTGCAATTTGCGGGAATACCGCAGGAAATACAATTTTTATATAACACAGCAGGCTGCTTAATTCCAAAATTCTTTTGCTACCTTTAAATAAACAGGGTCTATATTGCGTACAGCAGAAATGGTAGAAAGCAAAACCGGAAAAAGCCTGCAAGAAAAATGATAACAATTGCGGGAACGTCTCCAATGCCAATAAACAGCACAATAAAAGGCATCCAAGCCACTGGGGCAATCGGACGAATTATTTGTAAAATAGGACTGATATATCCGTATAACGGCTTAAACCATCCTATTATTAAACCTAAAATAGCTGCTGAAACAACCGACGTGACATAACCAATTGCAAAACGATATAAGCTGGCTCCTATATTTGCGCCCATAGTACCGTCTGCAAATAAATCGACCAATGCTTTTCCTACTGTTAACGGTTTTGGAAAAAGCGCTTCTCCAACAGACGAAACACTGGCAAGAAGATACCACAGTAAAATTAACACTGAAAACGAAACCACAATATACCTTAATTTTAACAGACGTTTCATAACTGACTCCTATTCTGTCTGGTATACAAACTCTTCATAAGAAGGTGGATTTTCGGAAATGTGATATTTTTGCATACGAGCAACCAAATCATTATAAGCAGATTCCTCAATGGTCAAATCTGAAAAATCAATCCATTCCAGAGATTGCTGCAGCACATTATCAGGTTGTTTCAAGAAATTTTTCGCCACAGAAAGCGCCTCTTCTTTATCTGAAAGTTCAGAGCCGGCTTGTTGATATGCGTCGATGACCTGATTTGCCAACTCGCTGTTTTCATTGAGGAATTTATCGTTAAAAACAAGAGCGCAGCAAATGGAATGATCCCACAACTCATCCGATTGATATAACACTTTACCATATCCGCCCGTTACCGCTACAGAACCAAACGGTTCTGCCACACAATATCCTTTTGAATTTGACCGGACACCAATGCAGAAGGCATTTCCGCAGGAGATAATTCGGTTACTTGAACATCGTCTATGGTAAGACCATTTTGTTCCAGCATCTCCTGTAATAAAATATTGTGAGAAGAGCTTCTGTGCGGAATTGCAAATGTTTTTCCTTTTAAATCCGAAGCCGACTGAATGTCATTGCCTACAACAATCACATTACCGCTTGTATGACCAAGCGCAGCTGCTTTTAATCCTATATTTTGTGATTGCGCCTGCATTGCCAATTCAATCAGCACAGATGCACCGTCTACCTGACCGGAATTCAACGCATCCATCAGCTCCGGCCATGAACCGGATTTGACAAGTTCTACTTTTACATTGTCTGACTGAGAAAGTTCATACACAGGTAATGCATGTGTAATAGGCAAATATGCTATTTTTTACTGTTTTTTACATTTTCACTGTCGGAACCTCCTTCTGATGATGTTCCGCATGCGGTTAACAGTACAGTCATACTAGCCAACACTGCCGCAATCGGTATGATAAATTTTTTAATTTCATCTCTCATTCTCCTCCTAAAGATACCGTCCAACCTAACGCTTTGCGTTTTTCTTTGAAATCTTCTACCAGTTGGTTGGCAATTTTTACATGGTCAACATCTACAATCATTTCAGAACCCAATAGTTCCTTTGTACCATGTGCCATAAATTCAGACACTTTTTCCGAACCCATGACAGGCGCATAAACGTTGTGATAAGAATTAATTCCCAATAATCTGAAAGACAGTGCCGCACAAATTCCTTTTCATTGCTCCACTCAGGACTGGAAAAGGCATACGGCAGCTCTTTTATCGGAATATTTAAAGCTGCGGATATTCCGTTGAAAAAAGCAGACGCTCTTGCATTATCCAAACATTCGCCGAGATGCCAGACGGGAGGAATCTCTTTTAAAAACTCCCGCAATGATTCGCCGGTCCACTCCAAAGCTTTCTCTGAGCAAAATCCCAGCTTCAGCAGCGCAAATGACGCACAGCCGTTTGTAAGAATCAAAACGTTGTTTTTCAGCAGTATTTCAGCTGTCTCTACAATTTTCTTTTCGTAAATAACTCGTGGATTGCTGCAGCCTACCAAGTTCACAATGCCCAATACTTTTCCGTCTTTTAATGCCTGTGCTAAAGTTGCAAGCCCTTTTTTCAAAATAGTGCTGTGCCCATTCCACGGAAAATCCCATTTCAGCATCCACTTCATATTGAGGAATTTTAACGGGAATATCCCTTCTTTCCACAAAGCTTTCAATACCGCGTTGTACAATTTTTTCTGCAATTTGATGAATTTCTCCTATATTGGAATGCTCATGGTCCAGTCCGTAGTGTTCCGCACCGGGCAGTCTTCCGGAATCGCTGGTGGTAACCACGGTTGTTCGGAAACATTTTGCTACTTCCATTATGGAAGGGAACACATCCTGCACATCTGCAACCCATAAATCCAAAGCTCCTGTTCCAAGCACCAATTCGGAACCAACTGCATTGGATAGCGGAATCACATTATCATAACGATACATTGCGGACAAACCGGAGCAGCAGATACCGTAAAACTGAATACCTAAGGCACCTTTTTCTTTGGCCAGCTGCACCATTTTCTCACTTCTTCCAACTTTTACAATTTCACTTACCAGCACGGGAGAATGTCCATGTACCGCAATATTGACATATCCTTTTTTCAAAGCGCCTAAATTAATCTTAGAACGACTTCTATGAGGCAATCCATACAAGCTATCCATTGCAATGGAAGAACCAAGGCAGGAGGATCAAGCGAAAGATACGCCGGTTCTTAAAAACTGTTGCATTACGTTTCTCCAGTCACTGTCCGTACCTGTGGTAGTTCTTTGTAAACTTTCAAACACTTCATGGGAAGGGCTGATTGGAATAATCCCCAATTGTTCCCATGTTTCCACCCTTTCTTTCGGTGCAAAGGAATAAATGGTTTTGTGCTTATCCGGAACTGTTCGAGATAAATCTTCCAATAAAATATCTGCAACTTGTTCTGCAAGCTCATTGAGTGTTTTTCCTTCTGTTTCAATGCCAAAATTTTACATACGGCATAAATTTTTTCTTTTCCTTCAATGGGAATTGGAGCTTTTTCCTTGCGCTGCAAATTTTAATGCAAGCATACTTTCACGTCCGCGTGCTCCGTGGGCTGCTGTACCTGCTGCCACATGACGCAAAAAGATTTCTGGCCGCAATTAAATCTGCGTCCGCGCCACACACGCCACGAGGGGATTTTTTTTGTAATTTTGCAAGGTCCCATAAAGCAGTTTTTGCAGCAGGTACCCGCAATACCAAATGTACATTGAGGTTGTTGCGCATCAAAACGGTCAAACGTTGTTTCAAGACCCATTTCTTCCATATGTAAAAAGCATTTCTCTTACCGCAGGGTCAGGTGTTTGTTCGATGACATCTTGTTTGTTCGGAAATGTTTTTCTGTATTCCGCTACTGCTTTCATGTAGTCATCAATCCCTCCATGATGATGGTGATGACTATGTGTGTTTGTTCAGACATTCATTTTCACTCCTATTTACATACTGTGTTAGTATGTTTATTGGTTGTTGTATATTTTACTACATAAAACATCTTTTTTGTCTAATATTAATAACCTATAACTTGTTATAGGTTTTGCCTAAAATCAGTCTGACAATATGCAAATGTCCGAATACACGTAAAATAAAAACCATGCCAAACAAAATGTTCGGTATGGTTTTACCTTTATATCACATAAAATCGCTGCTGTCTATTTCATCCACCAAATCAGCAATGGTAACACTTTCTATATATTCATCTACCACTCTGTACATTTCCTGCCAAACGCGCACCGTTTTACAAGCAGGAGACCGCTTACACAGGTTGGGCTGCATCTCTAAACAAGATACGGGTGCCAAAGATTTTCCGTAACTTTAAAATACGCCCTACCGTAATATCCATTGGGGCAAGCGCTAACTTATACCCTCCGCCTTTTCCCCGCAATCCTTTGATAATTCCCGCTTTGCTCATAGTCACCATAATACTTTCAAGATATTTCTCTGAAATTTCCTGTCGTTTTGCAATATCCTTTAAAGGAATATATTCACCATTGTTATTTTCTGCAAGATCAACCATAACACGTAAGGCGTATCTTCCTCTTGTAGAAATCCACACGATAAATTCCTCCTGTCCATGTAATAAACCTATTATGCAACAATGTTAATGGTATTTCAAGATATTTCGTATTCCCAATGATAAAAAATAAAATAGAGATATATGCTTGTTTCATTTTCCCGCAATTTAGGACATATATTAAACAAAGAACAAAATTCTAAATGGGGTTGTGGTATGAAAAAAAAGGGTATTCTTTTTTTAATGCAATTATTCTTACGGCATCTTCGCTGGTAATGCGGGCCAGCAGTATCGGATATCGAACCTATTTGTCTTCTAAAATAGGAACCGCAGGTATGGGATTATACCAACTGGTTATGTCTGTTTTTATATTGGCTATTACGGTTTCCACTTCAGGAATCAGCTTAGCCGTTACGCGTATTGTAACAGATACCATTGCAAAAGGAGCGCCGTCCCAGGCAAAACGGGCAGTTCGCAAGTGTATTATCTTCGCGCTTTTACTAAGTTTGCTTGCTATGGTAGCCTTATATTTTTCATCTGATTACGTAGCAATCCATTGGCTGGGCGACCAACGTGTCGCACTCTCTCTGAAAATACTCGCTCCCGGCTTACCTCTCATGGCAACATGCTCTTGTTTAAAAAGGATATTTTATTGCTATGCGTGGTGTTGCCAAAACTGCCTCAGGGAGAACTTTTGGAACAATTTGTTACCATTATGGCAGTAGTTTGTCTGTTCACATTCGTGGCGCCGCAAGGGTTAGAGTATTCCTGTGCCGCAATTATGTTAGGCTCTACTTTAGGTGAGATTGCTTCTTGTACCTATACTTTTATCTTCTTTATAAAAGACAAAATAAAAAGCAAAAGACACCCCCGGCAATCAATTTCAATACACCTTTCGGAAAGCATTGCAGGATATGTTCCATATAGAACTGCCCATCATGTTTGGTTCTACCCTGCGCAACGGACTTGTAACCATCGAAAATATACTCATCCCCATTGGATTTAAGAAACACGGCGCCAGTACGGAAACCTCATTGAGCAATTACGGTATGATTCACGGTATGGTAATGCCGCTGATTTTATTTCCTTCCGCATTTTTAATGGCATTTTCTTCTTTGCTGGTTCCTGAAATGGCTGAAGCAAATGCAGTGGGCCATAAAGAACAATCAGCAGGACCACTGCACGTTCCATGCAATTGACCCTGCTGTTTTCATTCTTTATTACTGCTTGTTTTATTGTATTTGCCGATGATTTTGGCCGCACCTTTTATCAAAGCGAAGAAGCGGGACGTCTGATTCGATTTTTGGCACCGCTGATTCCTTTATTATATCTTGATAGCGTGGTAGACGGCATTTTAAAAAGGGTTGGACCAGCAAATTGCCTCCATGCGATATAATTTTGCAGATTCCGGATTACGCGTCATACTGGTCTATTTTTTAATTCCATTCACAGGTGTAAACGGCTATCTGGGCATTTTGTTTTTCAGCACGATTTTTAATGCTACATTGAGCATTCATCGTCTTCTGAAAGTATCTCAAGTGGAAATACAGTTTGTGGACTGGATTGTAAAGCCAATTTTATGCGGAGGCATTTCGGTTCTTTGCTTTTCCTTATTAAGACATTTACCGTTTATGAACGCAGTTCCTGTTTGGTGCTGCATGATACTGGAATTTACATTATCAGCCATTGGATATTACATTTTATTACGCGTGACACAATGCTTTAAAAGGAAGACGTGACCTGTATCAAAGAGATTTTCTATTCCAAATCCGCTACTTAATACGATGTTGTTCCATCCATTGAACCACTTCTGTGCTTAATTCTTTTACGCAGCCGTCTTCAAAGGAGAATTCAAACCAGAATCTTTGATTAATTGTACAAAACTTTTGGTGCCTGCAGCGCTTACAAATGCAAAATATTCATCAAACGCTTTTTTCCAGTCCCTATTTGATTTACTCCAGAATTCCAAAGCAACGGTTTGTGCCAAACAATAATCAATATAATAAAACGGATAGCAATAAATATGATGCTGTTTTTGAATCCTCCTCCGTCTTTGAAGAATGGCAGATTGTCAAAGTCCAGCCACGGACGATATTTTTTCTCTAATTTCAGCCATAATTTTTTGCGTTCCTGCGGCGTTAATTTTGGATTTTCATAGACTTCATGTTGAAACTCATCTACCAAACAACCATACGGAATAAAGTTAAGGGCAGACTCAATTGAAATACACGGAATTTTTTCAGCGTCATTTCCAAAAAACAACTCCGCCCAAAGGGCGCGCCAACAATTCCATGGTCATGGAATGTACTTCCGCTGTTTCCATTGTGGTGCTTTTTGCATTTTCACGAATCTCCATATTGCGAGCCTGATATGCCGCAAATGCATGACCCGCTTCATGTGTCAGCACATCCACATCGCCGGAGGTACCGTTAAAATTAGAAAAAAATAAACGGAGACTGATAATCAGGCAGTTCCGTACAATAACCACCGCCTGCTTTATTTTGTTTGCTCTCCAAATCAAACAGCTCGTTTTCTCTCATAAAGGTAAAAACTCTGATGTCTTGGGACTCATTTCATCATACATTTTTGTGCCGCGGACACCAGTTCCTGTGTTTCGCCGTTGGGCTTTGATTGCCGTCTGTAAAAGAAACACCCGTATCGTGTAATTTTATCTCATCTACACCAATTCGCTGTGCCTGCATTTTACGGATGGTTACGGTCACGGGAACCAAATCTCGTATAATCTGTTCTCGGAACACTTTGACGTCGGAAGCTCTGTAACAGTTTCGTCCCAAACGGTCATATCCCAGCTGCACATAATTGGCATAGCCCAATTTACGCGCTTGTTCGTCTCTGTTTTTGACCAACTGATCATAAATTTCATCCAATTTTGCGCATGCTCCTCAAAAAAGGCGGCGCATTTTTTCCAAGCTTCTTTTCTTACGGTTCTGTCTAAATCCTGTAGATAAGTTGTTATGGTGGAAAGATTCAATTCTTTTCCGTCAAATTCAATTTTGGCAGATGCCAGCAGCTTTTGATATTCTGTAGTCAACTCATTTTCCTGCTGCAAAAGAGGGATAATTTCAGGTGAAAATGAGCGCAGTGCAACTTTAATATTTTCAAAAAACAAGGTGCCCAGTTCTTTCTCAAGCTCTTTTTTTGAATCTGGAATCATACACAACTTGCAGAAAGGCTTGTTCATATTCCTGTATCACAGGAGATTTTTCGTTGTAGAACGCCTTTTCCTGTGCATAAAATTTATCTGCGGTATTAATGCTGTTATGAATGTACGCAAGCGTGCTCATCGTTTGATACGCCTTCATAATGGATTCATGTTCCAAAATACATTTCATTTGCTCTTTGGCATTTTACAATTCGGAAACCGTTCTGTAATTTGTTTATACTGTTCTATCATTCCATCTACATCGGGACGTTGATACTCCATTTGAGAAAATTTCATCGTAGACCCTCCTATGATTACAATTGATTTGTATTGTTATTTTAACATATATTCCTATAGTATTTGCAAACGAATCGTAAAACATTCCATTTTTTAGTAAATACCAAAAAGAAAAACACGAAAGGAACGGTTCAATTCGTTCCTTTCGTCTTTTTTCTTATTTATCAAATTGTTTTCTTCGTTCCGTAGACTGGATGAATAGTTTTTTGATGCCTTCTTCATCTTCATCTGCTATCTTTTGTTTCAGATTTTCTAACTCGGCAACAAAATCGTCAATTTCTGAACCAAGTTCTTTTTATTTAAAAAAGAACAGTTCACTCCACAATGTCTCATTTATCTTTTGCAATACGGGTCAAATCTCTGAAAGAATCTCCCGTATATTCTTTTAAATGGGTATTATCACTTGTATTCATCAAACTGACTGCCACTGCATGGGTTAATTGAGATACAAAAACCAATCATCTTATCGTGTTCCTGTGGCGTAATGACTGCAATGTGATGAAACTCCAACAACTCTGCCAATTCTTTTGCAAACGCGATACCTTTTTCCGTATTTTGTTCTGTTGGCGTTATAATAAAGTTTGCAGAGTGAAAAATTGCATCATCGCTATATTGCACGCCGCTTACTTCCTTACCGGCCATTGGGTGAGAACCAATAAATTCTACATCTTTGCGCAGAAAATCTTGCACTACATCAACCACGTTGCATTTTACCCCGCATACATCTGTGATAATCGCACCTGATTTGAAATACTGCTGATTGCGGGCAATCCAGTCAATCATGGTATGAGGATATAGTCCAAAAACAATATAGTCTGCCTGACTGATGATTTCCGGCTCTTCCTGTATGGTTCCTTTATCAATGATGCCGTTTTCCAAAGCATAGTCAATGGTTCCCTGCCCTCTGCTGATGGCATATACCGTGTAACCATGCTTTTTCAAACCTTTTGCGTAACTTCCGCCAATAAGACCTAAGCCTACAATTAAAATCACACTGTCTTTTTGCTATCACGGCTCCAACACCTCAATTCTGCCGCCTATGGATTGTATATCCTCAAAAAAGTTTGGATAAGATTTATTGATACATTCTGCCCCATTGATGATAACAGGAGTTTCACTGCACAAAGCAGCTATTGTCATACTCATTACAATTCTATGGTCTGTATGTCCTGACAGCTCCTGTTCACAACAATAGGTCGGTTTTCCCTTGATAAAAATTTCATCTTCCGTTGTGGTAATATCCGTATGGAATTTTTTCAGTTCCTCTTCCATGGCGGCAATACGGTCGGATTCTTTGTATCTCAAACGTGCTGCATGATAAATACGAGTCGTACCCTTTGTGTACATTCCCAGCACGTTTAAAACAGGCCCCAAATCGGGACAATCCGCCAAATCAATCTCCGTAGCTGTCAGCTCACTTTTATGTACAAGATACCCTTCTTGTTTGGGCTCTATCTTGCAATTACAGGCTTCCAGAATGGACAGAATCGCTTTATCTCCCTGTTTAGAGGAAGAAGTAATGCCCTTGCAATATAAATCGCTTTGAATCGCTGCCAAAACAGCATAAAATGCCATTTGAGAGTAGTCGCCTTCCACGGTATAATCACAAACTTGATAGGATTGATTGCCCGGAATATATAGTGTATGGTTATCTTGAAATTCTGCTGTTACGCCAAAAGTTTTGAGCATTTGCAAGGTTAGTTCAATATAAGAACGGGATTCAAACGGAGGCTTGATATGAATTATGGAATCCTGCTCCAAAAGCGGCAAAGCAAACAATAGGCCTGTGATGAATTGGGGAGCTGATGCTTCCATCAATTTCATAGGAACCTGCTTTCAGCGCACCCTGCACGATAAGCTGCTGTTCCGTTTGTTCAAAACGGTGTCCCTGCTGTTCAAACATTGTTTTATATACTCCCTGCGGACGCTTTAACAACCGATTTCTGCCCAAAAAAGTAATGGGCTGACCCGATAACGTAAACAACGGTACAAAAAAGCGCAGGGTAGAGCCTGATTCATTGCAATCTACCTGTAACGGTGTTTGCGGTAAAGATTGTATGCCTTCTATCACAACGGTATCTTTTTCCATCGTAATGGATGCACCCAATGCTCGCATACCTGCAATGGTAGCCAGAATGTCGTCAGAATACGCAATATTTGAAATAACACTTTTTCCTTTTTGCCAAAGACGCACACATAATCGCGCGATGTGCCATACTTTTGGAAGGCGGTATTTGTATTTCTCCTGTACAAACAGAAGGATATACTTTTACTTTCATGAATTGTTCACTCCCGTTTGAATCAAAAAGCTCATTTCTTTTTGGTGAAATGAGCTTTTTAGAATAAGGGATTACATATCCCTGCCAATTACGTTTTGCAATTTTCTTGCCTTTTTCAATCAGGGTCTTGAATGCATCCGGAGTCACGGATTGTGCGCCGTCAGACCATGCACATTCAGGATTGTCATGCACCTCGATAATCAAGCCGTCTGCACCTGCGGCAATTGCTGCCAATGACATGGATTCCACCAATTTTCTGTCACCTGTTGCATGAGATGGGTCAATGATGATTGGTAAGTGTGTTTTGGATTTGATAATCGGAATTACGCTTAAATCCAAAGTATTTCTGGTGTAAGTTTCAAAAGTACGAATACCGCGTTCACACATAATGACATTTTCGTTGCCTCCTGCCATAATGTATTCTGCCGCCATAATCCATTCTTCCATAGTATTGGCAAGACCACGTTTTAACAAAACAGGCTTTTTTTGCTTTTACCCAAAGCTTTAAGCAAGTCAAAATTTTGCATATTGCGTGCACCAACTTGAATTAGGTCAACATATTCCTCAAATTCATCCAATTTTTTTTCTCGCTCATCAATTCACTGACAATTGGCATGTTGTATGCTTGTTTTGCTTTATACATGCATTTTAAACCTTCTAAACCCATGCCTTGGAATGAATATGGAGAAGTTCTTGGCTTGTATGCACCGCCGCGCAGCATGCATCCGCCTGCCTCTTTTACCGCCTTTGCAATGCGCATAACAGATTCCTCACCCTCAACGGAGCAAGGGCCGCCAATCACCACTATTTTTTCTTTTCCTCCCACTTTGATACCGTCTACATCAATCACGGAATCCAATGGATGGAACAAACGGTTTGCTTTTTATACGGCGCAGCAATTCTCTTTACATTATCTACGTAAGGATTTGCCGTAATCATTCTGTCATCAATAACAGTGGTATCACCAACAAGGCCAAATACATTGTAATTGGTACCTTGAATCATGGTAACTTTAACGCCTTTTGCTTCAATAGACTCCATCAGGTTTTTAATTTCCTGCTCAGGAGCATCTTTTTTCATGGTAATAATCATATACTATCTGTCCTTTCAAAGCCGAATCTATCGTTATGACTGCTGAGTCAATTTTTCTTTTAATACCCGCATGGCAGTGCGGTATCCTTCAATACCTTCTCCCATAACGGTATGAAAGCAAGCCTGACCTGCATAAGAAATTTGCCGAAAGTCTTCCCTTTCTTTTTACATTGGAGATATGTATTTCCACCGCGGGCAAAGCCACGGCCTTCAGAGCGTCTAAAACAGCAACGCTTGTATGCGTATACGCTGCGGGGTTGATGACAATGCCGTCCGCTTCATAATAAGCACGCTGCATTTCATCCACAAGCGTTCCTTCGAGATTGCTTTGCAATATTTCCACTGCTACCTGCAGTTCTTTTTGCCGCTTGTTCCACCAAACGTACCAAGTCTGCATACGTGGTACTGCCGTAAATAGCCGGCTCTCGAATGCCGAGCATATTCAAATTAGGCCCATTGATGACAAAAAGAATTTCATGGTAGCCCTCCAATATTGTATTCATAAGTTCGTCCAATTCCTGTTGAGAAATCTCCATAGGATAATTATTTGGAACCCTCAAATCTTCGTATATTTGTATAAAGAGGATAACGTTCTTCATACAACTTAGCAACTGCATTTGTATCTTTGGACAACGGACGGTCATCTGTTACAAGCAGATGTTCCAAATCTCTGTCAATAAACATAACAACGCCGTTTTGTTTTAAATTCTGAATATTTTCTTCATTTTTTTTTTATCGCACCGCCGCCGGTTGCAATAATCAATCCGTTTTGTTTCGAGAATTCTTCTATGACATCATGTTCCCCATTGGCGAAAATATGCTTCTCCATGCCGGGCAAACATCTCTTTGATGCTCATGCCTGAACGCTCTACAATCACAGCGTCTGTATCTACAACTGTTTTATCAATATACTTGCAAAAGCGCCTTTCCTGTTAACGTTTTTCCACTGCTGGGCATTCCGATGAGTACAATATTGGTCAGCTGTTTTAGCAGTTCCAGCGTAATTTGGTCAATTTTATCATTTTCAATTTCTGTTGACAAGAAATGTTCCACTGCAAATTTTGCTTGCGCTACCAACATCTCCAAACCATTGACTGCCTTCATGCCAAGCTGCTCCGCCTGCTGTAACAATCTGGTTTTCAGCGGATTATATATCACATCCACAACCGCTTTGCAATTTGGAAAATTTGATAAATCCAGCGGACTTTCCCCATTATCGGGATACATTCCCTTAGGAGAAGCGTTCACAACCACGTCTACATCTTTGTGCCGGATACATTCTTCGTATGTAACAGCATTTTCTTTTTTGGAACGGCTTACCACCAAAATTTCTTTTTTGCGCCCATATATTCCGCCACCGCTGTTACCGTTTTACAAGTGCCGCCGCTGCCGCATATCATCACTTTTTTATCTTTTAATGTAATACCGTGTGCGTTCAGGTTATATAAAAAAACCGGCAAAATCCGTATTATAACCAAAAGAGTTTCCCGTCTCTGTTTACAATGGTATTGACAACCCCGATTCTTTTGGCCGAATCGTCCAGAACATCACAATATGGAATGACATCTTGTTTATACGGAATGGTTACATTAATGGCTTTAAACTGTTTTGCTGTCATAAAAGCATCCAGTTCATCTTTTTGCCAAGGGACAAAGTTCATAGGTATAGTCCGCAAGCTTCTCGTGAATGATTTTTGAAAAGCTATGTCCTAGTTTTTCTCCGATTAAGCCATATTCCATTACTACACGTCATTCCTTTCCTTGTTAACTTCCTTGGAAGCCATCCACATATATCCGTAACGGTCGGCAAACAAATCCACCAATCCAATGGCAACCATACTGTCTACCACAACTCTTGCACGGTGAATGATAGCAGGGTCATGACGACCATGTATTTGCAGCTGCGCATTTTCCCTTTTTTGAATATTAACCGTCTGCTGAGGCTGATAGATTGACGGGGTAGGCTTGACTGCCGTTTTTATCATAATGGGCATACCATTACTGATACCCCCGTTAATACTCCGTTATGATTGCTTGTGGTACAGACCTTATCTTTCATCACAAACGGGTCGTTTGCCTGACTGCCAAACAAGTTAGCAAAGCCAAACCCTAACCCGAACTCCACACCCTTGACAGCAGGTACACTGAACAGAAGATGTGCCAGCACACTTTCAATCGAACCAAAAAATGGTTCCCCAATTCCCGCAGGCATATTGACAATTGCCGTTTCCAAAATACCGCCTACGGAATCGCCGTTGCTGTGCGCTTGTTCAATGACTTGTATCATTTCTTGTTCCGCTTGATTGCTGATGGTTGGAAAATAGCTGTCATTTAGCTTATCCGCTTGTTGGAGCATAGCTTCCTCTGTAGTTCCAAATGGTTCGTCTTCAATCCCTTTACAGGAGGCAATATGCGTAGCGATTGTAATGCCTTTTGTTTTAAAATTTGCAGACAAATGGCGCCTGCCGCAACAAGAGGAGCTGTAATTCTTCCCGAAAGTGACCTCCGCCGCGATAATCTTGAAAACCACCGTATTTTTTCAAACGCTGTATAGTCGGCATGGGACGGACGCATGAGGTATTTGGTAGCTTCATAATCTTTGCTGTGCTGACTTTGATTACGAATAAAAATACACAATGGAGTTCCTGTGGTATAGCCGTTAAAAAGCCGCTGACAATTTCAAATTCATCCGCTTCTTGGCGCTGTGTGGAAATTTTTCCTTTTGGTTTTCGTTTATTCAGTTGTGCCCGTATCAAATCCAAATCCAGCTTTATGCCCGGTGCCAAACCGTTGATATTCACACCAATGGCTGCCCCGTGAGATTCGCCGAACAAACTGATTTGAATGTGTTCTCCAAATGTACTTTTCATGTGCTGTGTTGCCCCGTTCCTTTTATGATTGTGGTTTGATTTCTTTTAAAAAATTGATACAATTGCTCCATTGAAATTTTTCTTGAGGGTTGCTTTTCCCGCTTCTTTTACTTTTACTACGGTAATGGAATCTCCTGTGCTTTTTTATCTTTTTTCATAACGTCAAATACTTCATCAGCGTTATAATCCACATCGCTTTTTAAACCTAATTTCTCATAGATACGCAATACGCGTTCTTTCAACGCCTCATCTTCCAGCATAGGAATCATACCGATTGCAACGCATTCGCCATGCAGTAATTCCGAAAGTCCGTATACGCTTTCAATTCCGTGACCCAGCGTATGTCCAAAGTTCAGTATTTTGCGTAAATTCTGTTCTTTTTTCATCCTGTTCCACTACCGCTTTTTTCACCAGCAGAGAACGATAAATAATTTCATCTACCTGTGTTTCGGGATTGCCATGTTCAAATAAATCCAAAATGGAAGCGTCATAAATCAGGCCTGCTTTCACCGCTTCCACCAAACCGTTTACAAAAAAATGGCGTTTTGGCAATGTTTTTTAATGTTTCAGGGTCGATTAATACAACGGACGGATGATAAAACAACCGATGATATTTTTCACATGTTCCAAATTAATGGCTACTTTTCCACCAATGCTGCTGTCGATTTGAGACAAAGTGGTAGTAGGAATACCGATAAATTCAATACCGCGCAAATAAGTAGACGCTACAAAACCCGCCAAATCTCCGATGACGCCGCCGCCCAGTGCGATAATGCAGTCTGTTCTGGTAAAGTTCAGTTCCAGCAATTTCCGGCAAAGTTCCTCATAAACAGGAAACGATTTTGCCCCCTCTCCCTGCTGAACAATATGATAATATCCCTGCGGACACTGTTTCATTATTGTATTTACGTACTCCATAGGCACGCCGGTATCGCTGATAATCAGCACTTTTCGATTTAAATCCGCAAAATTTCCAATACGGTTTAATACTCCGTGTTCTATGATAATATCATAGCTTTTTTCTTTTAAATTTACACTTAACTGCAAAACGGTTCCTCCTGCCAACATGTCTGTTTCTATATCGAAATCATCGTTTATTACAAATTGAGAATTATTTTTATTATACTGCGTTGCAGGCTAAAAAATCAAATAGAACCAATAAAAATACGCACAAAAAATGTAGGAAAATATATTTGATACTTTCTCTATGGTCATGTATAATAAAGAATACACATACATGTGAATCAAACTAAACTATCAAAAGGAATCTATTATGAATCAAAAAAGCTTTTGGCTGTCATCAGTTTTGGCACCATATACGCTGGCACAGGACGCAATTATGCAAATCGAATCTACGCTGTCCTGTCATGTAAAAGAATATGATTGTTTCCGCGCATTTACCTCCAAAATGGTAATTGCAAAATTAAAACGAGAGCAAGGGCAATACGTGCTTACTCCCGAGGAATTGATGGAACAATTGTATCAAAAGGGATATAAGGAGGTTCTCTGCCAACCGCTTCATATCATCAATGGGTTTGAATTTGAAAAAATGTATAAAGCCTTATCGGCATTTACAGACAAATTTGATAAAATTCAAATCGGCCGTCCGTTGCTTACCTTTGAAGATGATTATAAAGCATGCTGCGATATTGTTATGAAATACGCACCTGCTCCAAAAGAAGAAACAGCTTTGGTATTTATGGGACATGGAACCGCACTATTACGCAAACGCCTCCTATTGTCAGCTGGAAAATACCTTCCGTGCATTGGGACACGAGCATGTTTATGTAGGTACGGTAGAAGGATTTCAAATCTTGACTATATCATCGGCAGATTAAAAAAACATAACATTACCCGTGTACATTTTAATGCCGTTTATGATTGTTGCAGGCGACCATGCACAAAACGATATGGCAGGAGAGGAACCAGATTCTTGGAAATCCGTTTTAGAAAACGAAGGATTTCAGGTTACGGTACAGCTTGACGGTCTGGGCTCTTTCCCGGAGACGGGGCAATTGTTTGTTTCCCATCTGGACAAAGCAGAAACCATTCCAAAAGACAATTTCATACTGTAAACAGGAACTCTCGGGGAAGTTGGGCGAAAATCCCGCGCAAGTACGTTACCGTAACAGCCGGATTACCGACCTGTTGCTTGTATTTTACGGCACTGAAATGCAAGGCAAAGCTTGAGCACACTCAGGTTTTCTTTTGCATGTCATTTTTTCTTTAAAGGGGAAAATGACATTTTGTTTTTACTTTAAATAAGAAAGGAAACATGGCATGGAGCATTACATCTATAAAAAACCGACAAAAGCTGCGTTGCGGATATACCACAGGTTCCTGTGCTGCAGCAGCTGCAAAAAGCTGCGGCTGTGATGCTGCTGTGTCAGTCTTCCTTAAAGAAGATAGACTTAATGACGCCAAAAGGCATTTTACTGCATTTGGACTTGCACGATGTGCAAATTACATCAAACAATGTAACATGTGCAGTAAAAAAAGACAGCGGCGATGACCCGGACATTACCAATGGTGTACTTGTATATGCAACCGTTGAAAAACAAACAGAACCGACTATTTCTTTAAAAAGGCGGCATTGGAGTGGGTACTGTTACAAAAGCAGGGCTGGAACAGCCTATAGGTGAGGCTGCAATCAACCGTGTTCCACGGCAAATGATAAAACAGGAATTGGAACAAATCAAAGAGGATTTCGACTATACGGGCGGTTTTTGTGTAACCATATCCATTCCAAAAGGCGTGGAACTGGCACAAAAACGTTTAATCCCAAACTGGGTATTGAAGGCGGCATTTCTGTTTTGGGAACCAGCGGAATTGTAGAACCTATGAGTGAACAAGCATTAATTGAATCTATTTATATTGAACTGAACATGCTTGCCGCCAACAACACTGAAAAAACACTTTTAATTACTCCCGGAAATTATGGCGAACATTTTGTACGTGAGAACACCAATTTGAATTTAAGCCGCAGTATCAAATGCAGCAATTATATTGGACAAACCTTGGACAAAGCAGTTGAACTGGGATTTGAACGTATTTTTTATGCATCGGGCATATCGGAAAATTCATTAAGCTGGCAGGCGGAATTATGAATACTCATTCCAATATGGCAGACTGCCGTATGGAATTGTTTGCTGCTCATACAGCAATGTACTGTGCAGACTGCCGGTTGATACATAACATTATGGCTTGTATCACCACGGACCAAGTATTAGACTTGCTCGAAGAACGCAATCTAACAAAGCAAGTAATGACTTCCATATTAGAAAAAATTGATATGCATTTGACTCACCGCGTTGGTGGGCAAGTGAAAATAGGTGCGATTCTTTTTTTTCCAATCAGCATGGTTATTTGGGAGAAACATCGCAAGTTCAAGAAATATGTACCCATGATATACAAACAAAGGAGCAAAACGAATGAACGGAACTTTATACGGCGTAGGCATTGGCCCGGCGACCCGGAATTGATTACACTGAAAGCAGTCAGAATCATAGAGCAAAGTCCTGTGATTGCAGTACCAAAAACGGGAGAATCCCGCCGCGTGGCTCTGAGCATTGCGGAACAAACCATACCGCATATCCATGAAAAAAGAGGTGCTGTCCTTACACTTTCCCATGACAAAAGATAAATGTATGATTGATACCAATCGTGACGAGATTGCCAAACAAATCATTGACATTTTAAAAAGAAGGAAAAAGACATTGCCTTTTTAACATTGGGCGACCCTTCCGTTTATTCTACCTATTGGTACATTCATCAGCGCGTTGTAAAACAAGGATATCAGGCACAAATGATTGCAGGCGTTCCTTCCTTTTGTGCTGTAGCCGCAAAATTGGGTATCAGTCTCGCTGAAGCAGAACAGCCGCTGCACATCATTCCCGGTTCTTACCCATGTACGGAACAAATGCTGCAAACAGAAAGTACCAAGGGCATTATGAAAACAGGTCGTTCTGTGGAACAAGTAAAAAAGCTTTTGAAACAACACGGTTATTATGAGAATGCAAAATGGTGCAAAATTGTGGACTGGAACAGGAACATGTATTTCAGTCTTTAGATGAGGCCACAAATGATGCAAGTTATTTTTCTATTATTGTCTGCAAAGAGGAGGACAATCAATGATTCACTTTGTTGGTGCAGGACCCGGCGCGGCAGATTTAATTACCATGCGCGGTCATCAGCTGTTAACAGAGGCTGATGTGATTATCTATGCAGGCTCTTTGGTCAATCCTGAATTATTACAGTACGCCAAAGCATCATGCAGTATCTATAACAGCGCGTCCATGACACTGGAAGAAGTCATAGACGTAATGAAACAGGCGGAAGCAAAAATCAAATGACCGTACGCCTTCATACAGGAGACCCAAGTTTATACGGTGCTATCAGGGAGCAAATGGACCAACTGGACAAAGATAACATTTCATATGACGTTGTACCCGGCGTCAGTTCGTTCTGCGGTGCGGCGGCGGCGCTAAAGGCAGAATATACTTTGCCGAATGTATCCCAGTCTGTTATTATTACACGCATGGCAGGAAAAAACTCCTGTGCCCGAAAAAGAAATTGCATTGCTTGCAGCTCATCAGGCAACCATGGTCATCTTTTTTTTGAGCACAGGTATGCTGGAACAATTAAGCCAGCGCCTTTTAGCAGGTGGTTATCAGACCGATACCCCTGCGGCAATTGTATATAAAGCAACTTGGAATGATGAAAAAAGTTTGCCATTGTACCGTTGCAACGTTAGCACAAACAGCAAAAGAGCATAACATTACAAAAACAGCTTTAATTATTGTAGGAAACTGTCTGGGAAACGAATATGACCGTTCTTTTGCTGTATCATCCGTCATTTACCCATGAATTCCGCAAAGGAACTTCTGAATCTTAACAAACAAGAGGTGATATTTTATGAAGCTGGCAATCATCAGTTTTACCGCAGCAGGAAAAAGATTTGAGCATTCGCTTATCCAATGCGCTTGCTCAAGATTCCTGTATGCTTTTTACCACAAATAAGCTGGCAGATGAAACTGTCCCCTCTTATGGAACTGACCTAAACACCTGGACAGGCAATGCATTTTCAAACTATGACGGCATTGTTTTTATCAGTGCCTGCGGCATTGCTGTACGTGCCATTGCACCCCATTTAAAAAGTAAAACCACCGACCCTGCCGTTGTGGTAGCAGATGAAAAAAGGACAGTTTGCTATTTCACTGGTTTCGGGTCATATTGGTCAGGCCAACGAATTAACCTTGTCCGTAGCTCACGCAATACAAGCCACTCCTGTTATTACTACTGCTACAGACGTAAACGGCTTGTTTTCCATTGACAGTTGGGCTTCCCGCCATCACCTTTTCATCAGCAACATGAAAATTGCAAAAGAAATTTCCGCACGGCTGCTGCGAGGGGAACCTGTGGGCATGACTGCAGATTGGTTTGTTTTGCCGCAGTTGCCCAAAGGATTTACAGCAGATTCTGCATCTGTGGGAGCGATGATTTCCGTATATGAAGATTCCTCTCCATTTCAGCAAACCCCTGCACTTGATTCCCAAACTGGTATCAATCGGCATTGGCTGCAAGCGCGGTACTTGTGCAGACACCATTGAAACATTTGTATTGGACTGTTTGCACCAGGAGGGAATTTCTCTACACAGCATAAAACAGGTGTGTTCTGTTGACTTAAAACAAGACGAACCCGGACTGTTAGAATTTTGCAAACGGCACCAACTGCCAATGCAATTTTATTCTTCGAACAGCTTACCTGTGCAAAAGGAACATTTGCTTCCTCTGCATTTGTGAAACAAACCACAGGTGTGGACAATGTTTGTGAACGCGCCTGTGTTCTGGGTTCTCAACAAGGAGCGTTGATTGTGCCGAAATTATCAAAAACGGAGTTACATTTGCAGCGGCACTGCAAGACTGGAGGGTTACCTTTGAATATTAAAGCTACATGCATTGACTATACAAAAGCTTCTGTGGAAGAACGTGAAGCTTTCTCTCTTGTTCCCTCAAAATTCAGGAATTGGAACAATCCATTCTGCAAACTTATCAATTGGACGGCTGTATCATTCTTTCTACCTGCAATCGAACCGAACTTTGGATTTCTGCTCCTAAGGCAGTGCTTTCTTCCCTATCTCCAACTGCCATTTTATGCGATGCTTTGCAAGTACCTGTAGAACAATATCTGTCATTTTTTATAGAGCGTTCCGGAAAAGATGCTGTTTCTTATTTATTGGAATTGACCTGCGGACTGCATTCTCAAATATTTGGTGAAGATCAAATATTATCACAAGTAAAAGATGCACTTTCCACAGCACGAATCAACGGTACTACAAACACCGTATTGGAAGTATTGTTTCGCACTGCAATCACTGCGGCAAAAGAAGTAAAAACAAAAAGTAAGATTAACAACTGCCGACCACACGGTTGCGCTGGGAGCTGTCGCTTTACTAAAGGATAAACTCCATGTACCCATGCAGCAGCTGCCATGCCTGGTAATCGGCAATGGTGAAATGGGACGCTTGGCTGTCTCGGCATTGCAAAAAGAAGGCTGCAAAGTAACTATGACACTTCGCAATCATCACAGTCGAGAATCTGTGATTCCCGCCAATTGCCGCGTACTGAACTATGATGAGCGCATTGAAAAAATCAATCAGTTCCGTGTTGTAATCAGTGCAACGCTTAGTCCCCATCAAACCATAAAAAACAGGATTTGGTTCCTGTGCTGGACAATCAGCCGCATATCTTTATTGACCTTGCCATGCCAAGAGACATAGACAGCCGCGTGACACAGCTTCCAAACGTTTCACTGTTTGATATGGATGACCTTTCCTTGCCTCCGTCCGTTGTAACAATCGAACAAATACAGTATGCAAAAAGAGATTTTATTGGAACACCAAACAGAATTTGAACACTGGTATGCGTTCCGTGAGTGGGTACCTACGATTCAATCTATCAGCAAAACAGTTGCGCAGGATGTACACATTCGCACAGCAAAATCTTTGAAAGACTGCCATTTAAAGAAGGAACAATCCATTGCCATGCAGGATACCATTGATACTGCCGCAAACAAAGCGGTTGCAAAATTGCTTTATGGACTGCGAGAACATTTGACACAGGACTATTTTTCAAGTTTGTATGGAAGCATTAGTAAAATCAGCTGAGGATACCAAGTCATAAGGAGATTGTGATGAAATTATATGTAATTGGACTGGGACCCGGAGAACAAACACAAATGACGCCAAAAGCAATGGCTGCCATTGGAGACAGTGATGTGATTGCAGGGTATACGGTTTATATCGACTTAATCAAACACTTAACGGAAGAGAAAGAAATTCTTACCACTCCCATGAAACAGGAAGTTGACCGATGCCGTATGGCAATCGAAGAAGCGGTAAAGGGAAAAACCGTTTCCATGGTATGCAGCGGAGATGCAGGTGTTTACGGAATGGCAGGGCTTATCTATGAATTAAGCACAGACTATCCCCCCATTGAAATTGAAATCATTCCTGGCATTACAGCTGCTTGCAGTGGGGCAGCAGTTCTTGGCGCACCATTGATTCACGATTTTGCCGTCATCTCACTCAGCGACTTACTTACCCCTTGGGAGTTAATCGAAACAAGACTTCACAGCGCAGCAAAATCAGATTTTGTCCTATGTTTATACAATCCTTCCAGTAAAAACGAAGTGATTATTTAGAAAAAAGCATGTAATATCATTATGGAACATCAATCCCCCCCGACACCGTATGCGGATATGTAAAAAACATTGGCAGAGAGGGACAAATATCTCAACTATTCACTTTAAAAAGAATTGGCCGTTACCAAAGTAGATATGTTTACCACTGTTTACATCGGTAATTCTCAAACTAAAATTATCAATGGAAAAATGGTTACTCCCGCGGTTATAGAACTTAATTTTGCTTTGCAAAATTAAGTTCATTGGAAATATGGCAAGGCCATATTTCTCTTATTATTTTTCTTGCTTTACAAAATTAAGTTCATTGAAAATATATCAAAGCTATATTCCTTTTATCATTTTTCTTGTCTTACAAAGTTAAGCACCATGAAAAAGACGGCAAAATCGCATTTCTTTTATCTCTTTTCTAACCTTACAAAATAAGGTGTACTGAAAGTAGGCAATACCATTATTCCTCCTATCACTTTCTTAATTTACAAAATCAAACGCATGGAGAAGATGAAAAAATCGCGTTTTTTATCTCTGCTCTTCAAAATCATATTCATCGAAACTTCAGAAACACGATTTCTTCCCTATCATCACTCTTAGCAAAATCATAGTACAATTAATATATGTATTTTGTATAAAATACACTGAATGAAACTATTAGAAAGGAGCGTAACTGTGAAACAGATTTTAATCTTTGCAGGTACCACGGAAGGTCGTCAATTGATTGAACGGTTATGCCAATATCACATTCAAATTCACGCATGTGTCGCCACAGAATACGGAAAAGAAGTACTCCCCTCATAGCAAACAGATTACCATTCACGCACAGCGTATGGATTCTGCACAAATGGAAGATTTCTTATCTGCACATGCATTCGACTGCGTCGTTGATGCTACCCACCCTTATGCAGTGGAAGTCACACAAAATATTCAATCTGCCTGTACAAATAAATCTGTTCCCTATTTACGCTTGCTGAGAGAAAACAGTGAATATGAAAACTGCGTGTTTGTATCCAATACGCAGGAATGTATTTCTTACTTAAACCAAACAAGCGGAGCTGTACTGCTTACAACAGGCAGTAAAGAATTGGTAGCTTACACGAATGTTGAACATTTTAAGGAACGCTTATACGCTCGCGTTCTTCCTATGACGTCTGTTGTAGAACAATGCATTGCATTGGGATTTCAAGGCAAACATTTGATTTGTATGCAAGGACCGTTTACGGTTGAGTTAAATCAGGCTCTTTTAAAGCAAATTAACGCTAAATATATGGTCACAAAAGATTCCGGCAGCAACGGCGGTTTGGACGAAAAACTGGAGGCGGCAAAAAAGCAAATGCCATTCCCATTGTGATTGGTCGTCCAACGCAAGAGACAGGTTATTCCCTTGAACAGTTGATTCAAACATTGGTGCAGGATTTTACCTTGCAGAAAAAAAGAAAAAGATGTGATTCCCTATTTTCCTTTTTTCTGCAATATAAAAACAAACAAATTTTGGTTGTGGGCGGCGGTGTCATTGCACAGCGCCGTATTCAAACACTGTTGCGTTTTGGATGTCAAATTACCATGATAACCCCTGAATGTACAGATATATTAAGACAACATGCGAACAAAACGCATTACAGCTTGTTTCCGTACATATCAAGCAGACGATTGTGCTTCTTTTGATATCGTCCTGGCCGCTACCAGCGACCACACTGTCAATGAAGCGATTGTAATGGAATGTAAAACACACCATATTCCTGTCAATGCGTGCCATTGCAAAAGAATTATGTGATTTTACTTTCCCGCTGTCGTGCAACAGGACAATGTCGTCATTGGCGTTACATCCAGCGGCGTTCAACACAAACAAGCCGGTCGTATTGCCCAGCGTATTGACCATATAAAAACACAACTTTTAGAGGAAGGAGGCAGTTATCATGAATAAACGTATTGTCCGTATCGGCAGTCGTGACAGCAAACTTGCCGTTATGCAAACAGAACTGATGATACATGCGGTTACAAAAATATCATCCTGAAATTCAGTTTGAACTGGTTACCATGAAAACAACAGGTGATATCATTTTAAATCAAACACTGGATAAAATCGGCGGCAAAGGTCTGTTTGTGAAAAGAACTTGATATAGCATTAGCTGAAGGTCGCATTGACTGCTGTGTCCACAGCCTGAAAGATATGCCTATGGAAGAAAACCCTGACTTTCCCATTACCGCACTTCCAAACAACGAGGCGACCCCAGGGACGTATTGGTGTTACCCCAAATGCAGCACTTTGAAAATATAACTGCCCAAATAGGTTCCTCCAGCTTTCGCAGACAAATACAACTGAAAAAAAGCTGTTTCCTTCCTGCCATTGCTTGCCTGTACGAGGCAATATCATTACCAGATTGCAAAAACTGGATTGCGGGAGAATTTTCTTCTTTGGTATTGGCAGGCGCAGGATTACAGCGTGTGGGATTATCTGAACGCATCAGCCGCTATTTTCCACAGACGAAATGATTCCTGCGGCAGGACAAGGTATTTTGGCTGTACAGAGCCGTAAGAATGAAGATGTTTCTTTTCTGTCTTGTATTCACAATAAAGAAAGCGAATATGCTGCCTTAGCGGAACGTGCTTTTGTCCGTACATTAGACGGAGGTTGTTCCTCCCCATTGCTGCATATGCACAGATACATGGAACAGAATTAAAGTTAACGGGATTATATGCAAAAAGAACATCAATGGGAATATATAATTGATTCTGTCATTAGGGAATACAGACAACGCTGTACAGCTTGGAGAACAGCTGGCACAAACAATGAAAGGCAGGCTCTAATCATATGAAACAAGGAAAAAGTATGGTTGGTAGGCGCAGGTCCAGGAGATATGGGACTGTTAACGCTGAAAGGAAAAGAGGTATTGAGCAGGCAGACGTTGTGTTATACGATAAACTGGTTGGAACAGGCATTTTAAATATGATTCCGGACAAATCATGTGGTTCGACTAAAGGCGGAGACCCTTTTGTTCGGCCGTGGCGGAGAGGAATTGGAATTACTGGAAAAACACCATATTCCTTTGAAGTAGTTCCCGGCGTAACCTCTGCCGTTTCTGTTCCTGCTTATGCAGGTATTCCCGTTACTCACCGTAATTTTTGCTTCTTCTGTCCATATCATCACAGGACATAAAAAAGCTGATGAAAACGATGCTTTGGTTTTACTGCCTTATCCCAACTGGAAGGTACGCTTGTATTTCTCATGGGAGTCAGTGCTCTTGACAATATTTGCAGTGGTTTGGTGCAAGCAGGAAAATCAACTGATACGCCTGCCGCAATTTTGGAACAAGGTACCACTGCTCATCAAAGGCGTATTGTTGCTGATTTAAAAACACTGCC
>VOFC01001057.1_pt1 | contig 53802 bp, 72 predicted proteins | sample 5384161 | NCBI WGS metagenome assembly VOFC01 (sample SAMN12384722, study PRJNA508395) | human gut metagenome | isolation source: healthy gut B | host: Homo sapiens | reverse complement strand
GTCAGAACTTCGTCATCAAGAGAATAATCTATTATTGCGCCCCCGACATCTATACTTTTCCCAATCACCTCAAGTTTGGTAACAAGATTGCCAAGCCACATTTTACCAAAGTCATTCTCTATTATTGAAGTCTTTCGCTTATCAAGCGATTTTAAGACTTTATATATAGCCTTTACTTCATTCAAATCACCCACACATTTGTAGGTACAATTACACCAGTTAGGCATCGTAAACCTCCTCTCCATTTGCGTATTTATAGACTTTTAATTCATCTGAAACCATCCATTGACAGTTTGATAGCTTGAACCCATATTTATCTTCGATTGTTGAGAGAAAAAATCTTCAAAATCATCATATTGTTCAGATTCAATTTGTTCTTCATCTGTCAGTTCAATAATATTTAAACAGCCAAGACAAAAGTCCAAAATATAAACAAATTTATTGCCCATAAGTTTAAAGGGTTTTTAGTTGATTACATAAGGAAGTGTTTCTCCCTTTTTTGGTATTACAAAGATACAAAAATATTTTCATGTATGCAAATATACATACGCTTATTTTTATATAAAAAAGGCGTTTTTTGTCGGAAAATTGGGCGCAAATTGGGTTGGCGTTTGCTTCCAAAAAAGTTTTTATTCCCTATATTTTATTACTTCTATTACTTTGTAATATGGTATTCTATGATAATAATGATAATATAGTTAATACATGAAATAAAAGGGAAATATAGAAACCAGGGAGGGAACAACGGTTGGGCCGTCAGAAAGCAGATGGTGAAGTGAGTATGGAGTGAAACGGAATCGAACCTCACCTTTTGCTTTCGTTCTGCCAGGCTGCCGTCTGTCTTGACTTTAGGCAAGAGGGACAGCAGCCTGAAAAAGCAGAACCGGCTCAAACGTTGTGGTGTGGGCAAAGTTTTAAGAATAAAATAGTAAAACAGAGTGTACCTATTCGGCTTGCCGAACAGCTGCATTCTGTTTGCAGAGTTTTAGGAAAAAGTGAATAAAAGCGTCAGCGATGTAAAGTTAGTAGAAATATAGGAAAAGGGCGGTGTACTATTGGGTGGGCAGAGAATATAAGATAATAAAAAATAGAACGAGATTCTGTCCGATGAAAGCAGACAGCTTCGGCATAACAAAGGAATTCTGATATAGAACATATTACAAAGTAATATGAATATTATAAGTAATATAAGAAACGCGAGTATTGAACATCATATAAAAACTTCCAATGGTAGTAAGCCCTACCATTGGAAAATAAAATGAGGGCTTATTTCTTCCTTTTTTGGTACTACAAAGATACGAAAAACATTCATTGTATGCAAATAGACACACAATATTTTTTTATTTTCGGTAAAATCAAATACAAAACATCTGGTCAATTTTACGAGGTATTTTCTTTTCTTTCTTGTATTACTTCTATTACTTGTAAATATGATATATTTTAAAATATAGAATGAAAGGAGGGTATAATGATACCCTATACTTTTGGATTCACCCGCAGATGCCCGAAGAAAAAAAACAAAATTATGATACCAAAAACATTGAAAAAAAGCATAGAAGTTTGCTTATATGGAAACTTTTATATACCTTTGCTGTATAAACTAAAGGCTATGAATGAAAGAACTATAAAAATAGTATTAAGTGATGATGCTAAAAACTTTATCAAAATTCAACCTCTTAAAGCACAACAAAAAATAGTCTATAATATCAAAAAAGTAGAGGGTGGAGTTATGGATAAAGAACTATTCAAAAAGTTGGATGATACTGATATATAGGGAATTGCGTACTTTGTTTAATGGAATTTGCTATCGGTTGTTATCTTTTTTGGGATAATGATGAAGGAGCTTTAGTCATAGTTACTCATGGGATAATAAAAAAGACACAAAAAACTCCTTCAAAGGAAATTGCCAAAGCCGAAGCGATAATGAAAGAATACTTTAACGATAAAAAATAACAGATATGGCAAAAATGAATTTCACACCGGCTGATGATTTAGTGGATGAAGTTTGGGGAAAAATGGGAACTCCCGAACGCGATGCAATGGAAGCCCAACTAAAAGAAAGAGATAAATGCCTACTTTGTTGGAGAAGCTATAAAGAAAGTGAGACAACTACAAAATCTCACACAAGAAGAGCTTGGCGAAAAGGTTGGATAAAAAAATCCCAAATATCGAAACTTGAAAGCGGTAAATGCGTTATTACACTCCCGACAATGAGTCGAATTTTTCGAGCTTTAGGTATTGCTACGGCCTCTTTAGATTTAGGTGCTATTGGAAAAGTTACCCTATGGTAAATTTCTTATGTTAAAAAAAGAGAGGATATAGATAACTATTCCTCTCTTTTTTATATCTATACATATAATTGGCTTTGCTAAGCAACAAAAGACAAGGCCTCCCATAAACCATATATCATTTTTCTGCGTCTTCCATATCCACCACTATATCCTTGATGTGATAGGGTGCTCCTTTTTTTGCCATGTCCGTCTTCACCAATCCACAGATAGGCTTCATAATCTGGGTCAAAATCCTCGTAATACTCTTTTATATCGGCAATAAGGGTCTCAATATTCCCTTGCTGCATCTCGGCATAGAAATTAAAATCTTGTCCATACTTAGTGAAACGTTGAAACTCAAATGAAATGTTCGACATTTTTTTGTCATCCACGCTTACGTACCAACCCTTTTCTTGGGCAATTTCAATTACTTTCTGTATTTGTTTTTGGGTAGTCATCTTGCAAGGGTTTAAAGTGGGAAACTTTTTACATTTCCCCATAAGTGGTTTTTAATCTGTTACTTGAAAAATAATATTCCTGTTTTCGTCCGACCATTCAGAGGTCATTTCATCCGCTTCCCTCCATAACTTATCATAGAGAACAGCTTTTTGATTATCTCTCTCATACCATTGCCATATCTTGTGATTGAGGACAAGACAAAGTTCCGTCCAATATTTAAAATCATCTTTCCATTCAGATTTTTATACACTCATAGGTTTTCTTCAATATCATTGATGCCCAATTTGTCGGCAATAGAGAAGTCCTGCCAAAAAAGTGGTTATAGGTTCATAGCCACTTAACTCTGTTATATTCCATTTAGGAATGCCAATTAGTAAAACTTCCATATTTTATATTTATGTTTAAATTGATTATTGAGGGTTTGTTTCTCCTTTTTGATACTACAAAGCCACTCTCTTCATAGCAAGAAGGATTACTTAGTAGAAGTATCTTCTTTATCAACTGCCGGATAGAACTTAGTAGCCACCATGATTACACGGTTGTGTTTGACACCATCCTTGTCAGTCCATTCTTCAGGCTTGAAATACCCTTCAACAGTCAGCAGAGTTCCTTTACTGATTTGATTAAAATCTTCAAGATTCTCATTCTTGCGCCATGCCTCACAACCAATGAATGCAGAAACACGAATGGTTTCTTCACCAACTTTTTCCTGTCGGCCAAGAACCAACGAGAAACGTGCTACTGACGATGTTGTAAAATTGCGAATTTCAGCGTTATTAGCTACAAAACCAGAAACCGAAAAGCTATTCTCAATCTTTTTCATATTGCTTATATTTTAAATAATACTTCGTTAATTAGTTCAAGAAGAATTCTTTCTTCCTCTTTGATATTACAAAGATACAAAATTATTCTTATGTATGCAAATGTGCATACGTTTATTTTAGTATAAAAATGAAGTTTTTTGTTGGGAAAATTGGGTGCTAATTTGAATGTCATTTGCATTGAATAGTTTTTATTCCCTTTGTTCTATATTACGTTTATTACTCAGTAATATCTTATTTTATGGTAATATAGATAATAGATGAAATAAGGGAAATATAGAAAACAGGGAGGGGCGCAATGGTTGAGCCGTCAGAAAGCGGAAGGTGAAGTGAGAATGAAGTGAAACGGAATCGAACCTCACCTTTTGCTTTCGTTCTGCCAGGCTGCTGTCTTTCTTGACTTTAGGCAAGAGTGGCGGCAACCTGAAAAGCAGAACCGGCTTAACCGTTGCGGTGTGGGCAATGTTTTAAGAATAAAATAGTAAAACAGAGTGTACCTATTCGGCTTGCCGAACAGCTGCATTCTGTTTGCAGAGTTTTAGGGAAAGTGAATAAAAGCGTCAGCGATGTAAAGTTAGTAGAAATATAGGAAAAGGGCGGTGTACTAATGGGTGGGCAGAGTATATAAGATAATAAAAATAGAACAAGCTTCTGTCTGCTGAAAGCAGAACAACTTCAGCATAGCAATGGAATCCTGATATAGCACATATTACAAAGTAATATAAATATTATAAGTAATATAAGAAACGCGAGTGTTGAACACCATATAAAAACACCCAATGGCATAGTTCTCAGCCATTGGGTGGGGATTTTAAGGTTTCAAGTTCTCGTCCAAAGATCGCAATGGAACGTAACCTTTGTGTAAATATGTCGTAGGAGCATTTGATACTTTAAGTCCACTATCAAATTTCACATTAACAAAAGTCCGACCATTCTCAGTTTCATATTGTGAAGCCGTGTAACCTACCTCCATTTTAGGCAACTCCCAGAAGCCCCAATTAGTTCGCGTCAGATATTCCATCAAAATTCGCACGTTCTTATGAGTATATGGAATTAATTCATGGGATTCAATCATGGCTGCGAACTCTTTTTCTTGAACCTCCATACGTTTTATCTCAGCTGCAAATTGTGCTACTTTTTGTTTTTCTTTCAGTGCAATCTGTTGTCTTATATAATCATCTATAGTGCCATTGTAATCAAAACATTTAGATAAAAAAATTTCCATTCCCATAGAACCTATAACAGAACCTGTATTATTATAAATTCTGCCATCAGGGGTTCTTAATGTTACAAAACCTGTTTCAGAGATTTCTACACTAAAAACCTTTTGTGAAGTTCGACTTTTATACAATTTCATAATATAATCATTATAAGTAAATTGTGTAAGCACGTAGGTGCTAATCTTCTTTAGGTTTCACAAAGAACGTTTCAATACGTTCTTCGGTCACATCGTCGCATATCCAAATTTCGCCTCCGGAACAATGATCCGCCAAACTGGTGTACACTTCGCCGTGCACATCGGCGCAAAGCTGCTCGAACAAATCTTGCGCTTTGACGCGTGTTAAATGGGTGTATTTGCAAAAATCATACTCGTCGGTTGAATATCCTACGCTGTACACCTGCTCATATGCTTCGGGCGTTTCATCTCCTTCGATGTCTTGCGCAAAGCAAACCAAAAGCATTTCGGCTTGATTGGCCGAGTAAAAGCATACGATGCGCTGCGCTTCAAGGCATTCTAATTTTTCGCACATATCAATAAAGGCTTCTCGCTGGCCGGAATCAGTTTTCATGCACGTTTTGCGTTCGAAGATTTTAAAGGTCACGCCGTCCTGTAAGACTTCTTCTGCCACATCTTGGGCAAGTTCATCGTATTCCACGAGGAAGGGGTCAGCGTTGAATGTGCAAACCGCACCGATTAACAAACTGTAGTCGCCCTTACTCCAATCGGCTAAGGCTTGATTCATCATTTCGTTGTTCAGGGTCTGAATATTGTTTGAATTTTTCATTGTTTCACCTGCAGAATTTTACCTGTTGCCACCAGTTTTTGAAATAATTAAAAAGAAAATTGTAATGCAGTAGAAGCCCACCTCGGAGTCGAACCGAGTAAGCGAACCAACTTCGGTGGGCCAAGGCTCTGTCTTCAGCGGATGGGTCAGAACTAAACCATATAATTGGTTTAAGTTGATTTATTAAGGAGTTTTTCTCCTTCTTTGATAATACAAAGATAAGAAATTATTTCCATGTATGCAAATTTACATACATTTATTTTAGTGTAAAAAGTAAGTTTTTTTATCATAGGAATTGGGTGCAAATTTGGATGACAATTGCATTAAATTACTTTTTACTCCCTATTTTCATTATTACTTTATATTCTATATACTTTATATATGGAACATTTTCAATATTAATGAGTATATTTTTCCGGTAATTTATTTTGTCACTACAAATAGTATTACTATCTTTGCAACGTCAAACAAGCAACATAGACACGCAAGTGTCATTCACATAAAACCCATTTATGGGTGAATTGTACCCAGAAAATATAAACTATTCATAAAAGGGCATCGTCCGTTCAAGTTATTTTTTTTATATTCAAAATTTGCTTGTTTGACACCGGACGGTGCCCATTTTATATCAAAACGTCAAACAAGCAACAAAATGATTAAAACACAACAAATCAGCAAAAAGCCAATATACGTTGGCTCGTCTTCAAAAAAGAAATAAAATTCTTAGAAGAATGCACCGGAATTCTGATTACAAGGATTCAAGCAATTGCAATTAGTATTGCAAGTATTCTATTCGCAATATCCATAATTCTCCCTTCTATGGGGGAAGGCTTAGAAGGCTGGGCAGCAGCATTTTTCCTTGCAGCTATACTAAGCTGTAAAGACACTATGATAAGTATTATCAAACAATTGTAATAAAAAATAGGGATTATCATTATATGATGATAGTTCCTATTTTTTTAATGTTTTTACCATATACTTTTCATCTATATGATAAAGTTTATTGCAAAAAAACCGGCACTGAAAATACATTCAGACACCGGTCAATCAACAACCAATATAATTATGTAAGAACCTGTCTACTCAAAGGCCTTTAGACAAAATCATATTACCACATACTAAAGTCCCCATTACAACAGCATTGCCACCCACAACAGCATTGTCTTCAACAACTGAACTTTGACCTACTACTGCATGATCCATAATCAAGGCATTATCCCTTATCACTGCACTTCCAGAAATAATAGAATTATCTCTAATTTCAGCATAATCTTCAATTTGGGCTTTATCTTTAATTATTGAATTTTGACTAACTAACGCATTATCCGAAACCTGTGCATTTCCCTTCACAACAGCATTATTTGTAATTTGGCAATTTCCGCTTACTACTGAATTATCTGTCACAATAGCATAATCAACAACTAAAGCAAAATCAGTAATTTTAGCGTTGCCTAAAATCATTGCATTATCCATTATCAATGAATTTTTCTCTACTGTTGCATTTTCGCACACTACAGCATCATCAAAAATAAAGCACTCACCCTCATGAGAAAGGTTACTTTCGTTCTCTACGAAAACCACCAAGCTGTCCGGCCTTGACACTACCAAAATCCCGGAAAGCCATAATCCTATAGAGACGTTTTGACAAGCCATCCGATAAAACAATGTCCTTTGCTTCCTCTGTAAGTATATATTTTTTATCCATAACAATAATAAATGTATTCTATAATAGCTTTATATAATTCGTAATACAAAGATACAAAATAATTACCACGTATGCAAATATACCTACGTTTATTTTAGTAAAAATGAAGTTTTTGTTGGGAAAATTGGATGCAAATTTGAATGCCACTTGCATTGAATAGTTTTTATTCCCTTTGTTCTATATTACGTTTATTACTCAGTAATATCTTATTTTATGGTAATATAGTTAATACATGAAATAAGGGAAATATAGAAAATAGGGAGGGGCGCAATGGTTGAGCCGTCAGAAAGCGGAAGGTGAAGTGAGAATGGAGTGAAACGGAATCGAACCTCACCTTTTGCTTTCGTTCTGCCAGGCTGCTGCCTTTCTTGACTTTAGGCAAGAGTGGCGGCAACCTGAAAAGCAGAACCGGCTTAACCGTTGCGGTGTGGGCAAAGTTTTAAGAATAAAATAGTAAAAACAGAGTGTACCTATTCGGCTTGCCGAACAGCTGCATTCTGTTTGCAGAGTTTTAGGGAAGGTGGATAGAAATATAGAAACTTCTGCGAAGCGCGAAGTATTTGGAAAATAGAAAGGGATGAATCAGAATGACTGGGTGGGCAGAATATATAGGACTATAAAACAACTGTTTTTTTTCAGCGGAGATATTAGGAACAGTGATGCAGTTGTTATAGACGATATTACTATGAAATATGGATAATTTTAAGAATATAGGTATTCTTCTAAAAAAAATCTCCCAATGGCAGGGGTTGTGCCATTGGGAGAAATAATTTATTATTTCCAGCTGGAGGGATTTCGTTATAGTCCGTCAGATCTCTGCAGTATAAAAAGGACTCGGAGTATGAGAGGTACTAATCATCCGTGCTGCATATTCATTGATTTGCTCCATTGTCAACCATTCGGGCTTTACCGGTAACATATTCCATAATCTGCGCATCTCATCTATATGCTCTCTTTCATCATTTGCCCAAATTCGAGATACTTGATGATAACGCCAATCTCCATCCGTAAGATAGCCTATACAGTCTTCCTTTAAGCGTGAAAGCATCATGTACTCGTGCCTAAATTTCTCCTGCAACTTTTTCTTCTTTTGTAATCGGGTTAACGATTTCATATTTTGTTGTAATTGGAAAGTTCGGTTCTCCGTCAATATCATCGGATGGGGAACTTGTATAAAGCTGCGGATTATCAGAATGACCGTCCTCGATGTCAAAGTATATTTTTCCACTCTCCTTATCCTCATAGGCAATATTACCCCCCAATAGTTTCTTCCCAATCTCTGCAATCTTAATATCTTTTCCATATTCTCTTGTTATTCTCTATAAAAATTGTGTATTGTCTTACTCACTAATTAACTCTCCATTCTGTCCAATCCATAACATTGCGTCTTGACCGTTGAAAGTAAAATCGAACGCTTTGTTTATAGGATTATATCTGCCCTCTAAAACCGTTTCCTCTTTCAGACCCTCGGATTTCAGCCAAGCACCAATAACCCATTTCGGTACTGACTTTTACTATTGCTTTTTGCTTTTATAGTCTTAATCATATAATTTGCTATTTAATAGTTAGATACTCTCTGTTTGGTATTTGCCACAAAGGTTTTATTTGAACCTTTGATATTTATTTCACCAAGGTTTTCCCCAATCTCCGTTAGCCCAAGTCTTTGTGATGCACGAGCCTTTGTACTTGTCAAGATTGGCTTTGATGAGTTTCTTTGCAGTAGCAAGAGAATCAAATGTAAATGTATCGTTTACTTCTTCACATTCAACATCATGTTCCCACTCTTTGAGTTCTTGATTAAACTTAACGCCAAGATACTTATGGCATACAGGCTCATTGAAATATACTGTGTATTGTTTCATTTCCAACTGATTTATTATGAGGGCAATTGCTCACCCTCGATTGAACTTATTAAAAATATATAGACGTTTAAGTCGATTATTAAAAAGATTGTTTCTTCCTTTTTTGGTACTACAAAGATACGAAAAACTTTTTATGTATGCAAATATACACACTATAATTTTACCACAATCTGTAATTATTATTTACCACCAATCCCATTGCATCAGAGTAATTATTTCCCTTTATTTACCTTATTATTCATATTACTTGTATTACGAAGTAACACAGGTAATACAGCATTCTGATGTAATAGAATATATATAGTATTAACGGTTGAACACGATAATGAAAGGGTGGGTACAGATCATAGAGTCGCCACAAAGCGGAAGGTGATGACCGAAGTGTAAAGGACAAGGGCAAATGAAATCTGACCTTGGGATTGTAACAGAAGCCACCACCTTTTGGCTTTGCGTTCTGCGAGCTTTCCGCGTCTCTTGTCTTTTAAGACGAGAAGGGCAGAAAGCATAGAAGCAGAACCGGCACTATGATAGGGAGGGCAGTAGTTTTAAGATTAAATGTAGCAAGAATCGGCTGTAGATACACGATGTAGCCGTATAGTTTCAGCTGATTATCAATGGTTTCAGCTATAGTAAAGCAGCCATGCTACACCGCTACAACTAAAAAAGGCATATCTAATATATTCAAAAAAATATTTTATACGAGCCATACAATTAATATAGAGTGGAATAATCATAGAATCGTTGTAAGGGTCAGTGAATTGATGAGGGCAAGCGCAAGCTGCCCCCCCTAAAATAAAACGGAGAAACAACACCGACCCACAGCGTTCTATGAGCGCGTTCGCCCATTCTTGCATTTATACAAAAATGGGAAAAATGCGCGAATAGAATCGGCTCTATGATGGATAGAGCGGTAGTTATAATATGAAAATGTAGCGAAAAACTCCGTTTGCTACACCGTGTATCAGAATTAAAACTATTGATATTCAATACTTTACATATTAATAAATCATTCTGCTACACCGCTACAACCAAAAAACACATACTTCATATATTAAAAAATAATTTTTCAATCATAAACTATATTACCATCGAAATCCAAGGTGGATTTCTGAACCCCATGTTTCTGAATATATTTATTCGTTGTGGATATATCACTGTGTCTTGCTTGGTCACGAGCAACGACCACACCCTGAGCGTTTGCCAAATCCCGTATGCCAGAATCTTTCAGACTATAGAACTGATAACAGTTGTCCCACTTTAGAACTTTCCTCATTTTCTGCCATCTCTTATTAAATTGATCTGCATTACCTCTTTCTTTATTTGGTTTTAAACTTCTCCCGAACAAATAAAAATCAGAGGGATAGTTAAAAATATTCAGGTCAATCATCAATTTGATAATCGCACGATTCAAACCCACTTCCGCATCTTTGTGGTTTTTACTGAAATCCTTTGGAAACAAAAACAGTCTGATTCCTTAATGAAATATCACCAACCTTTAAATAACTAAGTTCTGTAGGACGAATCAAAGTATAGTATTGCATCATACAGGCAAGCAAAAAACAACTTGTCATTCTCCGCCAAATATACAGACATCTTTTTCAGCATATCAGCCGACAAGTCTTTGCGGAATTTATCATGTTCCGGCATAACTTTGATATGCTCTACAGGATTCACACTTATGTATTTTCTGGCAATCATAAATTCCGCCAATCCAAACAACCATGCTCTATAGTTGTTTCTTGTTCTTGGAGAACTACCACGATCCAAATATATCCAATCTAAGAAATCATTGCAGAAAGATGCATCAAATTGATAAGCAAACTTTGTAGGAGTAACCAACGTTCCTATGTAATCACGCAATATTTTAATATGGGATGAATAGCTCTGACGAGTTTTTTTTTACGTTCCATACGATCCACATAGTCTAAATACCTGTTTAAACAATCCTCTAAAGGGTACGAATCCGCGGCTTTCATCAACAACAATCCATGGATTCCAACCTTGACTAAGCTGTTTAGTCAGAACCTCTATAATTTCAGCTGCTCTTCTCTTTTTAGCTGCCACAGATAATGCACTATTGATATAATACCTTTTACGCCGCATCTCATTCTTTGCTGGATCAAAAGCAAAGAAATCCACGAACCATCTTGTACCTTTGTGTAAAGTAGGAAAAGTATAACCTACGATAGATGAAGTATTACCTGTACGAAATTTAGGACACATTTTTTACATCTTTTAAAATCCGCGATTTCGGTATAAAAGATGCCGGTTAAACATATCTATTAAATCTTTGGCGCAAAACTGGCGCACACTTTAAACGAAAAATAGCGTAACTTGCTATTTTACAGCTTTGCTACGCTATTTCTTGCGGAGAGACAGGGATTCGAACCCCGGCCTCGCAGCACAACGGTTTTCAAGACCGCCGCAATCGACCACTCTGCCACCTCTCCAAAACTTCTTTTTCAAGAAGTGCTTTTCTCTTAAAGCGGTGCAAAGGTAACACTTCTTTTTTAATTCGCAAACAAATCCGGAATAAAATAATTCACATATCCGCAAAAACTAAAAATACGGCATTAAAGGAACTAATAAAATGTTACTAAAATCTTTTCGTCCGACAGCTGTTTTTATTTTCGTCCGACAGCTGTCGGACGAAAATAAAACAGCTGTCGGACGAAAGGGAAATTATTATGGGACGAATAGATTTCAGCATAAATAATAATAGTCGGTAAGAGTACAGATATTAATCGGACGGACACGAATCAATACCCGGTGGTACTTCCTACCTAATAATAGCTATTTTATGCTCTTCAACATAAAAATCCTCCATATTATTGTGTAATTACGGAAATTTTTCCGTAATTTTGCGCGCTCTAAAGGATAACATATCTAATCACTTTTATTAAAAGAACATTATGGAATTAAACAAAACCTTTATTGACGGGCTTTGGAGCAAAGAAATCAATGTAAGTGATTTCGTTAGTAAAAACATCACGTCCTACACCGGAGACGCATCTTTCCTGCAAGGACCAACGGAGCGCACCAAGCATATCTGGAACCTCTGTCTGAAAGCACTGGAAGAAGAAAGAGCCAATAACGGTGTCCGTTCATTAGATCATACAACAGTATCTACCATCACTTCCCACAAAGCAGGCTATATAGATAAGGAGAACGAACTTATCGTAGGCTTGCAGACAGATGAACTGCTGAGACGCGCCATCAAACCTTTCGGCGGCATCAATGTAGTGGCAAAAGCATGCCGCGAAAACGGCGTGGAGGTAGACGATAAAGTAAAAGACATCTTTACACACTACCGCAAGACACATAACGACGGCGTATTCGATGTATATACCGAAGAAATCCGTTCGTTCCGTTCATTGGGCTTCCTCACCGGACTTCCCGACAACTATGCACGCGGACGTATCATCGGTGACTACCGCCGTCTGGCATTGTACGGCATTGACCGCCTCATCGAAGCCAAACAGGAAGACTTGCGCCACCTGACCGGCCCTATGACCGAAGCACGCATCCGCCTGCGCGAAGAAGTGGCAGAGCAAATCAAGGCCTTGAAGGACATCAAGACCATGGGCGAATATTACGGCCTCGACCTCAGTCACCCTGCCACATCTGCTCAGGAAGCCGTACAGTGGGTATACATGGCATACCTTGCCGCTGTAAAAGAACAAGACGGTGCCGCCATGTCATTGGGTAATGTATCTTCATTCCTTGACATTTTCATTGAATACGATTTGGCTCACGGTAAGATTGACGAAACTTTTGCACAAGAGCTGATTGACCAGTTCATCATCAAACTGCGCATGGTACGCCACCTGCGTATGCAGTCCTACAACGACATCTTCGCCGGAGACCCGACCTGGGTAACGGAAGCCATTGGCGGACGTTTCAACGACGGACGCGTAAAGGTAACAAAGACTTCCTTCCGCTTCCTGCAAACATTGTATAACCTCGGTCCTTCTCCCGAACCTAACATGACTGTACTTTGGGGTCCCGAACTGCCGGAAGGCTTCAAGGAATTCTGTGCACAAGTATCCGTAGACACCAGCTCTATCCAGTACGAGAACGACAACCTGATGCGCGAAGTACGCAACTGCGACGACTATGGTATCGCATGTTGTGTATCCTATCAGGCTATCGGCAAGCAGATACAGTTCTTCGGGGCACGTGCCAACCTCGCAAAAGCATTGTTGCTCGCCATCAACGGCGGACGTTGCGAGAATACCGGAACCGTAATGGTAAAAGGTATCCCCGTACTGACCCACGACACGCTGAACTTTGAAGAGGTAATGAACAACTACAAGAAGGTGCTGACGGAGATTGCCCGCGTTTACAACGAAGCAATGAACATCATCCACTACATGCACGACAAGTATTATTACGAAAAAGCCCAAATGGCATTCGTAGATACAGACCCGCGCATCAACCTTGCATACGGCGTAGCCGGACTTTCCATTGCCATCGACTCATTGTCTGCCATCAAATACGCCAAAGTAACGGCACGCCGCAACGACATCGGCCTGACGGAAGGTTTCGACATCGAAGGTTCTTTCCCGTGCTTCGGCAACAACGACGACCGTGTAGACCATCTTGGTGTAGACCTGGTGTACTACTTCAGCGAAGAGTTGAAGAAGCTGCCAGTTTACAAGAACGCCCGTCCTACCCTGTCGCTCCTGACCATCACATCCAACGTGATGTACGGTAAGAAGACCGGAGCCACTCCCGACGGACGCGCCAAAGGCGTTGCTTTCGCTCCGGGAGCCAACCCGATGCACGGACGCGACAAGAACGGTGCCATCGCCTCTTTGAGTTCCGTAGCCAAACTGCGCTACCGCGACTCACAGGACGGTATCAGCAACACATTCTCCATCGTTCCGAAATCATTGGGTCCCACTGCCGAGGAACGTGTAGAAAATCTGGTTACCATGATGGACGGTTACTTCACCAAAGGTGCACACCACCTCAACGTGAACGTACTGAACCGTGAAATGCTGGAAGACGCCATGGAACATCCGGAGAAATATCCGCAACTCACCATCCGCGTTTCCGGATATGCCGTAAACTTCGTGAAACTGAGCCGCGAACACCAGCTGGAAGTTATCAGCCGCAGTTTCCACGAAAGAATGTAATCGGTAAACCGGATACATAACCTTTTAGAGCACGGATTACACGGATTTCACGGATTAAGCAAAAATCCGGTAATAACCCTGTAGTCCGTGCTTCTTTTTTACTACATTCTTTGCTTAGAATACACTATTATGATTAATGTTCATTCATACGAATCAATGGGCACTTTCGACGGTCCGGGGCTGCGGCTTGTCGTATTCCTCCAGGGCTGTCCTTTCCGTTGCCTGTATTGTGCCAACCCCGATACGATAGATGTAAAGGGCGGTACTTCTACTCCTGCCGGTGAAATCCTGCAAATGGCTGTCAGCCAAAAAGCTTTCTTCGGGAAAAAAGGGGGAATTACTTTCTCCGGCGGCGAACCGACCTTACAGGCAGAGGCATTGATACCACTGTTCAAAGACTTGAAAGCAAACGGCATCCATATCTGTCTTGACACCAACGGCGGAATCTGGAACGACAAAGTTGAGGAATTGTTAAGTCTGACGGACTTGGTATTGCTCGATATTAAAGAATTCAATCCCGAACGCCACCGTGCCCTGACCGGACGCAGCAACGAACAAACCCTGCGCACCGCTGCCTGGCTGGAACAACAGGGACATCCGTTTTGGCTGCGCTATGTCCTGTATGCCGGGATATAGTGATTTTGAAGAAGACATACGCAGCATGGGCGAACAGCTCGGCAAATACCAAAGCATACAACGGGTGGAAATACTTCCCTACCACCGCTTAGGAGTGCATAAATACGAAGCTATGGGCTGGGATTATCAGTTAAAAGAAGTAGTAGAGAATACCCCCGCACAACTGGAACGAGCCGAAAAACTCTTTAAAGAGTACTTTCCCACAGTAGTAGTAAATTGAGAATTGATTCCTAACTCTCAATTTAATCAGTAAGTCAACCGTACTCCACCCTGCAAGGTAAAGTTGCAGGGATTTTCTTTTCGTATAGTCTCAATATCCGAGCCATCGTCGAAGAAGTACGACACTCCCGGTTCTACATAAATACCGACCCTTCTACTTATATTATACTGTGCACCCACAGCTCCCATAACAGAGAATTGCAGCGGTTTCACGGTTTCGTTTTTACTTCCTATTTTCCCGTAAACGCATTTTTCCATGGCGCCGCCGGCAGAAACATACATGATAAAGGACTTCTTATCTACAAAGTTCCAGTTGGCACGCAAAGGAATACCCAAGTAATGCAATTTCTGGCTGACCGTTTCCGAGCTTCCGGCAAATTTCACATCCGAAGCGAGGTACGTATACGTCAAGCCCGTTTCTACGGAGAAACCCCGTGCAAGCCCTTTACGTACCGACAAACCGAAAGACAGCGGCTGTTTATGGTCTATGTCCACCACCTGTCCGGAACTTCTCTGCAGATAAGGTATGCCATCCTTAAAGACAAGTTCCTGCCCATCCGGCACTTCCATTATCCCGTCAGACATAGTGGTAAGGTCTACCCTTCCGCCGGAAACGCCGAAACTCTGTCCGTTCTGAAGCAGCCCGCTTTCATCCATGCTGCTTCCCGAAATCAATCCGCCCGTATTTCCTACTGCCAATCCGACCGACCAGCCGCGCGACTGCTCCCGCTTCGTTCCGCCAACCGGCAAATGCAATTTGTCCCTGCCGGATGGGCGGCGGCGCTCAACCTTTTCCGTACGCTCCTCTTCCGCTATCACTTCTTCTGTTGCTTCCTGATTTGCCTGTGCCGGCTCCGCAGTACGTTCCTGTACGTTTCCAGTCTGAACTTCCGGCTCTGCACCCAAAGATTGGATGACCGTTTCCCGTTCCGTTTCATCTGCGGTATTCAGTTGTTGCGCCAGCAAGGAACGCCGGTTTGTATCCGTTGGCAGCTCCTGCTTCTGTGCGCGATAACCGGGTTCTGTTATCTCTGTCCGTACCGAAGGCGTCTGTTGCTCCGGCAGCTTGTCCGGCACGGCAGCCAATGCCGGTGCAGCCGTATTCCGCATCTCCTCTCCCACAAGGCTTTGGAGCAGCCATACACTCACCGACGACACCGCAACGAGCAGTGCCGCAGCCGCAGCTACAGCCCAGCGGCGGAAAGGTATAATCCGCCGTCTTCCGGCTACCGGCGGCTTCGAAGCGGACAAATCCTTCTCAAGCCGTTCCCAACCGGAAACGGGCAACGGTTCGGAATAATCGTCCAACCGTTCCTTTATCTTTCGCATCCACAATTCATCTTCCATACGTTTCTCCATTTATGCGTTTCTTTTCATCCACTCCTTCACCTTAACCGCCAAAGCTGCTTTGGCGCGTACCAACTGCGAAGCCGATGATTTTTCATTGATGCCCAGCAACCGGGCAATCTCCTTATGAGATTTATCTTCAAAAACAAACAGGTTGAATACGGTACGATAACCGGCGGGAAGCTCGCTTATAAACTGCATCAATACCTTTTTTGAGGAATTGTATCCACAGCCGAGGCATCCGGTTCTCATACGTTTCCGGCACATCGTCCAAGGCAGCAGACTGGTTCATCACATCATTCTTCCGCAAATACTGCAATACCGTATTCACCATTACACGTTCCATCCAAGCCCGCAAAGAACCCTCTCCCCGCCAAGTGAACTTATCGAAAGAGTCGAAGAGCTTCAAGAAACCGTCATGCATCAAGTCCTGTGCGGTTTCCCGGTCACCGGCGTAACGCAAACATACGCCGAGCATCCGCCCCGCATATTGTTCGTACAGTTCTTTGCGGGCAAGGTTGTCGCCTTGCCTGCAACGTTCTGCCAATACCTGTTCTTCCATCCTCTCTTTTAACACGTGTTTACCTTATAAATGCAACAGGCACAAAAATACTGCATCCGGCAGATAAGAAATTCATTCTTCATCTTCTTTAACAATCTTATAAGCAGTATTTGTGCAGTCCCGGCATTTTCTGAATACGAAACCTAAAACAGAACCAATAACAAAACCTCTACTTATGAAAAAGTTAAGAACGATATTAGCCGCATTTCTGCTGTTGTTCATTGCCACCCCCGTACTGCAATCCTGCCTGGACGACTGGGACGATGACGAACATCCGTCGCTTGCCATAGGTACCGTACGAATTATCGACGGGAAAGACTATTATTTCGCACTCGATGAAGGAACCAGAATGTTTCCCGGCGATACTACCCAAGTGAATAACTACACTCTGGTGGAGGGCAACGCGCTTTTATATATTTCAACCTGCTGGACGAAGAAGTAACCGGCTACGATTACAATGCCAAAATCAACCACGTAGAGAATATCCTTACCAAAGACATTTATTTCATGCCTGCCGAAAAAGGCCGACAGCATCGGCGACGACCGCATCAACATCAACAATATGTGGATTACGGGCAACTACCTGAACATCCAATACCAGCTATACCATAGCAACAGCAACGACAAAAACATATGCTGAACCTTATAGTCAACGAAGACATCCGACGGCAAGAACGACAAAGAGGATATATCACGCTGGAATTCCGACAGAATGCTTACGGTGACGAGCCGCTCATGCCGGGACAAGGACTTGTTTCTTTCAAACTGGATAAGATAGCCGACCGGATATCCGGAAAAGCCGGACTCAATATCCGCGTAAAAAGTTTACGACGGCGAATATTATAAAACCATTGACTTTAAAACAGACGAGAACTAAACTATTCTTTGCAATTCCCTTTTCAATGTCTTTTTTATAAAAGCGGAGCAGGCTGTTTGCCTTCACTCCGCTTTGTTCTTTCCTGCCTTCTGCCCCATATTACTGTATCCTATGTTATGTCTCATTTTTATTGCGTATCTTTGCACCCGATTTTACCAAACAACTTTCTATAAGCATGAAAAAAGGACTGCTATACGCAATATTGGCATCTGTGCTATGGGCCATCGTAAACCCGTTCATCAAGCAAGGGCTCAGTTATGATTTTACTCCGATGAATTTTGCCGGACTGCGTTTCACCAGTGTCGGCGTTCTGCTTTTTGCCTATACCTGGCACAAGGGGATGTGGCAGGAAATCAAGCAGCACCGCAAACTGTTCCTCAATCTGATATTCATCAATATGTTCATGGGTTATACGGCCTTTTATTTCGGGGTGGACTTCGTAAGCGGGGCTATATCATCCATCATCATGGGCATGACACCGCTTATCAATGTACTGCTTGCCCATCTGCTGGCAAGTAACGACAAACTGAACGGCTACAAAATCGTCAGCCTCATCATCAGCCTTGCAGGCCTCTTGCTGATTGTAGGGATGGGTAGCGACGGTGAACCGCTGGACTGGAAAGGCATCACAGGCATCATACTACTGTTGCTCAGCATTATCTTTCAGGGCTATTCCGCCATCTCCGTATCCGAAGAGAAAGGCAAGGTCAACCCTATCTTCCTGAATGCCGTACAGATGTTTTTCGGTGGCGCCCTTATCTACATCATAGGATTGGGCACGGAAGGTTATCACTCTTTCATCGGCAAGCCTGCCGGATTTTATATCAGCCTGGGCATCCTCGTATTTATTTCCGTCTTTGCCTTCAGCTTCTGGTTTATGGCGTTGCAAAGCAAAGGCGCAAAAGTCAGCGACATCAATATGTGCCGCCTTATCAACCCGATTCTCGGAGCTGTATTAAGTTGGATAATGCTTGCGGGAGAATACCCCACATTCAGTACGGTAGCGGGAATGCTGATTATTGTCAGTTCGCTGGTTATCTATTTTAAAGGAGCGGAGATTGTAAAATACATCCGTACAAGGAAATAAACAGAGTGTGTCAAAATACACTTGATGATTTCTTTTAGGCACGGCAATGGCAGTAGCTATCAGCACCTTCAAATTGCAAGCAATTCTTTCCCTAAAAATATGAAGAGCTTCTTTAATTTGCATCTTCCTCATGTCACTCGGTTTTTTAATGCCATAAATATATTTGGAAAGAAGGCTTTTGTTTATTCCCATACTACGTGCTACTTCTGATACATTCAGCTGAGGAAAGCGTTTAAATATCATTGCTATCTCATTTTCATAATCCGGTTCCACTGTTTCAAAAAAGCTGGATATATGAATATCCTCATCCAATGATTCCCAACGAACATCGTCACCAAACTTTCCTATCTTGAAATCAAGACGCTCTTTATCACTTGCATCCTTTAACAAAAGGGAATGCCTCTAAGGACGGCTGAAAGTTTTTCATCATCTATTTTTACATAAATGCGATTAGCATCAAACCAAATGTCTTTTATTGTATTCATAACTTTCGGTTTTAATAATTATTCTCCATGATATTTTCTCCAAGCATCAATTATATCATCTTGATATGCTTCAATTATTACCAATGCCTTTCTTATATCTTTCGGTTTTTATGCCATTACTCGATACAACTTCTATTTCGGGATAGACATTAACTTTTGCTCTACCATCACCATTCTGAATATGAACATGAATGGGTAAATGTTCTTCGGAATAGAAATAAAAGCGAATACCAAAAAGCTCAAATAGTGTTGGCATAATTATGTGACATTTTAATTGTACTGATACAAATATAGGGATAAATATTTATCCCTACAAATAATTAAGTAAAGAAGATGTATGCTTAAAATTTGCTATTAGCAAACAAATCAGTACAGAGTACTTCGACATCTATCATTTTTATATTTTAAGTTACGGTAAAAAATAAGTTCTCCTTTCCACACCTGGAAAGGAGAACTTGAAACAAACAATGATCCGGACAGTGATTCACATCCTCATCCGGCACTACAAACCGGAGATTATATTAAGGAAAAGTAATTCTCCTAAAAAACTCCGGTATTCTTTTTTAGATGTTAGTCTTGGACGCAACGTACAGGGGAATGCACTCGAACGGTTAGTGTCATTTACCGAACGCACCCAATTTGAACTCGTATCCCAATAACCCGCATTCTGCGATGTAGCAGAATATGGTGAAGCTGCCCAAACTATACACGCCCATCCAATATAGTTAATATGACCATCAGTACCGTGACGATAACCAGCTGCCGGATAAAATGCCACATTGCCCGCATCTGCCGTTGCTGCTTCTCCTATAGCAAAGAATCTACGTCCCCATACTTCAAATTTATTATCTGCAAAACCAATATCTTTGGAAGCTTGATTATTTTTATCTGCTGCAACCACATTATACTCAGTCACAATATCGGTCTTATAAGCCATTGCAGCAGTAGTAAAATTTGTCCATGTATCCTGCGGCGGCATGTGATATCCGTAGGGACATGGGTCGTAAATAGTCTTTTTAATATCCGTTATTGTTTCCAATATCAGACCGGTAGATTCATTCGTCAAACCACTTCCCCATAGCTTATTAGATGCCTTCCATGGTACGGAACCTCTACCCCACTCTTTTGCAGGATGCGCTGCAAAAATCCAGTTATAAGAAGGATTCGTGCCATCGCCACCATAGGTAGCAGTCTTATCAATATCATCTCTCAATATAAACATCAACGGATTTTCTATTGTATAGGCTAATTGCACCTTTACAGCCGCTTGGTCAATGCCTGTTGTTATCGCACTGCTCTTCACCTGATTAGAATTCTTCAAAATCTTATTTCCACTTGCATCATACACGGGTACAATATCCGCATCACTCGTCCTCGTCATCACGCCTGCCGCGGGAAACGGGTCTTTACGACCAAACTGAAAATATACGCCATACGTCTTTATGGCTTCTTCCGCTACTTTCGTAGCTTTTCCGCTGGCAGCTCCCAGATTACGGTCCATCATCTTAAATTCCCGTTTGGTTATATCGGCATAAGGCGCAAGCCCGTTACGAGGCCGTGTTTCATATGTCTGCACTTTGATACCATTTCTGTCGAACGCTGCCGTAGTCCATATATGCCAGCTCCAAAGAGTGGTAACTCCGTTTTTGGCAGCAACCACCGCATTACCCTCAGTTGCTTTGCCCAACTTGAATACAATGTAACCGTTCTTGGAATAGCCTACATAGTCCAAAGTAGGAGATGTTCCTCCCTCACGGGTTTCCCACACAAGAGCGGCATTGGTAGGAGCAATCCTGTCATTGGCAGGTATCACCGCTCCCGTATAAGAAATCTGTGCCGGAGTTTCCGCACCGTTTCCCCGTATGGTGGCCTTGAAGCGATACCATTTATTGGCATCGGTGGTTTTCACCACGTAACAATTGGCGGTCTGTGTTCCTGCCGCACTCAAATCCCTACCTATCAGTACACGGCCGTCGTTCATGTCTGTGCCTTTAATGGCAGCATTCACTGCGTACTTCGTATTGCGTACCACATTGAAATCGGCCGCACTGTTACCTGCACCCAGATAGATGGCATACGACACATCGCGGGCCGTACCGTTCTGCGGTGTATAACTGCCCTCTCTATCAGAATGTAAGTAGCCGTGGCCGGAGCATTCCCTTCGTAACGGTCTTTCCAATTTGTCAGCGCATTGCTTCCCGCCTTGTTTTCCGGAATATACCAGGTTATGGACTTGGTGTTGTCGCTTGTATAGGTTGTAAGCTCCGCAGCAGTCGGAACGGTGGTTGCCGACTCCACGTAATAGAGTTTCTTTGCCACGTTCATCAGCCTGACGGAAGTCACTGCAAAGGCATCCCCGGCATTCGGGGTAGTCAGGTTCAGACTGACTTTTGCCACCGCACGGGTCAGCGAGACGGTAAGGGACGCATTGTCCGCCTCCGAGTTAAAATCGGCTTTATAACCACACATCGGCAGATTTTGTCCCGTACCCTTACCCGACGATACCTCTGCTGCAAGTTTCTTGAAATCGGCCAATGCACTGCCGTATGCCACCTTCCGGATAATATTACCCCCACGTTTGCCAGCACATACACCGTACACGAACCTACTCCCGAAGCCAATGAAATATCCGCCGTCAACTCACCGTCCATCAGCGAGGTATATTCACTGTATTTCAGTTTGCCGTCGGTATTGCCGAACTGGAACACACAAATATCGTTTACCGCATCCTCCTGTGTATCGGTCAGCGTACCGATACGGGTTCCGGCATCATCTGCCCCCTTCCCCGTTTCCTCACCCAGCACCAAGTCCAGTGAATTATCGCCACGGACACGGGTCACGCTTCCGGCTTCCTGCATGGGTGTTGTGCCGAGCGAAAGTTTCACAGGCTTCGTAGCGACATCGGGAATAATACCACCTGTTCCCTGCTCCCCGTCCGTACAGGAAAAGGACACAAAAGAACGGACAATGCCCAAAGTCCAAAAAAATCTCGTTACTTTCATTTTATTTCTTTTTCTTATATTCTTGTTTCTATACTATTCCGAAGCCGGGTCTGCCGCATCGCCACCGATATTGGCAGGTATATCTTCCGTATGCCAACTATTGCCGGAACTCATATTTGTATTACCGCCACCGGAGCTACCCGGTACATTTTCAGTACCCCAACCGTTACCGGAACCTATTCGTATTACCGCCGCCGGAACTGCCCGGTACATCTTCAGTACCCCAACTACCGCCGGGACGCACATCCGTATTACCGCCACCCGAACTGCCCGGTACATCTTCAGTACCCCAACTATCGCCGGGACGCACCCCGTTTACCGCCTCCGGTTTCGCCCGGCACTCCCTGTTCCAAGCCCAAGGCAGACCCTCACCGCCTACCGACGTCAGCCCGAACGCGCCTATTTCGGCATCCAGTTCCGGATTGGGCCGCCATTGACCTGTGCCGACGGTAGGTATTGCCGTTCCGGTTTCACCCGGTATCTCCACATGTTCCCACGTGCCGATATGGATAACCACCGGAGTAAACGCACCGATATTATCCTGTCCGGACATTACACTCCCGCTCCACGGAAGCACTTCCAGAATGAGCTGCACGGAACCGCCTTTCATCTTCAAGGAAAATGTATACTGCGTACCCGGTGCAAAGAGCAAGCGTCTCCGGCATATCCGCAACGAACTCCCGCAGCCGCCATCCCATTGAACACCGCATTCATCCTGAACTGAAATTACCCGCCGTCCGTGGCAATACCACCGTAGCGGCAGAAGTTTTCAAGTCTGCATCCGGCGTGGAAAACTCACCGCCCGTTATGGTAACGGCATCACTCTGCGCTACGCCCGCAACGGGCAGTTGGGTACACAGTACCGTTTCGACAGGTGCATGCGTCATATTGCTCAGTCCGGCAGACTCGATACGCGCCGAGGTGATATTGCCCGCTTTCGGTTGCAAAGCAAATATCAGTTTTGCACAATGCCTGCCCAAGTCGTCGAGCACAACCGCCGGACTTGCCTCGCTCACCGTTTGTCCTGCCGTCAGCGAAGTGGCATAGTCCACACCATGCCCCACAGAAACGGTGCAAGCCGGGCTGCCTCCGTCGTTATCGGGATTGGCTACCGCCAGTGCCGGAGTCAGAGCATAGAAGTCGTAAGTCCCCGCACGCAGCAGTAAAACGTTCACGGCTTCCAGCGTACCGTTGCCGTTTACGGCTCTGTACGTGCCTTCCCCCATATTTATCCGTTGACAAATCGGGAGACTCACCTACGCGCCAGAAAGCGAGGATACGCAACGTTGCCCCATCCGCCAGTGGCGAAGCGGCACGTGTAGCCACCTCCGTAGCGATGCCCGATGCAGAAAACCGCACGGCAAACGCTTCATGTTCCTTCAACAGCAGTTCGTTCTCCGTGCATGCACAAAGCAGCAAAACTACCGGCAGGTATTTTATCATCCCTTTACAATTCATAAATTCGACGGGTTATCTTATTATATTTCCACATCCTCAATCGGGGTTCCATTTACCCAGTCGGTAACGGACACCTCAGGAGTTATCCCGGCAGACGTAAACTTCAAAGGTAATGGCATACGAAGTGCCCGCCTTGAAACCGCCGTCGACGGGAACGTTTATCTTCGTTTTCTGCAAACCGCCGGTCGCTAAATCAATCTGCAATTCAATGGCATCGTCCGCCTGCGGAGCAAACATGGCATATCCTGCCATAACAGCAGCATCGTCGGCAGTAGCGCCTACACCCATTTCCAGCGGATAGGTAATTGCGGTTGAAGGCGTAACGGGGTCTGCGGAAACCAAATCCAAATCGTCCGTACCTAAAAGGAAGGGCCGGTTATGGTTGTTCCGTCTGCCGCTGTCGCCTCAGGCAATGTAATCGTAACACCCCTGTTTCTTTCCGGTAATTTTGATTGATTTCACTTTACCCCACAAAGCCTGTGTGGCCGCATCGGGAGCATACACCTTTACACTGATTTGGGTAAGCAGGTGGCTGAAAGCCAGGCTTGCTATATTCGTATTCTTATCCCCTTCTTTCAAGGGAGTAGCCATTATATCCGTCTTACCGTCAATAGTACCAAAATTCACGACCTTTGTACCCTGCGTAAAGTCACCCCTGCTGCGCCTCGGATACCAGCCTATCAGTTTGGTCTTTGCTTCCGTTTGCCAAATAATACTCCGCCGGAGAAAACGACAGTGTTTTGAAGCCGTAGCCGCCGTTCCATTCAAAGCGGTGGTCTGCATATACGTTGTATAACCGCCCTCGTCACCAGCATCCGCACGTGCAAACGCCACATCCAAATCCGTACCGAAACCGGAATTAATCATCCCGTCCAGTACCGCCCTCGTAGCCGGTTCTACCGAAGATAAAATACTGCTGTTTACATGCGTATTTCCACCCTGCCGTCGCCCTGTATCATTTCCACCGGAGCGTCTGCAGAGCAGGCCGCAAACAAAGACAACAAAGCACCGTTTACCGTTAAAAATCCATTTATTCCGTTTCATAAGCATACTGTATATCGGTTGATTATTGTATATCCTCGCTGCTTCCGCCGTCCTCTTTCCAGTCTTCCACGGTAGCCGACGCTTTGATTTCGGTAGCTTTGAACGTAAGGAGCACCACGAACTTCTTACCCTGCGTTGATGCGGTATAGTCGGCACTGCTGCTGCCGGTTGTTTTCAGATTGACAGGCACAGTGACAGGCGTAGTACCCGAATGTTCTGTTTTTACAGCCAATGTATAGTCTGCCGTGCCGGTTGCGTTTTTCAGAGTGAGCCACCATCGAGTAGGCAACTTCTTCACCGTCGGTAGTCAGTTCTTTTCGCCTGAGATGCGAAAGCCGTTTCCGTACCTGCCCCTCTTACCCAGAAAGACATGCCGTTGTCCAACAACGTGGCAAATGCGCTGCTTTCATCGGCTGTACCGGCAGACAGGCTTACCGTTACCGCACCGGACGGATTATTCTTACCGACCTTGGTCAGCGTGATATCCGTTAACTTTCCCCATTTCGCAATAGCCGCCTCATCCTCGGCAACCGCTTTAATTACCAGTTGCGTAAGCAGGTGTTTGAACTCGAGCTGCGGGTAATTGCCGTCTTTGGAATCGTTTTTCGTGGAAGATTTTTCCGGAGCAGCCATCACATCCTGACTGCCATTGAATGTAAATTTGCACTCATCATTGGCCGGATTGCCCCAACCCTCAAACGGATACAGGCCGCAGATATGCAGCGTGCTGTTGTCCACCGGATAATATTTTGCCGTGGCAAAGCCCACCGCCGTACTGCCGTTGTCCGTAAAACCATTTTATCATTGGCATAGGTCGTTGTATAGTTGCCACTCGTTTCGACACCAGCACCCGTGCGGCCAGCGTATTGTCTGCCGCTATCGTACCCTCGTACGGTGCACGCGTCATTGTTTCCGCCGCTATGGCGGAAGAGATCAGTTTGATTTCCACGTTCTCATTCGGAACCGGTTCCATTACATCACTCTGTGTACAACCTGCCATAACTATTACGGCAAGAAGCGAAAAAAGACTTTTTTTCATAACTGTTTATGTTAGATGAATATTAATTAATTATTTACTCTACTATTCCCTCACCGTAGCCGTCCATCACCCACGGCATGACCTTTGCCGAAAGGGCAACCGCCGTACGGTCGCGGAATTTCAGTGTCACCATATAGGAGCGTCCGGCTGCAAAGACCGTTTCGCCGCCCGACGGCCGTATCTCTATACCGGGGTAATCGCCCCTGCTGTCTGTTGTCAGCGTAAGCCAGAACACGGGCTGTCCCGGTTGCAGCATCACTTCGCCCGCCAATACCTGCGGCATTTCCGTTGTACCGCTTATGGCGGCAGGCGATTTCAAAGGAAACGGTACGGCAGCCTGCGCGGCAGACCATCCTCCCAGTTCGCCCGTCTCCAAATTCAGCGTAGAGGCGGTGTTTACCCCATTGAATGCCAGCCCTGTAACAGTTACGCCTGCAAATTCCCCCTCATCGTCAACCAGCCGGAAGCGGAGCTGCGTCAGTTTATGCTCAAACAGCAATGCGGAAGGTGCTTCCCGGCGCGAACCGGTAACCGGACGCACCCACATCACATCTTCCGCACCTGTGAGCCTGAAATACAGCACCGGCGACTGCCCGGCAACCGCTTCCACATAATTATCCCCACCCGTGCCCACAGGCGCATAAGGATGATATACACAAAACTTCACCCGCCTGCTCTCTTCCAGCGGATAGGTATAATCACCGTTCCAGAAAAGCATGCCGGTAGCGGCATCAATCCCCGTAGTCCGCACGTTGTCCATCAAAGGAGTTCCGTTCCATTCGGACGTCAGCGGGGCATACAAGGCATCCGTACGCGCGGTAACCACTCCATACACGCCTACCTTGTCGCCCACGGCAGCCAGTCCGGCAAGGTCGTTTACCGAAGCACGGGTTGCACTCCCCTCATAACCGCCCGCCTGGGTTCCCAGCCTTATAAGCCCGTCCGGAGACAATGGCTCCTGCCCGGCGCATGTGCAAAGCAACAGGCACGCAAGCAGTCCTGTGCAACTACCGTATATCCTATTCATACATAATCCTTTCTCTCTTATCGTAAAAATACCTTGCGTTTATAATCTCCTACCCCGCCCTCACCGCTTCCTTCCGTCCAGCCTTTCACCTCTGCCGTAAGAACCGCATTCAGCAGGTTTATGCCAAGCTCCACTTCCACCGTCTCGTCTGCCGGAAGTTCACCCGCATAAAGGCGGATGATGTCCGTCAGTGTTCCGTTCATGTTTACCGACGCGCTATACATCTCGCCGCCGGAATTGCGTACCTGCAAATGCAGGCGGCTGTCATAGGCGGCTCCATATTCAGGAGAAAGCAGCCCCAGCAGGCGTATCTCTGCCGAAGCCATATAGGCGGGTTCCGTATTTCTGGTTTCCGCCCGTGTCAGCGTCACGGTAAACGACGTATTCGTTTCGGGAGCGGCGGATATGCTCTGCTCCGAAGGCTCTCCGGAAAGCAGCAAGACGGAAGGATAAACACCGTTCAGCTTCCCGTTCAATACTTTTGCCTCTTCCATGCCCGTTACCTGAAAATGAAGCAACATCTGTTTCACCAGAGGGCGCGGAACGGGCGTGTATTGCACCGTACCCTGTAGCGGAACGTCCACATCGTCCACATTCCAGCTATATACATTGCCGGGCTGCATCTCCGAGACCAAACGGACCTCGGCGGCATTCCGGCTCTCCAGCCCTGTAAAAAGCAACGCCGTGCGCATCCGTATTATAGGCAAGCAAATGATAACTGCCCACAGGAAGCGTTGTCGAGAAATATCCGGCAGAAGCGGCGGCATCCGTACCGTAACCGGCAACAGCCTCGCCATTGTCCGCATAAAAACGGTAGCAGGCGGTAGCCGGACAGGCAAAAGCACCCCATTCGGGCGCAATCACAACCGTACCTTCGGCGCTGCGATAGTCCAGTGCCGTTTCCGTACATGCCGCCAAAGCAATGCACGGACTTATCAGCCAACCGAGAGTTTTTATCTTCATGTACGAACTTCTTTTTCCGTCTTCACTTCCGGCTGCCAAACCGGTAACTGATACTTATATTTACACCCGTCACCCCGAAATGATTCTCGCGGAAGTTGCGGTTGAAATAATAGTAAGGCATTTCCACATCGTACGCATTGGCATCCGAAGCACGATACCCGCCACGCAAGCCGGCTTCGATGCCCCAGTGCGCATCGAGCAGGATATAACACCCGACGGACAATCCGCCTTCCCAATAAGTGCCCGTGCAGTTGGCAGTGCCTCCGGCTATGCGGCCGCTATCGGCGCTGCGGTTGTCAAAATCGCCCAACTGTCCGTAAATGCCCACGTAGCACCAGCGGTAGCAGCCGTCGCCATTCACCCAAAAAGCGGGGTTCGAGGCTATAGGCCGACACTCCCCAATGGCATTTGCCGCTATCGTAGTCCCAATCCGCATAAGCAGCGGAAGCTACCGCCGACCACCGGCGTGCAAAGAAAAACTCCGCCGACAGGTTGGGGGTAAAAGCGGTATAATAGAAATCGGGGGTCATGCCCGCCCAAGTATATAAGTTCGTTTTTACGGAAAGCAGCGGCAGCAAGCGGTTACGCTGTTTACGTGCCTCACGCCGCGCTTGCCGTCCGGCGGCACGCTCTGCCAGCCATTGCTCGCGGAAACGCTGTTCTTTCAGCCGTTCCGCCTCTTCCCGGCGGAGCTGTTCCTCTTTCCGGCGTGCCTGCACAACGCGTTCTTCTTCCAAACGTATCTGTTCGGCACGCTGCCGTTTTTCCGCTTCCAGCTGCCGGAATTCCGCCAGACGACGCTCGTCGGCCTCGGCGGAAGCCCGTTCGCGTGGCAAGTATTTCCTGAAACTCCGCATCGGTCAGTTTCCGCCGGTAACGTTCCTCGATGATGCGGTGCAGGTCGTATTCCACCCTGATTTCGACCCGCCGAAGCAACGGAAAGAGTTCCGCCAGCATAAGGTTGTAGGTACTCCGCCCTGCAGGTCCATCAGCTTCTTCTCACGGCCCTTGAAAATGTCCGTATTGTCGATGACAGCCAGCACTTCCGCCCGACCGGGCAATGTGGAAGCCTCCACCAGTTGGCGCAACCTGTCCCAGTCCTCGCCCACGTAGCGCACTTCCACCGGAAAGCGCCTTGCCAGCCCGTATTCCGTATCCAGGTAGTTTCTGAAACCGTTGGCACGGTCGTGCGCCAGCTTTTCGTTGGCGGCATAACTGCCTTCTATGGAGCAATAGCCAGTCAGGGTAATCTGGCGGACGTAAATCAGCGTGTCGGCAAACGAGGAGCGCATGAACTTATCCAGCCTCTCCAGTTCACGGGCATTGCCGCCGTAACCTCTCTGTATCTGCCAACCCCTTGCGGATAAGAGAAATAACAGTCCAGATTGGCTGTTCCTTCCTTGATAACGCGCCTGTACGTCGAGTCCCGATAGAGTTTACCGGTTCCCAACGTGTCGGGAGAGAAAACCACTCCCGCGCATAAACTACCGGGAAGGATACATACAGCCAACAGCAGCAATAGCGTTTTTATCTTCATATAGCCTTGTTTTTCAAGTATTCGTTCTTTTTACGGTTACGGTTACGGCATCTCCGTTTCCTGCTCGCCCATGTCCACACTCGTATCCATATCTACCGTTATATCCACATTGTTGCCTTCCTTATCGGGTTCGGGCGGGCAATCGTCCAGACTATCGGGAATGCATCCGCCAAGCAGTCCTGCCAAAACACAGCAGAGCAGAAATCTTTTTTTTCAGTGTTCTCATATCTCCCCGCTCAGTCCAGTTCCACTTCCTGCACAATTTTCAGCGTCCAGTCGTCCACGCTCACCGTCAGTTCAAGACTGGAAGGCACTACTTCCGTACCGGGCGTAGGTTCGCCGTCGCCCTTGATAACCGCCTTGATGCGATAGTCGCGGTTACGTACGATAGTGCCGTCGCCCGTTCCGTCTTGCGATACCGAACCCGAAGGAGTGATAATCGTACCCGTCTGCAAACGGTTCACCACAATGGGATAGTACACATAGACCGGAGTTTTCGGTCCTACGCTGCCGTCCGGATCGAAATAGCCGGAAAGCACCAGCTTGGTGCGGTTGGCGGCATCGTTGTTGGCAAAGGCATAGAACCAATAGGGCACGGTATATTCGTCCGAGGTTATCAATATGCCCTCGGAAGGGGTGACATCGTTCAGCAGAAAACCTGCCCCCTCGGTCCACAAGAAAGAGCCGTCGGGCTGCTGGCTCGTCATACCGCCATGCAGCCACGTAGGATTGGCAGGCATAGTTTGGGTAACATCGCCGGGCGACACACGGGAAGCTTCCAGCGCATTGCACAGGAAAATACGGTCCAGCGTAAATGTGGCTCCGGCATAGTTCAGGCTGAATGCGCTGCGGATGCTCGAAATGGAGATACGAGCCACCAGACGGGACAGATTTATGGACGCGGACACCGTTTTTCCGGCTTCCAATGTCACCGGCTGTTCGCTGATACCGGACATAGGCAGAAGGTCGGATGCCTGCTGCCCGTTACGTACGGTTTGTACCAGGCTGACATTTTTCCCGACAAATTCGTTTTTGGTCTGCACTCCGGCAAACGTTCCTTCCGGAACATTGGCAACCACAATCACATCGCAGACACCGGGTGAACACAAAATATCCTTTACCGCAAGCGTCCCGGCAGTGCCGCCGGATTCGACGGCGGATTCCACAATGGTATTTACCGACCCGTCGGCATAGAACAGCCCTATTGCCAGCCGGTGAACGGCAGATTCGTTTTCGGGCAGGGCAGCAGCAGTGGCACGTGTGCTTGCAGCCCCCGTACCGGATACGTTCAGCCGGAGCAAAGCTGTTTTCGCCATATTCCTGCCTGCGCTTTCATCCTCACCGCTGCACGAGGAAGCCAATGCAGCGAATGCCAAGGCATACAGCCAGCAGATAATACATATACCTACAATCCTTAAAGTTTTCTTATACTTCAAAGTTTTAATTTCCGACATATATCTATATTTTAAAGTAATGGATTTGTCTCATTCCGTTCTTCCGGTTCAATACAGGTTTCTCCTGCTCCTCAGCTCTTCCAGCACCTCGCTTGCACGCTCCACGCCTGCTGCCGCAGCCATTTCAAGATAAAGCTCCGCCTTTTCGCGGTTGCCTTCGAGCATACAGAGCACGCCCATGTTGTTAAAAAGCCGTCTGACGGGTGGAAAAGCGGGAGAGATAGCTGCGTGCCTTGCGTGTATCGCGTTTGCTCAAGGCCACGGCAGCCGCATTGATGTTAGCTTCCGGACAGTTGGGAAACAGGCGGGCGGCAAGGTCGTAAATATCGTTGAACTCGGCAGAGCCGGGCGTGTAGCTGTTGGCAAGGGCAAACAGGCATTCCGGCGTGATGCATCCGTCGCCGTTGGCGGGCAGGCGGTAATCGGCGCTTTCAAGGGAAGCGGGAATAAAATTGACCCATGACAGGCAGCGCACATCCACACTCTTCTCCAGTCCCGGAACTTCCACTTCGGGCAACAGGATGCCCGAAGCAATCCTGTCGTCGTAAGTTGCCGCCTCCCTGCCGTTACAGCCGCACTCTTCGGTATGCAGCATGAGGTCTGCCTGTGCCATCCACTCCCTGAACGGAACAGTCACCTTATATGTGAAACGGCGGGATGCCTTACGGTCGTTCTTCAATACTACCGAGGGCGTGGAGTTCCTGCCGTTGCGCGCATCGGACGCTCCACCCAATACACGGGTGCGCTCGTACACTTTCTGCTTCTCTGCACCGTTAATAAGAATAGACGGCAAATCGAACGACTGCTCTCCCGCCAGCAAGAAAGGTGTCAGCGTAAGCGATTCGTCCGAAGGCATCTGCAAACCTTCATAGTTGACTTCCATCTGTATATGCAACTGACTGCCCGAAAGGGAAAAAGCTCCGGCGGGTTATCTGTATCTGCCCCATATAAGCCTCTTGACTGCATAACGTGAGCAAGGGCAACAACAGCAGCAATACGCTGCAAAATGTTTTTCGTTTCATCTATTCAATTATTAATCGTGACTTACGTGTTTACTTAATCATATATACGATGGATACGGCAGCCTTTGTAGGGCCGAAGTATCCCCTGCTCTTCGTACCGCGCTGCCTGCTGCCGCAATGACCGCAACGGTAACGGTCGCTGCGAAGAAAAGCCGCCCCCGCACCCAGACTTGCTTCCACGCCCCAATGCGGTGAAAGCACCCAATGGTAACCATACGAAATGCCTGTGCCCAAAAGCCAGCCTTCGTAACGTGCCTCGCGCGCGCCCTTCAGGATATTGAAAGGCAGATGCACACCGCCTACATTGAAACGCCCGCCCAAGGCATGGACTCCCCAAAAATGACCGGCAAAAGGAGTGCACAGCCAGTGGCGGGCTTCGGGTTGTAACAACCAGTGTTTCCAACGGCGGCCGTCACGGGGAGCAAAAGGCTGGTAATGTGCCGCAATATCCAGTGTCCACCGGGGAGATACAAGAAATTCCACCCCTATATTGGGTGAAGCCAAAGCATCGGCAAGAAGATTGCTTTTCACAGCCATACGCTGCGCTGACGCATCGGAAGCGGACAGCATGCCCAATGCTCCTATTATAATCGGTATATATAGTTTGTTACTCATTCGCTTCCGGCTTTATAAATCCTGCAACGCACCTCATACAGCATGACACGTAGCATCTGGTTAATAAAAAAGATATACCGTTACTTCATAAGTAACAGAGAGATACATAGCAATATTAATATTGTCATAGTGGGAACACAAAAGACATGATTATTTATGTATACATAACAGAGCGTTGTATACAGTGTGTCCGTTCATTTTCAGTTTAAGAAAAGTGATGGGATGCTATGTGCCAAAATCTCCATAGTTAGAAAATATAAAAGCTGAGTTCCGGCTTCTCTCAATTTACATAGCAAAAAGTGAAAAAAAAAGATAAGATTTTCTTTTGTTTTTTAAGTATTATGTATACTTTTGCAGGCATCTAAGATTCCATTACTTATGAAGTAACTAAGCTATATAGTATTGATTTTCAGTCACAATTTGTTTGTTTGCCTTATTGGCTATTTCTTAAATATATAATTTATTATTACCTTGTTGGCTTTTTCGATTTCATCATTATCGAACTGCTTCAGATAACCTTCCGTAGTAGTAATTGAAGCATGGCCCAACGCTTCTGAAATCACCTCCACAGCTATTCCGCAAGATTTTGCAATAGAGGCCCAAGTATGACGGGCGGTGTAGGAAGAGAGCCTCTTCCCCAGCCGGCAGACCCGCGAGAGCCGGTACAGTTGTAAATTAAGCATACGCAATGCCCGCTGATAATCCTTGTACGCTTCTTTACCGGAAAGACTGCCGTTCAGGATATTCAATAAGTAAGGCGAAGAGGGGTCGTTGCTGGCATAACGCCGTAGAAGTTTCATGGCTGCCGCATCGACGGCTATCGAAAGCGGCATCCCCGTCTTATGACGGCGGATAGTGAGATAACCGTTCCGTAAATCCACTTTACGTAAGTTTGCCAAATCGATGAAAGGGATGCCGTGAAAACGCAACATCAGCTCCAGACAGGCACGTGCCCAGCCGAGATTGCGTGAATCAGAGGATGCGGCAGGTTCGCTTTCGGGATGAACGGTCCGCTTCCTCTTCCACAACATCTTCCAGCAACACCCGTTTTATTTCCCCTTTCTTCAATGCCCTCTGATGATTGGCATAACGCCCGGTAAACACATTCTTAAACTGCCGGGGGATATAGGGGGCCAATCCCATATCCACCATGCCCGGTTATACACCACGAAGCATACGCATGCATACGTGGAAATCGTGTTCCACAGCAATGACTGCTTCAACAAATACTCCTGATAGCTTTGCAGCCAGCCGGGAGTCAAATCTTCCATGTGCAGGGAGTGTCCGCCATACTTCACTGCCGACTTCAATGCACAATGATACATGGGCAGTACTGTAACGTCCCTGCCGTTCCATAGCCGTAATTACGGATAGCATAAAATCATAAAATTCACTTTTGTCCATAGTTCTCTTTTTTTACATACTAATTAGTTTACCGACCCTCGGTCAACAACAAACCTTAGACAATGTTTCATTACATATATAGCCAATTACATATCTTTTATAATTATGATATAAACTATTAATTTGTCATACTTTTTACGCCCGAAGTATTAAAGGCTTTTTTCCTCGGTGAGGAACAAGCCATCGGAGACCGGCAATGTATGCAAAATAACTACTATGGATAAGCCGAATAGAGAAGCAGGCTCGGTCACGATTACCGCTTATTTGTTTCGAGGTTATCATACTCTTCGTCCGTTACCGGTTCGAGCCATTCATTGGAAGCACTTTCACCGGGAACCTCGAAAGCCAGATGAGCAAACCAACAGTCTGCAGCAGCTCCATGCCAGTGTTTGACGTTTGCCGGAATATGGATAACCGTGCCCGGGAGGAATTTCCACGGCAGGTTTACCCTCTTCCTGATACCAGCCGCGTCCGGCTACGCCAATCAGCATTTGTCCGCCACCACTTTTGGCACGGTGGATGTGCCAGTTATTGCGGCAACGAGGTTCGAACGTAACATTGGATATATTTACCTGCTCGCGCGAAATGGGAGCAAGGTAACTGTTGCCGGTGAAATACTTCGCGTATGCAGTGTTCGGTTCGCCGACAGGAAAAATCATTCCGCGCTGGAAAGCGGCTTTGGCATCCTCACCGGCAGCATCTTCCGCCCATACGCCTTTTGCCAGATTGAATGCCGCCCATGCTTTCGGCCAACCGGCATAAAAACCGATGTGGGTAATGATTTCGGCAATCTCAGTACGGGTAATGCCGTTCTTCTTTGCCGACTGCAGATGAAATACGAGCGAATTGTCCGTGATGCCCTGACTGATGAGCGAGGTAACGGTTACTAAACTGCGGTCGCGCAAACCGAGCTTGTCGGTACGGCTCCACACTTCTCCGAAAAGAACATCGTCGTTGAGTTCCGCGAATTTAGGGGCGAACTCTCCTAATTGAGTGCGCCCGGCTGTCTGTACTATTTTCTCCTGTGCCATAACATTGAAAGTTAAGATACTGAATACTGAAATTAAAAAGAATCCTGTTCATAATCATTCCATTTACCGTATGAAGTTATTGATATTTCCGGTTGTTTTCCAATTGCAAAATTACCGCGATTACGCAAACCGAGTTGTATATGATTTACGGATATTTATACCCGAATCATTGATTCTGAAATTAGAGAGGTATGCAATTCAACATATCCGAACCGGGAATGACGAGAACAAATAAGGGAAGCAACCATCCTCAACAAAGCGAAAAGAGACGGAATGCCATAACAAGAACGTACCTTATTCAGACAGGCTTTTACTTTTTATTCTCCTCAGTATTTTAGGGAACTGCCAGAAAAACAGCAGCGTACAGCAAATGGCAGCCGTAGCATCGGATATGGCTTCTGCCGCATATACACCTGCTACTCCCATAAAATGCGGCAGTATCAACGCCAACGGTATCAGCAGGATTACCTTACGCAGCAATGCTATGAAAATGGATATTCTGGCCTGCCCCAATGCAACGAACATATTCTGACAGGCACGTTGCAAGCCGAAGATGGTCATGCCACCCAAGAAAACGGGCATTGTCCAACGTACAGTTTCTATCAGCCTTGCATCGCTCGTAAAGGCGGATGCCACAATCGCAGGGAAGCAAATCATAAACAGCATCAGGACGAGATTGAAAGAAAACATTGTAATCAGCGCAATCCGGAAGCACTCCTTCACACGCTGCTTGTCGCCATGCCCGTAGTTGTAGCTGGCTATCGGAACAAATCCTTGAGCGAATCCGGTCAGCGGAACGCTGGCAAACTGCATAGACGTTTGCAGGACGGTAAGCGCACTGACATAGATATCTCCGAATTCTTTCAGACTGCTGTTGAGCACAAACCCCACCAGGCTTTCCGTACTCGCCATGATAAAAGGCGATACGCCGAGCGCCAACATGGAGAGCACGATACTCTTTTCCAGCTTCATATACCGCCTTTCCAAAGGCAGGGAAACGCGCCGTGAGAATAGGAAGGACAGCACCCACACCGCACTGCAAGCCTGCGACAGCACCGTAGCCAATGCAGCGCCTTTCACTCCCATATCCAACCAGAATATGAATATCGGATCAAGAATAATATTCAACAAAGCCCCTATCAACACCGAACACATGGCAACCGCAGGACGCCCCTGTGCATTGATGAAAGCATTCAGTCCGGTAGACACTTCCACAAACAGCGTCCCCAACAGATAAATGGAAAGATAGTCTTCCGCATAGCCCAGCGTATGCTCCGAAGCACCCGTAAAAAAAGCAGGATAGGCTCCATAAAGGTATAGGCTATGAACGAAGTGAGCAAAGTGAAAAGAATCAACAGAGTAAAGCCATTGCCAAGTATCTTTCCGGCACGGCGACGGTTGCCCTGTCCGAGGGCAATGGCAGCCAACGGAGCACCGCCACCACCCACAATGGCAGAGAAAGAAGAAATCAGCACAACGAGCGAAATGGTCACTCCCACTCCCGCCAGCGCATCGGTTCCGATGCCCGGTATGTGTCCGATGTAGATACGGTCTACAATGCTGTAAAGCAGATTGACAAACTGTGCTGCCACCGCAGGCAGCGCCATCTTGAAAACCAAAGGCAGCATACGCTCCGTGCCCAGGCGTTCTTCGTACTTATTAGTCATGATTGGCAGAGTTTACTCTTATTCTCTTAGATTCTGTTGTTACGGAAGAGTGCTTATTTCCGGCTGACGATTGTACCCGTAGCCTGATTGGTAGGCATTAGATAAGGCCGTACTGAATGATGTGAATTTGTCTGTCCGTAAGGGCGAGTTTGTAACAATACTGGGACCGTCCGGCTGCGGAAAGACAACTCTGTTGCGCCTCATTGCAGGCTTTCAGACAGCCTCGGAAGGAGTGATAACCATTGCCGGAAAGGACATCACACAGACACCGCCGCACAAGCGTCCGGTAAACACCGTGTTCCAGAAGTACGCCCTGTTTCCCCACCTCAACGTATTCAACAACATTGCTTTCGGCCTCAAGCTGAAGAAGCTCCCCGCCGCCACTATCGAAAAGAAAGTGAAGCAGGCGCTCCGCATGGTGGGCATGACCGACTATGAAGACCGCGACGTGGACTCCCTCTCCGGCGGACAGCAACAGCGCGTTGCCATTGCCCGAGCCATCGTCAACGAACCCGAAGTGCTGCTCCTCGACGAGCCCCTTGCCGCCCTCGACCTGAAAATGCGCAAGGACATGCAGATGGAGCTCAAAGAGATGCACCAGAAGCTGGGCATCACCTTCGTATATGTGACCCACGACCAGGAAGAGGCCCTGACCCTGAGCGACACCATCGTCGTGATGAGCGAAGGACGCATCCAGCAAATAGGCGCGCCGACAGACATCTACAACGAACCCATCAACTCCTTCGTAGCAGACTTCATTGGTGAAAGCAACATCTTGAACGGAATTATGATAAAGGATAAAGCCGTCACCTTCTGCGGACACGAATTTGAATGCGTGGACACGGGATTTGGCGAGCAGATGCAGGTAGACGTAGTGATTCGCCCCGAAGACATCTACATCTTCGATGTATCCGACGCCGCACAGCTGACGGGGACCGTAACCAGCTGCATCTTTAAAGGCGTACACTACGAAATGCTGGTGCAGACGCGCGAAGGCTACGAGCTGATGGTGCAGGATTACCACTGCTTCGAGGCAGGCCGCGAAGTCGGTCTGCTGGTGAAACCTTTCGACATCCACGTGATGAAGAAGGAACGCACCTGCAACACCTTCGAGGGAAAGCTGGTGGACGAGACGCACGTAGACTTCCTGGGCTGTAACTTCGAGTGCCTCCCCGTGCAGGGCATCGAGCCGGGCAGCGCCGTGCAAGTGGAAGTGGACTTCCAAAACGTTATCCTGGAGGATAACGAAGAAGACGGACGACTGACGGGCGAAGTGAAATTCATCCTCTACAAAGGAAACCATTACCACCTGACCGTGTTTACGGACTGGGACGAAGACATCTTTGTCGACACCAACGACGTGTGGGACGACGGCGACCGCGTAGGTATCACCATCGCCCCTCAAAATATACGGATTGTTCAATCTCTTAATAAGGAAGGAAGTGCTCAATAAGTTATCCCATTTCTTCATGCGCCGGCGCAACTGGACGGTACCCTACGCGCTGTTTCTGCTTGTATTTGTCATAGTACCGCTGCTGCTCATCGTGCTCTATGCCTTTACGGACGACGGAGGGGCGTTTACGTTGGCCAACTTCCGCAAGTTCATGATGCACCCCGAAGCGATGAACACGTTTGTCTACTCCATCGGAATAGCCGTTATCACCACGCTGGTCTGCCTGCTGCTGGGCTATCCGGCAGCGTATATCCTGAGCCAGAAGCAATTCAACACCTCACGCACCATGGTGGTGCTGTTCATCCTCCCCATGTGGGTGAATATCTTGATACGTACGCTTGCCACAGTGGCGCTGTTCGACTTCCTGAACCTGCCGCTGGGCGAAGGTGCCCTCGTGTTCGGTATGGTCTACAACTTCCTGCCGTTCATGATATACCCCATTTACAACACCCTTCAGAAGATGGACCACAATCTGATTGAGGCTGCGCAGGACTTGGGAGCCTCTCCTACCCGCGTATTCGGCAAGGTGATTCTGCCGCTCTCCATGCCGGGAGTGATGAGCGGCATAGTGATGGTGTTTATGCCTACGGTTTCTACCTTTGCCATTGCCGAGTTGCTGACAATGAACAACATCAAACTGTTCGGCACCACAGTGCAAGAGAATATATACAACGGAATGTGGAACTACGGTGCCGCCCTCTCGCTCATCATGCTGTTGCTGATAGGCGTCACCATCCTCTTTACGAACGAAGAGGACGGCGCATCCAATGAAAGCGGAGGTGTGATATGATGACACGAATCTTAACCCGCGGCTACTTGTGGCTGCTGCTGGCGTTGCTCTACTCGCCCATCTTAATTATTATGATATTCTCCTTCACGGAGGCAAAGGTGCTGGGCAACTGGACGGGATTCTCCACCAAGCTGTACAGCTCCCTCTTCACAGGCGGCATGCACCACTCGCTGACGAGCGCCATCTGGAACACATTTGCCATTGCCATGCTGGCAGCCACCGCCAGTACGGCGTTGGGCAGCATCGCGGCCATCGGCATCTTCAATCTGCGCTCGCGCACACGGCAGGTAATGAACTTCGCCAATGCCATTCCGATGATGAATGCGGACATCATTACGGGCGTGTCGCTGTTCCTGCTGTTCGTCAGTTTCGGTATCTCGCAGGGATTCACAACCGTGGTACTGGCGCACATCACATTCTGCACGCCCTACGTGGTGCTCAGCGTAATGCCCCGGCTCAAAAAGATGAACCAGAATGTCTACGAGGCGGCACTCGACCTGGGCGCCACACCGTTCCAAGCACTGCGCAAGGTTATTCTTCCGGAGATATTTCCGGGTATGATAAGCGGATTCATCCTTGCTTTCACGCTCTCCATCGACGACTTTGCCGTGACCATCTTCACCATCGGCAACCAGGGGCTGGAAACGCTCTCCACCTACATCTACGCCGATGCGCGCAAAGGCGGACTGACACCGGAGCTGCGTCCACTCTCCACCATCATCTTCGTGACGGTGCTGGTGCTGCTGATTGTAATCAACAAGCGGGCCGAACGGACGAAAAACGATTGATGTGAGTGATGAGTTATAAGTTATCAATTGTCAAGAACAAGATGATGAAAAGGATAATAAACATACTGATTCTACTGTGCTGTATCGCATCCCTCTCTTCTTGTGGAAACTCCACAGAAGAGCGCAGCCGTGTACTGAAGATATACAACTGGGCGGACTACATCGATGAAGATGTGCTTGCCGAATTTCCCGACTGGTACAAGCAGCAGACGGGCGAAGACCTCCGTATCATCTACCAGGTGTTCGATATCAACGAAATCATGCTCACCAAAATTGAGCGCGGGCACGAGGACTTCGACGTCGTATGCCCCTCGGAGTACATCATCGAACGCATGCTTCGCAAAGACCTCCTGCTACCCATCGACCGCAACTTCGGCCACACGCCGGACTACATCCCCAACGTGTCGCCCTACATTCGCCACGAGCTGAACAAGACCTCGCAACCGGAACGCCAGACCGAGGACTATGCCGTGCCCTACATGTGGGGCACCGCTGGTATCCTCTTCAACAAAAAGTTTATTACCGCCGAAGAGGCCGGCACATGGGACATCCTCTGGGACTCCAAAAACCGCGGCAAAATACTGATGAAGGACAGCTACCGCGATGCCTACGGTACCGCCATCATCTACGCCCACGCCCGGGAGCTGGCCGACAGCACCGTCACCGTAGAGCAACTGATGAACGACAACTCCCCGCAGGCCATCGCCCTGGCCGAGCAACGCCTCAAGGAGATGAAACCCAACATCGCCGGCTGGGAAGCCGACTTCGGCAAGGAAATGATGACCAAGAACAAGGCGTGGATTAACTTCACCTGGAGCGGCGACGCCGTCTGGGCCATCGAGGAGGCCGATGCCGTGGGTGTGGAACTGGACTACACCGTCCCCTGCGAAGGCAGCAACATCTGGTACGACGGCTGGGTAATCCCCCGCTACGCCCGCAACGTGAAGGCGGCAAGCTATTTCATCAACTACCTCTGCCAGCCTTCCGTGGCACTGCGCAACATGGATGCCATCGGCTACGTCAGCGCCGTAGCCACACCGGAAATCATGGAGGCCAAGACCGATACCACGCTCGACGTGCACTCCGACCTCAGCTACTTCTTCGGCCCCCTGCCCGGAGCCGACAGCCTGCAGATAGACCCGGTACAATATCCTGACCGCCGAGTAGTGGAACGCTGCGCCATGATACGCGACTTCGGCGACCGCACGGAACTAGTGCTCGAGATGTGGAGCCGCGTGAAAGGTGACAATCTCAACACAGGCATCGTGCTGCTCATCTTCGCCGTTTTCGGTCTGCTCTTCATCTGGCTGGTATATGCCAAGATACGAAAGTACAAGCAGAAACGCCGCCACCGTCTCCGCAGAAAGCGGAAAAGGGGATGAGCAACACATTGTTTACCTAAAAACCCGTCAACGTGCAAGGAACAAAGAATCTGACACAAGGCCCCATCAACCGCCAGCTTTTCACGCTGGCAATGCCCATCATGGCCACCTCGTTCATCCAGATGGCCTACAGCCTGACGGACATGGCATGGGTAGGGCGTCTGGGCAGTGAGTCCATGGCTGCAGTAGGTGCGGTAGGCATACTGACGTGGATGTCCGGCTCCATCGCCTTGCTCAATAAAGTGGGCGCCGAAGTCAGCGTAGGCCAGTCCATCGGTGCACGCAGCGAAGAGGACGCACGCAGCTTTGCCTCGCACAACATTACGATTGCCCTGCTCATCTCCGTCTGCTGGGGAGGCCTGCTCTTTCTTTTCGCCCGCCCCATCCTGAACATCTTCGAGCTGAAACAGCATATCACGGACGCCGCCGTGACTTATCTGCGCATCGTGTCGACGGGACTGCCTTTCATCTTTCTCTCCGCTGCCTTTACGGGCATCTACAACGCGGCAGGACGAAGCAAGATTCCGTTCTACATCAGCGGGACGGGACTGATAATGAACATCGTCCTCGACCCTCTGTTCATCTTCGGCTTCGGTTGGGGAACAGTGGGCGCGGCACTTGCCACATGGCTTTCCGAAGCTACAGTATTCGGCATCTTCGTCTACAAACTCCGGGGGAAAAGCGCCGTGCTCGGAGGTTTCTCCTTTATCGTTCCGCTGAAAAAGAAGTACACCCGGTGCATCTTCAAGCTCGGGCTGCCCGTGGCTACGCTGAACACGCTATTTGCCTTCGTCAATATGTTCCTCTCGCGCACCGCCTCGGAGCAGGGAGGACACATCGGACTGATGGCATTCACCACCGGTGGACAAATCGAGGCCATCACCTGGAATACTTCGCAAGGATTCTCCACGGGGCTGAGCACGTTCATCGCCCAGAACTATGCCGCGGGGCAGAAGTCGCGCGTGAAGCAAGCATGGCGCACCACCATGTGGATGACGGGCGTATTCGGAAGCCTCTGCTCACTACTGTTCATCTTCTTCGGCAGCGAGGTGTTCTCTATCTTCGTACCCGAGGCCGAAGCCTACCGTGTGGGTGGAGATTTCCTCCGCATCGACGGCTATTCGCAAATGTTCATGATGATGGAAATTACCATGCAGGGCGTGTTCTACGGACTGGGACGGACAGTGCCGCCTGCCATTGTCAGCATCGGATGCAATTACATGCGTATTCCGGTGGCGTTATTGCTGGTGCACATGGGTATGGGAGTGGATGCCATCTGGTGGGCAGTAAGTGGAACGACCGTTGCCAAAGGTCTTATACTGACAGCCTGGTTCGTCCTCATCAAAAGGAAAATTCTCTAAAAAAGGACAGAACTGGCGAACTTTAGAAAGAAGAATATGGTTATTATATACATAAATTTGCAACATTAAAGATAAAGTCAACTTTTAAAGAAAAAGAGTTATGAAGAAGATGAAATTTACAGTATTACTTTTGTGCGGCGCATTGCTGCTGGGCAGTTGCGGCACAATGAACAACAAGGCCAAAGGTGGAATAATCGGCGGTGGCTCCGGTGCAGCAGCAGGTGCCATTATCGGCGGACTGATAGGTAAAGGCAAGGGGGCAGCCATTGGAGCTGCGGTAGGTGCTGCAGTAGGTACGGGTGCCGGCGTTGCCATCGGACACAAGATGGACAAGAAGGCTGCCGAAGCTGCCAAGATTGAAGGCGCCCAAGTGGAGCAGGTGACGGATGCCAACGGCTTGCCGGCTGTCAAAGTATCCTTTGCGGCAGGTATTCTTTTCGGCTTCAACTCCGCAGCACTGAGCAACGAGGCAAAGGCTTCCCTGCGCGAACTCGCACAGATTCTGAAGGAAGACCCGACAACCGATATCGCCATCATCGGCCATACCGACAAAGTGGGTACTTACGAAGCCAACATGAAGGTGTCCAAGAACCGCGCCTATGCCGTAGAGAATTATCTGCAGGATTGCGGCGTATCTCCCTCTCAGTTCAAAAAAGTGGAAGGCGTGGGATACAACGAATACGACGAAAGTCTGTCTGCCGACCAGAACCGACGCGTAGAGGTATATATGTATGCCAGCGAACAGATGATTAAGAATGCGGAGGCAGCTAATTAATATGGTAAAGTGATTAATGTGTTAATGTGCCAATATGCATATTGGCACATTAACACATTAATCACATTGGCACTCTCTCCATGAAACTCCCGAAGCCTTTGCGGTTCCTCCGCAACATCATATTATTCTTCTTTATTTCCACTATCCTAGCGGTAGTGGCTTATCGTTTTGTACCCGTCTACATCACGCCACTGATGGTTATTCGCAGCGTGCAACAGGTCTTTAAGGGTGAAAGTCCATGCTGGCACCACACATGGGTATCTCCCGACAAGATATCTCCTCATCTGCCGATGGCCGTCATTGCTTCGGAAGACAACCGGTTTGCCACACACAACGGGTTCGATTTCATCGAGATACAGAAAGCGATAAAGGAGAACGAAACAAGAAAACGGAAACGGGGCGCAAGCACCATCAGCCAGCAGACGGCAAAGAATGTATTCCTATGGCCCCAGTCTTCCTGGGTACGTAAAGGACTGGAAGTCTACTTCACCGTACTGATAGAATTCTTCTGGTCCAAAGAACGTATCATGGAGGTCTATCTCAACTCCATCGAAATGGGAAAAGGCATCTATGGCGCACAAGCTGCCGCCAAATACAAGTTCAAGACTACAGCAGCCAAGCTCTCTGCCGGACAGTGCGCACTAATAGCGGCAACATTGCCCAACCCCATACGCTTCGACTCAGCACACCCCTCCCCTTACATAAAGAAAAGGCAAGGACAGATTCTACGATTGATGAAACTGGTACCCAAATTCCAGCTAAATGAGAAGCGGACAAAAGAATAAGAAGAGGATGTATCAAAACAGTTAATAGCACACAGATGACACATCCTCCTTTAATTTTTAATTCTTAATTTTTAATTAATACGCGTGTCCTCCCTCTTCCATCTCCTTCGCATCAATCTTGCGATTGTCGATACTGCGCCAAGCGTAGAAGATGTAGGCAAGAACGAAAGGAACAAGGATAGAGACATAAGCCATAACCTTCAGTGTGAACTGGCTCGAGCAACTGTTTGCCAACGTGAGTGAGCTTTGCAGGTCGTGGGTAGACGGATAATAGGCCGTATTGTTATAGCCTGCCACAAGCAGCAGTGCCAATACCGTAAGCACCGTCCCTGCACCGGCAAACCAGATACCCTTGTCGAATGCCGGCTTCCACAGCGTGCGGATAATGCCCCAGAGCACAGCCACCACACCAACCAGGAATACAAGCAGCACTACTGGCATCTGCAGGAAGTTCGTCAGATACTTGTAAGGTTCCATGAACACCTCTCCCGTTTCCGGGCGTACAGCATAGCCGTCGGCAAGCAACGTGCGGATGACGAAGGCCAGGAAGAATACCAGGAACAACGCCGTATTTCCCCAAAGTGCCCGGCGGCAGCGTTTCACCAAATCATCCTCATTGATATTATTAATAAAATAAAGCGCTCCCAAGATACGTGCCAGGAAGAACACAGCCAGCCCCAGCACCACATTCCACGGATTAAGCAACGCATCCAACCCATGCCAGCCGTTAGCCCATTGGCTGATAACCGGCATTGCCGCATCTGCGATATTCCCTTTATTGATATAGAAGTTAGACCCCGTGAAGAACGTGGCCACTGCCCCACCCAGCAATACCGGACCTACCACTCCGTTTATCACCAGGAACGTGCGATACGTCGTCTTGCCCAACAGATTGCCCGCTTTCGACTGAAACTCGTAGCTTACAGCCTGCAACACAAAGCTGAACAGAATAATCATCCACAGCCAATAGGCTCCTCCGAAACTCGTACTATAGAACAACGGAAACGAAGCAAAGAACGCACCTCCAAACGTGACGAGCGTTGTAAACGTGAACTCCCACTTCCGTCCCGTAGAATTAATCATCATCTTCTTCTGCTCCTCCGTCTTCCCCAGACAGAACAGAAGCGAATTACCTCCCTGCACAAACAGCAGGAATACCAGCAGTGCTCCCAGCAAGGAGACTACAAACCACCAATAGTGTTGAAGAAATATATAGGTATTCATGTAATGAGTTATGAGTTATAAGTTATGAGTTATGAGTTATGTGACGGTGTGTGCGTTTCGGTTTCAGGACCTTTGCGAATAGCCTTCAGCATAATTCCCACCTCAGCAATCAGCATGACAGTGAAAAGTACCAGGAAAATAAAGAACGTGGTCTGCACGGAGCCTACATCCAGCTTAGAGATGGCGGCACTCGTGGGCAGCATATCTTGGATGGCCCACGGCTGACGACCACATTCGGCAACCACCCAGCCTGCCTGTCCGGCAAGATAGCCCAGCGGAATGGTCAGCATCGCCACCCAATGCATCCATGGCATCCGCGACAAGTCTTTCTTATAGGCCAGGAACAGCACCACAATAAAGAAGAGGATGAAGTATCCACCCAACATCACCATCACACGGAACATGTAGAACGTAAGGGGCACATTGGGCACCAGCTCGTTCACATCCTTGATATAACCGTAACCGAAATAGGCTACATTATCTTTCAACACTTTGGCAGCCACCTCTGCATCTGCCTCATTGCCCGCAGCCTTGGCTGCACGATAGGCGGCAAACGCACCGATGGCCGTTTTCCCTTTTTCTATTTTCTCTTCTGCCGAAAGCGCTACGGTACCATCGCTCAACGGATATCCACCTTTCAGCAGGTCATTGATGCCGGGAACAAAAGCATCCATCTTGCGCTCGGCAAGCAGCGACAGCATCTTCGGAATTTCCACACGGAAAAGGAATGGGTCTACTCCGTCCTGCGGCGTCTGCTTGGCAGGATTCAGCAGCCCGAACGCTACCAATCCGGCACCTTGCCGCCCTTCATAATAGCCTTCCATAGCAGCCAGCTTCATCGGCTGCTTTTGCGCCACCTGATAGCCCGAGCCATCACCCGTCCAGGCAGAGAGCACAGCGGCACACAGACCTACCCATGCGGCAATCTTTACACTTGCCAGCGCAAATTTCTTCTCGCGCTTCTTCCACAGATACCAGCAGCTTACGCCTACTACAAACACGGCAGCCAGCACCCAGCCGGACAGCACGCTATGGAAGAACTTATTGACAGCCATCGGCGAAGTTGCCACAGCCCAGAAGTCCACCATCTCGTTGCGTGCCGTATCGGGATTGAACTCCATACCTACGGGATTCTGCATCCAGGCGTTGGCTACGAGAATCCACCAGGCAGAAATGGTGGCGCCAAGTCCCGTGAGCCAGGTAGAGGCAAGGTGGAAACGCTTGCTCACCTTATCCCAGCCGAAGAACATGACGGCGATAAACGTTGCTTCCATAAAGAAAGCCAAAATACCCTCGATGGCAAGCGGCGCACCGAAGATGTCGCCCACAAACCAACTGTAATTACTCCAATTCGTACCGAATTCAAATTCCAGAATAATACCGGTTGCTACACCAATAGCAAAGTTGATACCGAAAATCTTCATCCAGAACTTGGCAGTATGTTTCCAGAACTTGTCACCCGTACGGTAATACACCGTTTCCATGATGCCCATAATTACCGCCAATCCTAAAGTAAGCGGCACAAAAATCCAGTGATAGATGGCGGTCAAGGCAAATTGGGCTCTCGACCAGTCAATCAGGGAAGTGTCAATGTGTCCAAGCATAAGAATCAAGTTATAAGTTATGAGTTATTAAGTTTTTAAGTTATCGGGTAAGAACAGAGAGACACGGAGAATTTATAAGGGCAAGGAAATAAACTCTGTGTCTCCGTGTTTAGTCGCCCAGACTCCGATGGATAAGCTCATTACTGACATAGCCTTCCTTGTCATCGCCCACCACGGGGGTATTCAGAAACCGTGGGAAGAAGAAAAGGCGGAGAATGAAAAACATGATGAACAACTTCACAAGAATGATAAGCCACAAAGTACGCCCTAACGTCATACTTCGAAAACCTTCCAAATAAAAACGCCAAATGTTTACCGCAGTCTGTTTCATGCCGATAAAATTATAATGATTACAAATATAAAATACTTTTATATAAAGAACAAATAAAAAGGTGAAAAGTTGAACAGAAAAAAGACTTCTCCCATTCATCGGTACAAAAAAGATTTTAGGCGAGGAAAATTCACTCAACGTCTATCACTTTTGCAATCCTTTCTCTACCCCACTACATTTGCAAATGTAAAACCATAGAATAACGAAGATATGACGAACGTAAAAAGATTGACAGTGATAGCGCTATGTATGGCAAGCTGCATGGGAGTGGCCGCCCAAAACGGCACTTCCACGCAGATACCCGGCAGTTCCGAGCAGCCAGCCGACAGCCTGCCCGCCCAATGGGACTTGCAAGCGTGCATCGACTATGCCTTGCAGCAAAACATCACCATCCGCAAGAACCGCCTCAACGCGGAAAGTGCCCAGGTAGATGTAAAGACCGCCCGAGCCGCTCTCTTCCCCAGCCTTTCGGCCAGTGTGAGCCAGCGTGTCGTGAATCGCCCGAAGAGCGAGACAAACACCATCATCGACGGCGACAACATCACCAGCAGCCAGAGCAAGACTTCCTATAACGGCAGCTACGGCATCGATGCCAACTGGACCCTCTACAACGGCGGGAAGCGCCTCAACACCATCAAACAACAGCAACTGAACAACCGCATTGCCGAACTTAGCGTAGCACAGAGCGAGAACAGCATCGAAGAAAGTATCGCACAAACCTACGTACAGATACTCTACGCCGCCGAAGCCGTGAAAGTGAACGAATCGACCCTGGAAGTGAGCCAAGCCGAATGCGAACGCGCCCGCCAACTTCTCGAAGCAGGAAGCATAGCCAAAAGCGACCTGGCACAACTGGAAGCGCAAGTGAGTACCGACAAGTACCAGCTGGTGACAGCACAAGCCACCCTGCAAGACTACAAACTACAACTGAAACAACTCCTGGAACTGGACGGCGAATCCGAGATGAACCTCTACATCCCCACACTCGGCACGGAAAACGTACTGGCACCCCTGCCCACCAAAACGGACGTTTACCGTTCTGCCCTCGTGCTCCGTCCGGAAATAGAAGCCGGCAAACTGAATATACAGACATCCGACCTCGACATCAAAATTGCCCGCGCTGGCTATCTGCCTACGCTGAGCCTCAGCGCCGGCATCGGAACCAGCCATGCCAACGGCAATGACTTCACCTTCAGCGAGCAAGTCAAACAGAACTGGAACAACTCGCTGGGCTTCACCGTAAGCGTGCCTATCTTCAGCAACTGGCAGACCAAGAGTGCCGTAGAGAAAGCCAAGATTCAGAAGCAGACCAGCGAACTGGACCTGCTGGACGACCAAAAAACGCTGTACAAGACCATCGAAACCCTCTGGCTCGATGCCAACAGCGCCCAGCAGCGCTACGCCGCCGCCACAGAGAAACTGAAAAGTACGCAGACCAGCTATGAACTGATTCAAGAGCAGTTCAACCTGGGCATGAAGAATACCGTAGAACTGCTGACTGAGAAAAGCAATCTGCTCAGCGCACAGCAGGAGACACTGCAAGCCAAATACATGGCCATACTGAATATGCAGCTACTGAAGTTTTATCAAGGAGAAAAAATCGAATTATAATACCTTATATATATGAACAAAAAAAGAATCATCCTCATTGCCGTAGCTGCCGTAATCATAGTGGGCGGCGGCGTATGGCTCTTCGGTGGTGCCAAGGCCAAGCACAAGGTGACCTACGCCACAGCAACCATCCATAAAGGCGAGATTTCCGAATCCGTAACCGCCACGGGAACCATCGAACCGGTGACGGAAGTGGAAGTGGGTACCCAGGTGAGCGGTATCATCGACAAGATTCATGTAGACTACAATTCCGTAGTAACCAAAGGCCAACTCATAGCCGAAATGGACCGTGTGACACTGCAAAGCGAACTGGCATCGCAACGCGCCGCCTACAACGGTGCAAAGGCCGAATACGAGTACCAGAAAAAACTCTACGAGCGCAACAAGACGCTGAACGAAAAGCAGCTCATCGCCGCCACGGACTATGAGCAGTCCGTCTATAACTACGAGAAGGCCAAGAGCAACTACGAAAGCAGCCAGGCATCACTGGCAAAGGCTGAACGCAACCTCTCCTACGCCACCATCACCTCTCCCATCGACGGTGTGGTCATCAGCCGCGACGTGGAAGCAGGACAGACCGTGGCTTCCGGCTTCGAGACACCGACACTGTTCACCATCGCTGCCGACCTGACGCAGATGCAGGTTGTGGCCGACGTGGACGAAGCGGACATAGGCGGTGTGGAAGAGGGACAGCGCGCCACGTTTACCGTAGATGCCTACCCGAATGACGTGTTCGAAGGAGTGGTCACACAAATTCGTCTGGGAGATGCCAGCTCAAGCAGCACGTCGAGCACCAGCACCAGCACGGTTGTGACCTACGAAGTAGTCATCTCCGCCCACAACCCGGACCTGAAACTGAAACCACGCCTGACAGCCAACGTCACCATCTTCACCCTCGACCGCAAAGACGTACTGTGCGCTCCTGCCCGTGCCCTGCGCTTCAACCCCGAAAAACCGCTTATCGGCGACAATGATATCGTGAAGGATTGCGAAGGGGAACATAAACTCTGGACCCGCGAAGGCAACACCTTTACCGCCCATCCGGTGAAGATAGGTATCTCCAACGGAGTCAACACGGAAATTATCAGCGGCATTAACGAAGGTACCGTAGTGGTGACCGAAGCCAACATCGGCAGCATGCCCGGCAGCGGCGCTCCGGACATGAGCCAGGAAGCTCCCGGAGGTGAGAAGAGTCCGTTCATGCCTGGCCCTCCGGGAAGTAAGAAGAAGAGCGGAAAATAATACAAAAAAAGAATTATGAATAAAGCAGTCATTGAACTTCAAAATATCAAACGCAACTTCCAAGTGGGGGACGAAACCGTGCATGCCCTGCGCGGCGTCTCGTTCACCATCCGTGAAGGCGAGTTTGTCACCATCATGGGTACATCGGGCTCCGGAAAGTCGACTTTGCTGAATACCCTCGGCTGCCTGGACACGCCCACCAGCGGCGAATACCTGCTGGACGGCATCTCCGTACGCACCATGAGCAAGCCTCAGCGTGCCGTACTCCGCAACCGTAAAATCGGCTTCGTGTTCCAGAGCTACAACCTGCTGGCCAAAACCACTGCCGTGGAAAATGTGGAGCTACCGCTGATGTATAACTCCTCCGTCTCGGCTTCCGAAAGGCGGAGACGTGCCATCGAAGCCCTGCAAGCCGTGGGGCTGGGCGACCGGCTGGAACACAAGTCCAACCAGATGTCCGGCGGACAGATGCAACGCGTAGCCATCGCCCGTGCATTGGTAAACAATCCTGCCGTAATCCTGGCGGACGAAGCCACCGGTAATCTGGATACCCGTACCTCTTTCGAGATACTGGTTCTTTTCCAGAAGCTGCATGCCGAAGGACGCACCATCATATTCGTGACCCACAACCCGGAAATAGCCCAGTACAGCAGCCGCAACATCGTGCTGCGCGACGGACAAATCAAGGACGACACCATCAACACCCAAATCCAGAATGCAGCCGAAGCCCTGGCAGCATTGCCTAAGCAGGAGGAGGAATGAGGGATAAGGGATTAAGGATTAGGGATTAATTTTAAACTTTCCATTAAAACGATATGAACGGAACAAACCTTTTCAAAATAGCCCTGCGTGCCTTGAACAACAACAAGCTGCGCGCATTCCTCACCATGCTGGGCATCATCATCGGCGTGGCGTCCGTCATCACGATGCTTGCCATCGGACAAGGTTCGAAGAAAAGCATCCAGGCGCAAATCTCCGAGATGGGCTCCAACATGATTATGATTCACCCCGGTGCCGACATGCGCGGCGGTGTCCGCCAAGACCCCAGCGCCATGCAGACCTTGAAGCTGACCGACTACGAAGCCCTGCGCAACGAAACCAACTTCCTGGCTGCCGTCAGCCCCAATGTCTCCTCCAGCGGGCAGCTCATCGCGGGTAACAACAACTACCCCTCCTCCGTGAGTGGTGTAGGCACGGACTATCTCGAAATCCGGCAGCTCAGCGTGGAGAACGGCGAGATGTTTACCGAAGCCGACATACAGACCTCTGCCAAGGTGTGCGTCATCGGAAAGACCATCCAAGACAACCTCTTCCCCGGCGGAGAGGACCCCGTGGGACGTATCATCCGTTTCAACCAAGTGCCCTTCCGCGTGGTGGGCGTGCTGAAGTCCAAAGGCTACAACTCCATGGGCATGGACCAAGACGACGTAGTGCTTGCCCCTTACAGCACCGTGATGAAACGCCTGCTGGCACAGACCTACCTTAGCGGCATCTTCGCCTCTGCCCTCACCGAGGACATGACGGACAATGCCACCGACGAAATCACCGAGATACTGCGCCGCAACCACAAGCTGAAGGAGAGCGACGACGACGACTTCACCATTCGCAGCCAGCAGGAGCTCAGCTCGATGCTGAACACCACCACCGACCTGATGACCACTCTCCTCGCCTGCATCGCCGGCATATCGCTGGTGGTGGGCGGCATCGGCATTATGAACATCATGTACGTATCGGTGACGGAACGCACGCGCGAAATCGGCCTGCGCATGAGTGTAGGCGCCCGCGGTGTCGACATCTTGAGCCAGTTCCTCATCGAAGCCATTCTCATCAGCATCACCGGAGGTATCATCGGCGTCATCATAGGATGCGGAGCCAGCTGGATAGTGAAGAGCGTTGCCCACTGGCCCATCTTCATCCAGCCGTGGAGTGTATTCCTCTCCTTCGCCGTATGTACCGTCACCGGAGTGTTCTTCGGTTGGTATCCCGCCAAGAAAGCTGCGGACCTCGACCCGATAGAGGCCATACGCTACGAATAACCTTTTCTCCCTTGCCGGAAGTTAGCCAAATAGTTCTTAAGTATTAGGAAAAAAGTTTCCGGCAATAGGGAAAAAAGTTATGCGAAACCAAGGATAATCTCTATCCCAAGCCTTGGGATAGACATCCGCAAGCTTGGGATACATATCCGCAACCTGGAAACGCTTATCCGCAACCTGCGAACAGAGATTTGCTTCGCAGGCAGCGGATATTTCCAATATCCACCTAAAATCCGTATCTTTGTATCATGATGAAACAACAGCTCCCTAACCCACGCCGCCGCGGCATCGAAACCCTGATACACATCATTGTCTGGGGTATCGTCATCGGTTTCCCCTTTCTGATGATGACACGCAGCGGCTTCAATATCAGCCTTGCGGACTATCTGCGCCACGGTAGCAGCAGTACCCTCTCATTCTTCCTTGTATTCTACATCAACTACTGCCTCCTCATTCCCCGCTACTTGTTCGAGGGACGCATCCGGCAGTATCTCCTGCTGAACACACTGCTCATCATCTGCATTACCACCGGCGCCCACCTTTGGCAAGAATACACATTCCAAAACCATATGCGCGGCGATGATGACGGTCAGCACATGGGGCCTCCCAAATGGATATTCATCTTGCGCGACGTCTCGACCATGATTCTCACCGCCGGCCTCAGCGCTGCCATCAAGCTGAGCCGCCGCTGGGCGCAGATGGACGCCGCCCGCCGCGAAGCCGAGAAAAGCCGCACGGAAGCCGAGTTGAAGAACCTCCGCAACCAGCTCAACCCGCACTTCCTGCTCAATACGCTGAACAACATCTACGCCCTCATCGCCTTTGATACGGACAAGGCACAGACTGCCGTGCAGGAACTGAGCCGACTGCTGCGCCATGTGCTGTATGACAATCAGCAGAACTTCGTCACCCTGGACAAGGAGATGGACTTCATCCGCAACTACATCGAACTGATGCGCATCCGTCTCTCCGCCAACGTCCGTGTGGAAACAAAGATAGACGTCCGACCAGACAGCCGTACTGAAATAGCTCCGCTCATCTTTATTTCCCTCATAGAGAATGCCTTCAAGCATGGCATCTCCCCCACCGAGCCCAGCTTTATCCGTATCCACTTCAGTGAAAGCCCCGGAGAGATACATTGCGAAATAACCAACAGCTATCATCCCAAAAGCGTGGCAGATAAAAGCGGAAGCGGCATCGGCTTGGAACAAGTGCGCAAGCGTCTGGAGCTGACCTATCCCGGTCATTACGACTGGCAGCAAGGAGTGAGTGAGGACATGAAAGAGTATAAATCTATTTTAATTATAAAGATATGAATCTGAAGTGCGCCATTGTAGACGACGAGCCCCTCGCCCTAGGGTTGCTGGAAAGCTACGTCAACAAGACCCCGTTTCTGGAGTTGGTCGGTAAATACTCCAGTGCCGTACAAGCCATCAAGGAGTTGCCCGAGAAGCACATCGACCTGCTTTTCCTCGACATCCAGATGCCCGAACTGAACGGACTGGAATTTTCGAAGATGGTCGATTCCGGCACCCGCATTGTCTTTACCACCGCCTTCGACCAGTATGCCATAGACGGCTACAAAGTCAATGCGCTGGACTACCTGCTGAAACCCATCTCCTACGTCGACTTTCTGCAGGCTGCCAACAAAGCTGTGCAATGGTTTGAATTGCTGCAACAGCC
>VOFC01006107.1_pt1 | contig 53808 bp, 64 predicted proteins | sample 5384161 | NCBI WGS metagenome assembly VOFC01 (sample SAMN12384722, study PRJNA508395) | human gut metagenome | isolation source: healthy gut B | host: Homo sapiens | reverse complement strand
CGGCCGCCTTCACGATCGGCACCATGAGCGGGGCGAGGATAATGAGCGCCGCGCCGCCCTCGAGGAACATGCCGACGATGAGCAGCACAACGTTCATGACCAGCAGCACGAGGAACTTGTTGCTGGCAAAGCTCGTCACGGCGTTGAGCAGCATGGTCGGGATGTTCTCCCAGTTGAGGTAGTAGCCGAACACGGTCGCCGACACGATGATGAGCATGACGGTGGCGGTGCCGGAGATGGTCTCGCGCAGGATGGGAATGAAGTGCTCCTTGCGCAGACCCTTGTAGACGAACTTGCCCACGATCAGGCAGTAGAGCACGCCCACACCGCCGGCTTCCGTCGGCGTGAAGATGCCGAAGCGCATGCCCATGATGATGCCCAGCGGGAAAAACAGCGCCCAGAAAGACTTGAGCGCCTGCCGGCCGATCTCGCCGAGCGTTGCGCGGCGCGGGCGGGACGGCGCGTAGCCGCGCTTTTTGGAGATGATCGCCACGGCGATCATCAGCGTCACAGCCATAGCAGGCCGGGGATGTAGCCGGCGGCAAAGAGCTGACCGACGGATGCGCCGGCGATCAGGCCGTAGACGATGAGGTTGATTCCGGGCGGGATGATGGGCGTGACGCACGAGGACGCCGCCGTGATCGCCGCGGAAAAGCCCTTGCCGTAGCCGCGCTTTTCCATCTCGGGCACGAGCAGCTTGCACTCCATGGCAGCGTCGGCGTTGGCCGAGCCGGAGCAGCCGCCCATGAGCATGCTCAGCAGGACGTTGATCTGCGCAAGGCCGCCGGGCAGATGCCCGGTGAGCGCGTCGGCGAAGTCCATCAGCCGCGCGCTGATGCCGCCGTAGTTCATGATCGAGCCGCACATGATGAAAAACGGGATCGCAAGGAACGGGAACGACTGCGTGGACGTGATGAATTTCTGCATCAGCAGGTACGGCACGGTCGTCGTGTCAATGAAGCCGAAGTAGGTCAGTGCCGCGGCAAAGAGCGCGTAGGCGATCGGGATGCCCGTGAAATACAGCACGAGCGCGATGATGATCGGCAGGATCGAGAGGAACGTGCTCATGCGTCCACCTCCCCGCCGTGGCTGCCGCTGCGCCTGAGGTCTTTGACGAAAAAGACGAGTGAGTAGATCGTCATCAGGCCGAAGCCGATGACCAGCGCCGTGCTGACCGCGGAGGACGGCAGCTTTGTGATCGGCATGCGCTTGATCCAGGACGACTGGATAAACTGCACGCTGAGCACCGTGATGTAGCCGTTGATGATCACGAGCAGGGCGTTGGTGATCAGATGCACGACCCTGCGCACACCGGCCGGCAGCCGCTCCACGAGCAGGTCAACGCCGACGTGCTGGTGCTTGCGGTAGGCGTAGGCCGCGCCGATGAACACCGAGTACACGAAGCAGGAGGTGGCAATTTCCTCGCTCCAGATGATGATATAGTTAAACAGTTTTCGCGTGATCACGTTGACGATGACGAGCACGATCGTCACGATCATCATCGCGCCCGCGATATACGCCGTCGAGATTTTTCAGTACTTTTTTCAAATTTGCTTCCCTCTGCTTTCTGTGGCTTTGCTCAGCAATGCCGGGTGTCCGGCAGCGTGTGCGGGACACCCGGCATAAAAAGCCGGTATGGGGCTTCCGGCCGTCCGTCAGCGCGCAGCGCTCACTTATTGGCCTGGCGGTACTCGGCGAGGATGGCCTGCACCTGATCGTAGAAGCCGGCGGTCACGCCGTCCTCTTGACCATGCGGTCATACTCCGGCTGCACGGCAGCGCGGAACGCATCGACATCGACCTCGTTGAACGAGCAGCCCTGCTCCTTCTCGAGCTTGGCCTTCGTCTCGTCGAAGGAGGCGTTGGTGAAGTCGGTGAGCTCCTTGCGCCCTTGGTGAACTCTTCCTGGATGATGGTGCGGTACTCTTCCGGAATGCTGTTCCAGACCTTGGAGCTGATGTAGGCGCCGCAGGTGCCCACGAGGTGGTTGGTCAGGGACATATTCTTGCACACCTCGGAGCTGCCGTTGGTGGAGTAAGCGTTCATGTTGCCTTCCAGACCGTCGATGACGCCCTGCTGCACGGCAGAGATCGTCTCAGCGAACGGCATGCCGGTGGGCGTGGCACCCATGGCCGTGAGGCAGTTGATGTACATGGAGCTGTTCGGCACGCGGATCTTCATGCCCTTGAGGTCAGCGGGGGTCTTGATGACCTTGTTGGTCTGCATGCAGCGCATACCGACGTTGAAGTCGAGCGCGAGCACGTGGATGCCGTAGTTATCTTCGAGCTTCTGGCACATACCCTTTACCAGATCGGACTGGCAGACGTAGGAGTACTCATCGATGCTGTTGTACATCATGGGGCCGATGAGTGCTTCAAAGTCGATGTCGTAGTCGGCGAGGTAGGAGGGGTCTTCGCAGGCGATCCAGTCGGCGCCGTTGACGACCTGCTCGATGTTGTCCTTATAGACGGCGAGCTGGCTGGAGTCGTAGCACTGGATCTCGATCGCGCCGTTGGTGCGCTCCTTGATGCGCTGGGCGACCTGCTGCATCTCGATCGTGAGCTGCTCGGTCGGAGCGAACACGTGGCTGAGTTTGAGGACGAGGTGATAATCCCCGTTGTTGTTGGCAGCGGCCTTATCGCCGTTGCTGCCGCAGGCGCACAGTGCAAGCACCATGGTCAGGGCGAGAAGCATCGCAACAATTTTCTTCAAGGTAGTTCCTTTCTGCTTAAAAAGCGTTGAATTTTTCTCCGTCATTTTAACGGCTCTCTATGAAAAATGTTAACATTTTTGTGCGATGCCGTCAATATGGGTAGAAATTTTGCTTGCCATTTTTCTGTTTTCGCTATATACTCCTCGTAGAAATTGGTGAAACTGCAAAGGCGAAAGCGCGATTTTTTCGCTGAAAAATGCTTAATTTTTCAACACAAAGGTCTCCCTTCTCGTGTTGTCACCGGAGGTGCCTATGAGCAGCAAGCCCACCCTGCGCGACATCGCCGAGGCGACCGGTGTTTCGACCGCGAGCGTCTCCATGATCCTCAACGGGAAATCGCTGGAGCGCTTTTCCTCTCAGCGCGTGGCGAGCGTGCTCGGCTGAGGCCGAGCGCATCGGCTACCGCACACCGTCCGCCCGCTGCTCCGGCAAGCAGATTGCCGTCCTCTCGCCGTCGGTCTCCAACCCCTACCACACCAAGATGATCAGCGGCATCGACGCCGCGGCACACGCCGCCGGCTATCACACCGCGATCTACAACACCTACTGGAACCCCCGCACAGAGAGCCACCTGCTCGACTCGCTCGACTTCTCGCGCGTGGCCGGCATCATCTTCGCCATGACGCCGACGCAGCGGCCAAGGTGCGCGAGCTGAGCCGCCGCGTGCCCATCGTCGCCGTCGGCGACCGCGTCACGGACTGCGGCATCGACACCGTGGACGTGGACAACTTCGGCGCGGCGCAGCTCGTGGCCAAGCACCTCATCGACCTCGGCCACACGCGCATCGCCTACCTGTCCACGGCGCTCAACGAGCACCACATCTCCCGCATGCGCCGCGGCGAAGGGCTGCAGGAGGCCTACCGCCTCTGGTGTCCGGAGGGCAGCGTGACCATCTGCTCGCACGTCAACCCCCTCGAGGCGGAGATCTCCACGCCCGACCTCGAGTACCGCTCGGGAATGGAGCTGGCCTACAAATGTCTGCGCAACGACAAGATCACCGGCATCGTCGCCATCAACGACATGGTGGCCTTCGGCGTGCTCGACGCGCTGCTGCGCGAGGGCTACCGCGTGCCGGAGGATTTCAGCCTCTGCGGGTTTGACAACGTCACGACCTCGGGCTATCAGCGCATCCAGCTCACGACCGTGGACAACAACACCTTCAGCCACGGCAAGAGCGCCTTCAACCTGCTGCTCGAGCGCATCGAGGGCGGGCTCAACAGCCGCGAGGATCAGCCGATCAACCGCGTGGAATACCACAGCCGGCTCATCGTGCGCGGCAGCACCGGCAAGCCGCGCAGCGGCGGCCTGTGAACCAACTCAGAAAGGAACCGCATCCATGGCGTCCGTACTCTCCTACCTGCGTGAACTGAATATCGTCACGATGATGCTGCGCATCCTCCTCGCCGTGCTCTGCGGCGGGCTGATCGGGCTTGAGCGCGAGCGCAAAAACCGCCCCGCCGGCTTTCGCACCTATATGCTCACGGCGCTCGGCGCGACGCTCACCGTGCTGCTGAGCCTGCAGCTCGACCAGATGCTCCACGGACCGTGGCGCGCGCTCGCCGAGAGCATCGGCGCGACGCAGGACGTGTCGCGCTTCGGCGCCGAGGCCGCAAAGGGCATCGGCTTTCTCGGCGCGGGCACGATCATCATCACCGCCCGCCAGCAGGTCAAGGGCCTGACCACCGCCGCCGGACTCTGGGCGAGCGCATGTCTCGGCCTTGCCATCGGCGCGGGGTTTTATGCCTGCGCGTTCATCTGCATGCGTACATGACGGCCTGTATGTACCGCTGCCGCCGCTGGAGCAGCGGCTCACCCGCCGGGCGCACCACATCAACATCAGCCTCGAGATCGAGAGCATGGAGCAGCTCGGCGCGATCGTCGGGCACCTGCGCGACAGGGTGTGCGCATTTTTGACTTTGAGGTCAACCGCAGCGGCACGGCCCGCTGGCGAGCTTCCTGTGCCAGTTCAGCGCCGTGCTGCCCGAGCGGCGCGACCACCCCGAGCTGCTGGCAGAGCTGTCGGCGCTCGAGGGCGTCATCCTCATCGAAGAGATCTGAGAAAGGAGGCTGTACCATGCTGCATTGTTTTGATCCCATCCGTGATATGACCTTCTGGGCGATCCTCGCCCGTCTGACGCTGGCCGTCGTCTGCGGCGGGCTGATCGGCGCAGAGCGTGAGATCAAGCGCCGGCCCGCAGGCTTCCGCACGCACATTCTCATCTGCCTCGGTGCTGCCATCACGACGCTCACGAGCCAGTACCTGCTCTCTCCCTGCACCTGTATAACGACATCGCGCGTCTCGGCGCGCAGGTCATCTCCGGCATCGGCTTTGTCGGCGCGGGCACGATCATCGTCACGCGCGACAAGCGCGTCAAGGGTCTGACCACGGCCGCCGGACTCTGGGCCGCGGCCATCATCGGCCTCGTCTGCGGCGCGGGCTATGTCGAGTGTGCGGCCTCTTGCCACGCTCGTCGTGCTCGTGGTCGAGCTGGTGCTCGTGCGGCTGGAGACCCGCTCACGAGCAAGAGCACCGATCTCACGCTCTACATCGAGTATATGCGCACGCCGTGTGCATGGAGTCCGTGCTCGCCCTGCTGCGCGAGCGCAGCATCCAGCATCGAAAATCTCGAGATCAGCCGCATCTCGGACAGCGACGCGCCCGACGCGCCGCACCACTACTGCGCGCTCATCCCCATCCACAGCCGCACTCCGCTGCAGCCCGGCGACCTGCGCAACGACCTGACCGCGCTGCCGGACATGCTGGCCGTCGAGGAAATGTGAAGCGAACACAAAAGCAAGGGCGGACACCGTTTGGCGTCCGCCCTTGCTGTATCTTCAATATCCACTGCTGACCACGTGCCAGCCGCTGCCGCGCCGCTCGAGCACAAAGGGCCAGTCGGTATAGGTCTCGCCGGCGGTCAGGCCGCTGCGCCGCCCCGGGTCGCGCGCATACACGCTCGCGAGCAGCACGATCGTGCCGCCGTCGTCCCCTGTGCCCGCGCCGGCCAGCCAGCACGTCTGGTACGTCTCGTTGTACGCCAGGCGCACCATGGCGCAGCCACTGTGTCCGCGGTGAAACGCGCGCATGGCCGCGTCCATCGCGCCGCGGATATCTTCGTCCGAAAACCGCTCCGACGTGCCGACGACGATCTCCACGCCCGACGTGTCGCCCCGCTGCGCGCAGCCGGTCAGGCCCGTGAGCAGCAGCGCCATGAGCAGCAGCGCCGCGATGTTTCTCTTTCGCATCGTCTCGCCTCCCGCCTCAGCGCAGCGTACCGAGGTAGCCCTCAAGGATCAGGCTCGCCGCGACGGCGTCGACCGTCCGGCGGTGCTTTTTCTCCTTGCGGCCGTTGGCGTGCAGGATGCTGTGCGCCTCGATGGAGCTGCGCCGCTCGTCCCAGAGCACGACCTCGAGCCCCGTCGCCTCCGTGAGCAGGTGCGCAACGGCGCGGCTCTTTTCCGCGCGCGGACCTTCCGTGCCGTCCATATTCTTCGGCAGACCGAGCACGATGCGCTCCACGCCCTCGGCGCGCACCACGTCCGCGATCGCCGCGACCGCGCGCTCCAGATTCCACTCCGTGAGCGTCCACGCCCGGCCGCAGAGCGTGGCCGAGGCGTCCGAGAGCGCCAGCCCGATGCGCGCGTCGCCGTAATCAATGCCCAGAATTCTCATCGTGTTTCCTCCGCAGATAGGTTCGGATCGCGCCCGCCATGTACAGCGAGCCGACCGCGCAGATGACTTCCTCCGGCGCCGCGTGTGCCAGCGCCAGCTCTGCCGCCTGCGCGGGGTCCGCGCAGACCGTAACCGGTTTTCCGAATCGTTTCAGATATTCCCCCAGCTCCGCCGCCGGCAGCGCGCGGGGCGAGCGCGGCGTCGCGGCGATGTACGCCGCCGCCTGCCCATCGAGCGCGGCGAACATGGCGGGGTAATCCTTGTCCGCGAGCACACCCACGAGCAGCGTGATGCGCCGGCCGGGGAAATAGCGCGCGAGATTGTCCGCCACCGTCTGCGCGCACTGCGGGTTGTGCCCGCCGTCGAGCACGAACCACGGCGCGCGCCGCAGCACCTCGAACCGCGCCGGCCAGCGCACCTGCGCCAGCCCCGCGTGCACGGCCGCATCCGGGATGCGCCAGCCGCGTGCGCGCAGCGCCGCCACCGTCTCGAGCGCGACGGCCGCATTGCGCAGCTGGTGCGCCCCCAGCAGCGGCAGCGCATATTCCGCGCCCCGGTAGGTGAAGGTCTGCCCGTCCACGCTGTCGGTCAGCGGCACGATGGCGGACACGTCCACCTCCGTGAGCGGGATGCCCCGCTGCGCACAGATCTCGCGCAGGACGCTGCGCACCTCCGGCACCTGCGGATAGCTGACGGCGCGCGTGCCGGGCTTGAGGATGCCCGCCTTCTCGCGCGCGATCTGCGTGAGCGTGTCGCCGAGGATCTCCGTGTGGTCCAGCCCAATGTTCGTGATGACGGCGCACGCCGGCGCGCCGATGACATTCGTCGCGTCCAGCCGGCCGCCGAGCCCGACCTCGAGCACCACGATGTCGCAGCCGCGGCGCTGAAACCACAGCATGGCCGCCGCCGTCACGAGCTCAAACTCCGTCGGCGGGTCGTCCATGGCCGCAATGCACGGCTGCAGCGTCTCGCACACGGCAGCAAGCTCCGCGTCCGGTACCGGAGCGCCGTTTACCTGCATGCGCTCAGCGAAACGCTCCAGATACGGCGACGTGAACAGCCCCGTCGTGTACCCTGCCGCGCGCAGGATCGATGCAAGCATCGCCGCCGTGCTGCCCTTGCCGTTCGTGCCCGCGATGTGCACGAACTGCAGCGTGTCCTGCGGGTCGCCGATGCGGTGCAGCAGCTCGCGCACCCGCGAGAGAGCCCCGGGCGCGAGCCGCGCCACTCCACGCCATGAATCAGCTCCATGGCCTGCTCGATCGTCATATCGCTGCACCTCCCGCGTCAACTTTCATCAAGATGCTGCGATTATACCACGTTCCGTCCCGCGCGGCAACCGCGGCACTTGCGTTTTTCCCGTGCAGGGAGTAAACTGAAAAACAGACGTTTTTTGCTCGATTGCTCTATTTTCATTTTTTCTGATTTTGATTCTCCGGAAGTGGTGTGAATATGGAGAATTTTGTGATTTCCGTGAATGCGATCCTGCCGATGTTCCTCGTGATGGCGCTCGGCTACGGCGCGCGCTGTCTCGGCTGGATCCGCCGGGAGGAGATCTTGAACATCAACAGGATCGCCTTCCGCATCTTTCTGCCGTGCCTGCTGTATTATAATGTATACTGCTCCGATCTGTCCGGCTCGTTCGACCCGCTGCTGATCGCCTATGCCGTCGGCGGCGTGCTGCTGTCGTTCGCGCTGGCGCTTGGCTACACGCTGCTCACGGAGAAGCTGCCGGAGCGCCGCGGCGTGATGATCCAGGGCATGTTCCGCAGCAACTACGTCATCATGGGCATCCCCGTGGCGACGGCACTGCTCGGCGCGGATCAGCTCGGCACGGTCTCGATCCTGATCGCGATCATCGTGCCGATCTTCAACATGGTGTCCATCATTGTGCTGGAGGTATTTCCGCGGGCAGAAGCCGAAGCCGCTGCACGTCCTTGGCCAGATTGTGAAAAACCCGCTCGTGATCGCGTCCGCGCTCGGCATCCTGACGCTGGCTGCCGGCATCCGTCTGCCGCACATTCTCGAGCAGACCATCCAGAACGTCAGCGCCATCGCATCGCCCCTGCAGCTGTTTCTGCTCGGCGCGTTTTTCCAGTTCTCCGGTCTGCGGCGCTATGCGCGAGCTCACGGCCGTCGTGGCGGCAAAGCTCATCGTGTTCCCGGGGCTGTTTCTGGACTCGGCGCGCTGCTCGGCTTCCGGGATGCGGCGTTCGTGTCGCTGCTGGGTGTGTTCGCCTCACCGACCGCCGTCAACTCCTTCACCATGGCGCAGCAGATGGGCGGCGACGCGGAGCTTGCAGGCGACACCGTCGTCGTGACCTCGGCCGTGAGCATGCTGACGATGTTCCTTGTGGGTCTTTCTGTTCAAATCCCTCGGGATGTTCTGAGCGCCGGGGGCTTCCCAAACCAGGCAAACCGGCGTATAATCGTATAATACTGTATTCGAATAACGAAACCACAAAGAGGACAACACCATGAATTTTCGAATGATCGGGCAGGTCATCGGCCGCGTGCTGTGCATCGAGGCGGCACTGATGCTTCTGCCGATGATTGCAGCCTTGGTCTATGATGAATCTCCGGTCCCGTTTCTGATCACGATCGCCGTCACCGGCGGCATCGGGCTGGTCATGTGGCGCGTGCGCGCCAAATCCGGCGGCATGACCGCGCGCGACGGTTTTCTGATCGTCGGCCTGTCGTGGATCGCCATGTCGCTGTTCGGCGCGCTGCTGTTCGTGCTCACGGGCGACATCCCGAACTACATCGACGCCCTGTTTGAGACGATCTCGGGTCTGACCACGACCGGCGCCAGCGTCGTCACGGCGCCGGAGGAGCATGACCCGCGGCGGTATGTTCTGGCGGCTGTTCACACACTGGATCGGCGGCATGGGCATCCTCGTGTTCGTGCTGGCCGTGCTGCCCATGAGCGGCAACCGCTCGATGCACATCATGCGCGCCGAGGTGCCCGGCCCGACGGTCGGCAAGCTCGTGCCGCGCATCCGCAAGACCGCCTCCATCCTCTACCTGCTGTACATCGCGCTCACGCTCGTGGAGATGGTTCTGCTCATCGCCGGCGGCATGAGCTTTTACGATGCGCTGCTGCACGCGTTCGCCACCGCCGGCACCGGCGGCCTGTCCACGCGCGCGCTGAGCATCGGCTACTACAACAGCGCCTATATCGACATCGTCGTGGGCGTGTTCATGATACTCTTCGGCGTCAACTTCAGCCTGTATTACCTCGTCCTGCTCGGCAACATCCGCACCGCGCTGCGCAACGAGGAGCTGCGCTGGTTCCTCGGTGTGATCGCCTTTTCCGTCATCACGATCGCATTTGACATCCGCAATCTCTACGGCGGCGTCGGCCATGCGCTGCGCTATTCGTTCTTCCAGGTCACATCGATCATCTCTACGACCGGCTTTGCCACCGCGGACTTCAATCTCTGGCCGGAATACTCCAAGTTCCTGCTCGTGCTGCTGATGTTTGTCGGCGGCTGCGCCGGCAGCACCGCCGGCGGTCTGAAGCTCTCGCGCGTGATGCTGCTGTTCAAATCCTGCACGATCGAGGTCAAGAAGATGCTGCGCCCGCCGCTGCGTGGAAGACGTCCGCCTCGACGGCAAGCCGGTCGACGGGCAGACCGTCTACAACGCCCTGACGTACTTCACGTTCTACATCATCATCCTGCTCATCGCCGGGCTGATCGTGTCGCTCGACGGGCTGGACTTCACGACGAACTTCACCGCCGCACTCTCGTGCCTGTCCAACGTCGGGCCGGGGCTCTCCCTTGTCGGGCCGACCGGAAGCTTTGCCATCTTCTCGCCGCTGAGCAAGATCGTGCTCATGATCTGCATGCTGCTCGGCCGTCTGGAGATTTTCCCGCTGCTGCTGCTGTTCGTGCCGTTCACTTGGCGCTGGAAGTGAGCGCCGGCCGCAGCCGGAACGCACATTGACCACAAGCAAAAATCCACACCGCCCCGCAAGTCTTATAACTTGCGGGGCGGTTTTTCAACGCCTTTCTGCCGGGTGCGCGGCGTGCCGACCTTGCTGCCGCTGAGCCTCAAAACTCTCCTGCCGGGTGAGGAGAAGGCTTAAAAAATGCGCAGCAAATCTTATCTCTGCAGCTCATTCCACCCGAGGCGGGCCTTGCCCCCTCGGGCTCCCCTGCGGCTCTGTCACATAACTCCGCTGCCACTGACTCACTACAAAACAGCGACAACCCCGCAGGCCGAAGCCTGCGGGGTTGCCTCCGCGTATCCGCGGTCCATTGCATCCGAGGCGGGCCTTGCCCCCTCGGGCTCCCCTGCGGCTCTGTCACATAACTCCGCTGCCACTGACTCACTACAAAACAGCGACAACCCCGCAGGCCGAAGCCTGCGGGGTTGCCTCTCTATGACGCTGCAAGCGCAGCGGTCAGTATTTCTTAATTGGGACGCCGGAGAGCTGCGCCTTCGTCAGATCACTCAGACAGCTCTGCCTTCTTCTCGGCAGACAGCTTCTTGATCTTCGGGATGCCCCAGATGAACGCCGGGAGCACAACAACGATCAGTGCATAGTAGCCGTCATAGCCATAGATCTTGGAGATGATGGTCGACAGGCCGAGCAGGGAAACTGCATAGCACAGGCCGATGACGACCAGGCCGACGATCACGCTACGCAGAGCCTTGCTCTTGATGGCCTTCGGGAAGCAGTGACCCTCGAAGCGCTGGATCATGGAGTAGACCAGCGTGACGGACGTGGACACGAACGCGCAGAACAGCAGGATGGTGTACACGACGAACAGCCAGGTGTAGCCGCTGCCCATGAGGGTGACGACGCTCTGGTTGGGGAGCTTCATGACATCGCCGATGTGGCGGGCTGCAATGCTGGCAACCGTATCAACACCGGTGCTCTTGATGGTGCAGAGGATCGGGTACCAGCGCAGCAGCATGGCACCGGAAGCGGCGAGCGCGCCGCCGTTCATGAGCCAGCCGAGGATGCTCGCGCGCTTGACGCCCTTGTGGGTCAGCTCGGTGGAAGCGGCGATCATGGCCGGGACAGACACGCACTGGAAAGCAGCGTACACGAACACGCCGCGCCAGACGCCCTCGATGCCCTTCTGGGAGGTGACGTCAGCGATGGCCGGGATAGCCGCATAAGCCGCGTTCTCAGTGGCGAGCTCCTGAGTGACCGCGTCGATCGGAACAACGAAGCCCATGATGACGAGGATCGCGGTGACGATCAGGATCGCGGTGGAAAGAACGGTGGAAGCCTTGATGATCAGGTCAACGCCGAAAATCGACAGAAGGATCAGCAGGGCGATGATGACGAGGTTGCAGATGATGTCGGGCAGGTCGACCAGGCTCTTGACGATGCCGCCGGCGCCGTCAACGCAGGACGCGACCGCCGCGAGGATGATGATGATGTAGAAGATCTCGAAGAAGACTTCCATCCACGGCTTCGGATACAGGGCGCGGTAGGTGTCCTTATAGTTGTCGAAACCGTTAAGCTTGGCAAACTTCATCATGATGTACATAACGACGGCAAGAATGCCCATGGCCAGAAGCGGGAAGATGGCCGCGGTCCAGCCGTATTGGACGAAGTAGTTCACGACCTGGTTGCCGGTTGCGAAGCCGGCGCCCACGTGCGGTGCCGAACCAGACGGACGCCACGGTGAAGGCGGCTGCCCAGCTGCTCTTGAGCTTTTTGTTATCCATTTTTTACCTCTCTCTTTTTTTGCTCTTTTTTTCTTTTCTCTCTTTTATTTCAATCCTGCCTCGTGCTCTCCTACCAACCGGGACAGGGCTCGAAATCCACACCCATGCGTTAATTTATGAACAAGTCATTAACAACTCGGGATAGTAAATTTATAATTCTCTCACGCGCAAAAGTCAATAACAACCTCTTCCAATCCCCATTTTTTTTCAGTCATTTTCTGAAAATTGTCGAGTTGCACAAAATCCTGCATGTATTTTTATGCACTCTGATTCTGGCATTTTTGTAAAATTTCGCGCGATTTTAGCGCTTTGACAGAAAGAAAACAGTTGCGGCATCTGCACTTTCGTGCTATCATAGCAACGCTGGGAGGTCGAATTTCTTGTTGGATTTTTGTCAAGCGAGTTTGGCAATTTTTTGACTTGAAGCGTCGGCCGTAGCGAACGCGATTGATGAATTTTTAACCATCATTTTCTGCGTACACATCCATGACCCCGTGTCGATTTTGGAGGGAGCGCGCACGTTATGAAGCTCGTGACATTTGAAAACAGACGGCCGCAGCGCCGTTGGTCTGCTCAACGCGGCTGGCACCGCCGTGTATCCCGTGCCCGGCTGCGCGGACATGCAGGCGCTCATCGGCCTCTGGCCGGCGCTGGACACGGCCGCCGTGCTGCGCGGTGAGGCCCTGCCGCTCGAGCGCGTGCGGCTGCTCGCGCCCATCCCCCGCCCGGAGCAGGACGTGATCTGCCTGGGCATCAATTATTTTGACCACGCCAAGGAGAGCGAGCGCGTCACCGGCAAGGGTGCGAAGCGCCGGACACGTTCCCGATCTATTTTTCCAAGCGCGTGCACGAGGCCGTCGCCCCCGGCGGCGACATCCACAGCCACAGTGACCTCGTCGCCGACCTCGACTATGAGGCGGAGCTGGCCGTCGTGATCGGCAAGGCGGCGTACAACGTCAGCGAGGCGGAGGCACTCGAGTACGTATTCGGCTACACCATTTTAAATGATGTGAGCGCGCGCACGATCCAGAACCAGCACAAGCAGTGGTATCGCGGCAAGAGTCTCGACGGCTTTACGCCGATGGGCCCGTGGATCGTGACGCCGGAGGAGTTCGACGTGCGCAAATCCTGGAAGATCCAGAGCCGCATCAACGGCGAGCTCCGGCAGGACAGCACGACCGACCGCATGATCTTCCACGTGCCGTACGTGATCGCCGAGCTCAGCCAGGGCATGACGCTCCGGCCCGGCACGATCATCTCCATGGGCACGCCCGCCGGCGTGGGCATGGGCTTTGACCCGCCGAAGTGGCTGCACCCGGGCGACGAAGTTGCCTGCAGCATCGAGGGCATCGGTACCCTCACCAACACCGTTCGGTAATCCGCCGTCAGGCATCCGCTGCGACGGCCGAAGATATCGCAAACAGACAGAAACAGAGGAGGGAAACATCGTTATGAAATTTGCTATGTATGGTTCCGGCGCTGCCGGCAGCGTCTTCGCTTCTTACCTGCGCAAGGGCGGTGCGGACATCATCCTCATCGACCGCTATGAGGCACACATGAAGAAGGTCGCCGAGGAAGGCATGCACTTCACCATCCATCAGGAGGAAGACGGCGGCTACAAGGATTACGATTACCAGCTCAAGGGCTTCCGCACCTACATCACCGCTGCTGATGCGGCCGCAGCGGAGGGCAAGGTCGATGTCATCATCTACATGACCAAGGCGACCCAGCTCGAGCAGGCCATTCAGGACTCCCTGCCCGTCGTCGGCGACAGCACCGTCGCGGTCTCCCTCATCAACGGCCTCGGCAACGATGACAACCTCTTCAAGGTCTTCCCGAAAGAGCGCTGCATCATCGGCTCCGGCGTGCTGGGCACGGCTCTGCCCGAACCCGCACACTGCGTGTCCACCCCGGCCGGCGGCGTGCAGATGAACTTCGGCGGTGCGGTCCGCTCGGAGCTCACCGACGCAGCCTGCACCGAGATGCTCAAGTGCTACCGTGACGGCGGCTGCGACGCTTACTGGCGCGACGGCGAGCCGGGCACCGACAACAACATCTACAAGTTCATCTGGAAAAAGGTCTGCGTGAACGCCACCGTCAACACCGTGTGCGCGGTCCTGCGTCTGAAGATCGGCGAGGTCGAGGCAGATCCGTTCGGCCAGTGGCTGTTCCACAGCGTCATCCGCGAGACCTGCGCGGTCGCGACCGCCAAGGGCGTGCCGATGGACGCGGACGAATTCATCGCCCACGATCACAAGGACATCGTCACCAACATCGCGGACTACTATCCGTCCATGTGCCAGGACATGCTCTTCAACCACCGCCAGACCGAGATCGACGTGCTCAACGGCAAGATCGCTGAGTACGGCGAGCAGCTGGGCATCGACACCCCGGTGTGCAAGGTTCTGTCTCAGGTCGTGCGCTGCATCCAGGGCAACTACGACAAGCAGTACCTGAAGTAAGTTCACCCCGGATTTTCGCTGCCGGCCGGGCACCAACCGGCCGGCAGTCTGCTAAGGAGGCAAACGCATGAAAATTGCAATGATTGGCTCCGGCGCTGCCGGCAGCGTGTTCGCCGCCTATCTGCGCAAGGGCGGCGCCGAGCTCTGGCTCGTCGATAAGTACAAAGCGCACATGGACAAGATCGCGGCCGACGGGCTGATCTTCCGCACGCCGGAGGGCGAGGAGGTGCTCACGGGCTTCCACACGAGCGCCACCGCGCACGACATCGGCACCATGGACATGGTCATCCTCATGGTCAAGGCCACGCAGACCGCGGACGTCATGGCCGACACCATGCCTGCATCGGACCGGAGACGGCGGTCGTGTCGCTGCAAAACGGTCTTGGCAATGACGAGGTGCTCGCGCAGTTCGTGGACGCCGACCGCATCCTCTACGGCAGCGGCCTGATCGGCACGGAGCTGGCCGGCCCCGGCGTGTGCGTGAGCAAGCCGGAAAAGGGCATCCAGATGCACTTCGGCGCCGTGCGCAACAACCCGAAGGCCGACGCCGCCGGCAAGGCGCTCGAGGCGTGCTTCCGCGCGGGCGGCTGCAACGCGAGCTTTGACGAAGACGTGCGCCCGTACATCTGGAAAAAAGTCATCGCCAACAGCGGCTACAACGGCGTGAGCGCCGTCATGCGCCTGAAGGTGAAGGAGACGTTCGCCGACCCTTACGGGCACGACATCGTCATGCACGTCTGGAAAGAGGGCTGCGCCGTCGCGCAGGCGCTCGGCATCGGCGATCTCTGGCCGCTGATGGAAAAGGAGGAGCCGAACATCGTCGCAAACCTCGGCAACTACTATCCCTCCATGGCGCAGGACGCCGTGCTGCACCAGCGCCAGACGGAGATCTCGGTGCTCAACGGTGCGATCGCGCGCTACGGCGCACGTCTGGGCGTGCCCACCCCGTTCAACACCGTCATCACGCAGGTCATCTCCTGCATCCAGAACAACTACGACAAGCAGTATCTGGGCTGAGGCGGCCGCGTAAAGGCCGGCATGCAGCCAAACAAACTTTATAAAAAGCAGATCCCCTCCGTGTGCTTTCCTGCACACGGAGGGGATCTTTGCATATTCAGGAGACGGTCGGAAATCACGCGCGGCTCAGGATGTGCCGGATCTCCTCGAGGTTGTCGGCAAAGTAAATGCCCTCCTGCCGCTCCTCGGACGAGAGTCCCTTTTCGATCATCTGCTCCAGAAGCGCCTGCAGCGCACGGTAGTAACCGTTCAGGTTGTAGAGGATGCACGGCGCATCCAGATGCTTCAGAGACACCTTGGACATGACCTCTGCGATCTCCTCGAGCGTCCCGTTCCGCCGGGGAAGGCGATAAAGGCATCGCCGAGCTCGATCATCTTGCGCTTGCGCTCCGCCATGTCCTCGGTCACGATGAGCCTGGTCAGGCCGTCGTGCTGGAATTCGCTCTCGATAAAGCACCGCGGCTCGACGCCGGTCACCTCTCCGCCGGAGCGCAAAACGCTGTCCGCGATCGCGCCCATCAGCCCGGATCTGGAGCCGCCGTAGACCAGCGCGTTTCCGCTGTGCCGATCCAGGTGCCCAGCTCCTGAACCGCTTCCCGCAAAGCCGGATCATTGCCTTCATTTGCGCCGAGATAGACCGTAATATTCACACAGAGTCCCTCCGATCCTGTTCCTGTCGGTATCAAAACGGCAGTCAGGCTTTTTGCCTGACTGCCGACAGGTACGCACCGTTTGTATTATACGCAGCCGCGGAGCGCCTGTCAACGGGATCGGGCGCTTGCGGGCAGCTGTGCATCCGGTCTGCGCAGCTGCGCCGGTTTTCAGGCGGCATGCTCGCTTTGCTTTTTGCGCGCGCCGCCGAACAGATACCGCGCGACCGGATAGATCAGCGAAACGACCGCCAGGACCCACGCGCCCGGATCGCCAAAGCACAGCGCAATGTATGCGCCCACGGAGGCCGAGGAATCGATCGCCCCGCCGTTGACGAGCTTCGGCAGGAAGGCACAGATCAGAACGCGCGCAATCAGCTCGGCGCAGCCGGCGACCAGCGTAAACTCCGCGTGCCCCACGCCCTGCACGCCGGAGCGAAAGACGAACAGGACCATCAGTGCAAAGTACATGGACAGATCCACGTACAGATACAGGTTCCCGTAGCGGATCGTGGCCGCCGTGATCTTGTCCGCGCTCATAAACAGGTACTGGTATGCCCCCCGGATCGTCAGGAGCATACCGATGCCGCCGAGGATCAGATACATGGCGAGCCCGATCAGCAGGCTCTTGACCGTTCCGCGCCGGATCCTGTCGTGTCTGCCCGCGCCCAGATTCTGCGCGTTGAAGCTGACGATCGCGGTGCTGAGCGCATTCATCGGGCACATCAGGAAGTTGTTGAGCTTGTTGGCGGCGCCGAAGCCGTTCTGCGCGGGGTTTCCGGCCGCCATGATGCCGTCCGGCCCGATGTCGAAGCCGACGAGCGCGCGCTGCATCACGATGATGCCGATCGCCAGCACCGAAAACTGAAGTCCCATCGGCAGTCCCTGACTCAGGTGCTGCGCATACACGGAGAACTCCGCGCGAAAATCCTGTCCGGAGAGGTGGAGCTCCGGATATTTGCCGAAGGCGTAGATCAGGCACAGGAGCGCGCTCACCGCCTGCGCCAGCACGGTGGCAGCCGCCGCGCCGATGACCCCGAGCCGGAACGCAAGGATGAACAGCAGGTCGAGCCCGATGTTCAGCACGGTGGAAAACAGCAGGAAGATGAGCGGCGTGGTCGAATCGCCCAGACTGCGCAAAACGGAGCAGATCAAATTGTAATAGAGCTGCGCGAAGATCCCGAGGAAAATGACAAGCGAGTACTGATATGCCGCCCTCCAGACGCCGGGGTTTGCCTCGGACAGGCCGATGAACCGGAGCAGTGGCTTGAGCGTCAGCACGGCGACACCGGTCAGCGCGAGCGACAGGACACCGCCGAGAACGAGCTGCGCCGCAAAGGATCTGCGGACTCTGGCCTGATCGCCGCGCCCCGCCGCGATGGACGTGATGACCGAAAATCCGGCGGTGCAGCCGACCGCGAACTGCAGGAAGATGAACAGGATCGGAAACACATCGTTCACGCCCGCAATGTCATCGACGCCGAGTGTCTGCCCGCAGATCGCAGCATCGCTGATCGTATAGATCTGCTGCAGCAAATACGAGAGAATGATCGGTACGGAAAACTTGAAAATCACCCATCCTTCGTCGCCGGAAAGCAGGTCGACCGAAGATTTTTTCCCTAGCTTTAACATGGTTGCTCCTTCTGTACTGCCTCTGCCGCCAAAAAATCTCATTCGTCTTCTGCTCTGCAGCTTTTGCGCTGCCGCAAGGCGAGACGCGGCAAATTCTGATAATACTCTTTTCGTGCATGCAAGTTATACCGCAGAAATTGTGAACAATTCTACCTCCGCGCGCAAATATTGCGCGCAGCCGGCCGCCCTCATGTCAAAAGGGCAATATTTTTGTCGGCACAAAACACCCCCTGTGCGCAGCACAGGGGGTAGATTGTCAAAGAACCTCGTAGCCTTTCGCCAATGGCGCAGCGAAAGAAAGTCCAATCATTTTCTTCGGCGACATGTGCGGCGAAGAAAATACTTCTTGGCCTGCAAACGTGCGCGCCGTCCGCCTCCGGCGGACGGCGCGTGCGCTGCAGTCAGGCCGCAGACCCCTCTGTCAAAAAGGATTCCTTTTTGACAGGCGCAACACCCCCTGTGCGCAGCACAGGGGGTGTCCGCTATGGTGTTTTTCCAACCGTCAGCGCAGCGCTTACCGGTCGGGATACTTCTGCGACAGCTCTGCCTCCAGCGCATCCCAGTCGCGCGGCGGTCTGAGCTCCGTCCACGTCTCGGGCGAGGTGTTGTCCGCGCGCTCGTACTCGTGGCCGTTGGTGGCCTCCTGCACGGCTGCGTAGTACCAGGCCGTCTTGTTGCTGTTGTCCGGCCAGACGATCATGTCCGGCAGCAGATGATCCTTATCCGGGGTACGGAAGAGGACGTTGTTGATGATCTCCATGACCTCGGCACGGGTGATCTGGTTCTGCGGGCGGAACGTGCCGTCCTTATAGCCGCTGATCAGGCCGAGCTTCGCCGCGCGGTTGATGTACTCGCGCGCCCAGCTGTCGTAGATGTCGGAGAACGCATCGCCCTCGACCTCCGGCGCGTGGAAGAACAGCGCCGCGATCGTGGCGAACTCCGCGCGGGTGATGTGCTCCTGCGGGCCGAATGTGCCGTCCGGTAGCCGGCGAGGATGCCGGCGTTGGTGAGCGTGGCAACCTGATTGCTGTACCAGCTGTTGGCCGGGACATCCGAGTACGAGCACTTGGTGGTCCAGATCTCCTCACGGCCGTCATCTCTCAGGATGCGGTAGAAGATCGTGGCGACCTCTGCACGCGTGATGGTCTGCCCGGTGCGACGTACCGTTCGGATAGCCGACGATGTACGCATCGTGCTTCTCGCGCTCCAGCGGCGGAGGCGGCACTCGTTGTCCTCTGCGGAGAAGACGAACTTGATGTGCGCAGCCGCTTCCTGGAAGGCGTTGCCCATCGCGGGGTCGATCTCAACGGTCACGTCCAGATCGACCGGATCAGTCTTGGGGCTGACCTCGGCAACGAAGACGTCGCTCTTGAGTCTCTCGGCCGCGTCGAGCTGACTGAAGAGCTCGCGGTCTTGTTGGACGCGAGCACAACGCCATTTTTCGACACGGTCATGTTGATGTGATGAGCACATCGCGTACTTGATGGCGGAGCCTTCCTTGGCGGAGGTGTCGCCGTCGATCTCGGCGCGGAGGTAGACCTTCGCGCCCTGCGCGCCGTTTTTGCTGTCGGCCTTGACGCAGATGGTCTGCGTGAGGCTGTCGCCGGGCATGCAGTTGGAGAAGTTGGCAAACAGGTCCGTCGCCGAGCCCTTGCCGGTGTGGGTAAAGGCAAAGCGCGCGTTGTTGCCGTCGAGCCGTCATAGTAGGTGACGGTGGGGAGCTTTTCCTCGCCCGTCGCCCAGATGCCCAGCCCCGCGGCCAGCGCGACCACCAGCACGAGGGCGACGATCATGGTAAACTTTTTGTGTTTCATACCGCTGCCCTCCTTATGGTGCCGGGGTTACCGGAGTCAGCGCGCCGTTGTCGACTTTGACTACCTTCCATGCGCCTTCCACAGCCGTGCTCGGTGCGGCCTGAATGCTCTCGGCCAGCACCGTCACCTCGAGGTGATAGCCCTCGGGCTTGCCCGTCGGCTCAGTAATGTGCTTGTCCTTCTGCAGCAGGTTATCGGTCGTCATATTCGGTCCGACCGGCGTCCTGTAGTAATAGATGCCGCCCTGCTCGAACCATTTGGTCGTGTCGTATTTGACATCAATGTTCACGGGCTCGCCGGAGATAGTCTTTCCATCGTCGCTGACCCAGTTCATGACCAGCTTGACGCGGACATAGGACGTGGCCGTGCCTTCGTTCTTGACGTAAATCTCCGACTTGATGCCGTTGTCTGTCTTCTCTTCGATCGTGATTTTGGACTTGGCGGCGGTGAACGTGTTCGTCACTGCGTTGGTGTGCGCGACCAGCAGGGCAACCGTGGTGCCGACTGCCAGTGCGAAGATCAGGCACAGGGAGAGGATGAGCGCGGTCTTTCTCCCGCCTGAACCGTTAAAGGCCGCATCGCTCCACTCCCATATTCCGCTGCTGCTTCCGGCAGGAACCGTGTACGTGCCGACCGTTGCGCCGTTTTCATCCTTGACCGTGTAGGTCACGTTCACAAAAGCGTTATTTGTGCCGTTAAATGTGGCATTCTGGTGCACAAGCTCCTGCAAATTGGCAGAATCGCCAAGGTAGATCGTCTTGTCATCCGCCGTCGGCGTGATGCTTTTTACTTCCACGTCCTGCGTCGGCACATCGAACGCCTTGATCATGATTCCCTTCGCATAGATGCCGGACTGCCCATCATTCGTTGGCACCTGATTGCCGCCGAGGAAGCCAGCTTCCACAGAGACGTCAAACTCGATGATCAGTTTCTTTCCGAACGTGCCATCCGCCTTAGCGTTTGTGGAGACATAGTTCTGGTTGAAATCGAAGCCGGTCACATTGACCGCCCGCGTTGCCGGATCGATCGCTGCCGTCACCGAAGGATCGGCTGCGACCGGAGCCCCAAATGCGCTGCCGTTATAGGCTGCAGTGAAGAGACGAATAGCACCGGCATTTTGCGGCACCGTAAAGTACGGCGTCACGATGTCTTTGATGACCGTCTCGCTGCCAAGGTCAATATTGGCGCTGCCGATCGTCTGGCTGATGGAGGTAAAGATGTTATTCAACGCCGTCGAGTTGCTCGCCGTCATATAATAGCCGGTTTTGTCGCGGGTGAAGTTTTGCGTCACTTCCCAGCCGTAATAACTGGCGGAGAACCAGTGTTCATCTTCATAAACCTTTAACCCTATCTCCGAGGCAGCCTTGAAGTTGCTGGACACATAGTTCAAAAAGCGGTTCCCTGCCGGAACATCGATACCATTGCTTGTGTTCTTGTTGGCCCAATAACTCCCAACGCTTCCGTTCGAGTTTTTTGAGAACCCGGTGTTGCCATACAGCTGGTCAACGTTCGCCCCGGTGAAAATGCCAACCGTGTACACGGTCACACCTGCATCCTTCATCGACTTTGCGCTTGCAATAGCGCTGGTCGCAACACTCTCTTCGAAGCCATAATCGCCCGGCATGCCATCCGTGAACACGATCACGACCTTGCTGCTGTCGCGCGCGGAATCGACACTCGACAGAAGCCTCTGCGCATGGTTCAAGCCGTTTTGCGTCTGCGTGCCGCCCTTAGCCTGCAGCTGGTTAACCGCCGTTTTCAGCGTGGTCGCATTTGCTCCGCTGGCATCATTGACCGCAGTCAGTTCTTTCACGACCTGAGAAAAATTATAACGATTTCCGTCTTCCTTATACGTATCATCGCCGACCGTGTTCGTGGATTTTCCCGCAAACTTAACGATCGCGATCCGGTGTTCCACGCCTTCGTCCTTGGCTTTTGTTGCCACATTGTCAATGAAAGTATTGACGGCCTGCTTCATTGCGTACTGGCGAGTGTCCGTTTCCTTGTTCGCCGTATTCCCGTTGAAATCGTCCGCCATCGAGCCGGACTGGTCGAGCACAAGGACAATGTCACAGGGTTTCGTTGTGGTGCTCGTCGTGACCGTGCCGGTCGTGTACGCTTCCAGATGCACCGTATAGCCGCCGTCGGCTTTCGGCGTAACCGTCTTAGTCAGCTTCAGACCATCATCCTGCGTCTCACCGGTATCGGCAAGCGACGGCGCGCGCGCGGCGCGGTAAGGAGACGTCTGCGGCCGCGTCACCACGAGCGGAAGAATCGGCCCCACCGCCGGAGACGACTGCGTGTCCTCGACCGTTCCTGCGGTCTCAGCCATATCCGCAGCCGCATCCCCCGACCACGCCGGCGCCCATGAACAGGCACATGCTCAGGAGCATGGCCGCGCAGAGGACGAGCGAGAGAATACGTTTTTTCATGTTTTCGTCCTCCTTTCTCAGGCTGTCGGGATCGGATCGATCTGCGTGCTCGAAGTGCTCGCCTCGACCGTTCCGACGTGCTTCCATACATCTCTGACATCATTGGCGGCGTACTGCTCAAGGTTCGCCGTCTGCACGGCCTCCGCCGTTACATAGATGTGCACCGTGGTGTTCTGATATTCGTTGCCCATTTTGGTGCTGAACGTGACGCGGCTGAACAACTGCGTCGTGGCCATCTTCGGATCGACCGTACCATTATAATAATAGTACCCGTCCGCTCCGGGGATCCAGTCAGTATCGTTCAGATCCAGCGTGAGCAGGCTCCTGTCCGTGAGCGGGACAAGCTCGCCATTCGCGGCGACCACCTCGGGCGTGATCTTCACGCGGGTGTAAAACGCAGCCGGAGCCGACATTCTCCACATACACCACTTTGTCCACGACGCTGCCGGGCACGGCGCTCACCGTCGTAAACGGTTGGCCGCTGCCGTCCTCGTCGTGCAGTGCAAGCTTGACGGAGCCCATCGTGATGACGTTATCCGCCCGGCCGACGGCCGAGAAGTACGCCCACGTGCCGACCGCAAGCAGCGCCACCACCAGGACGAGCACCGCCGCGATGGTCCACTTCTTCTTCATGCACAAACCACCTTTCTCCTTGCCGGGGGTTATTCTGCGCTGTGCGCAGGAATTCTCTTCCGCGCCCGGATGGGCGCGCCGGGACTGTTTTTGCGGGATTCTCTCTTTCAGTCTGCGCGCGGACAGCGGCAGTACCGCCGCCCGCGCCCGGATTGAAGCCGAGCCAGAGTCCCCGATGGGGGCGGCGAAATCGCCGCCCCTTTGGGGTCAAAATGTTGGGGAATTACTGCCAGTTGCTAGCAGCGCCGCCCCACGGGTTGTAGTTCGCGCCAAAAGCAGCATCCATAGCAGCAGAAGCGCTGTCAAAGCCCGCAGCCTGAACCGCGACCGCAAACACCGGGCAGGAGACGTTGTTCCAATCCCAGCCTTCATCAACTTTGAAATCCTTGCCGAATGCGTAGGGAACATTGCCCTTCATGTCAAAGGTCTTGTCCAGGTACACACCCTGAATGAGCTGCTCGGTGGTAGCACCGGCGTCGAGCGCCTGATAGTAGTCAGCATAGTAGACGTTGTACTTAATGCCGTCAGCCATGGTGGTCTCAAAGTAGTTCCACTTGCCGCCGTGCGTCCACTGCCACTCATTGCCCTCGGTAGAGGTGACAACGCCGTTTTCAACCTTGTTGCCAAAGTTGAAGTGCAGGACGTTCATGCCGGCGTTGAAGGTCTCATAGCCGTCGTCCAGAGCGGAGGGAATGGCGAAGTAAGCGCGAATGTAAGCCTTTTCAGAACCGGTGTTCTTGATGGTGACCATCTTGTCCACATAGTTCTTAGCGGTCGGCATGCCGAGCGTATCCTTCTCGCCCTGCGCAGAGCCGACGATCGGGTAGAGGTGCTGATTCTGCTTGAAGCCTTCGAGCTCCGTGGTCTTGTTGCCAGCCGCATCCAGCTTGCGCTGCTGCTCGATCAGGTTGATCTTCACATCGCCGACGGTGAAGGTGTTGGTTGCGGCCTTCGTATCGGTGAAGTACGCCAGCGTGCCGCCGACGACCAACACCGCGACGAGCATGACTGCGATCGCAGCCATCAGAATGGATTTCTTTTTTTCATAAGTAGCGTTCTCCTTTAATTACTTCTGAGCATCAAAGGCTTTAAAGGCATCATTCCAAGAAGTGAAGCCGTCCGCCTGAATGGCCTGAGCGACCACATCGATATGGAAAACACCGTTCTGCGCAACGCGCGTCGTGATGTCGCTGGCCGTTGCGTTGGTGGGCAGCATAATGTTCTCAAACATGGCCGTAGTCGCTTTTCCAGCTGCCAGCACGCCATCATACTTCAACACAGCAACGAAGTCCGTTGAACCTCTTTCTGCGTTAGTAACATAGTTATAGTCCTCGAGCGACCAGCCCTCACCCATCTTGTTGCAGATAAGCTTCTTGAATGCCTCGGCCTGCGGAGCAGTCCAGACGTTCTCGTTGTAGAGTCCCATCCAGTTCATGCCGTTTTCAATGGTCACGACCGCACGCACATAAGCGCCGTTTTTGCCGGTATTGGTGACAACCGGGTCTTTCTTATACTGGATGCCCGGGAGCATGCCGGTATACTCGTTGCTGGTAACACGATCACCATCCGGGTCGTTCACATTGCTCTCATCGAGCTTGATCTTGACGTTGCCCATGGTGAAGGTGTTGTCCGCGGTCTTCGTATCGGTGAAGTACGCGAGGGTGCCGCCGACGACGAGCGCCGCGACGAGCATGACTGCGATGGCAGCCACAAGAATCGATTTCTTCTTCATATGTAGGTGTCTCCTTTTCCTATTTTCGCGTGATGGTCACAAGATATTCAAAGGGGGTGATTAGGCAGCGGTGATGCTGGTATCCAGCTTCGCGGCGTTCCATGCAGCCGGCATCCGCAAAACCAGCGGACTGGCACAGATAGCCATAGAACGTCAGGCTGGCAGTCGCATCCGAATTCACGTCAAAATCGTTAACCTCTGACAAGGTTCGCTCGCCAGAATGTTGGTCGCAGTGACATCTGCAGTCACTCTGTTGCCATCGTTCGTCTTGTAAACGTAAACCGCGCCGCCGTTCTTGCCGTCGTAACACCAGCCGAAGCAGCTCCACGTATCGGCCACACTATAATTCAGAACGCTCGCCATCTGGTTGTCAACAACGACAAACAGATACGCATCGCCGGCTTTCAGAGCATTTGCCTTGATGGTAACGGTCGGGTCCTTCGATCTTGGTGCCGCCCGGCATCACGGCGCCGTAGGTAACTTCCGTGACCGGCTTCAGTGTTGACCTTGTAAGAATACTCGCCGGAAGTCTGCGCAACCGCCTTGTGCTCTTTCAGCGTCAACGCGCCGTCCTGATCCAGCTTGCCGACCGTAAGGTGTTGACAACCGGGCCGGTGCGCCGTCAGGTACGCCCACGTCGCGCCGACAGCCAGCGCCACAACGAGCACGAGCGCGATGGCGATCGTCAGAGTTTTCTTCTTCATTTTCTTCGTGTTTCCTCCCTTAAAAATTTTGTTTTCAAACTTCCCATGTCCAGCAGCATCCCGTGCGCGCTGCCAGCAATCACTAAATTAATGCACGAACAGGCAAAAATATTGCACGGAACCTTTATTTTTCCATATTTTCGCCGGAATTTTTGGCATCCGGGGCATCGCCGGGCTTGTCCGCCTGTGCACGGCGGGCAGCGTCGCGCGCGTCCGCCTCCGACGCTTTGCGCAGCACATCCGGCAGGAACGTCAGGACCACCAGCACGATCGCGATCGCAATGGCCAGATACATCCCCGGCGGGTTCGAGACCCAGTGCGAGACATAGCCGAGATACGGGATGGTGAACACCGGGCGGCCGATGAGGTTCTTGAAATAGACGGTGCGCCGTCGGGCGCATCGTTTGCGTCTCCCTGCGTGTAGAAAGTGCTCGTTTTCCGCATCGATGGAGATCACGCGGTGCGTGACGACATCCAGTCCTCATTGAGCACGAACGTGATCGGATCGCCGACCTGCACGTCCTCGGGCGCGCAGGGCTTGACATAGATCAGCGAGCCGGTGTGATACGTCGGCTCCATGCTGCCGGACAGGACGCACATCGGCCGCAGACCGACCAGCCGGACGCCCACCAGAAGCAGCGCCAGAATGACCACCAGCACCACCAGCACGGTGGTGACAGCGTTCCACACCTTCTGAACTCTCTTTGACATCTGTGACCTTCCTTTCCGCCCCGCTGCATTTCCCCCCTTCCGCGGAGACGCCGGTCCGTGCCCGGAAACCGGAACGATCATAGCACACAACAGACGCAAAACGCGTCGAAACCGCGCGCGAAAAATTCACGCGGTTTCCTAAAGTATACCACATCCTCCACAAAAGTGGGAGGGGAATTGTCCACAATTTTCCGGGTTTGATTTTGGCAATAACAGACAAGAGACTGCAAAATATGCCGAAAAACGTGCAAATTCTGCTGCGCCGCGGAGCGCTTGTTTTTGGTAATTTCTATTGTACTTTGCGGGCGCGGATGCGTCAAGGGGAAAAGGCCGGATGCATCCGGTCTTTTACATTCATTCAATTCGAGACGGGCGGGCCCCCTCGAGCGCCCCTGCCGAGGCGCCACATTCTTACCTTTTCTTAAATATGACACATGGCGACTTGTTTTTGCGTGAAAAACATGATAGGATAAGGCGATTATGGACATTTATCGGAAAGGAGCTGGCAAGCATGGAAACCAACGTGCTCGACTGGCTGGAAGTCACCGCCGCAGCCTGTCCGGACAAGCCCGCCTTTCTTGACGAGGACGGCGCGGTGACCTTTGCCGACGTGCGGCGCGAGGCGCGCATCATCGGCACGGCGGCGGCAAGGCTCCGCGCCGGGCAGAAAACGCCCATCGCCGTGATGAGCGGGCGCAACGCACACACCCCGGCGGTGTTTCTCGGCGCGGTATACGCCGGCTGCTGCTACGCACCGATGGACGGGACGATGCCCGTGCACCGGCTCAACTCTATTTTAAATACGCTCGACACCGATCTGATGATCGTGCAGCGCGCGTTTTACGACAAGGCCAGGACGCTGGAATTCGGCGGCGAGATCCTCATCGCGGAGGATCTGCTCGAGGGCTGCGAGGACGCGGCGCTGCTCGCAGACTGCCGCGCGCGGGCCAGTGAGCTCGACCCGCTGTACATCATCTTCACCTCCGGCTCGACCGGTACGCCCAAGGGCGTCATCACGGCGCAGCACTCGCTCATGTGCTACATTGAGGACTACGCCGGCGTGATGGGCATCGCGCGCGAGGATGTGCTCGGCAACCAGTCGCCGCTGGACTACATCGCCGCCGTGCGCGACATCTACCTGCCGCTGCGCTTCGGCGCGACGACGGCCATCATCCCGAAGGAACTTTTCATGTCGCCGGAGCGTCTGTTCGAATACATGAACGACAAGGGTGTCACGGCCGTGGGCTGGAGCGTTTCGGCGCTGACGGTGCCGGCCGCGCTCGGCGCGTTCGAGTGCAGCGTGCCGCAGCACCTGCGCAAGGTGTGCTTCTCCGGCTCGGTGATGCCGTGCAGCTGTCTGCGCCAGTGGCAGCTCGCGCTGCCGCAGGCGCGCTTCGTCAACCAGTACGGCCCGACGGAGGCGACCGCCTCGTGCACGTATTACGTCGTGCCCGGTCTGGTGGAGGACACCGACGTGCTGCCGATCGGCAAGCCGTACCCGCACTACGAGGTGTTTCTGCTCTCGGAGCAAAACGAGGCCGTGCCCGACGGCGAGATCGGCGAGATCTGCGTCAAGGGGCCCATCCTCGCGCTCGGCTACTACAACAGCCGCGAGAAAACGGCCGAGAGCTTCCTGCAAAACCCGCTCAACCGCGCTTATGACGAGCGCATCTACAAGACCGGCGACCTCGGGCACTTCGCGCCCGACGGCAACCTCATGTTCCACGGCCGCAAGGACCGGCAGGTCAAGCACCTCGGTCACCGCGTGGAGCTCGGCGAGATCGATCTCGCCGCGGCGAAGGTGTCCGGCGTAGAGGAGGCCTGCGCGCTCTACGATCAGGAGCACGAGCAGATCTGGCTGTTTTACACCGGCGCGGACGTGACCAAGCGCGACATCGCCGTGGCGCTGCGCGCCGACCTGCCGGGCTTTATGGTGCCGCGCAAGATCGAGCAGCTTGACGCCATGCCCCGGCTCGACAACGGCAAGACGAACATGCGCGCGCTGGCCGGGCGCATCGCCGACGCGGCCAAACACTGATTTTGCTTACTTTACTTATTTCAGGAGGTATATTATTATGGAACAGGAACTGATGGACATTCTGACCGATCTGCGCCCCGACGTGGATTTTGAGACCGAGACCGCGCTCATCGACGACCACATTCTCGAGTCGTTCGACATCGTGTCGCTCGTCGCGGCGCTCAACGACGCGTTCGACATCGAGATCGGCGCAAAGGATCTCGTGCCGGAGAACTTCAACTCCGCCAAGAGTCTGCTGGCCATGGTGCAGCGCCTGCAGGACGAGGACTGATGGACAGGACTGCACTCCGGACGGCGGCCGCCGAATACGGCACGCCGCTGTATCTGTTTGACCTGGAGGCTTTCACGGCGCGCGCTGAAAGGTGCGCGCCGCGTTCGGCTCTCACGTGCAGCTGTGCTACTCCATGAAGGCAAACCCCTTCGTGCTGCGCGGCCTGCCGGACGTGTTCCGATGGGTGGAGGTGTGCTCCCCCGGCGAGCTGACGATCTGCGAAAGCTCGGCATCCCGCCCGAGCGCATCCTCTACTCCGGCGTGAACAAGGGCGCAGACGATGTCGCGCGCGCCGTCGCGCTGGGGGCAGACCTGCTCACGGCCGAGAGCACGCTGCATTTGATCTCATCTGCGCCGCCGCGGCCGCGCAGGGAAAGCACGTGCGCGTGCTGCCGCGCCTGACCGCCGGCAGCCAGTTCGGCATGGATCCCGCCGCGCTGGAGGAGCTCGTTGCGCGCCGCGCGGAGTTCCCGAACGTGACGATCGCGGGCATCCACTATTTTTCCGGCACGCAAAAGCGCAAGGACGCCGTGATTGCAAAGGAGCTTGCGCATCTGGACGAGTACCTCACGATGCTGCACGAGCAGTACGGCTTCACGGCGCAGCACGTGGAATACGGTCCGGGGCTGAACGCCGAGTGCTTGCGCGAGGATGCCGAGGCGCGCGACAGCGCGCTGCTCGACGCGGCGGCGGAGCACATCCGCGCCTTCGGCGAAAAGTACCCGCTCACGATCGAGATGGGGCGCTTTTTCGCCGCCCCCTGCGGCACGTTCCTCACCGGCGTGGCGGATGCCAAGTGCAACCTCGGCGTGAACTACGCCGTGTGCGACGGCGGTATGCATCAGGTGAAGTATGACGGTCAGCTCATGGGCATGCAGTCCCCGCCGCTGACGCTACTGCGCGAGAGCGCGGACGCCGCCGGGCCGTGGATGCTCTGCGGCAGCCTGTGCACAACGGCGGACGTGCTGGTGCGCGAGGCGCAGCTGCCGCCCCTGTGCGTGGGCGACGTGATCGCCTTCGGACGCTGCGGCGCCTACTCCGTGACGGAGGGCGTGGCCGTGTTCCTCTCGCGTGACATGCCGCGCGTGGCGCTCTACCGCGGCGGGGACTTCACGCTCGTGCGCGACCGGTTCGCGACTGACGTGCTCAACACCTGCCGGACGCCGGAGGACGAAGCATGACGCTGACATCGCTGCCGTTTTACCTGCTGGTGCTCGCGCTGCTGGTGCTGTACTACCTCGTGCCGAAGCGGTTCCAGTGGGTAGTGCTGCTGATCGGCAGCTACGCGTTTTACGCGTTCGTGTGCCTGCGCTACATGGGCTTTATCGTCGTGACGACGCTCACGACCTACTTCGGCGCCCGCGGCATGGACGCCATGACCGCGCGCATGGAGCAGACCGTCGCCGCGCACAAGCAGGACTGGGAGCGCGAGGAGCGCAAGGCGTACAAAAAGCGCTGCAAGTCCCGCCGCAAGGCGCTCATGATCGCCATTCTGCTGCTCAACTTCGGCATCCTCGCCGTGCTGAAATACTATAACTTCTTTGCCGAGTCCATGGAGGCGCTCTTTGCGTCCGTAGGGCTGACGGTCTCGCTCGGCCACATCGGGCTGCTGCTGCCGCTGGGCATCTCGTTTTACACGTTCCAGTCCATGGGCTATGTGCTGGACGTCTATCGCGAGAAGGTCCCCGCCGAGCGCAACGTCGGCAAGCTCGCGCTGTTCGTGTCCTTCTTCCCGCAGATCATTCAGGGCCCGATCGGCGTGTACGACCAGCTGGCGCACCAGCTCTATGACGAGCACAAATATAACTTTGACAACATCCGCTACGGCGCGGAGCTGATCCTGTGGGGCTTTTTCAAGAAGCTCGTCATCGCCGACCGCGCCGTGGGCATGATCCACACCGTCGCCGGGGCGTACACCGACTACGCCGGCACGTACGTGCTGCTGGCTGCGATCGTGTACGCGCTGCAGCTGTATGCCGACTTCTCCGGCGGCATCGACATCTCGCGCGGCGTGGCGCAGATGTTCGGCATCACCATGGGCGAAAACTTCCGCCGGCCGTACTTCTCGCGCACGCTCACCGAGTACTGGCACCGCTGGCACATCTCGCTCGGCGACTGGCTGCGCAACTACCTGTTCTTACCCGCTGTCGATCTCAAAGGCGTTCCTCAACTGGGGCCGCCACGCCAAGCAGCACCTCGGCAGCCACATCGGCAAGGTCCTGCCGACGGCCGTGGCCTCGCTGATCACGTTCCTCATCATCGGCATCTGGCACGGGGCGAGCTGGAAATACGTCGCCTTCGGCTTCTGGAACGGCATGGTCATCCTCGTGTCCACGCTGCTGCAGCCGGTGTCGGACAAGGTCGTCGCCGCGCTGCACATCGAGCGAAAGAGCGCGTGGTATCAGGTGTTTTCCATGCTGCGCACGTTCGTGGTCGTGCTCATCGGCTATTACTTTGACATTGCCGACGGGTTTCGCGCCGCGATGGGCATGATGTTAAATCCGTGACCGACCTGCACCTGTCGCAGCTGCGGCCGGGTGCCGTGCTCGAGGCCCTGCCGCTGACGCGGTATGATTGGTGCGTGCTGCTGTTCGGCACGGTCGTGATCTTCACCGCCTCCGTCATTCAGGAGCGCTCGCAGCGCACCATCCGCGAGATCCTCGACGAGAAGTGTCTCGCCCTGCGCTGGGCCGTGCTGCTTGCCGGCATCTTCGCCGTCGTGCTCATGGGTGTTTACGGCCCCGGCGTGCAGGCATCCGAATTCGTGTACATGCAGTTTTAAGTCATGGGAAGCGGACGCATCTCCAGGACCCGCACGGCGCTGCGCGCGGTCGTTTTCGTGCTCATCGCCGTGCTGGGCATCGGGCTCATCTCCCCGATGCTCGTCGCGAATAACGACTGGGACAAGCGCCACGTGCACGGCTTCTTCCTCGAGCCGGAGGACAGCCTCGACGTGGTGCTCATCGGCGCGAGCCAGCTCTACACGGGCTACAGCGCCCCGCTCGCGTGGCGGGACTATGGCTTTACAAGCTATCCGCTGACGGTCTCGAACATCCCGGCACGGCTCTACGGCTCCCTGCTCACGGAGGCCGTAGATCGCCAGCACCCGAAGCTGATCGTCGTGGACATCGACGGCTTCATCACGACGAAAACCCGAAACGCTCGAGGCCAACCTCCGCAAGTGGATCGACAACATTCCCTGGTCGCGCAACCGATCGAGACCATCCGCACCTGCGTGCCTGCGAGAGCTGCAGACCTCGTTTTACTTCAACATCGCAAAATACCATGCCAACTGGTACCAGCCGGACACGTGGCTGCCGGTGCAGCAGCGTCTGCGCGCGATGGACAAGACCGGCTACTCGCTCACGAAGAGCTTTGAGGCCATCGGCCAGTCGCTCACGGACGCCGATCAGCCGGACACCCGGCCGCTGACGCTCAGCGGCGCGAACGCGCAGTACCTGCGCGCGTTCTGCGCGCAGGCGCGCTCGCTCGGCACGAACGTGCTCTTTCTGCGCACGCCGCACCGCACGCAGACGACCGACCCGGCGTGTTCGACGACGTGGCGGCCGTCGTGGGCGAATACGGCTACGAGCTGCTCGACCTGCACGACGCGTTCGACACGATCGGGCTTGACCGCTGCGCGGATTTTATCGACTCCGACCACCTCAACACCGCCGGCATGGAGATCTTCACCGCCTGGTTCGGGCAGTATCTCTCGGAACACTATGACCTGACGACTGCGCACAGCGAGACCGTCACCGCCGAGTGGCAGCGCTGCGCCGATTTTATGGCGCAGATCCTGCCCACCTGCCAGCAGCAGGCGGCGGACAACACCAAACAGACCCTCAACGAGTTTTCGGCGGCGTTTGACGCCTACCGCTGACCCATGATCAACCGTGGAGAACCGGCAATGAATCCAAAACAACAACGTTCAAAAAGAAATACCGTCGTGCGCGTGATCGCGTTTCTGCTCGTGGCGGCGCTGGTCTACGGCGCGCTCTCGCGCCTGCTGGCCGTCAACGACGCCACCGAGCAGCAGTACATCCACAGCTTCTACCTCGAGCCGAAAAACTCGCTCGATGTCATGATCCTCGGCGCGAGTGAGACGTTCACGGACTACTGCGCACCGCTGGCATGGCAGCACGCAGGCTTTACGAGCTATCCGCTGGCCGTGTCGGCCGCACAGGGGACCATGTACCCCTCCATGCTGCGTGAGGCCGCCAAGCGGCAGGGCCCCGCGGTCTACGTCGTGGAGGTCAACGGCTTTTTGTACACCGCAGAAGAGCGCGACGAGTTTTCGCACGCCGCGCTGCGCAAATGGATCGACACGATCCCGCTGTCGGCCAACAAGCTCGACACCATCCGCACGTGCATCCCGGCCGAGAAGCGCTCGACGTACTACTTCCCGCTGCTCAAATACCACGACGTTCTGGAAGTGCGCCGGCGACATCCGCCGCTCGCTCTCCCTGCAGCAGCAGGCCCGCAGCGTGGGCTACTCGTACACCAAGCCGTTTCTGTCCATCTCCATGTTCCTCACAGAGACGGATGAGATCCCCGTGCGCCAGCAATCGCTCGACGATTTCAACGAGCAGAGCCTGCGCACCTTCTGCGAGACGGCCAAGGCTTGGAATCAAAAACGTGCTCTTTGCCCGCTTCCCGCACCGCACCGTCATTGAAAACTATGGCGCCGTGTTTGCCGAGCTGGAAGCGGTCGTGCACGAGTACGGCTATGACTTCGTGAATTTCGACACGCAGATAGACGCCATCGGCCTCGACCCGCTGAATGATTTCGCCAACGCCGAGCATCTGAACATTTTCGGTGCGGAGAAATTCACGCCCTACCTCGCCGACTATCTCGCGCAGCACTATGACCTGAACACCGCGCACAGCGACAAGGTGACCGATGAGTGGACGCGCTGCGCCGCATTCACGCAGCAGATGCTGCCCGTGTGTGAGGACAACACCCGACGCTACACGTGCGAGAAGCTCGACGAATTCTCGCCCGTGTTCGCAGACTGCCGCTGAATAAAGCAAGTCTGCCGATCCCGGAGCGCTGCCCCTTCGGGACGCTCGGGGGGGCTGCGTATTCTGTTTACCGGCCGGTGCTGCCAAAGCCGCCTGCGCCGCGGTCAGTTTCGTCGAGCGCGTCCGCGTCCGAAAATCCGCCGCGAGAAACGGCAGGATCACAAGCTGGGCGATGCGGTCGCCGGGCGCGACGGTGCGCACTTCGTCCGTGTCATTGTACAGCGCGACGGTGCACTCGCCGCGGTAGTCGGCGTCGATCACGCCGACGCAGTTTGCCGGGCGCAGCCCCTGCCTGGACGCAAGGCCGCTGCGCGCGAACACGCCGCCGAAATACCCAGCCGGAATGGCGAGGGCAAGCCCCGTGCCGATCATGGCCGTCGTGTGCGGCGCGATCGTGACGCTCTGCCCGTCCGCCGGGCAGGCATAGAGATCATAGCCCGCCGCGTCCGCGCTGCCGCGCCGCGGGGTGACGGCGCCGGGGCGCAGCTTCTGGATCTTTACTTCCATCCGTTCATGCCCTCCCAGAGTACGATGTGCCCCGCCGCGCGGGTGCGGTTCATGTCGATGATGCGCTGGTTTTCCGAGCCGCGAAAGCGCAGGCTGAGGTTGCGCTGCGCGTCCACATAGCGCCCGTCGACGAGGATGTCGATGAGCGAGAGCATCTCGTCCGTGACCTCGCAGCGCGGGTGCGCGCCGTCGACGGTGAGCTCCTTGTCGAGCTCGAAGCCCGAAAACGCCCAGATGTCCTTATTCCGGGTAGCGCTCGCGCACCCGATGCAGAAACGGCACGAGCGCGCGCTGATTTTCCGGCTCGAACGGGTCGCCGCCGAGCAGCGTCAGGCCGCGGATGAAGGGCTTTTCCAGCTCGTTGAAAAATCACCTGCTCGGCCGCCGCGTCAAACGGCTGGCCATAGTGAAAGTCCCACGTCTGCGGCTGGAAGCAGTTGTAGCAATGGTTCGTGCAGCCGGAGACGAACAGCGTCACGCGCACGCCGACGCCGTTGGCAATGTCGCAGGTCTTGATCTGACCGTAATTCATAGCAATTCCTCACAAACAGCGGGCGCGCCATATGGACACGCCCGCCGGTTATTTTTGATTTCGCGTGTTACAGATGCAGCACGCGCTCCTTGATCTCCTGCGTGCGGCCCTGGTTCCAGAACTGGGTGCCGATATAGCCGCAGGTACGGCGGGCGACGTTCATCTTGTCCTGATCCGTGTTGCCGCAGTTCGGGCAGCGCCAGATGAGCTTGCCGTCGTGCTCGACGATCTCGATCTCGCCGTCAAAGCCGCAGACCTGGCAATAGTCGCTCTTGGTGTTGAGCTCGGCGTACATGATGTTGTCGTAGATGAACTTCATCACCTCGAGCACGGCCGGGATGTTGTTCTGCATATTCGGCACCTCGACATAGCTGATCGCGCCGCCGGGGGAGAGCGCCTGGAACTTCGACTCGAAGGCGAGCTTGCTGAACGCGTCGATGTTCTCCGTCACGTGGATGTGGTAGCTGTTGGTGATGTAGCCCTTGTCCGTGACGCCGGGAATGATGCCGAAGCGCTTCTGCAGGCACTTGGCGAACTTGTAGGTCGTGGACTCCAGCGGCGTGCCGTAGAGGCTGAAGTCGATGTTGTGCATCTGCTTCCAATGCTTGCAGGCATCGTTCATGTGCTGCATCACCTCGAGCGCGAACGGCGTCGCCGAGGGGTCGGTGTGGGACTTGCCGGTCATGTACTTGACGCACTCATACAGTCCCGCGTAGCCGAGAGGAGATGGTCGAGTAGCCGCCGTAGAGGAGCTTGTCGATCGGCTCGCCCTTTTTCAGGCGGGCCAGCGCGCCGTACTGCCACAGGATGGGCGCGGCGTCCGAGAGCGTGCCCTTGAGCCGTTCGTGGCGGCACATGAGCGCGCGGTGGCACAGCTCCAGCCGCTCGTCAAAGATCTTCCAGAACTTCTCCATATTGCCGCCGGAAGACAGCGCCACGTCCGGCAGGTTGATGGTCACGACGCCCTGATTGAAGCGGCCGTAGTACTTCGGCTTGCCGTTTTCGTCGACATACGGCGTCAGGAAGCTGCGGCAGCCCATACAGGTGTAGCAGTGGCCCTCGCCGTTTTTGTCCACCTTGAGCTCGAGCATCTTCTTCTCGGAGATGTAGTCCGGCACCATGCGCTTGGCGGTGCAGCGGGCGGCCAGCTCCGTGAGGTACCAGTAGGGGGAATCCTCGTGGATATTGTCCTCCTCAAGCACGTAGATCAGCTTCGGGAACGCCGGCGTGACCCAGACGCCCTTCTCGTTTTTCACGCCCTGATAGCGCTGACGCAGCGTCTCCTCGATGATCATGGCAAGGTCATGGCGCTCCTGCTCGTTTTTCGCCTCGCCGAGATACATGAACACCGTCACGAACGGGGCCTGACCGTTCGTGGTCAGCAGCGTGACGACCTGATACTGGATCGTCTGCACGCCGCGGCGGATCTCCTCGCGGACGCGGTTTTCGACGAGCTCGGCCAGCTTCTCCTCGCCCGGATGCGCGTCGATGGCCTGCATCTCGGCCGCGACCTCGCGGCGGATGCGCTCGCGGCTGACCTGCACGAACGGCGCCAGATGCGTCAGCGAGATCGACTGCCCGCCGTACTGGTTGGAGGCGACCTGTGCGATGATCTGGGTCGCGATGTTGCACGCGGTCGAGAAGCTGTGCGGCCGCTCGATGAGCGTGCCGGTGATGACGGTGCCGTTTTCGAGCATGTCCTCCAGATTCACGAGGTCGCAGTTGTGCATATGCTGCGCGTAATAGTCGGCGTCGTGGAAGTGGATGATGCCCTCCTCGTGCGCCTCGACGATGTCCTTCGGCAGCAGGATGCGGTTGGTAATATCGCGGCTGACCTCGCCGGCCATGTAGTCACGCTGCGTGCTGTTGACGATCGGGTTCTTGTTGGAGTTTTCCTGCTTGGCCTCCTCGTTGTTGCACTCGATCAGGCTCAGGATGCGGTCGTCGGTCGTGTTGGCACGGCGCACCAGACTGCGGGTGTAGCGGTAGGTGATGTAGGCCTTGGCGACCTCGAACGCGCCGTGCGCCATGATCTGCTTTTCGACCATGTCCTGAATTTCTTCCACGGCGGCGCTGCGGCCGAGCTCCTGACAGGCGAGCTCCACGCTCTCGGCAATGCGCTGGATCTGGCGCGGCGTCATGCGCGCGCCCTCCTCGACGGCGGCATTGGCCTTCGTGACGGCCATGATGATCTTCGAGATGTCAAAGGTCGCCTCGGCGCCGTTTCGCTTGATGATCTTCATGTTTCTATTTCTCCCCCTCGTAATCGAAAACACAATATCTTGTGCGGAAAACCGCTTTATTTTGTATTGAGAGCGGGTATATCGTACAATATCTAGTACAGGCTGTCAATAACCAATTTGATTTTTGTTGCACATTATGTGAACAGCGCGGCCCCTTCAGGCCGCAAAAAAGCGCCGCCCGCAGGCGGCGCAGCGCTGCCCGGGCCGGAGAAAATTCCGGCCCGGGCACGGTCAGGCCGTCAGGCAGTTTCGTAACCGTTTGGGTTCTGCGTCTGCCAATGCCAGCTGTCGCGGCACATATCCTCGAGCGAGTAGTCCGCGCGCCAGCCGAGGATGCGCGCGCTCTTGTCCGGGCAGGCGTACACCGTCGGCAGGTCGCCCGCGCGGCGCGGCGCGATGCGGTAGGGCACGTGCACGTGGTTGGCCGCTTCAAAGGCGTGCACCATCTCGAGCACGCTGTAGCCCCGGCCGGTACCGAGGTTAAAGATGCTCTCACCCGTATGCGCCGCCATGTAGGCGATGGCCGAGACATGACCGCGCGCAAGATCCATGACGTGGATATAGTCGCGCACGCCGGTGCCGTCGGGCGTGTCATAGTCGTCGCCGAACACGTTCAGGCATTCCAGCCGGCCGATGGCCGTCTGCGAGATGTAGGGCATGAGGTTGTTCGGCACGCCGCGCGGATCCTCGCCGATGAGGCCGCTCGGGTGCGCACCGATGGGGTTGAAGTAGCGCAGCAGCACGACCGACCAGCTCGGGTCGGCCACAACACAGTCGCGCAGGATCTGCTCGCAGACGTACTTCGTCCAGCCGTAGGATTCGTGCAGCTGCCGGTACGGGACGTCTCGTAGAGCGGCATATCGTTGTCGCCGGAGTACACCGTCGCCGACGAGGAGAAGATGATCTGCTTGACCCCGTGGTCGCGCATTGCCTCGCAGAGCGTGACGGTCGAGCCAAGGTTGTTGTCGTAATACTCCAGCGGCATATGTACCGACTCGCCCACGGCCTTGAGGCCGGCGAAATGGATGACGCAGTCGATCTTCTGCTCGGTAAAAATGCGGTCGAGTCCGGCGCGGTCGCGCACGTCCATCTGATAGAACTTCAGGGGCTTGCCCGTGATCTGCTCGACCCGTCTGCCCGCCTCCGCGCTGCTGTTGACGAGATTGTCCACCACGACGACATCCATGCCCTGCTCGAGCAGCTCCACGCACGTGTGGCTGCCGATGTAGCCCATGCCGCCGGTCACCAATACGGTCATGCGCCGTACCCCCTTTTGCTGATGCATCTCTGCTTTTATTGTACATCACATTCCGGCGGAGTTCAACGGTTTTCCTTTGCCAGAGTTTTGCCATGCGCGTGAATTTCCTGACAATCCCTGATTTTTCAAAAATCAGGTGGATTCCTATTGACTTTTCGTCGCTGCTAGGATAAACTGCAAGTATCATTTGTGAAGTCGGGATGGCTGCGTACGCACAGTTTTTACCCATTTGCGATCTGACCCTTCTCTTTTTATCAATTCTTTTCTCTTTTATCTGATCTCTTTTTACGGATTTAGCTATCCTTTTTGTTCTCCGCCGCATGGCATATCTCATCCCGCCACAGTGATCATGGCGCGTGTCTGCAGCGTACGGGGCGCGTGTCCATAACGGCTGCATCTGCAGCGAAAGACCTCCGGGGGCGCCCGGAGGTCTTTTTATGGTCTTTTTATATCGATTGGAAAAAGCGTCAGGGCGTGTGCATGCCCTGGCGCTTTTGTGCGCCGCGCGCTCAGCTCTCCATCTGCTTGCCGAGGAAGCCCGACACGGCCTGCGCGAGCTTGCGCTCCGTCTCGCCGGCGGGGCCGTCGCCGTGCGCGGCCACGAACAGCACGCAGCCGAGCACATCACCCTCGGAGAGGATGGGCGCGGCGGCGGCCAGACGCGTAGCGCTCGTCGGTCTCGGTGACCGGCAGCGTGCAGCTATCGGCTGCGTACTGGCCGCGTGTGCTCATGATTTCTTCAAGCTCGCGGCTGACGCGCCGCTCGAGCAGCTCCCGCTTGCCGCCGCCGGCCACGGCAATGACGGTGTCTCGGTCGCACACGGCGGCGATCTCGCCGGTGGTCTTGTGCAGCGCATCGCAGATCTGCACGGCGAACTCGGACAGCTCGCCCATCGGGGAATACTTTTTAAAAATGACCTGCCCGTCGGTATCGGTGTAGATCTCCAGCGGGTCGCCCTCGCGGATACGCATGGTGCGGCGGATCTCCTTGGGGATGACCACGCGGCCGAGGTCGTCGATCCGGCGCACGATTCCGGTTGCCTTCATATTCTGAAAACTCCTTTGCTCTGTTTTGCGTTTCGGCAACCCTATTTTCTGCACTGTGCCGATGGCCATGCCGATGACGATGCGCAGCACGAGGCTGACGCTGTTGTAGGCTTTGACGAGTTTCATTTCTTTCTTCTTCTTTTCCTTTTGCTGTTTTTGCGAGCGAGTCGCTTTAGCAGTTTAGCAAACAGCCGCAGCAATGTCAACAGCAAAGGGTGCAAGTGCAGGAGATGACAAATCCTCAAAATATGGTTTTCCGGTCGGATGCGCGATGCGGAGCATTATTTTATCTGTTGATCACTTGAATACCCGATACACACATGATACAATCTGTCAAAACCTGAATTTATGAACAGCCGGCTGCGCACGGACAGGTCACATTAAAAATGAATGCATGGATTTGAAAAAGCCGGCCGTTGGTCCTGCATAGGGTTCTATGCGTATGCGATGTGAGAGGAGATCTTATGAACAATATAATAAAGAGGGATGTGCTCGGGAGGACGATCGAGGCCCGGCTTACATGGCAAGGAAAAGACCTGCTTGTCACCGTGACCGGCGGGGACGCCGCACATATCGGCAGTGTTTCGGTGTGCCGGATGTGCGGCGGCGAGCCCCGGATCGAGAAAATTCTTCTGCCGGCACATCGCGACGATGTCATTAGCGACAAATTTGCGCAGGCACTGGCGCAAAGGCTGAACACGACCGTATGTGTGGTGAGCGGGATTCATTTTGACGGCGTGTCCAAACAGGACATCGCAGAGATCGTGCGGGCAAGTGACGAAATGCTTGTGCGCATATTGGCATCTTTTGATTGACAAAACGGCGGAAAAGCAACGATAATAGAGCGAAACGGGATGCGTCGAAAGACAGAAAGCCTGTTTCGCTCCTTTTCTTTTTCACATTTGGTCGGATCGCACGTTTTTTAATGTGCAAATGGCACAAAAAATTTTTCTTATATTGTGTAAAAAGCAGAAAGCTGCACAACCGCCGTTTTGGCAACGAAAACAGCGGAAATGCCCCACAATGCCAACAGGCACTATGATATGCTTTTGACACAAGGAGATGATCCCCGGGGCGAAAACCAAAAAAGAAAAAGGAGAGATTTATGGAATGAAAAACGATAAGGTCAAAAAAATGGCTATGCCTCATCCTGATCTTCGGCGGCTTCTTCATTCTGCGCAACTTCATTCCCAGCGGACTGGATCAGGCCGGCTGGGACGGCTTCCTGGTTCTGTTCGTTGCAGTTCTGCTGTGGCTGACAGAGGCAGTCCCCATGGCTGTTACAGCGGTGTTTGTGCTGTTTTTTCGGCGCATGGGTCGGCTTTGAAAAAGAGGCCAACATCCTCGCAAACTTCGCTTCTACCGGCCCGTTCTTCCTGCTGGCGGCGATGGTCATCGGCCAGATCTTTACCAAGGTTGGCCTGGGCCGCAGAATTTCACTTTACATTTTGCCGATGTTTGGCAACAAGGCCAAGGCGGTGCTGCTGGCAGTCATGATGGGCACCTGCGTCGTCTCCATGTTCCTTGCGGACATTCCCACCGCGCTGGTGTTCTTCGGACTGTGCGCACCGATTCTTGAGCAGAACGGCTGTGAGCCGGGCAAGTCCAAATTCGGCAAGGCCATCATGCTTGGCATTCCTGTCGGCGCTGCCATCGGCGGCATCGGCACACCCGCAGGCAGCGGCATGAACGCCGTGACCATGTCCCTGCTCAAGAACATCTGCGGCGTTGAGATCAGCTTTGGCCAGTGGTCTCTCATCGGCGTGCCGGTGGCATTGGTCAGCATCGTGCTTGCATGGCTCATTCTCTGCTGGCTGTACAAGCCCGAGATCGATGTTGTGAAAGGTCTTGACTCCCTGAAAGAGGACCGCAAGAATGTGGGGCCGCTCAAGGGCGACGAGCTGAAGTTTACGATCGTTTTTGCAATCATGGTCGTACTGTGGTTCATCCCCAAGCAGACCGGTATTGATATGTACATGACTGCATGGGGCGGCATCTTTATCATGTCCCTGCCCGGCATGAATCTGGTCAACTGGAAAGAGGCCAGCACCAAGATCGACTGGTCTGCGTTCCTGATCTGCGGCGCTGCCACTGCGCTCGCAACCGTTGTTGCAAACCTCGGCACCGGCGCCTGGCTCAGCGGCATCCTCTCGAACCTCTTCCTGTCCAAGGTCGCTGGTATGGGCCTTGTCGTGCTGCTCCTTGTGATCAATGTCATGATGGCCGTTGGCCATTATCCGATGCCTCAGGGCGTCTCTCTGGCCGGTCTTTGCCTGCCCGTTGTCGGCGCGCTGGCGGTCAACCTCGGCCTCAATCCGATCGTTGTCTGCCTGCCCGTCTGCATGTCCACCAGCATGCTGCTGCTCGTCCCGATCGATCCGACCTGCTTTACCACCTACTCCGGCGGTTACTGGAAGATCAAGGACATGATGAGTTCCGGCATTCTCATCACCATTGGCTACATTCTTGTTTCCTCGCTCTGGACTGCAGTGATCGCCGCTACCGGCGCGCTCGGCTGACAGCATTCTCTAACCGATCCTTCCGCCGGGCGTCCAACCGCCCGGCGGAAGAAATAAAAAGTGAAGGGACAAACAGATATGGCGATACTTGACGAAGCGGATTACAGAATCCTGGACATCCTCCAGAAGGACGGAAGGATCACGTTCTCAGATCTGGCAGATCAGGTGAATCTGTCGCGTTCAGCCGTGCGCGAACGCATCAAAAACATGCAGGACAGCGGCATTATCCGCGGCTTCACGGCAATCATCGACGCAAAGGCTTACGAGAAGTTTGCGAGTGTCTATATGGACATCGAAGCGGAACCGATGAAGATCAACGATGTTGCCAAGGAGCTCATGAAGCTCAACGAGATCGCAATTGTCTCCCAGCACACCGGCTCTACCGGGCTGCATGTGCATGCATACATCGACAGCGTTGACAAGGTGTCAAAATATCTGGAAGAAAATATATATACGATAGATGGCGTCAGAGGTGTGCATTTTGAGCTTCTCGTACACCAATACAAGACGACCGCCTATCTTGCAAGATATTCAGAATAAGACAAAAGGCATCCACGATTAAAGGAGGAACTACGGTTATGTGGGAATTCAGATTCTATTCCCGAGGCGGTCAGGGCGCAGTCACTGCGGCAAAGATCCTGACCAATGCCGCCATTATTGAAGGTAAGTTTGCTCAGGCGATCCCCTCGTATGGGCAGGAACGCAAGGGCGCTCCGATCCATACCTACGGCCGCATCTCTGATGAGCCCATCGAGGTGAAGAGCTATGTCTATCGCCCGAACTGCGTCATCTGCTTTGACACCAGCCTCGCAGATGTCGGCATTGATATCACGGAGGGCATCCGCCCCGGATGCACCCTCGTCGTCAACTCTCCCGTGCCAGTGTACGAGGACGTTTTTGCCAAGGTCTGCAGCATTGACGCGGACAAGCTGACGCATGAGATCCTCGGCGAGGTTCCGCCCAATGTGGCAATGCTCGGCGCGCTGGTAAAGGCGACGGGCTGTGTCTCTATCGAAAGCCTTCTGCAGGCGATCAAAATCAAAATTCCGGGAAAGGCTGGTGAAAATAATGCAAAAGCTTGTGCAGCAGCGTATGAAAATGCTTGAGGGCATGCCTCGGCTGATCGGCCCCATGTCCGTGAAAATCTCCGATGTGCCCACCGGCACATGGCGCTATCATCGTCCGGTCATCCGCCACGATGACTGCGTTAAGTGCGGCATCTGCGCGGAATACTGCCCGTGCGGCGTTATTGAAAAAATCGACAACAAGATGGTCATCGATTATACATACTGCAAGGGCTGCGGCATCTGCACCGCCGAGTGCCCGAAAAAGGCCATCGATTTTGTGCTGGAAGCTGACTGCGTAAAGGAGGGCAAATAATTATGGGTGTTATCAAGGCTCTTGACGGCAACGCCGCTATTGCCCACGGCGTTATGCGCTCCAAGGTTCAGCTCGTCGCCGCGTATCCGATCACGCCGCAGACGCCGATCGTCGAGACCATTGCGTCTCTGATCGACAAGAAGGAGTATGCAGCAACCTATATCACCGCCGAGTCTGAGCACTCCGCGATCAGCGCTGTGGTCGGTGCCGCCTCCACCGGCGTGCGCACCTTCACCGCCAGCGCATCCCACGGTCTGGCGCTCATGCACGAGCTGACCGGCACTTGCTCCGCATCCAGACTGCCCGCGGTCATGGCGGTCGTCAGCCGCGCCATCCCCGGTCCCATGGCACTTTGGTGCGACCACTCCGATATCATGACGCAGCGCGATCAGGGCTGGATCCAGATCTTCGCAAAAGGCCCCCAGGAGGCGCTTGATTTCACGATGATCGCCTACCGCGTCAGTGAGGACGAGCGCGTGCTCATCCCGACCATGGTCGACATCGACGGCTTCTTCTGCTCGCACCTGACCGAGCCTGTCAATGTCCCGACCGAGGAGGAGGCAGAGCGCTTCGTAAAAGAATTCAAGCCCGTGAACGCACACCTGGATACCGATCTGCCCTATGCCATGAACAACCTGACTTCCCCCGCAATCTTCACGGAGATCAAGCGCTCTCAGGATCTCGGCATGCGCGCCGCCGCAGGCGTGATGGACGAGCGCTTCGAGGAATTCGGCGAGCTGTTCGGCAGAAAGTACGGCCGCATCATGTGCGACCACGTTGAGGGCGCAGACACCGTCGTCCTGTGCATGGGCTCCATGTCCGGCACCGTGAAGCACGTCGTCAAGGAAATGCGCGCAGCAGGCCGCAAGGTCGGCATCTGCCGCGTGGTCGCATTCCGTCCCTTCCCGACGAAAGAAGTTGCCGAAGCACTCAAGGATGCAAAGAACATCGCCGTCATCGACCGCGTTTCCGCAATGGGCAGCTTTGGCCCGCTCTATGAGGAAGTGCTCGCTGCCATGAATTACGGCGGCATCAAGGCAAACGCATACAGCTTCGTCGCCGGCCTCGGCGGACGCGACATCTGGGAGCAGACCGTCGAAAACGTCATCGACAAGGCAGAGGAGCTGGGCGCGAAGCAGGAGCCCTGCGAGGCGCCGATCTGGATCGATCTCAAGGAAGAGGAGGTAGTGTACAATGCCTGAACTTGATCTCGTAAGCAAAGGAATGACTACCTGCCAGGGCTGCGCGATGGAGCTCATCGCGAGATCCGCTCTGGAGGTGCTCGGCCCCAAGACCATCACCATGACGCCGCCGAGCTGCTCGGCGATCATCACCGGCAACGGCGATGAGACCGGCTGGGGCATCCCCTGCGTGCAGACCGTTCTGATGAGCCTGCCCGCTTTTGCCTCCGGCGTGTCCGAGGCGCTGAAGATCCAGGGCAAGAACGACGTCAACGTCATGGGTTACGCCGGCGATGGCGGCACGTTTGATATCGGCTTCCAGGCACTGTCCGGCGCGATCGAGCGCGGTCACAAGGCAATTTATATCTGCTGCAACAACGAGGCATATATGAACACCGGCGGACAGCGTTCCAGTGCGACCACGCTCGGTGCAACCACCAAAACTACGCCAACCGGCAAGAAGGAAGTCAGCAAGAATATCGACTTCATGCTTCTGCACACCCCCTGGTATATCAGGCCACCGCATCTGTCGGCGACATCAAGGACTTCAAGCGCAAGGTCGCTAAGGCCGCGACGAAGGACGGCCCGTGCTTCATCCACGTCATGAGCCCCTGCCCCTCCGGCTGGAAGTTCCCGACCGATCAGACCATTCAGATCGCGAAAAAGGCCATTAAGAGCGGCATGTGGCTGCTCTGGGAGCGTGAAGGCGGCAAGATCACCATCAACCGCAAGCCCACGGATTTTGACGCGATCCCTGAGTATCTGCACAGCCAGCACCGCTTCGATCGCCTTACGGACGAGCTTACCGAGCGCATTATCAACGACGCGAAGGCGCGCTATGATACGCTGCTCAAGCTTTCCGAGATCGACATCGTATAAAAACAGTATCCCATGGGCGCAGGCTGCCGCTGAAAGCAGCCTGCGCCTGATTTGCTAACAGCAGGAGGTTGAAAATGGCAAAGATAATTACAGCTGCTGAAGCTGCCGACCTGATTCGGGACGGAATGACGCTTGGCGTCAGCGGCTTCGGTGCTTTTGCGTCTCCGGACTGTGTGATGGAGGCAATGAGCCGAAAGTTCAAAGAGCAAAACACCCCGCGCGACCTGACGATCGTTTCCGGCGTTGCGCCCGGCGATTTTGTTGAGGATGGCTGCGGCCTGTCCAAAATCAAGGACGAGGGCATCATCAAGACGCTGATCGCCTCCCATCTGCGCATGTCCCCGGCGATCGGCAGGGCGTGCAGTGAAAACAAAATTGCCGCGTTCTCCATGCCGCTCGGCGTGTACGGCCAGCTTCTGAACGCCATCGGCAGCAAGCGCCCCGGCATCATTACCCACGTCGGTCTCAACACCTATGCCGATCCCCGTCAGGACGGCTGCAAGATGAACGCGCTTGCAAAGGCCGACGGCAGAGAGATGGTGGAGCTCATCCACGTTTCCGGGAAGGACTATCTTTTCTACAAAGCATTCCACATTGATGCCTGCATCCTTCATGCGAGCTATGCGGACACCGAGGGCAACATCTCCCTCCAGAACGAGCCGGTTCACGGCGATTTGCTGGAGCTGGCGCTGGCGGTGCACAACAATGGCGGCATCGTCATCGTGGAGGTCAACTCTATCTGCGAGGCGGGCGCGCTGGACCCGCGGCACGTACTGATCCACAAGTCCTGTGTGGACTATATCGTGAAGGCTGAGGGCGAGAACAATGTTGCGCTTGCGTATCACCCCGAGATGGTTGGTGATATCCGCGGACTCGCGGGCGATGTTGCGCCGCTGCCCTTTGGCTATAAGAAGGTCATCGCCAGAAGAGCTGCCATGGAGCTCAGACAGGGCGCGCTTGTGAATCTCGGCATCGGCATTCCCGCCAGCGTTGCGAACGTCGCGAACGAGGAAGGCCTCAGCCGGGATGTCACGCTCTCGCTTGAGACGGGCGTTTTCGGCGGTGTGCCGCTGGACGGTCCGCTGTTCGGCGCGGCCGTGAATCCGGACTCCATTTCCCGCTCTGCGGATACATTCAGTCTCTACGATGGCGGCGGTCTTGACATGACCGTGCTCGGCTGCGCAGAAGTGGACGCGACCGGAAACGTCAATGTTTCCAAGTTCTCCGGCCGCTGCGTCGGCCCCGGCGGCTTTGTCAACATCTCGCAGAACACCCCGAAGATCTGCTTTGCATTTGCCTTCAACTCCGGAAAGTGCGACATTGGCGTCGAGGACGGCAAGCTGGTTATCCGCCGCGATGGAAGACCCGGCAAGTTTATCCCCAAGTGTGACCATATCACCTTCTCCTCGCAGTTTGCGCAGGATACCCATCAGGAGGTCCTGTTCATAACCGAACGCGCGGTGTTCCGTCTGGTCGACCGCAGGATGATCCTCACCGAGATCGCCCCCGGCGTTGACCTCCGGAAGGACATCCTTGACCAGATGGGCTTCGCACCCGAGATCTCCCCCGAGCTCAAGCGCATGGATGAGCGGCTGTTCCGGCCGGAAAAAATGGAGCTTGCGTTCTGACATGAAGAAGATCATCGTTGGTATCAGCGCCGCAGACGGCGTGCAGATCGGCGTCAGGCTTCTGACGCTGCTGCGAGAGATCCCGGATGTGGAGACCCATCTGGTTATGAGCCGCAATGCAGACACGAACCTCCGACTCGAGTTGGGCATGGACCGCGCGGCGGCGGAAGCACTGGCCGATGTCTGCTATCCGCCGGAGGATCTGGCGGCGGCGATATCCAGCGGATCGTTTTATACCGACGGCATGATCGTCGCGCCGTGCAGCATGAAAACACTCTCTGCCATCGCAAACGGTTATTCCGACTCGCTGCTGATCCGTGCGGCGGACGTATGCATCAAGGAGTGCCGCAAGGTGGTCCTGATGCCGCGCGAAATGCCGCTCAGCCGGATCCACCTGCGCAATATGAGCCTTGCGGCGGAGGCCGGGTGCGTCATCGTTCCGCCAATGCTGACCTTTTATAACGGCAGCAAAAGCGTAGACGACATGATAAACCACGCGCTCGGCAAGGCGCTTATGCAGTTTGGCATTGTGCCGCCCGGATTTCAGAGCTGGCGCGGCGGCCGTCTTTCAAAGGAGGACAAATAAGAATGGATCTGAAAGATTGCCTCAAAAAAATGGACGCGGCCGGCAGGCTCGCGCATGTGCACACCGAAGTGGATGCGGTGCATGAGCTGTCCGGCGTAGCTGCGAAGCTCGACGGCGGCAAGGCGGTCGTGTTCGAGCACGTGAAGGGCTATGATTATCCGGTATCCACCGGCATGTGGTGGAACCGCGAAAACGTTGCCGCGATTTTCGACCGCAGCGTGGATGCGCTTCCGGCGCTCTTTGCCGCAGCTGTCGGCTCTCTGCACCAAAACCCCGTGGCGCCCGTCGTCGTTGACGATGCGCCTGCGCAGCAGGTCACGATGCCGGAGGTCGATCTCGGGCGCATCCCGGTGCCGACGCATGCGCTCAAAGACGGCGGCCCCTATTTTTCCAACTGCATCATCGTCGCCAAGGATCCGGACACCGGCGTCCGAAACACGTCGATCCACCGTCTGATGGTCACGGGCAAGGACCGCCTTGGCCTGCTGATGGACATGGGACGGCATCTGAGAAATTATTATGAGCGTGCGGAGGCGAAGGGCGAGCCGCTGGAGATCACCATCAACAACGGCCTGCATCCGGCGTATTTCGTCGCGGCAACCACGCCGAGCTCTGCCGCCCCCATCGATGTGGACGAGCTTGCAGTCGCGTCCTATCTGCTGGGCGAGCCGGCACGGCTGTGCCGCAGCAAGACGGTTTCCGTCGAGGGACTTGCGGACGCGCAGATGATCATGGAGGCTGAGATCCTCCCGTATGTGCGCGAACCGGAAGGCCCGTTCGGCGAGGTCAGCGGCTACTATGCCGCCCGCGATGATCGCTGGGTCGTGCATGTCAAAGCGATCACCATGCAGACCGCCCCCGTGATCCATATGCTGCATCCCGGCCGCGAGGTCTGGATCGGTCAGGGGCTGAGTGTGGAGTCGAATCTGTTCCAGACGATCAGCAAGCAGGTGCCGGGGCTGAAGAAAGTGTACATGACGCCCGGCGGCAGCCATTATCATGTTATTCTCCAGATCGACCCGCCCAACAACGGTATGGCGAAAAATGCGATCCTTGCAGCATTCGCGGCGTTCCCCGATCTGCAAATGGTCACCGCCGTCAACAGTGATATCGATATATATGACCCCGAGCAGATCGAGCGTGCGATGGTCACGCGCTGCGACCCGGCCAAGGATATCATCATCATTCCCGGGGCGTTCGGACATGAGCTGAACCCTGTCGTCAAGGACAACCTTGCGGCAAAGATGGGCTTCGACTGTACGTATCCCGTGCCGAAGCCGGAATCCTATACGCTCGTGAGCTTTCAGGACGTCGATATCGGCAAGTATGATATCGGGTAGCTTCCTGGAATCTGGCGCTTGCCTCGGCAAGCCCTCTGCTTCTGCAGCGCAATATCTCCGCATCGTCTGATGGCGAATCGACGGTTGTCTGCTGCGGGAAGGCTTTGATCGGCAGGCCAATACCATTCCCGGATTGCTTTTACAATAAAATGAGCGCAGGAATATTCCTGCGCTCATTTCAGTCTGTCAAAGAACACAGCCTTAGATTAAGGCGGAGCTGTTCCGGCTTCATGCTGCTAACTTTTTCAGATTTTCTATTTTCCTCAGCGGGTGATCCTTTGATACAAGCGGATCTATATCCACCATTACCACGTCTCGTCGGTTATCACAAAGCCGCTCCTCGCAAAAGAGCGGCCGCACAGATCTCCGGGCAAGATCCGCCGCGGCGGCGTCAGCGCTCGGACAGCGTAAAAAGCGGCCGCTCGCCCCCGAGCGCGTGCGAAAGGTGCTGCGCCAGCGCCTGACGGACGCGGGCATAGTTGGCGCGGCTGAGCGGGACGGTCACGCCGCTGCGCAGCACAACACACGTGCGCCGCAGCTCCTTGACATAGCTGAGATTGACCAGAAAGCTGCAGTGCGTCTGCACAAACTCCGCGGGATCGAGCCGCCTATAGATCTCGTTGAGCTTTTCCGAGCACGTCACGGTGCGCGTCGTCATGACGATCTTCGTCTGGCGCTGCGCGTGCTCGCAGTACAGGATCTCGCGCATGGACAGCACATGGCGCGTCGCGCGCGAGCCCACGATCAGGCAGGGCCCAAGCTCCCCGCCGCACGGACGCAGCACAAAGCGCAGGGCGGCGCTCAGGCGCGTCTCCATCTCGAGCTTGCAGACAAAGTAATCCGGGTCGCACTCAAACACGTCCAGCGCTGCCAGCGGATCTGCCGACAGGAGGATCAGCTTCGTCTGCGGGCTCGTGAGGCGCAGGTCCCGGAAAAAGCGCAAATACTGCTCCCGCGTCTGCCGGTCGGAAATATCCGCCAGCACAACGTCGTAGTACGCACACCCGCCGTCGGACGTCATCGACTCCGGCGCGTAGAATTCATCCACACACGCGCGCACCCCATTGGCGTCCAGCTCCCGGCAGAGGATCTCTCTCGCCGTGTGCCGCCAGATCGTGCTGGGGTCCACGATACATATGTTCAATACTTCGGCCACTTGTGATCTCTCTCCCTCTCGCGGAGCAGCGCGCCGCGCGCTCCGTTCCTTCATGGGAGAAATATAGCATTTCGGCCGCGAATTTACATGCGCTCTGCACAATCGGCATATTTCCGTGCAGAAATAACACATTTTTGCGCGCCAAAACAAAAGGCTCCGGCCGAAGCCGGAGCCTTTTCGGATCCATATCTGCAATTACACGTGCGCGGGTACGGCAGGTACACCCGCAGCGGCCGCACGGAGCAGGAGCGTGACGGTGTAGGTATCGTTTTCGCACGTGTGCCGGAAACTGCCGTCGTACTTCGCGGCGAGGCTGCCGAGCACGCGAAAGCCCACCCCGCGCTCCAGTTCCGGGATGCGCCGGGGCTTCTTGCCCTGCGGCTGCCGGGGACGGACGGGGTTCGACTCCTGAATGACGAGATAGCCCTTGTCCATGTGCGCGCGCAGCGTGATCGCCGCGTCCGGAATGCCGGCACAGGCCTCGAGCGCGTTATCGAGCAGGTTGCCGAAGGCGACGATGAGGTCAGTGTTCGACACCGGCAGCTCCACCGGCAGCGACACATCCGCCCGCACCGGGACGCCCCTGGCCTGCGCATCCTGCACCCGGGTATACAAAAACGCGTCCACGACCGGGTTGCGGCAGGCGCCGAGACGGGAGCTGTACGTCTGCGCCGGCAGCAGCTGCTCGGAATACTCCGAGGCGGCCTGCAGGTTGCCCGCCTGTAAAAGCGCGTTAATGGTGTTCAGATGATGCGAAATGTCATGGCGCATGGCGCGGATCTGCTCGTACTGTGCGGTGAGGTCGCGGTAGTGCGCAAGCTGCGCGTCGAGCTGCGACTCCAGCAGCGCATTTTCCACCTCGAGCTGCACGCGCTGCTCGGTGCGCACCATGGTGCGGTAGAGCAGGATATCGGACACCAGAAACAGCACCGACATGGTCAGCTGCATGGGGATGTACTCATACCGCGGCGGCGTGAACATGAGCGTCACGAGCGACGCCTCGCAGACCATCTGCGTGATCGGAAACGCGGAAAAGACCAGCAGCTGCCGGCCGGAGAGGTTGTTTTTCGAGCGCGTGAAGATGAAGCTGATGAGCATCAGCCCGAGCCCCAGCACCGGCAGAAACGTCACGCCGTAGATGAGCGCGCGCGGGTCTGCCCAGACGGAGATGTCGTCATTTGACTGCAGGTCGATCATCAGCGGCGTGAACATCATCTCCATGAGCAGCGAGCCCGCAAGCTCCGCCGCGACCGCGAGCAGCTTTCGCCCCGGCCTGCCGCGAAAGAGCAAAAACGCCATCGCCAGCGAGCACAGCGGGAACATCAGCGCGCGCAGCTGCCCCACCGTGGTCAGCAGCAGCGTCGCCGCCATGTACGCCGCGCCGATGAGCGCGGCGAGCAGCACCGTCACCCAGACGCGAAAGCGCGGCCCGTCGAGCACGCGCCACAAAAAGGCCGCCCACATTGCGATCGCGCAGGCGTTGAAAAACAGGTCGGCGACATAGCCGTTATATGTCACAGTGTTGTTCCCTCCTTATCCGGCGCGCAGCGAGAGCGTGACGGTGTAGGTATCGTTTTCGCACATGTGCCGGAAACTGCCGTCATACTTCGCGGCGAGGCCGCCCAGCACGCGAAAGCCCACCCCGCGCTCCAGCTCCGGGATGCGCCGGGGCTTCTTGCCCTGCGGCTGCCGGGGACGGACGGGGTTCGACTCCTGAATGACGAGATAGCCCTTATCCATGTGCGCGCGCAGCGTGATCTGCGCGTCCGGAATGCCGCTGCAGGCTTCGAGCGCATTGTCGAGCAGGTTGCCGAAGGCGACGATGAGGTCGGTGTTCGACACCGGCAGCTCCACCGGCAGCGACACGTCCGCCCGCACCGGGACGCCGCGCAGCCCGGCCTCCTGCGTGCGCGTATACAAAAACGCGTCCACGACCGGATTGCGGCAGCTGCCGAGGCGGGAGCTGTACGTCTGCTCCGGCAGCAGCTGCTCGGAATACTCCGAGGCAGCCTGCAGGTTGCCCGCCTGCAAAAGCGCATTGATGGTGTTCAGATGGTGCGAAATGTCATGGCGCATGGCGCGGATCTGCTCGTACTGCGCGGTAAGATCGCCGTAGTGCGCGAGCTGTGCATCGAGCTGCGACTCCAGCAGCTCGTTTTCCACCTCGAGCTGCACGCGCTGCTCGGTGCGCACCATGGTGCGGAAGAGCAGCGAGTCGGACACCAGAAACAGCGCCGTCACGACCAGCAGCACCGACGTGTACTCATACCGTGGCGGATAGAAGATGAGCGCCTGAATGGCGGCGGAGTAGAGGATCTGCGTGACCGGAAAGACGGAGAAAACCAGCAGCTGCCGGCCGGAGAGGTTATTCCGCGCGCGCAGAAACGGCAGGCTGACCACCAGCAGCACCAGCGCCAGAAACAGCAGGAACACCCCGCCGTACAGCACCGCGTGCGGGTCTGCCCAGACGGAATAGTGCGCGTCCATCCGAAAGTCCGCCGCGCGCATGGTGGCGGCGGAAAACAGCATCTCCACCAGCACCGACGCAGTCAGCTCCGCCGCGACCGCGAGCAGCTTTCGCCCCGGCTTGCCGTAAAAGAGCAGAAACGCCAGCGCCAGCGCCCCCGTCGGATACAGCAGCAGGCGCAGCGCGCTGCCCGCCGTCGTCAGCAGCAGCACCGGCAGCAGGTAGGCGGCATCGATCACGAGCGTGAGCAGCGCCGTGCCCCACCACGAAAAGCGCGGCCCGTCGAGCACGCGCCACAAAAACACGCACCACGCCGCCACGACGCCGGTGTTGAACAAAAAGTCCGCCCAGAAACCGTTATACGCCATTGGCCGCGCCCTCCGGTACATCCAGCCGCGCGGTGCGCCCGGCCAGCAGCCGGAAAAACGCCTCGCGCGCATTCTTGCGATACGAGCGGCTGATGGGCACGCGCGTGCCGTCGCTCAGGCAGAAGGTCTCGTGCTCCATGCCGGCGATCGCCCGGCAGTTGACCCAGAAGCTCTGATGGCAGCGGATGAATTCGTCCGCTACGTCGCCCTCAAGCAGCGACTGCGGGCTCTGCGTCGTCTCGAGATCGCCGTCGGTGGTGTGCACGAGCATCTTGTGCAGCGAGCGCTCGAGATACAGCACCGTGTCGAGCTCAACGCGCTGATAGCTGCCGCCGCGCCGGAGCGTGAGCGTTTTCTCGGTCGAGAGCGCGCCCAGCGCCTTGCGCAGCGCGACCGGCAGGCGCGCCGCCTCGTCCGACTTGAGCACGTAATAGATGTGCTCGGCCTCATACGCGTCCATGAGATAGCCTGCGTAGCTCGACAGGAAGATCACGCGGCAGGCGGGGGCAAGGCGGTTGATCTCCTTGGCGAGGGAGATGCCGTCGAGCTCGTCCATGCAGATGTCCAGCACGGCGATGTCCGGCCGGTAACCGTCCTCGGCGAGCATATGCAGCACGGCGGGCGCATTTTGAAACGTTTTGAGCTGATGCGGCGTGTCCCCCAGCGCCGCGCGCAGGATATCCACGGTCTGCCTCAGGCAGACGGCCTCATCATCACACACTGCAAGTTGAAGCATCGGTTTGACTCCTTGTCCGGATTTGCAGAAAAAGTCATGGAAGATACCGTTATTGTATACCAGAAACAAGAATGCTGCAAGTAGGTGGCAAAAAATGACCGCGCAGCGCCCAAGCTTGACATCGGCGCGCGAAAGGATTAAGGTGGACAAAAGCATCCGCCGCGGCCGCGGCCATGCGCATCGGAAAGGGGAATGCTCCATGTCTGCATGGAGCCCATTTTAGAAGTGAAAGGAATGAGGTTATGGAGCTTTATACGAACGCCAGATTCATCTCCTGCGAAAAGGAAAACCGCATTTACACCGCGATGGTGGTAAAGGGCGGTCACATCGTGGGCTCGGCGATGAAAACAGCATCCCTCCGCGCTACGGCAAGGCAAAACGGGTCGATCTCGGCGGCGCGACGGTAACGCCCGCGTTCGGCGACACGCATATGCATTTCGGCTCGCTGTGCGTTTTTGAGAACACATTCTATCTCATGGATGTCAAAAATTTCGCCGAAGCAAAGGCGGCGGTCAGGCGCTATGGCGACAGTCACCGGAAAAACAAGGTGCTCATGGGCTACGGCTGCACCGCGAACACCGTTGCCGAGCATCGGCTGCCCGAAAAGCGCGATCTTGACGACTGGACGGAGCGTCCGCTCATGGTCATGAAGTACGACGGTCATGCTGCCGTGTGCAACAGCGCAATGCTGGCACTGCTGTCGGATAAGGTGAAATCCGATCCCGGCTGCAATACCGAGACCGGATGGCTGTACCAGTCGGCGTTTTTATAACGGCGTGAACGA
>VOFC01001972.1_pt1 | contig 54000 bp, 56 predicted proteins | sample 5384161 | NCBI WGS metagenome assembly VOFC01 (sample SAMN12384722, study PRJNA508395) | human gut metagenome | isolation source: healthy gut B | host: Homo sapiens | reverse complement strand
TTAACATATCCTTTTCTTTGAGTTGCTTCTTTAAACGTACATTTTCCCGACGAAGACGTTCCAATTCGTCTACCTCTTCATCCGTTTTATGACATCCACGCTTATCTGTTAATCCTTCTTCACCTAGTGCATCATACTTTTTTACCCAAGAATAGACTTGATTGTATGAGACATCATAAGCACTTGCAGTTTCTTTATAATTACGATTATGTCCGATACAATACTTTACGATTTCTTTGCGTTCTTCAATGCTTGTTTTTCTTCTTGCTTCTGCCATATAGACCTCCGGTTTTGGACAATAGTCCCTAAGTTCTCTATTGGCATTATACACTGAAATCCATTTTCGTAGTTGGGTTGTAGAAGAAATATCATATTTTACAATCAGTTCCTCTAGTGAACCATAACCACTTATATATTCTTCCACTACTTGAATTTTAAATTCTTTTGTATAACTTTTGTTATATGACTTTTCCTGAAAAGCAGATACTCCGTACTTCTCATATTTTTTTAACCACTCACGGATAGTTTTCTTTCTGGTAGTTCCGAGAGCTATACATATTTCTTCTAAACTACGAGTTCCATTGTGATAGTCTTCACATGCTTGTACTCGCTGTTCTATAGAATACTTAGATTTTCTGGACATAAAAATACCCCTTAAATAGATTTATCTACGGAACAGAGGAAGCATTTGCAGATGATGTAATTAAGGCTTACAATGAATTTGTTGCTGAAATATATGCAGCAGGTTGTAGAAATCTCCAGTTTGATGACTGTGTATGGGGCGGAATGGTCAATCCCAAACTTGCTGTTGCACTTACAGGAAGAAGCGGTGAGGCTCTTGAAGAGTACAAGAAGCTTATGCTTAAGTTAAACAACGAGGTTGTAGCTGCTGCACCAGAAGATCTTCTTATCAACACACATGTGTGTAGAGGTAACTATCATTCAACATTCTTCAGCTCAGGTGCATACGACAGCGTTGCTGATCTGCTTTTTGGTGAGGAAAATGTTAATGCTTATTATCTTGAATATGATGATGAGCGTTCAGGCGGATTTGCACCATTAGCAAAGGTATCCGGGGACAAGAAGGTTGTTCTTGGACTTGTTACAACTAAGACACCAGCGCTTGAGAATAAGGAACTTGTTATTAACAGAATTCATGAGGCGGCAAAATATGTTCCTCTTGACAGACTGTATCTGAGCCCACAGTGTGGATTTGCTTCATGCGAGATAGGAAATAAGCTTACAGAGGAAGAACAGTGGGCTAAGTTAAAGCTCGTGAAAGAAATTGCTGAAGAAGTATGGGGATAAGCTTTAGGAAATGAATATATGATGATTTAGAAGGATTGGAGATTGTGAGAAGTCTCCAATCCTTTTTTGATTTTAATCAGTTATAACTTATAGAATGCAAAATTAAAAATATTTTATCAGTTATAACTGATAAAACTGCCAAACTTTTTTCCGCATGATTTCGTATATAAATATAGAAAAGCAAGTGCGATTAAATCAAAAAAAGGGAGGGGTTTTACGAGAAAGAAATGGCTTGTTGGCATATTTTTTATCATTGATAAGTATCACATGTATATCAGGTTGTGGAGTTTCTTATAAAGATTATACGGATATACAGCAGACGGAGACTGAAACTGAGCAGACTAGTGGAATTGAGATGAATCGTGAATATATTATGGAAGAGGATGTTATGAAGTTGCCATCAGACGCAGTAATTATAGATGATTATTCTAAAGAGGGAACAATTCTGACAAGTCCACATTTAAACTATAATATTAGTATAAAGGTTAATAAGGCTATACTGGCTGATAATATGGATGCGTATAAAGAAATTGGTGGTACAGACAGTAATTTTATAGAATGGATAAAAAAGATTAATTCAAGAGAAGCAGGATTTACTAACACATACAATGAAGCAGACGGGACATTTGACAGCAGATATGATGGAGTTGGTACTAAGATTTTTATGATATCGGCAGAACTTGTTAATAACTCAGATTCAGAAGCTGCAATTAATATTGCTGGAATAAAGCCATATAGTCTGGACAGGGAGAATGGGGAGATTACCAGATTGAGTATATGTGAATCAATATTTTATGATTATGCAGAATCAATAGGTGCAGATTATGGAAATATGACACTTAAGTCTGGGGAACACCGCAATATAGTTTTATGTATGGTTGAGCCGGACAAGATAGTAAAAAAATATTATAGAAATGAGAATGGCAGAAATGTTGCGACAGACACTGACGATATTAATTATGACAATATTTATCTGAGGTTAAGCCTTTTTAGGGGTTCAGCAGGTCGCTAACGGGGAAAACTTTATAAAGTTTAATATTGAGTAAGAAGGTGATGTATATGGGGCGAATGATAAGAATAGAACTTTACAGAGCTTTTCATGGGAAAGAACTTAAAACTGCAATGTTATTAGGAGGGTTGCTGGGACTGGCACATTTTGTATTAGAAGTTATACCATCAGTCAGTCATATATTTGACGGATATCATCCGGATATTGCGTCTTCTGTTGTTGGAAATGTTACGGAAAGCTGGATGGGTGGAATGATTAATCCAGAGATTAATATATATCAGATGGTGGTATTTTTTATTAATAACTATTCCGTATGCAGCATCATTTTACACAGACAGGAAGTCCGGAATACTTAAGAATATAGCTGTAAGAGGTGAAAAAAGAGAATATCTGGCAGCCAAATCTGTAGCGGTGTTTATGACTGCCGGGGTTTCAGCAGTATTTCCGTTGTTACTTAATCTTATGCTTACAATGACAATGTTTCCGGTAATTAATTATGACTGGTATCAGCTGCCGAATTATAAGGCATTGTTTATGAATCTTGCTGTTAAAAATGTGATTGCATATTGCATTGTATATATGGCACTGATATTTGTATTTGCAGGACTTATAGCGGGACTGGCATTATCACTGTCATTATATGCTAATAACAGATTTGTTGTATTATCGCTGCCTTTTCTTATATGTATAGTATCGGGAAGGCTGGTTGCATATTCGGGTAATCCGGTTATAAGAGGGCTTGCAATACAGAAGGTGTTTTATGTTCCACAGAGTTCGCCAACAACATTAGTTTCTTTATGCATATTGTTTGTTGTGCTTGTTTTATGCGGATATGTGCATTTTATGGTAAGGGGCGTGAAAATGGATGTTTTATAATGACAGATTATCGGGAAAGGAAAGAAAGCAGAAAATTGCATTGATAGTATGTGCAGTAGTTGTTCTGGCAGTATGGCTTGTGCTTACAATCAGAATTAATACGATTTTTCCATTCAAAAAGATTGAAAAATGCGGATATGGAGAATGGATTAATTATACACCTGACATAGCGGATATTATTACAGCAGATGTGAGTATCTCACCGGTATCATGCAAAATGTATGACAGGGCAGGTATTTTAAAAGATTACACAAAAGAACAGCTTGGAATATTTTCAGAAGGAAAAGACGATTCAGATTATCTTGTATTTACTGTTGATATAAAAAATAATGGACAGGAGGCTGTAAGCATAAACCGTCTGGCATCATTATTTATCTATTGTACAGAATTTAATGGTGACAGCAACTCTCTGGAAAGGATGAATACTGATATTAAGACAGTGGCATCAGGTGAAACACAGAGAGTACAATTTGTAACCAACATAAAGTATAAGGATGCATGGATGGTTAATAGCAGACAGAGATATGCAGAGTCTGATGTTTACATAGTTATGTCACAGTATCCATTAGAGAGAAGAATGGTATTTTCTATTGAATAATTAATAAAGGGGGATTTTATGAAGTGGAGAATCTGGAAAAGACCACCGGAGTGGAAAAAGATATCATTGTATGCTGTTGTTATTTTAGTTTCATTATTTGTGTGTGAATTCGCATTTGCAGCAAGAAAGGCAAAGGGCGTCACATGCGTGAAAGATTTTATTATTACATATAATTACAGGGTTGTTCCTTATATAGCAATTCCTGTTATTATGGTTCTTTTAATATCGTATTTTAGAAGAATGTATGATGATAACAGAATGGTGCGGTATGTTAATATAAGAAATTTTTACATTTCTGTAATTGGTGTGGGAATTGGCAGGATTGTATTATATGTAGTTATTATGGCTGTCTGGGTGTTTATAGGCGGTGTTGTATCGACACATGGAATTATTGATAACTGGCAGTCAAAAAATGCGATGGCAAAGAGAGTTTATGGAGCATATCTTACAGACACAAAGTTTATCACAGTGTTTTCAGGAATTTTCATAACATTAATTTTAATGATGATTATAAACATGGAAATGCTGATGATAATACACAGATATATACATAGCTGGATTGCCGGATATTTTATATGTATAGTACTTAATCTGTATATGCTGGTTGAGCAGGGAAATGCCAGAGTGCTGAAAACATTTATAACATACAGGGTATACCTGAAAGGATGGAGATACAGCAGTCTTGTGTATATGGCTGTGATAGTGGCTGTACTGTTTATGGTTATATCGTTGATGGGAAAATGTGACAGTTTAAGGAGAAGCCGATGATGTTTTGGAATATTTTAAAAAATGATATAGCGCGTGGGATATTTAAAAGAAAATATTTATACATAATATGGACTGTTGTAATAGCTGCACTGGTAATTATTGCTGATATGAGTCTGGGAAGAAAAAACGGTTCACATGGATATACAGGTCAGGTATCAGTGGGGGATTTGTTTCAGGTGTTTTACAGGGGTAGCAGAATAATTAAACCAGACAATATGGCAGAATTTTATATATCAGAACAGTATCTGTTTATGGTTCTTGGCATTGCATTTATTGTAGGAAACTATTGCGTCAGGGATTTTGGCAGTGTGGGTATGCAGATAATAATCAGATGTGGAAGCATTGGTAAATGGTTTGCAGGTAAAGTTATATGGTGTTTTGCAAGTGCTTTATATATAACAGCGTTGACGGATATATTAATTGTAATTATAAGTGTAATTCATGGATATGAACCGGGACTGGATGTGCATATGGAAGTGCTTCGCATATATGGATATCCAGAGAATGTAACAAATGTAGCAGCAGGTGAAATAGTGATTATGAGTCTGGTTCTTCCGTTGCTTTCATTATTTGCCATAGCACTGGTGCAGATGTTTTTATCAATGATATGTTCGTCTGTAATAGCACTTTTGCTTATATCAACAGGAATGATAATAACGATATTTTCAGGAAATGTATTACTGGTATTCAATGGTCTTATGTGTATGAGAAATAATATATATACTGCTGGAGGAACAGACAGTATTCATATGATGATTGCTGATGTTGTAATAATACTTATATCCATAATAGCAGGATATATATATGTCAGCAGGATGGATATATTAAATGCAAAGGAGATATAGTGTATGAGGGTTGTATTAAGAAATGTGTGTAAAGATATAAAAGGAGCAAGAGTTCTTGATAATGTTAATCTTGAACTTGAAAGTGGCAGGGTATATGGTTTTAAGGGAAAGAACGGTTCTGGAAAAACCATGCTTATGCGTGCTATAAGCGGGCTTATAAAAGTGAAGGGTGAAATTGAGATTGATGGGAAAATACTGGGAAAAGATTTTACATTTCCACCAAGCATAGGAATTCTTATAGAGAATCCTTCGTTTGTGGCGGAATATACGGGATTGAAGAACCTTGAGATGCTGGCATGTATTAAGAATAAGATTGAAATTGAAGATATAAGACATGCAATGGAGCAGGTGGGACTGGATCCTGACGATAAGAGAACCTATAAAAAATATTCACTTGGAATGAAGCAGAAGCTTGGAATAGCAGCGGCATTTATGGAAAAACCTGATATCATAATTCTTGATGAGCCTATAAATGCGCTCGATGAAGCGGGTGCAAAACAGGTTCGCAAGATACTTGAGGAGCAGAAAAAGAGAGGAGCACTTATTATAATTGCCTGCCATGACAAGGAAGAACTTGAAATGCTGTCAGATGAGATAATTGAGATTTATGAGGGCAGGATTGTTGCCGGGGAAAAAGAGTGATTATGAAATGGACTTAAAAACTAAGGCAGTTAATTCTTATATAAGGGATTAACTGCCTTTAAGTTTTTTATATGAATAATAAAATTATCTCTGAACTTCGTTACCAGCGTCAGAGAAAGCGAGCTTCATAACCTCGTCAACTGTAACTAAGTTGTAATCTCCACTTACAGTATGCTTTAAGCAGCTTGCAGCGTTAGCAAATTCAACTGCCTTCTGAGGGTCAAAGTTGTTGATAAGGCTGTAGATAAGACCAGCGCAGTAAGCGTCTCCGGCACCGATGTAGTCAAGAATGTGCATGAAAAATTCCTTGCTGTAGTAAGCCTTGCCTTCTGTGTAAATCATTGACTGGAGCTTAAATGTTGTGATAGAAGTTTCTGTTCTCCATACTGAAGCAACCATCTTGAATGGGAATTTCTTCATAAGTTCCTTGGCAATGTAAGCATTTTTCTCCTCGCCATTAGCATCGGCAGGATTCATAGAGAAGATACCGATAGCGTCATCTTCGTTAGCGATACATACATCAACATACTGGCATATACGAGACATTGCCTCACATGCCTTTTCGCTTGACCAGAGCTTGCTTCTGTAGTTTAAGTCACAGCTTACAGTCATGCCTTTTTCCTTAGCCTTCTGGCAGGCTGTGATACAGATATTAGTCATCTCATCAGAGATTGCAGGTGTGATTCCTGAAAAATGGAACCATGTTGCACCGTCAAATATTTCGTCCCAATTAAAGTCATCAGCAGTAGCAAGCGCAAATGCAGAACCTGCTCTGTTATAGATAACGTTAGTTGGACGCTGGCTTGTCTTCTTCTCAAGGAAGTAGATACCAATCTGGTCGCCGCCACGCACGATATGGTCTACGCCTACGCCGTACTGACGGAGTGAGTTGATTGCAGCCTGTCCGATTATATGTTTTGGAAGCTTTGTTACATAATTAGCATCAACATCAAAGTTAGCAAGGGACACAGCAGTATTGGCTTCTCCACCTCCATAAACAGCCTCAAATGCATTGCACTGAGTAAATCTTGCGTTGTTCTCAGGAGAGAGACGAAGCATAATTTCACCAAATGTAACAATCTTATCTTTCATTTTTCTTAATCCTTTCTCAATATAAGATTTCCTAAAATAAATATACAAGAATGTATTTTAGCACATTATGGCGAAAAATGGGAGTAAAATGTTCTTGATTTGATACATATTTTTTACTATAGTTACATGTGAAGTAAATATGTGCGTGAAGATTTATAATCTTTTGTACACGTTTGAAAGGATTGAATAATGTTAAGAAATGTTTCATTAGAAGATATATCGGATGGCAGACTGTATACTGAGAATGACCTTGTGCGTGTTGATACTAACTCGTGTAAGGGCTGTCAGACTGTATGCTGCCAGAATATGGGAAGTACGATTGTGATTGACCCATATGACTGTTACAAGCTCACAACCGGGTTGGGCAAAACATTTGAACAGCTTACGATGAACGAGCTTGAGTTAAATGTTGTGGATGGTCTTATTATGCCTAACTTAAGAATGCAGAAATCAGACGGAAGATGTGCTTTTCTTCGTGAAGATAATCTGTGCAATATACATACGATAAGACCGGGAATATGCAGAATGTTCCCACTTGGAAGATACTGGGAGGATGAGACACATTTTAAATATATTGTGCAGAAGGGCGAGTGTAATAAGGATAATCTCTCGAAGATTAAACTGAAAAAATGGCTTGGCATCGAGGGACTTGCGGAGTATGATTCTTATATTGTCAGATGGCATGAGTATGTGAAGCAGCTTCAGGCGGCACTACCAGGACTTTCAGAGGATAATGTGAAGATTCTTAATACATTTAACTTAAGAGTGTTCTATATGACGACATATGCCGGATGTGCTGATGATAAGGCATTTTATGCAGAATTTGACAGAAGACTTGCGATGGCTAAGGAAAAGCTGGGACTGATGTAGGATTGGTTCACAGGTGACAGAAAGGAAGATTGATTTTATGAAGACAGATTTATTTCATATAGGAAAGTTCGTAATTCACGGTTATGGACTGATGATTGGCATAGGTTTTGTGCTGGCACTGCTTGTTGGAGAGTACAGGGCTAAGAAGATGGGGATGAAAGAGGAGGCTCTTATTGATATCACGATAATTGCGGGAGTATCGGGATTTCTTGGAGCAAAGCTGTTGTATATAATAGTGAGCTTTAAGGATTTTATAAAAGATCCTATGGGCGTGCTTGGCTCATCGGGATTCGTTGTATATGGCGGACTTATTGCAGGTGTACTGTGCAACCTTATATATGTAAAGATTAAGAAGTTATCATTCCTTGAATATTTTGACCTGGTAATGCCAGAGATAGCGCTGGCACAGGGCTTTGGACGAATCGGCTGTTTCCTTGCAGGGTGCTGTTACGGAAGACAGACAGATGCAGCCTGGGGAGTTGTTTTCCCGGCTGGTTCGCTTGCACCATCAGGAGTTAAACTGATTCCTACACAGCTTATATCATCGGGGGCAGATTTTCTTAATATGGCGTTTCTTATGATAATAGCAGCTAAGTTTTCTTATACTACTGTTATGAAGCGCAAGGCTGACGGTAAGGAAACTACCGGAAAGCATATGGCAGCAGGTAATATTGGATTCTTATATTGCATAACTTACGGACTTGGAAGATTTGCAATTGAGTTCTTAAGAAACGATTACAGAGGTGAGGTCGGAATATTCTCTACATCGCAGTTTATCTCTCTTTTCATTGTGTTACTTGGTGTGGTTGCGATGGCTGTTAATCATAAGTTGAAAAATGCGGACAGATAGAAATACTAATATGGACTAATCAGCGTTGTGTTATAAATTACACTGGCTGGTTAGTCTTTTTTATTGCCTTTTAATTTGCAATGTATTAACAAAAATACATGACTTATTAAAATTCAACAAATAATGCCGGACATTTTGTTAAAAAATTGTTAATATGTAAACATAATAAAGCGCACGACAATTTAATACATGGAAATCAGTACATTTTAGTTAATATAATAAATATTTGTATATCTGGGGAATGTTTATTATTAGAATCTGAGAGGGTAGAATATGGACAAATATATTGGAAAATCAGTATATAAGGGTACTGCCATCGGACCAGTTAATGTTCTAAAGAAAAGTGAAAGTCTGATTAAGCGTGTACATGTTAAGAATGTTGATGAAGAATTAAGGCGTCTGGATAAAGCTAAAGAAAAGACGCTTCAACAGCTTGCCAGGCTGTATGATAAAGCATTAAAGGAGGTTGGTAAAGTCAATGCAGAGATATTTGAAGTGCATCAGATAATGCTTGAAGATGAAGATTATCAGGATGCTATTCATAATATGATATGCAATGAGAATGTTAATGCAGAATATGCAGTGTCAATAACAGGAGATAATTTTGCTGACATGTTTGCTAATATGGATGATGATTATATGAGAGCACGTTCAGCGGATGTAAAGGATATATCTAATCGTCTGGTGAGTAATTTGAGCGGTGAAGAGCAGCCTGACTGGGAAAACACAGAGCCATCAATTATTGTGGCAGATGATTTGACACCGAGTGAAACTGTACAGATGGATAAGAATAAGATTTTAGCATTTGTGCTGGTACATGGTTCGGCTAATTCCCATACAGCAATTCTTGCAAGAATGATGAATATTCCAGCATTAATTGGTGTACCAATTGAGCTGGAATCCTTACACAATGGAGTTAATGCAATTGTAGACGGTCAGGATGGAATTTTCTACCTGAATCCGGATGAGAATCAGATAGCACAGGCTAAGGAAGCCCAGCAGAAGGAGCAGGAACAGAAAAAGCTGCTTGCTAATTATAAAGGAAGAGAATCTGTCACAAAGAGTGGCAGAAAGATTAACCTTTATGCGAACATTGGAAATGTTTCTGATGTTGCATATGTATTAGAAAATGATGCTGAAGGAATAGGATTATTCAGAAGTGAGTTCCTGTATCTTGGAAGAGATGAACTTCCTGATGAAACAGAACAGTTTAATGCCTATCGTCAGGTATTACAGATGATGGCAGATAAAAAAGTAGTTATTCGTACACTTGATATTGGGGCAGATAAAAAAGCAGATTATCTTGGACTTGGCAAGGAAGATAATCCTGCGTTGGGTTATCGTGCCATAAGAATATGTCTGGAGCAGCCGGATATATTCAAAACACAGTTGAGAGCATTATTAAGAGCTGCTAAATATGGTAATTTATCTATAATGTATCCAATGATTATTTCTGTGGAAGAAGTTGTAAGTATTAAGAAGATTGTTGCTGAGGTGGCAGAGGAACTGGAGAATGAGAATATTCCATATGAGATTCCAGAGCAGGGAATTATGATAGAGACACCAGCGGCAGTTATGCTAAGTGAGGAACTTGCAGAGCTTGTAGATTTCTTTAGTATAGGTACTAATGACCTTACACAGTATACACTTGCAATTGACAGGCAGAATAACAGACTGGACAGATTTTATAATCCGCATCACGAGGCAGTTCTTAGGATGATTGAGATGACCATACAGGGAGCACATAAGCATGGCAAATGGGTAGGAATCTGCGGAGAACTTGGAGCAGATACCACTCTTACAGAGAGATTTATTAAGATGGGTATAGATGAGCTTAGTGTATCGCCATCTATGGTACTTGGTGTTCGTAGTAGAATATGTGAAATGGAGTGATAAGTGATGAAAATATACAAAGCAAAAGATTATGCTGATATGAGTAGAAAGGCAGCTAATATTATATCAGCACAGATTATTATGAAGCCGGAATGTGTACTTGGACTTGCGACTGGTTCAACGCCAGTTGGGTTATATAAGCAGTTAGTAGAATGGTATAAAAAAGGAGACTTGGATTTTTCAGCAGTTAAGACTGTTAATCTTGATGAGTATAAGGGACTCAGTCAGGACAATGATCAAAGTTATTATTATTTTATGCATAAGAATTTATTTGATAATGTGAATATATCAGTTGAGAATACTCATATTCCTAATGGAATGGAGCAGGATTCGGAAAAAGAATGTAACAGATATTCTGAACTGATTAAGTCTCTTGGAGGTATTGATTTACAACTTCTAGGAATAGGCCATAATGGACACATAGGATTTAATGAACCATCAGATTCATTTGAAAAACAGGTTCATTGTGTTGATTTAACAGAATCTACAATAGAAGCTAACAAGAGATTTTTTGAATCAGCAGAAGACGTTCCAAGACAGGCATACACAATGGGAATCAAGACAATAATGCAGGCAAAGAAGATTCTGGTTATTGCAAGTGGGGAAGATAAAGCACAGATTGTGAAAGAAGCCTTTTTGGACATATTACACCATATGTTCCTGCATCAGTTCTGCAGCTGCATAATGATGTAACACTGGTAGCAGATGAAGCAGCTCTTAGTAAGATTTATTAAAGCATATTAACTTGGTGAATAGAAAGTTGTGAAGATATGATTATAAAGAATGCTGATGTTTATACACAGGATAATGTATTTGTTAAGGGAGATGTCGTTGTAGATAACGGCACATTCACCAAAGTGCTGGAAGCCCCTGATTATGTTGACAATGAAGTAGTAGATGCTACAGGACTTAAGATGATTCCAGGACTTGTTGACATTCATTTTCATGGATGCAAAGGCGCAGATATGTGTGATGGAACTAAAGAGGCACTTGATATAATTTCGCGGTATGAGGCTTCTGTCGGAGTGACGAGTATATGTCCGGCAACCATGACGATAGCTAAGGAAGAACTTGTTGATGTTATGAAGAATGCTGGAGAGTATTCATATAATGGTGGAGCCCATCTGGTAGGAATTAATATGGAGGGACCTTTTATAAGTCCACAAAAAAAGGGTGCACAGGCAGCAGAGAATATTATGCATTGTAATTATGAGTATTTCTGTGAACTCCAGAAAGCTGCACATGATTTAATAAAGATTGTTGATATTGCACCAGAAGAGCCGGGTGCGATGAATTTCATAGATAAAGTAAAAGATAATGTTGTGGTGTCGATTGCTCATACAGCAGCGGATTATGATACTGCGATGGAGGCAATTCAACATGGTGTAACTCATGCAACACATTTATACAATGCAATGCCCCCTATGAATCATAGAAAGCCTGGTGTTATAGGTGCAATAAGAGATTCATATCAATGTCATGCAGAACTGATATGTGATGGAGTTCATATTCATCCATCAGTAATACGGGCAACTTTTGCTATGTTGGGTGCGGGACGCATAATACTAATCAGTGACAGCATGAGAGCAACAGGATTAGAGGATGGCGAATATACTCTTGGAGGACAGCCTGTAGTGGTAAAAGGTAATCTGGCAACATTACATGATGGAACAATTGCCGGATCAGCAACTAATTTAATGGATTGTCTTCGATATGTCGTTAAAAAAGCAGGAATTTCATTAGAAACAGCTGTTATGTGTGCAACAGAGAATCCGGCAAAGGAAATTGGTATATATGATAAAGTCGGAAGTATTTCTGTAGGAAAACAAGCAGATTTCGTGCTTATTGATGAGGAATTGAATATTAAGAGAGTATATATTGATGGAAAGGAGATAATATGCTAGGTTTTTTCAAAGGAAAGTCAAAGGATAATATTATTTATTCTCCATGTAAAGGAAAAGTGGTGCCAATTACTGAAGTTTCAGATCCAACATTTTCAGAAAAGGTTCTTGGAGATGGATTTGCAGTAATTCCTTCTGAAGGAAAGATATATGCTCCGGCAGATGGTGAGATTTCAATGGTGTTTGATACTCTTCATGCTGTGACAATGACAACCAGTCAGGGAACAGAATTACTGATACATATTGGGCTGGATACGGTAACGCTCAAGGGAGAACCATTTATTTCACATGTTTCAGGTGGTCAGCAGGTAAAAAAGGGTGATTTACTTTTAGAGGCTGATCTTGAAAAAATAAAGTCGGCAGGATTGGATACGATTACACCAGTCCTTATATGTAATACCGACGATTATAATAAAATTAATCTAATAAAGGAGGGTGAAGTATCTATTGATGATGAAGTCCTGAAAATATCATAATTATTCAGGATTTCACAATGCGCGTGATTGGGATAACCCCGATTAATAATGATTTAAAGGAGGAGAAAAGTATGAAATTTCTTCAAAAACTGGGAAAAGCGTTAATGCTTCCTGTGGCAGTACTGCCTATATGTGGTATCCTTATGGGTATCGGTTATATGCTGTGTCCAGAAGCTATGCAGGGTGGAGATATTCAGGGCGCAGCTGATATGATTGGTCTGTTTCTTGTAAAAGCTGGTGGAGCTTTAATTGATAACATGGCAATCCTTTTTGTAATTGGTGTCGGTGTAGGTATGTCAGATAAAAATGATGGTACCGGAGGAATTGCGGCACTTGCTTCGTGGCTTATGATGACAACACTTCTTTCTACAAAGTTTGTTACAGTAATTATACCTTCTATAGCAGACAGTGCAACTAAAACTCTTGCATTTAACAAGATTGAGAATCCATTTATTGGTATTCTTGCTGGTATAATCGGTGCTATGTGTTATAACAAGTTTAAAGATACAAAATTACCAAACTGGTTATCTTTCTTTAGTGGAAAACGATGCGTAGCAATTGTTTCAGGAGTAGTATCAATTCTTGTATCTGTTGTGTTATTATTTGTATGGCCATTACTGTTCAGCGCATTAGTAAGCGTTGGTAAGGCAATTGTAAAGCTTGATATTGTTGGTGCAGGTATCTATGCATTCTTGAACAGATTGTTAATTCCTACCGGATTACATCATGCGTTGAACAACGTATTCTGGTTTGATACTATCGGACTTGGAGATTTACAGCACTTCTGGGCAGGACAAACATCAAGTGATGTTTCATGGAGTCTTGGAATGTATATGTCAGGCTTCTTCCCATGTATGATGTTTGGTGTTCCTGGTGCAGCTTTAGCTATGATTAAATGTGCAAAGCCAGCTAAGAAAAAAGTAGCTATAGGACTTGTTGCTTCTGCAGCATTATGTGCATTTATCTGTGGTGTTACAGAACCATTTGAATTTGGTTTCATGTTCCTTGCTCCTGGACTCTATGTTATCTATGCACTTCTTTATGGTATATTTACAATGATTACAGTTGCATTAGGCTTCAGAGCAGGATTTAGTTTCTCAGCAGGTGCTACTGACCTGTTATTCTCATCATCTCTTCCGGCAGCACAGAAGACATGGTTGATAATTCCTCTTGGTATAGCAGCATTCTTCGTATTCTATTTCGTATTCTTATTTGCCATTAAGAAATGGGATTTAAAGACTCCTGGCAGAGAAGATGATGATATAGAAGCAGAAAAGAAAGTTGAACTTGCAAGTGACGATTATACAGCAATTGCAAAGACAATTCTTGAAGGCTGTGGTGGAAAAGAGAATATTGCAAGCATAGATAATTGTATTACAAGACTGAGACTTGAAGTAAAGGATATTACACTTGTTAATGATAAGGTTATTAAATCAGCTGGTGTTGCTGGTGTTATGAAACCTGGAAAGACATCTGTACAGGTTATTATAGGAACTAAGGTACAGTTTGTTGCGGATGCATTTTCTAAGCTTTGTGAATAATTAAAATGTTAAAATAAAGATAATATAAAAATCCCCGGTAAGACTGCCAGAACAGCAGCTTATCGGGGATTATTTCATGTGTTACTTTACCATGCTTAAAAATTCTTCATCAGATATCTTAGAATTCATTACAGCATTCTTAATTGCAGCGGACATAACGCGGGCAGCAAGTGTTCCTGCGAAGTTGATATCAACACGTACAGCTTCACCGTTGCCGCCTCGTTTTGCAGTGCTTGCAGCATATATTGTATCTCCGTCTGCCATTGTGCCGACCGGATTAATGCAGCGTGCATACGCATTTCTTGCCATAGATGCAATCTTGTTAAGTTCAGCCTTGTTAAATGCAGCGTTGGTTATAATCGCACCGATTGTTGTGTTGCCAGTGAACATATCGCGAGGTGCCATGAACTGATAGAGCGTTTCTTCGCAGCTGATATATTCTGTTCTGTCAGCGTTCTTAAGTCCGGCAAGCTTTTTACCGGTTTCATAATCTGATATATCTCCAAGTGCATTTACAATAACAATTGCTGTCATTGTAAATGTGCCTGTCTTCACTGAATATATTCCAAGTCCTGACTTTTCGGCCTGCTTCATTCCCATAATCTTGCCGACAGTCGCACCTGTTCCGGCACCGATACAGCCCTGAATAGGTTCGCTGCTATCCTTAAGTGCCTGCATGCAGGCTTCGTAACCCATTGCGCTGTCAGGGCGTACTTTAGAACTTCCATATCCAAGATCAAATATGCATGACTGGCATACAAGTGGAACAAGTGAAACGCCTGTGTTATATCCTATACCATGTTCTTCAAGACATGTCATAACTCCGTCAGATGCGGCAAGACCGTATGCTGAACCACCTGACAGTACGATGGCATTAATCGGATTGTCAGCAGTCATAGGCATAGTAAGAGGTGTTTCTCTTGATGCCGGACCGCCGCCGCTTATGTCACAGCCTGCTGTTGCTCCATCTGGAAAATATATAACAGTTACACCAGTGCCAGCTTCCTTATTGGAAGCATGACCTAATCTAAAATCATTAATATCATTAACTGAAATCTCTGTAAACAAAACTAATCCTCCGTTGATTAATGTCCGATTTGTTCAATCAAAGTGACTGGTTAATTCTGGTTAAGCTTAAGTGCAGCATATAATGCACGGGAAACCACACTGGCAACAATAAAGCAGATACCTGCCTCAATAAGTCCCTGAACACCAACAAATAATACTACGAATATAAGTGGGTTCTTAGCTCCGAGTGCAGTAACGAAGGCCTGTACATAATCTGTATTATAGAAGAAGAGAACAAGTGAACTCATGAATAATAAAGTATTAAGTAAAGGACAGCAAAGACTTGCTATATAATAAGAAAATTTCTTAACGCCCTTAATGCTGTGAAGTCCCTTGAATATAAGTCCTGTAAGGAAGCCTTCAAGAGTTCTTGTTACTACAGTTGTTACAAATGTACCAAATGGATTAATTCCGAGAAGAACAGTTCCCATTGCGCCTCCAACGAAGCACTGATAAAAGCTTGTAAGTCCGAATGCCAGACCACAGATTAAACCGCCTACAGGTCCTAAGATGATAGCACCTACAGCTACAGGAACAGTTAAAAGGGTGATAGAAAGTCCAGGGGTACGGATGTAGCCTAATGGGGTCAGTGACATAACGAGTATGACCGCAACCATAAGTGCCAGCTCCACCATGTACTTAGTGTTGAACTTCGTTGCAGAAGTTCGAGTTGCATTGATAGTATTCATATTGTCTCCTTTGCGGAAAGGTATGCAGCCCTTCCGGCTTGTTAAGATACATCTCCGAAAAACGGATGACGTTCGCGCGTATAATAACATATATATTGTTATTATTCAAACATTCTTTATAAATTATTTATAAAAATACATTTGACATTAATTTACTATGATGAAAATCGGTGTTAATATAAGAAACGCTTATTTATTATTGAAAGCAGATTTTTTGAAAATATTTATTAATAAAGATGGGAGAGTGTTTATGAGCAGAATTATTAAAAATGTGCTGCCATACTGGAAGTCGATAGTGCTGGTATTTGCACTGCTTATTGTTCAGGCAGTGTGTGACTTGTCGCTTCCTGCGTATACTTCAGATATCATTGATACAGGTATACAGAATGGAGGCATAGAGCATACTGTGCCAGAAAAGATTACTAAGGAAGAATTTGACACTGCGAAGCTTTTTATGACAGAGGAAGAAGCACAGCTGTGGGAACAGTCGTATTCTTATAATGAAGATGATAATGTCTATGAATTAAGTGTCAAAGGTTCTAAGAACAAGACTGATTTAGACGACACACTTTTTACAGCACTTATAATTAACAACCAGATGTCTTCAGTGACTGAAAGTGCATTCAAGAGCCGTATGGCAGAGCAGATGCATGTAAGTGAGGAGCAGCTGTCCAATGTTTCAGTAGAAGATATTGGAAAGTCTATGGGCGTGGAACTCACTACATTTACACAGATGATGGAAGATTCGGATGGTAATGAGGTTGAAACTACATGTGTGGATATGAGACAGATAGTGAAGGCAATGTATAGTGCAGGGGCTATGAGTAAGGATGATATCCTTTCTATGAGAAGTGAATTCCAGAAGACTATTGATACTATGGGAAAGACTCTTGTTTCGTCTATGGGCGTTGCTTATGCAAAGAGCATGGATGCCAAGGCAGGAATGGACATGGATTCTATTCAGACTAAGTATCTGTGGGCAGCTGGTCTTAAGATGGTTGCCATGGCACTTCTTATGGCGGTTACTTCTGTATGTGTAGGCTTCCTTGCATCAAGAGTTGGTGCAGGTGTTGCAAGAGATATGAGAGGAAAGCTGTATTCTAATGTCATGGGATTCTCTAATGCTGAGATGGACAAATTCTCTACAGCGTCACTTATCACAAGAACAACTAATGATGTACAGCAGGTTCAGATGGTTACGGTTATTATGCTGAGAATGATTCTGTATGCACCAATTCTTGGCGTCGGAGGAATTATAAAGGTTGTTGGAACAGGAGCCGGCATGGGCTGGGTTATAGTTATGGCTGTTGCTGTTATCATTGCATTTGTAATGCTTCTTATGGTAATTGCGATGCCTAAGTTCAAGCTTATGCAGAAGCTGGTTGATAATGTCAATCTTGTATCCAGAGAGATTCTTACTGGTCTTTCTGTAATAAGAGCCTTTGGAAGAGAGAAGAAGGAAGAGGAAAGATTTGACGAAGCTAATAAGGAGCTTACTAAGACCATGCTCTTCGTACTAACAGAGTTATGACATTCATGATGCCAAGCATGATGTTTATTATGAATGGTTTATCAGTTCTTATCGTGTGGGTTGCAGCACACAGAATTGACGAGGGTACATTACAGGTTGGTGCCATGACAGCATTTATCACATATACAATGCTCATCATCATGTCCTTCCTTATGCTTTCAATGATGTCTATTATGCTTCCGAGAGCAGGTGTGGCAGCGGACAGAATTAAAGAGGTTCTTGACACCGAGATTATCATAAATGACAGAAAAGATCCTGTAGAGCTTAAGGATGTTAAGGGCATTGTAAGATACGACAATGTATCCTTCAAATATCCGGATGGCGAGGATTATGTACTTAAGGATGTTAATTTTATTGCGAAGCCGGGACAGACAACTGCCATAATCGGCAGTACCGGATGTGGAAAGTCAACACTGGTGAACCTTATACCGAGATTTTATGACGTTACCGAGGGAGCATTACAATAGATGGAACTGATGTAAGAGACGCCTCCATGCAGCGTAAGACGTAATATAGGCTATGTTCCTCAGAAGGGTGCTCTGTTCTCAGGAACCATAGAGTCGAATAACTTAAGATTCGGTAATCCTGATGCAAGCGATGAAGATGTCGTTAAGGCAGCACAGATTGCACAGGCAACTGACTTCATATAATAAGCCTGAGAAGTATGACAGTCCTATAGCCCAGGGCGGTACCAATGTATCCGGTGGTCAGAAGCAGAGACTTGCTATAGCCAGAGCATAGCAAGAGCACCCAGGAGTGTTTATATTCGATGACAGCTTCTCAGCTCTGGATTTCAAGACTGACGCAGCCGTAAGAAAAGCATTATCTGAGAATGTATCAGACAGTACAGTATTTATAGTGGCACAGCGTGTAAGTACACATATTACATGCAGATCAGATACTTGTTATGGATGATGGTAAGATCGCAGGCAAGGGAACGCACAGGGAGCTTATGAGAACCTGTGAGGAATATCAGCAGATTGCCCAGTCACAGCTGTCAGAAGCTGAGATAGAAGCAAGCATGAAAGATGATAAGGAGGAGGTGTAGATTATGGCAGAAAATAACAATACACAGCCTCAGAATAATCAGTACCGCAAGAGACGCCACGGAGGTCCAATGGGTGGCGGCGGAGTCAATGGCACCTGTTGAGAAAGCTAAGGATTTCAAAGGATCAATAGGAAAGCTTATCAAGATATATGGGCAGATACAAGATTGCAGTATTTACAGTAATGATATTATGGCCTGTATGCTCAACAGTATTTTCTGTTGTAGGTCCAAAGGTTCTTGGTAAGGCAACTACAACTCTGTCAGAAGGTCTTGTAAAGAAAATCGGTGGAACTGGCGGAATTGACTTTGGAAAGATTGGAACAATTCTTATATTCGTGCTTTGTCTGTATGCCGCAAGTGCAGTATTTAACTTTGTACAGGGCTGGATAATGACAGGTATTACACAGAAGGTTTGCTATAGATTAAGAAAAGAAATCAGCGAGAAGATCAACCGTATGCCTCTTAAGTATTTTGAGAGCAGAACCTATGGTGAGGTGCTTTCAAGGATCACCAACGATATTGATACCATGGGAAATGGCTTAAATCAGAGCATTACACAGCTTATAACATCAATCACCACAGTTGTAGGTGTATTTATAATGATGCTTACCATAAGCCCGTTAATGACTCTTATAGCAGTGCTGATACTGCCTGTGAGTATAATCCTTATGAGTATTGTTATTAAGAAATCACAGAGGTTCTTCAAGACCCAGCAGGAATATTTGGGACATATAAACGGTCAGGTTGAAGAGGTGTACGGAGGACATACAGTAATAAAGGCCTTCAATAAGGAAGAGACAGTTAAGAAGGAATTCGCAGATGCAAACCAGACCCTGTACAAATCAGCATGGAAGGCACAGTTCTTCTCCGGACTTATGCAGCCTGTAATGATGTTCGTGGGAAATCTCGGATATGTTGGCGTTGCCATCTCCGGTGCAGCCCTTGCCATAAAGGGAGTTATCCAGATCGGTGATATTCAGGCATTCATACAATATGTGAAGAATTTCACACAGCCTATACAGCAGGTAGCCCAGGTTACTAACCTTATGCAGCAGATGGCTGCGGCAGCAGAGCGAGTATTTGAGATCCTTGAGGAAGACGAGGAACAGCAGATAGTAGAAAACCCTGTATCCATAGAGGGAATAAAAGGTGATGTTACATTTGACCATGTGAAGTTTGGATATGATGAGGATAAGATCATCATCAAGGACTTCTCGGCTCATGTGAAGGCGGGGCAGCAGGTTGCTATCGTAGGTCCGACCGGAGCAGGAAAGACCACCATAGTAAAGCTTCTTCTGAGATTTTACGATGTAAACGGTGGATCTATCAAGCTTGACGGGCACGATATCAAGGACTTCAACAGAAGAGAGCTGAGGGACGTGTTCGGAATGGTTCTTCAGGATACATGGCTCTTTAAGGGTACCATTATGGAGAACATCAGATACGGACGTCTTGATGCAACGGATGAGGAGGTTATAGCGGCAGCCAAGGCAGCACATGCCCACAGGTTCATAACCACGCTTCCGGGCGGCTACAACATGGAGCTTAACGAGGAGATAACCAATGTATCCCAGGGACAGAAGCAGCTTATAACCATAGCAAGAGCAATTCTTGCAAATAATCCTGTGCTTATCTTAGATGAGGCAACCTCATCTGTAGATACCAGAACAACAGAGCACAGCATACAGAAGGGTATGGACAATATGATGAAGGGCAGAACAAGACAGGAAGCTGTATGTGTGAACTAATAGTACAGCTTCCTGTTTTTTTCTGTCATACATGCAATATGTGAAATAAAGCAGAAAATAATTACAATTGATATGCAGCTTGCTGTTCTATATAGGTGTAAGACAGTAGCTGCTATAATAATAATGTTAAAAACAGCCAGTATACCGATAAGGCATCGGTGATAATATTTTTTCTCTGAGTCTGATACTGAGTGATTAATAGATATTACTGGTCCTTTAATGATTAATTCCATATCAGCAATTATAAGTGCAATAAACATGTATAATGATGGCTTAATGAAAGAAGAAAGCCATGCCATCACAATAAGTATTATGGCAGAAAAAATCAGGCATGCCGTAGAAGACTGGCAATGATAACCACCACAATATTTTCTTATGAGCAAAAACGAAAATATTTCTATTAGTCCAATCGTTATATTATGAGTGGCTATACAATACGCTGTGAAAATAATTGTCGGATTAATAATCAATAATAAATATTGTATTGCGTATATGTATAAATCAATGTCATCATTCTCAAGTATGCCTGATTTTATGAGCCATAAAGCTATGTGGCGAGAAAGTTTCTCTACCATTATCTTGTTTTCTTAAACTTCTTTAATGATGCTGGCTCAACAGGCTGGCTAAAATAGTAGCTTGATGAAGCATTAGCACCAGAAGTTAAAGTGCGGTTAAGCATGGCAGAAACGCCTTTGCTTAATGCAGACTTAATTGTTTTCTTCATAACATTTTCCTCCTTCATTAAGATATTATTAATTATATTTGATATAAAATATTTTTAAATGGCTTATGTCTCAACTGTACTTTTGAATGTCTTAAATGCATTTTAGTGATATTATGCAACATTTTTATTAACTGTCACAAATATTATTCTATACACTAAGAAACTTATTCCGATATGTTAAAATCAAAATATTATCATTAATTGCACATAAACATTTGCGCTAATCTAATTCGCAATAAACGCTATATATGTGCGGAATGTGCGTATACTAAAATTTAATAGTAATCATACTAATGTACAGGGGTTGCTATGGAGTATACAGATCGTTACAAAGCATTTTGCAAAAGAATGAGCATATATAGAAAATTAATGGACTACGATCAGGCGAAAATGGCTGTGCGGGTTGGCATGACTACACCAGAGTATTCTAACAGGGAAGCGGGAAGGAGCATGGTGTCAGGCATTGACCTCAGAAAATTTTCTGATTCAGGGGCGGATATTGACAAGATGTTAGTTGATGTCGATGAAAAGCCGTGCAGGTATGTGATTTCTTCAGAAATAGAGACATTTGGTGAAGAATCAAAGAAGGAATATGTAAGAGGCGTTGTGAGTGAGCATATTCTTTATATGTGTGAGAAGAAGATAGCTGATTTTTCAGATGATACTGTAAAGTATATCAGACTGCTTAAATCTATTGACAAGGATTCAACTAAGGATTCTATGTTAAAATGTATTAGAGATGTCAATGGTATAACTGACCAACAGGTTATATCAGATAATCTGGGAATATCAAGATTTAAATACAGCAAAATTGAGAATAATAAGGAACTTCCGGATGCAATGGTTCTTATAAGACTTTACGATTTGTATGGTTATGTCCCATCTATGTATTTAAATCTGTATGATGTCAGAAGCCGGCTTCTTGATTATATATTTGACAGCATGTCTCAGAAAGATCAGGAAATAATAATGAATTTTATCAATAATTTGAAAGAGTTCGTGTGAGGAAGTTATGAAAGAACGAATTATAAATATTGGACCCAGGCTTAAGCAGAGAAGAAAGGAAATGCGTATAAAACAGACGGAAATGGCTAAAGAGCTGGGTGTGTCGCAGACATATCTTTCTAATATTGAAGGTGGAAGAACCAATTGCAGCATAACTTTGTTTGTAGATATATGTAATTATCTTAATGTAACGCCAGATTATCTGATGTTAGGAAATATGCGTGGAAATAGAGCAAGTATAGATATAATTGATGAATTGAAGATGTGCAGTTCGGAAGAAATTGCCACAGTAAAGAAAATAGTTGATGCATTTGTTCTGAAAAAGACGGAGCCGTACTGATAAGGTATGGCTCTATTTTTTTGATTAAAATGCTTGACATACCGAACATATGTTTCTATAATAAACATATGTTCGAATTACATTCAGATCTTACAACTATGGAGAAATTAGAAATTCTGGCAGATGCTGCCAAGTATGATGTTGCATGTACATCAAGTGGAGTAGACAGGAAGGGAAAGAAAGGCTTCCTTGGGAACAGCGTGGCATGCGGTGTATGTCATAGCTTTGGTGCTGATGGCAGGTGCATTTCGCTTCTAAAGGTTTTAATGACTAATCATTGTGTGTATGATTGCAAATACTGCATGAACCGATGCTCTAATGATGTGCCGCGGGCTACATTTACACCTGATGAATTATGCAGGCTTGTTATAGAGTTTTATAAGCGTAATTATATTGAAGGATTATTCTTAAGCTCTGGGGTTTTGAAGAATCCGTCATATACTATGGAAAGAATATGTGAAACACTGATGCTTTTACGGACTAAGTATAGATTTAATGGTTATATACATGTTAAGGCTATACCGGGAGCACCAGATGAGCTGCTTTCAAGGGCTGGGTATCTTGCAGACAGGGTAAGTATTAATCTGGAACTGCCTACAGCACAGAGTCTTTCTAAGCTTGCTCCTAATAAGAGTTTTAAGACTATTCTTGAGCCTATGGAAAAGATTACAGGTACAATTGCTGCTAACAGACTGGCATTAGGAAAAGATGCACGAATGGAAAGAAGCAGCATTAACAGATATCTGACGGGAAGCATATTCAACCAGAATGGGACGGATAACGGTCAAGCAGCATTATCAGGAACACAGAGGACAGCATTGGAATCAGGACATAAGTTATCGCTGCCAGCGGTTTCTAAGGATATGTGTGTAAAGCGTCCATTTGCGCCTGCCGGGCAGAGTACACAGATGATAATAGGCGCGACACCGGAAACTGATCTTACGCTTATCAGAACGACGCAGCATTTATATAAGAATTATGATCTTAAAAGAGTATTTTATTCTGCTTATATACCACTTAATGAGGATTCTGCATTGCCACAGCTGGATGCAGATGTTCCACTATTAAGAGAACACAGGTTATATCAGGCAGACTGGCTTCTTAGGTTCTATGGATTTCAGGCAGATGAATTATTGTCAGAGAGCAGACCTAATTTTAATGAACAGCTTGATCCAAAGTGTGATTGGGCAATAAGACATCTTGGACAGTTTCCTGTCGAAGTACAGAATGCATCATATGATATGCTTTTAAGAATTCCTGGAATCGGTCCTAAGTCTGCCAGACGAATAGTGGAGACTAGAAGATATGCGAAGCTTGATTTTGATATATTAAAGAAGATTGGTGTAGTACTTAAGAGAGCACATTATTTTATAACATGTAATGGAAGAATGATGTATAGAATACCAATAGAGGAGTCATATATAACGTCTTGTCTGACTGATGATAATCACAAGGAGAACTGGGAGATTACGCATCAGAATGAAAAGTATCACCAACTTTCACTTTTTGAATAAAAAGTGTAGGTATATATGATGGATGTAATGAAGAGTTTTTATATGGAGGTCTGTTTATGTATATATTTACATGTGAGAATACATTTGAAGATATGATGTGTTGTATATATCATGCATGGGAGAAAGCTTTGAAAGTAGGCCATGGATGTGTTAGACTTGAAAAGCGTGGAGAAGAACAGATTTCTTTATTCGATGAATATATATATGTTGAGTATAATGAAGAAGAGTATAAGAAAGTAGTGCGCTCAATAAGACATAAGATATCTGAAGAGGCATATGCATGTGTGTATTATGCATGTTTATCGTCAGAACAGGATGCATTAGATACAGCCTACAGGTTTCTGATAAAAGGGTTTAAGATTGGATCAGATATAACATTTATGAGAAATGACCCTGATGTTATGAGAATTAAGGATATACGCAGGAAGGTTTTGCACGAGACAAGATATTTTATGGAGTTTGCAAGGTTTAATTCAATTGGTAACAAAGTATATGTGTGTCATCTTGAACCAGAAAGCGATGTTATATATGAAGTTTCTTTACATTTTGCTGACAGAATGCCTTCTGAGAACTGGCTTATAATTGATGATAACAGAAAAAAGTCTGTAGTTCATACTACTGATGGGCAGATGTATATAAGATATTTTACAGATTATGATATGTCAGTTCTGGCAAAGACAGAAGATGTGAATGATGAATATACAGATATGTGGAAAATCTTTTTTGAGACTATAGCAATTAAACAGCGCTATAATCCTGAATGTCAGAGAAATCTTATGCCAGTGTGGATGAGAAAGCATGTAACAGAGTTTCAGTAACACGCAATTTTTTATGTTAAGGGATGTGTAATTGATGAGTAAAATTGTGGATTATGTATCAGAAGATAATAAAAATGATATGCTTAATGACGTGCGTGATTCTGATTATGATGCGTTCGTTAAGCTTTCACAGGTATTTGAACTTAATGTATTCTGTCCTGTTCATATGGAAGGGGAGAAGGACTGGGTTGTTGCTTATCTTATGAATGATGCAGTGGAGAGCTTTCTTGTATTTAAAGATTCAGTTATGACTGGAAATTATATTGATGTGGATGAGGAACAGATACCATCTGTGCAGATGTTAAAAGATGGATATATGCTTATAGTTAATCAGGGGAATAAGAATATATTTACAATAAAATTCAGCAGACTGGAATTAAGAACATATTTATTTAATTATGGCAGCATGGGGCATTTCTGGATAAAAGGATATGAATATTTACGCCAGCTTGAATATCAGCTTGCTGATATAAGAGACAAGTATAGATATCTTGGAGAAGAGGTATGCAATGATGCTGAACGTGTGCTTATGAAACTGGCGGATTTTCCTCCAATTAAGAGATTTCAGTCTGTGCCAGACCAGTATTATGTTTCATACCCAGATTGTGTTTATGAAGAGGCTGTAGATTATCTTATAGATATAGCTGAGAGAGTTGAAGATAATTCGATAAGAAGAAAACTTAAAGCTTATAAGAAGAAAACCTCAGGGTTAAGAAGTATACAGCTGGCGGCAATGTTTGGAATGAGGAAACATGCTGCGTTTGTGGATGCAATAATAGCAGATTTGAGGGAAGCGGCATCAGGTTATCCACAGAGAATTTTTTCAAGAGAAGAACAGGAAATTCATAATGTGATACATGCAAAAGCAATAGCAAATCTGAATGAATATGAGAAACAGGGATATAAGTGTCTGCTTTATAGAGAAGAACCATTTATGTACGCAAGAGATTCAATAACCTATAAGGAGCATGTTCTTGTGTATATTAATGGAATAATAAGCAGAAAGGCAAAGATAGTTTCTTTTGAGTGACATATAAAGCAATTGTGATGTATAATACGAAATATATCTATAATAAGTCAGATAACAGGAAGAGAGGATGTATTTATGGGAAAAGTAAAGGTTGTTTCCAAGAATAATCAGGTGAGTGTTAAGGTTAAGAGTACAAAAGATGAACAGCTTAATCAGAATATGGCTGAATTACTTTCAAATACAGCTGTAGAAGGATTTCTCCCTTTTCATATAGTGTCAGATAATAATGGATTTACAGCAGAGTATGGAACAGCGGGATATGAGACAGCTAAAGAGTTTTTTAAAAACAGGGTTATAGACCAGCATACTTTTTCTGTATTTATGAAGAGCAGTGTCAATGCGTTGTCGGGTATGTCAGCATATAATATGGAATATGGTAATGTCATGGTTTCACTTGATACTGTATTAATTGAATCTGCTACGGGAAAGGCTTTATATTTGTATTATCCAGCTACAGGTTACAATAATGGTGAATTTTATAATGTTTTTCTTGATGAGATACTCAGAATGATAAGAACACCTATGAATTCAGATGTTTCATTTATGGTAAGGTTAAAGGAACTGCTTAAACAGCCAGAGAATATGACATGGAATATACTTGGTGAATATGCTGATTCTATAGATGTACCCGCAGTAAACAGAGAGAGTATGCAGCCACAGGTACATGTTGTACAGACACAGCAACCAGAAACAGTACAGTTTACACATCAAGCGCCACCTGTTATGTATACAGCTCCAGTGCAGATGCAGACTGATATACAGAATACAGGATGTGTGAGTGGTGGAGATGATAAGATATGTCCGGTATGCGGAATGCGTAGTACAACACCCGATGCAGTATTTTGCATTGGCTGTGGTTCTAGATTGGAGTCTGCAATGCAATTTTCTGTAAGAAATGAGCAGACAGAAATTAAAAAGAGATGCAATAAGTGTGGTTTTTCTAATAATTCAGATGCCTTATTCTGTTCTGAATGTGGAACAAAATTAGAGGATATAGGAGTATTAGAAAGTAAGGAGATACAGGATAATGATGATAATAATGCGAAAGATACATCGGTGATTATAATCAAAGGTGGAAGAGTTGTAGATCCTGTCAGTAAAACAGATGAGATTATGGATATCATTATTAAGAATAATATAATTGAGGAAACTGGATATAATCTTAATGTTATGGAAGGTGCAGAAGTAATTAATGCAGAGGGACTTATTGTTGCACCAGGGACTTATGGATACACATGTACATTTCAGAGATCCAGGATTTACTTATAAAGAGGATATTATTACTGGAGCAGCAGCAGCAGCAAAAGGTGGTTTTACAAGTGTAGTCTGCATGGCTAATACTAAACCAGCAGTTGATAATATTGAAACTCTTGAGTATATTCAGAAAAAAGGTGAGACAACAGGAATTCATGTTTTGCAGACAGCGTCTGTAACTAAGGAATTAAAAGGTGTTGAACTTGTAGATATGGAAGCACTTGCTAATGCGGGAGCTGTTGGATTTACAGATGATGGAATTCCGATTATGAATGAACATGTTCTTGTAGAGGCCATGAAGAAGGCAGCAGAGTTGGATTTACCAATCAGTCTTCATGAAGAGGATCCAGAGTTTATAATAAGACCAGGAGTTAATCAGGGGAAAGTTGCTGAACAGCTTGAATATGGAGGTGCATCTGCTACAGCAGAAGATGTTATGGTTGCAAGAGATTGTATTCTTGCATTGCATACAGGAGCATCGGTATGTATACAGCATATTAGCTCAGGAAATTCAGTGGAAATTGTCAGAACTGCCAAGAAGCTTGGTGCTGATGTGCATGCTGAAGCAACTCCACATCATTTTACTCTTACAGAAGATGCGGTACTTAAGTATGGAACTAATGCCAGAATGAATCCGCCATTAAGAACGGAAGAAGACAGAATTAAGATAATTGAAGGTATTAAAGATGGTACGATTGATATGATAGTGACAGATCATGCACCACATAGTGATGAAGAGAAGGCCAGACCATTAGAAAATGCACCTAGTGGAATTACAGGTCTGGAGACATCTCTGGCACTTGGAATCAAATCACTGGTAGAACCGGGACATATATCTTTAATGAAGCTTATGGAATTAATGAGTAAGAATCCTGCTGAATTCTATCGTATGATACCGGGAAGTATTACTAAAGGAGCAGCAGCAGATTTAGTTATCTTTGGAGAAAAAAACTATGGACCGTAAGGAAAGAAGATTTTGCATCAAAGGCATCTAATAGTCCTTTTATCGGATGGGAATTACCAGGTAAAATACATTATACTATATCTTCAGGAAAGATAGTTTATCAGAGATAATAAAATTCGACCAAATTGTGTATAGTGATGCGCAATTATTCCATTGAAATATTTTGTATATCATATATAATTAGAAGGGCATGCAAGAATTATATATGAGAGGAGAAAATTTACTTGGAGATAAAACTAATTAAGATTGATAATGAAAGTTATTTTGTATACCAATCTTCAAGAAAGGTGTATAAGGAGAGAGTTGCGGACATAATGTATTTTGCAAGAGGTGGCAGAAGAGTTACTATGCATTCACGCGAGTCTGGTGAAATTGAATTGTATTGTAGTCTTGTAGAAATCTACAGAGTACTTATTACAGAAGGATTTCATTATATTAATCAGTCAGTGCTTATTAATATATCTTATATAACTAACATTAAGAAGAATCTTGCAAAAGTGGGAAATGGCAAATATATTGAAATCAGCAGAAACAGAAGAGCACTTATTATTAATAAATTCTGTGAAACTCTGAAGTAGGTATATATAGCATATTCTCATTTGATTAAATATGGAGGTATGCTTATGAGATATTACGCTGTATCGCAATGGCTTATTTTTTTCTTTATATATTGTTTTTTAGGTTGGATATGGGAATGCTGTTACGTTTCTGTGAGGAAACATAAGTGGGTAAACAGAGGTTTCCTGCATGGTCCATTCCTGCCAATATATGGTTCAGGGGCAATTGTAATATTGATTAGTACGATTGCAGTGAAAGATATTGTTCCACTGGTCTTTCTTCTAGGAATGGTATCATCTACAATACTTGAATTCTGCACAGGCTGCTGCATGGAGAAGCTTTTTGGTGTAAGATACTGGGATTACAGCAATCTTCCACTTAATTTTAAAGGGCATATATGTTTCTTTATATCACTTGCATGGGGAGCATTCTCTATTTTGCTTGTGTGTGTAATACACAAGCCCATCGAAGCAGCAGTACTTATGATTCCAAGAACAATAGCAGATATTATTGCAGTAGTTCTGGCAATATACATGGCAGCAGATTTTGCTGTTTCAATTAATGAGGCTATGGACCTTAAGGCTACACTTGAGAAATTTACGAAAGAGAATGAACAGCTTCAGATGTATGCCAGAAGAATGGAGATTACGGCCACATTTGCAGAAGAAGAATTTAATAAGAAAAAGGAACAATTCATGGCAGCAGTGGCTGAAGAAAGAAGACAGTTATCAGAGAGAGCTGATAGAAGATACAGCCATATTACAAGTATTATTAAGAGAAATCCTAATGCTGTTTCAAGAGTACATAAAGAATCTATTAATGAAATCAAAGAAATTATTGCTAACAGAAAGGCAAAGAAGGATAATTAATGTTGGAAAAGATATTGTTATATAATGTTAAGAACCCTCAGCATATCATTAAAGCAGCATCTAATATGAGAATTATATGCGGATTTATTAATGAGTCAGATACAGACAGGACTCTGGCAGAAATTGCAACTGATGTAAGAGGCATATCATTATCAGATGCAGAGAAATATCAGCCACAAGAAAATAAAGAGAGTCTTGTTATATTCTGTGACGTGACAGATAAGCATATGGATAAGCTTCTCTTTGAAATGAGACAGAAGAGTTTTGATGTATCATTTAAGGCGGTATTGACAGATACTAATAAAAAGTGGAATGTTAAGCAGATGCTTGTGGAGATGAGAAGAGAAAAATTTGAATATATGCGGAGAAATATGAAATAATAATTATTAAAGATAAAGGAGATAAGATATGGAAATCAAACATGTAAAATCAAGTGAATTCAATAATGAGGTACTTAAAGCGGATAAGCCGGTTCTTGTGGATTTCTGGGCAGACTGGTGCGGACCATGCAAGATGTTAGGACCAGTTCTTGAACAGGTTGCAGCTAAGGTGGATGATGTTCAGATTGTAAAGATTAATGTAGATGAGGAATCATCAGTTGCAGAGAAATATAATATTATGTCAATCCCTACATTACTTTTATTTAAGAGTGGTGAGTGTGTGGCAAAGAGTGTTGGTTTTATAAGTGAAGGACAGGTAATGGAATTTATTGGTAAATAACATTAATACAGCCTGAAGTACTGATGAATACTGCATTTATAAAGGGGGAATATTTCACGATATTCCCCTTAAATTGTACAAAATTAAATACTCTTGTTAAACCTATTGATTTATTATCAGAAGCATGTTAGAGTAATCATGGTCAAATTGTTATGGATTTGTCAATGTATATTTATAGGAACAATAAGTATCCTATAATGCATGGCAATTTTTATTTTGACTAAGATTGTATACAGTGTACAAAAAAAAAGAAATACATTTTTCTTAAAATGTACATTGAAATATATTATATTTAAGGAGGATCAATTCAAATGGTTGAGAAGACACAGTGGGCTGGATTCAAGGGAAGACTTTGGAAAGAAGAAATCAATGTAAGAGATTTCATTCAGAACAATTACACACCTTATGATGGAGATGAGAGTTTCCTTGCAGGTCCAACAGAAGCAACTAATAAGCTTTGGGGAAAATTACAGGAACTTCAGAAGGAAGAGAGAGCTAAGGGCGGAGTTTTAGACATGGAAACTAAGGTAGTTACAGGTCTTACAGCTTATGGTCCAGGATATATAGATGAATCAATGAAGGATCTCGAGCAGGTAGTAGGTCTTCAGACAGATAAGCCACTTAAGAGAGCATTTATGCCTTATGGTGGTATCAAGATGGCAGAAGAATCATGCAAGAACTACGGTTATGAACCAGATCCAGAACTTCATAAGATTTTCACAGAATATCATAAGACACATAACCAGGGTGTATTCGATGCTTATACACCAGAGATGAGAGCTGCAAGAAGATCTCATATCATCACAGGTCTTCCAGATACTTATGGACGTGGACGTATCGTAGGTGATTACAGAAGAGTTGCTCTTTATGGTATTGATTATCTTATTAAGTGCAAGGAAGAGGATAAGGCTAACTGTGGATGCGGAGTTATGACTAACGATGTTATCCAGTTAAGAGAAGAGCTTACAGATCAGATTAATGCTCTTAAGGGAATGAAGGCTATGGCTGCTGCATATGGCTATGATATTTCTGAGCCAGCTACAACAGCTAAGGAAGCTGTTCAGTGGTTATACTTTGGATACCTTGCTGCTATCAAGACACAGAACGGTGCTGCTATGTCAGTAGGTCGTGTATCTACATTCCTTGATATCTATATTCAGAGAGATCTTGAAGCTGGTACTCTTACAGAGAAGGAAGCACAGGAACTTATTGATCATTTTGTTATGAAGTGCAGAATGGTTAAGTTTGCAAGAATTACATCATACAATGAATTATTCTCAGGAGATCCTACATGGGCTACTCTTGAAGTTGGTGGTACAGGTATCGATGGACGTTCAATGGTTACAAAGAACGACTACAGATTCCTTCATACACTTGAGAACATGGGACCTTCACCAGAACCAAACCTTACAGTATTATATTCATCAAGACTTCCTGAGAACTTCAAGAAGTATGCTGCTCATATCTCAGTTACAACATCTTCTATCCAGTATGAGAACGATGATGTTATGAAGGTAACATGGGGCGATGATTATTCAATCTGCTGCTGTGTATCTGCTACACAGACAGGTAAGGAAATGCAGTTCTTCGGAGCTAGAGCTAACCTTGCTAAGTGCTTACTTTACGCTATCAATGGTGGTGTAGATATGAAGTCTAAGGTTCAGGTTGGACCAGCTTATAAGCCAGTTACTTCAGAATTTCTTGAATATGATGAAGTTGTTGCTAAGTTTGATAAGATGATGGATTGGTTAGCAGATCTTTATGTTAATACACTTAACCTTATCCAGTATATGCATGATAAGTATTACTATGAAGCTGCTGAGATGGCTCTTATTGATACAGATGTTAAGAGAACATTTGCTACAGGTATCGCTGGATTCTCACACGTTGTAGATTCACTTTCAGCTATTAAGTATGCTAAGGTTACTGTATCAGAGAGAGATCCTGAGACAGGTATCGCTATGGCATTTAAGACAGAGGGAGACTTCCCTAAGTATGGTAACGATGATGACAGAGCTGATGATATCGCTGTATGGTTACTTAAGACATTCCTTGAGAAGATTAAGAAGAGACATACTTACAGAGATTCAGAGCCAACAACATCTATCCTTACAATTACTTCTAACGTAGTATATGGTAAGTACACAGGTGCTATGCCTGACGGACGTAAGGCTGGTACTCCACTTGCTCCTGGTGCTAACCCAAGCTACGGTGCAGAGCAGAACGGACTTCTTGCTTCACTTAACTCTCTTACAAAGCTTCCATATGAGTGGGCTCTTGATGGTATCTCTAATACACAGACAATGAACCCAGATGCTCTTGGACATGATGATTCAGAGAGAGTTAACAACCTTGTTAACGTAATGGACGGATACTTCGATCAGGGTGCTCATCACCTTAACGTTAACGTATTTGGTAAGGATAAGCTTCTTGATGCTATGGAGCATCCAGAAAAGCCAGAGTACGCTAACTTCACAATCCGTGTATCTGGATATGCTGTTAAGTTCATCGACCTTACAAAGGAACAGCAGATGGATGTTATCAGCAGAACATTCCATGATAGAATGTAATTGCTGTTTTTGAGTTTTTTCAGATTTTATAATACAGTGTTTATGCGGGTTTGAGAGATTTGAAGAAAAATCAGTTTAATGTAAATTACTATAAAATAGTATATTTTCATTTATAAACTGGACCAAATCTGGACCAAATCGAGAAAAAAACTGGACCAGCTATAATGTCTGCAAAGATGCATGAAAACTGGGAAAAGTCGATATTAAGTTATAACAAGATATAATAAGATATAAAAAGCACCATTTATAATCTGAATAAAAAAGGAGTGCAGATTCTAACTGAATCTGCACTTTATTTTTTTTATTAGTTGTTAAATTTTCACGACATCAAATTTGGCTTGAAGACATGATATATGCAAATTAACATTTTGCGACAAGTTTAATTAAAATATATGTTGTTGTAAGAAATTATATAGAAAATAAATAGTTAGTAATTACTTTAGACTGTTGTTAATAAGCATAAGTCTGGTTAAAGTTGCTTCAGAATCAGGAGATTCATTATCTATATCCCATTCAATTTCAGTAGCATTGTTCATTTTATTTACCAGTGAAATTATGTCACTTATAGATTTGACTTCTATTCTTCTGGTAAAAATCCGGTATATTACCCGACAGATATCAGTCAGTGCTTCGCGATGAGAATTGATGGATCGAGAGATGAAGGTGCTTAGCGGCAAGGTAAGTTACTATAGCGGATGGATAATAAACCACAAGAGAATTTTTGCAGATGTACAAGGATGATTCTTTTCATTCGACAAAATTCTCCACAGACAGGGGATATGCGATGAGCCTTGATATGAACATCTATTTATGGAAAGAGGATATTGAATAGGCAGAACTACAATATCCTTGCAGGAGAAGGAGATATTCTGCGGATTTTAAAAGAAATTGACAAAGCCGAAAATAGAGAGAGTATTGGAGCAGGAATTCAGAAACTACTTGAAGTTCTTGGCAATTATGGAAATGCAGATGGAACTTATCTTTTTGAAACGGTTCATACACCAGAGATATTTACAAATACCTATGAGTGGTGTGCAGATGGAATTACAGCTCAAAGAGATAATCTTCAGGATGTGAAATTTGAAGAATAAGCACACAGGATCTTGTTGAGGATATAGTCAATATCAGCAATAAAATGATAGAAAACAAGAGTGTTGCCCAGAATCTTAAGAATAGTACTAATATATTTGCAAAGTTCTGATTGCAGGAATTGCATAGGAATAAAGCTATGTTTACTATTTACGGTTTACAATTTACATCTGAAAGATATTTGACATTTTCATATTTTTTTAATAATATATATATTATGTACGTTTTTTGCATAAGAATATTAAGAAAGAGAGAAAGAGTATGAACGAAAAGAAAGAGTTCAAGCCTTATATTCCAGCTGATAAGGTTATGCCTGAGTTAACAGTTACATCTGTTATTATAGGTGCTTTATTGGCTATATTATTTGGCGGTGCTAACGCATATTTAGGACTTAGAGTTGGTATGACTGTTTCAGCATCTATACCAGCAGCGGTTATCTCAATGGGAATTATCCGTTTTATATTAAGAAGAGATTCCATATTAGAGAATAACATGGTCCAGACTATTGGCTCTGCTGGTGAATCGGTTGCAGCAGGTGCTATATTTACACTTCCAGCATTATTTATGTGGGCTCAGGAGGAAGGTACAGCGATGCCTTCTTTAGTTGAGATAGCACTTATTGCATTAATCGGTGGTTTCCTTGGAGTATTATTCATGATTCCACTTCGTAGTGCATTGATTGTACAGGAGCACGGTGTGTTACCTTATCCAGAAGGACAGGCATGTGCTGAGGTATTAGTCGCAGGTGAAGAGGGTGGTGCTAAGGCAGGTACAGTATTTGCAGGTCTTGGTATTGCTGCTGTTTATAAGTTTATAGCAGATGGACTTAAGGTGTTCCCAAGTGAGGTTGATTTCACAATCAAGCCATATAAGGGTTCAGCAGTAGGTGCAGATGTATTACCTGCACTTTTAGGTGTTGGTTATATCTGCGGACCTAAGGTATCATCATATCTTCTTGCAGGTGGTTCTGTTGCATGGTTTATGATTATGCCATTAATCGCCTTATTTGGTGGAGATAATATTATTGGACCAGCACTCATTCCAGTTTCACAGATGAAGCCATCACAGATATGGTCTAATTATGTACGTTATATTGGAGCTGGAGCAGTTGCAGCAGGTGGTATTATAAGCTTGATTAAGTCATTACCACTTATTGTAAGGACATTTAAGCAGGCACTTAAGGGATATGGTAAGAAGGCAGATGGAGTAGAATCAAGATTAACTAAGGATATTCCTATGATGTTTGTTGTATTAGGAATCGGAGTACTTGCTATTATTATGTGGTTAATCCCAGTTATTCCAGTAAATCTTCTTAGTGCAATAATCATTATCATATTTGGTTTCTTTTTTGCAACAGTATCATCCCGTATGGTTGGATTAGTAGGTAGTTCCAATAATCCTGTATCAGGTATGGCTATTGCGACACTTCTTATTTCATCAGCGATTCTTAAAGCAACAGGTACTGTTGGAATGAAGGGTATGGTTGCTGCTATAAGTATCGGTTCTGTAATATGTATAATTGCAGCTATAGCAGGAGATACATCACAGGATTTAAAGACAGGTTATATAGTAGGTGCAACACCTTACAAGCAGCAGGCAGGTGAACTTATTGGTGTAGCTGTATCAGCTATTACAGTTGGTGGAGTACTTTATTTACTTAATGCAGCATGGGGCTATGGTTCAACAGAATTACCAGCACCACAGGCAACTCTTATGAAGATGGTTGTTGAAGGTGTTATGGGTAACAGCCTTCCATGGTCACTTGTATTTGCAGGAGTTGCAATTGCAATAGTAGTTGAGATTCTTCAGATACCTGTGCTTCCATTTGCAGTAGGACTTTACCTTCCAATCTATTTAAGTACACCTATTATGGTTGGTGGACTTGTAAGACTTTACTTTGATAAGAAGAAGGGTATTACAGAAGAAGAACGTAAGGCTAAGGTTAATCAGGGAATACTTTATTCATCAGGTCTTATTGCCGGTGAAGGACTGGTTGGTATCCTTTTAGCGGTATTCGCTATTATTCCTATTGGTGCAGATACTCTTGGCGATGCTATTAATATATCAAAGATTATTAATCTTGGTAATATCGGAGGACTTGTATTCTTTGCAGTTCTTGTTGCAACATTAGTGGCATTTATTAACAAAAAAGAAAAGAAGACAAAATAATAAATAATATGTTACAATGAGTCTGCCGGTTATTTTGCCGGCAGATTTTTATTTTCTAGGATTAAAGGAGAAGGCTTGATTTATGGCTAAGCAGAAGGATAATTACTTAGACTATGTTCCAAAGCATAATTCGTTGTTCGAATGCAGGGAAAACAAAAAAGGTCATGTAGAAGTCAAAGTACACAATAAAGGGATTTTTAACAGAATAGCACAGCTTATTGCACGAAAGCCCAGATATAGTTACATCGAACTAGATGATTTCGGTACATTTGTATGGCATAGCATAGATGGTGTAAGAAGTATTTATGATATAGGACAGCTTGTGAAAGAGCATTTTGGAGATAAAGCGGAGCCGCTGTATGAGAGATTGTGTTATTTTATAAAGCTGCTTCATAAGAATCAGTTTATTGTATATATGAACAAGATAAATAAGCAGATAAACAAATGAATAAAATAGATTTGTAGATTATAAATATTTTAAAGGAGACAGTGTTATGAGAGTATTATCTGAATTAGAACCTAAAAATGTATTTTCTTTTTTTGAGGATATATGTAATATCCCACATCCATCATATAAGGAAGAAAAAATCAGCAATTATCTTGTTGATTTCGCTAAGGAAAGAAAGCTTGAATATTATCAGGATTCACTTAACAATGTAATCATAATAAAGGAAGCCTCAAAGGGTTATGAGGATGCAGCACCTATAATACTTCAGGGACATATGGATATGGTATGCGAGAAGACACCTGATTGTGATAAGAATATGGATGAGGATGGACTGGATCTTGAGGTAAATGGTGATTTCATATCTGCTAAGGGAACAACGCTTGGTGGTGATGATGGAATTGCTGTTGCTTATGCACTTGCAATACTTGATGATGACAGTATCGCACATCCACGTCTTGAGTTCGTGTGTACAGTATCTGAGGAAGTAGGCATGGAAGGTGCTTCTTCTATAGATGTATCCATGTTAAAGGGCAAAAAGCTTCTTAATATGGATAGTGAAGAAGAAGGAATCATGCTTGCAAGCTGTGCGGGGGGCTGCAGTAGCAGAGTTACACTAAAACTTGATAAAAATAAGGTTACTGGAACAAAGCTTAGTATTACTTTATCAGGACTGACAGGAGGTCATTCAGGTGTTGAAATAGATAAAGGCAGAGGTAATGCGAATGTTCTTATGTCAAGAATATTAAGGGATGCTATGACAGATAATAATGTATATCTTGCAGCCTTTAATGGCGGAAGAAAGGATAACGCTATTCCAAGAGAATGCATGGCTGAGATTATCGTTGCAGCAGACAAGGCTGCAGATGTTAAAGCAGCTATTGAGAATACAGCAAAAGAGATAAAAGAAGAGTTTGCTACATCTGATGCAAACTTAAAGTGTGTTGTAGATATATCAGAGGGTTGCAGCACAGAGGCAGTAACATATGAAGATAGCACAAGGGCAGTTTCACTTATACAATCATTACCTAACGGAATAATGAGAATGAGCCAGGATATAGATAATCTTGTGGAAACTTCGCTTAATCTTGGTGTGGTTTCACTAGATGAATCAGGTATATGTCTTAGATTCTCACTTAGAAGTTCAGTAGGAGCTGCTTTAAAGAATCTTAAGGGACAGATTAAATTCATTAGTGAAGCATTCAGGGCAAATGCTGAATTTACAGGTGAATATCCAGCATGGGAATATAAGAAGGATTCTAAGCTGCGTGATGACATGGTAAGGATATTTGAACAGATGTATGGTAAAAAGCCAACTATCGAGGCTATTCATGCAGGTGTTGAATGTGGTATACTTGCAGGTAAAATAGAAGGACTTGACTGCATATCAATGGGACCTGATATTTTTGATATTCATACAACTGAGGAACACCTAAGCATATCTTCAACAAAGAGAATGTATGAATATATACTTAACGTAATAGCTTGTAAATAATAACAGGATAATGGAGCACATTAAAGCAGGGTGAGTCAATGTATAAGATATTAATAGTTGAGGATGACAGGATTATAGCTGATAATGTATGCGAACAGTTATTAAAATGGGGATATGATGTTAAAATAGCTGATGATAACACGCTGACTGTTAATGTTACAAGATTAAGGAAAAAGCTTGAACAGGCGGGGCTCATAGATTATATAAAGACTAAAAAGGTGCCGGAATACAGGCAGATATAAAGACAATGACAGCTAATCGTGTATATGCGATGAGTGCAATCACAGCTCTGACTGCACAGAATACTACTGGTGTAACAGATATAATGGAGGTATCTCCTAAGTTTTTAGCAGAGCAGCTGGATGGTATATTTACAGATATATATCCGGATGCTGTCAAGACAGGAATGGTTGCTTCAGGTGAACTGATTGAGGTAATAGCAGATAAGCTTACAGAGTATAAAGCAGGGAATATTGTTGTTGATCCCGTTATGGTGGCGACAAGTGGGGCAAGACTTATAAGTGAGGATGCTATCAGCACATTAAAGAGCAGATTATTACCACTTGCAACAGTTATTACTAGAACATTCCACGACAGAATGTAATCATACGAATAGTATAATTACTTGAAATTAGAATGCAGTATTTAAGCGGTTTAGCAAAAAATGAAAAAAGTCACCTGTATTCAAAAAATGGGGCTGTCGCTTTAACGATTGAAAATCGTTAAGGTACCAGCCTCTTTTTCCTATAAAAATACGATTTTTAAGTTACTATTTATTAAAATGAATGGGATGTTCCAAAAATTGGCATACTTTGATAAACCTATATAGGTTTTAAAAATTTTTATTTTGATATTTCTAAATTCAGGCACTTTTTAAAGGAAATAAATGTGTTCCTGTCTTCCCGTTCTGAATCTTATTATGAAGTTTATTTATGTTTCTTGCAATTGCTAAAAGAGTACTTTAAGCGAGTACATTCGCAGTCCCTTTGCTTAGGTATCTTCTGAACTGCATGTCCTGTTTTAGTTTTATTGTGTCTTATATGTGATACTGTAAGTTTCCTGTTATTCTTACATGTATAAAAATCGGATATTTTATCGTATTCCATGTTTTCTATCTTTCCAATATCATTCTTGTATTTCCTTGTTTTTGATATCTCATAATTAGCTGGCTTTAATAATTGTAAAGGGCTATATGTTTTACCAAGCAGCATACACGAACTTATATTAGTTCCTGATAATGGTGATATGAATAAAAATTATATGATGCAGATGGTGTGTGAAGTTAATTCAACAGAAGTCAGACCAGATGAAATATAATGGTAAGAAATAATTGACGTTTAGCACTATGTGAGTTAGCATAGTGGTAGATAATTACTTCTTTGTATCACGCAAATCTAATTTTCCGAAATTCTTCATAAAAAAGGAAATATAATTTTTTCAAAAAGAAGCAAGGTGAAAAGAAGAAAATGAATTTATTTAATGCAAAACTGGGGAAAAGAAAGTGAAAAAATAAATTCCATTTTTAGGGGCTAAAAAATGGAAAAATAGTTTCCCCTGATACAAAAGCCTGTTTAGAACATATATCCATAAGAACCTTAAATATATCGTCCTGTTTTGGATATTGTAAAACTATGAGTGATTTATATGACAGAAAGAAGGTTAAATATGATAATTGAAAAGGAATATTTTGATTCAGAAGAAGTCAGGAAAGCGAATGCCATGAATGATAAGACGATGGCACCACCAAGAAGAATACGTCTTGCGACAACGGACAGTAACAAATATTATGCCAAAGCTGTATTTGTAGCCGATAAAGAAAATATAATTACCGGTGAGCTTCTTTACAGACCAGATTTTCAGGAGTCAGAAGAGGGAGTGGCATTCAGTGAGGTTGTTGTTAAGCAGACAGCAGATGTGGAAGAATATTTCAAGAATCTTATAAGGTTTGAAGGCTATAAAGTGATTTCAGAAGAATATGATGAGAGTGATATGCTTATGCATTATGATGAGCTGAGCATACAGGCTAATAAGCTTTTGTTTCTTGAGAGCAGGGATGAGTAGATATGACAGATACGCAGAATGAGGTGTTTAAGACACCAGTAAACAAGATAAGGCTGTTTGAGCATGGGGCTCCGGGTTCGCAGAACTTTAAGCTTACAAGAAAATATTACACTGAAGATATGCCTGATGGAAGAGTAAAGCATATAGTGCAGAACATTACAGATCCGGATATTGTTCCTTATATACCTGATGGTATTGGTAACAGTACAGACAGACAAAGGATTCCGGCAGTATTGATTATTCCAGGAGGTGCGTTCAGACGCCTTGTATACAACTTTGAAGGTGAAGATGTTGCAAAGTGGCTTAATAGTATGGGAATAGGTGCATTTGTTCTTGAATGCAGACTTCCATCAGATGAACATGATAATGCAGAGGATGTCCCACTTATAGATGCTATGCGCGCAATGAGAGTTATAAGAGGAAGGGCGCAGGAATTCGGTATAGATGAAGCTAAGATAGGCGTTATGGGCTTTTCAGCAGGAGGCTTTATGGCAGCGTTATTATCAACAGCGTATGAAAGTGATGTGTATGCGGATTATAAGTATAAGGATGAATATGATAAACTATCAGCAAGACCAGATTTTGCTGTTTGTTCATATCCGGTTATAAGTATTGACGATTGTATTGAAGCAGGCAAAAGATATATGTCTGAGGAACAGGTGCTTGAGAGAATCAGTGACAGTAAGGCAAAGATACTGCATAAGTATAATCCGGATAAGCTTGTAAGACCGGATATGCCGCCAGTATTTATATGTGAAACGGATGATGACAGAACAACATTGTCTGAGAACAGTGTGGGCTTTTATATGGCAGCAAGAAAAGCCGGGGTAAGTGCTGAACTTCATATATTCAGAACAGGTGGTCATGGTTATGGCTGTGGTGATGATTTTGCACAGACTGGTGAGTGGAAAGTACTTTTTACAAAGTGGATTAAGAGTATTGGAATTATTAGTTAAGATGGATATAGTATACGAGGATAAAGATAAGATTATATTAAACAAGCCGGTTGCTGGTGATGGAAAGTATGGTGGAAATATGGCAGTCTAGGCAGCTGAAAGGATAAAAGGCATACGTATTAAGCATGGATGCATAGCGTTATGTGAGGTTAGTCTTAAGGTTGATGGCAAGTTATACGAAGTGAAACCAGGATTTTATTTTTGTATTTATGTGAGCAACGAGTTGATATCCGCGCTTGCACGAGAATTTGGTCACTGTTGCAATGATTTATTTTTATCTGAGCTTGTCATTTATAAGCATAAGTCTTGTAAGTGTAGATTCATAATTAGTTTCTGTTTTTTCAATTAATATATTGTCTTTTTTGTAATCTACAGCGTATTCTTTTAAACAATTATTGATTTCTTTATTCTTAAAAGAAATACATACTTTATCATTATCAATATCCCAATCAATATCAGTAGCAATATTCATTTTATTAACAAGAGATATAATATCGTTTACAGATTTTACCTCTATGTCTAAAAATTCAAATACACTTACTTCTAACGCTTCTGCAATTTTAGAGAGTTGTTCTAGTTTAGGATTTCTATTATCAGTTTCATATTTCTTTAATGTTGATAAATTTATTCCACTTTTTTCACTTAATTGCTCCATAGTAAGTTTTCGAGCTTTTCTATATTTTTTTATTGTTCTAGCTAGATTTGATCTTTCTATATCTTCCATTGAATAACCTCCACAAATAAAAACATTAAATACATATTATATGATAGCACATAAGAACACAAAAAGGAACTTTTTCTTGACGATAAATTTTTAGAAGCTATAATTAAAATATAGATTCACAAAAGAGAACTTATATGCGCGCATAATAATCATAATAGGTTTCTAAATTTATTAATTTAGTGCATATGATGTTACCGACAATATGTATCTAGTGTATTAAGATATGTTTACGATGTTCGTAAGAATATCGCATACAACTGAATATTCAACTACTGTAAAAGAAAGTAATAAGAGTATTCTGCAGAGAAAACTAGCTGAAATTTGAGATTCCTAAGTATTTAGAAAATTTAATAGATCAGGGATTAGCACAGTCGATATGCTTCAATACATGCTGAATAATGACATTAATAATTGGATACATTATTATGCTTATACATTCATAATACCAGTAGCAAAAGGAGAAGAAAAGTAAACGCTAATAAAATAGTATTGTTAATAAAAAATGCAATCTACGAGAACTCTCGCATGATTGCATTTTTATATTAAGGAGATATACGAAACAGGAGAGACTTAATTTGTATCGTATAGATATGAAATAAAGGAAGTATCGAAGGTGAGAGAAGATAAAGCTAGATAGTCTTGAGGATGTGGGAGAGATTCTGCGTCCTTTTTTAGTGCGGATCAATTTGATAGATGTTATAATGTGAAAAGATAAATGCAAAACAGAATAAAGATGTTTACATGGTAGCACTCAGAGATGAAGGTAAGCTGATAGGATATTATGAGAAGCATGAATATCGAAATGTAGAAACTATGAAACAATATGATTTATGTTAGTATTATGATATAGATTAAACAGGGAATCAGTGATAAAACAATATCGGACAGGAGTAAAAATTATGCCTAATATATTAATTGTAGAGGATGATATAAATATTAATAACCTTCTTTGTGAGGTGCTTGTGAAGGCAGGTTATACGTGTGAACAGGCATTTTCAGGAACAGAGGCAAAGCTGCTTCTGAATATAAAAGAAAAGGCTTATACGCTTGTACTGCTTGACTTAATGCTGCCTGGTGCAAGTGGTGAAGAGGTTTTAAAAGAAATAAGAAAACAGGGAAGGCTTCCGGTGATTGTGCTGACTGCAAAGGATAGTATAGATGATAAAATCGGAGTGCTGACAGATGGAGCAGATGATTATATAACAAAGCCCTTTGAGATTAGAGAGGTATTGGCACGTATTCAGGTGCAGCTTCGTCATATAGAGGCAGAAACAAAAAGTGAAGCAGAGGCAGAAACAGAAGCAGAAACGGAAGTAAAAACAAAGGCTGGTATACAGGAAGGACAAGGCATCGGAAGGCTTGAGTTCAGGGATATGGTGCTTACACGCTCTACCTTTGAGGTAAGTATCGGTGGCAGGGTGCTTCCTAAGATTACAAAACAGGAATTTGCAATACTGGAATTACTGCTTAAAAACCCGAAGCAGGTGTTTAGCAAGGAGGATATATTTGAATATGCGTGGGATGAGCCATATATGGGTGAAACAAAGACCCTGGATGTGCATATAAGCAATATCAGAAAGAAAATAAAAACCGTTACACCTGATGAATATATAGAAACAATATGGGGGATTGGATATCGCCTGCATGAATAATTTACTCTTTTTTTACTATTTATTTGCGATTGATTAGGATTTATTTTTTATGATAAGAGCAGTTAAGAAAAGGAGGAAAAAGCTTTGAGTGAATTATTATTGCAGACAAGGAATCTGACTAAGCAGTATGGCAGACACAGGGCGGTTGATGATGTAAATATGCACATTAAAAAGGGTGCGATATATGGCTTTATTGGAAGAAACGGAGCCGGTAAAACGACCTGTCTTAAGATGATTAGCGGACTGTCAACACCGTCTTATGGCGAAATAGAAATGTTTGGGTATAAGGGAAAGGACTTACAAAAGGTACGTTCAAGAGTAGGGTGTCTTATAGAAGCTCCCGGACTTTATGGCAATATGTCGGCATATGACAATCTGAACATTAAATGTAAGCTTACAGGGATTAAGAAAAAAGGATATATAGAAGAGCTGTTAAAAACAGTGGGCCTTGATACTGTTGGAGAAAAGAAAACAAAGCATTATTCGCTTGGAATGAAGCAGCGCTTAGGAATTGCTCTTGCACTTGTAGGTGAGCCTGACCTGCTTATTCTTGATGAGCCGATTAACGGACTTGATCCGCAGGGAATAGTGGAGGTGCGTGAAACCATCCAGAAGCTTGCTAAGGAGCGTGGCATGACAATATGTATTTCAAGTCATATTCTGGAGGAATTATCAAAGATTGCTACAGATTATGGCATTATTCATAATGGATGCCTTGTGCAGGAGCTTACAAGAGAAGAGCTTATGAAAAAATGCAGTGAGCGCATAGAGCTTACACTTGATAATCCTAAACAGGCTATTCCTGTGCTTGATGATATGGGCTTTAGCAGCTATCAGGTTATAGATAAAGAACATATTCATATATTTGAAAGACTGGGAGAAAGTGCCAGGCTGAACATGGAGCTTGCAAAGGCGGGAATTCCAGTTAAGGGTATATCTATTACAAGTGAAGAACTTGAGAATTATTTCTTAAGGCTTACAGGGGGTGACAATCGTGCTTAATATGATAAAGATGGATGTATACAGAATGTTTCGTACAAAGAGTATGTATGTAATATGGATTATATTGCTGGCATCAGCACTGCTTACCTCATTCCTTTCAAAAATAGATTATGATGCAGCTAATAAGGAATGGGAGCAACAGCAGGCAGTGGAAAGCAATAAGGAACAGCTTTCGCAGCAGAATGCAGATAATGTCAATATTGGTATGAGTGTGGAATTACCTACGGAGCCAGGGAAGAAGGTTACGGTAATGGATGTTTTCTTTTCTAATGCACAGGGGAAATTTTATGCACTTTTTCTTGTAATATTTGCGGTTATGTTTGCAACAGCAGATATTAAGAGCGGTTATATTAAGAATATTGGTGGACAGGTGTCACAAAGGGGTATGCTTATTGTTTCAAGGGCAGTTGCGCTTGCCTTATTTACAGCAATTACCTTTGCAGGGATATTTGTATTCCAGGCAGCAGCGAATATGCTTGCGTTTAAATGTGTGGTGTGGGGTAACTGGAAGGAGATTATACCTTATTTCTTAACGGAACTTACGCTTCATTATGCATTTGTGTTAATATGTATGGCAATAGCAGTTATAATTAAGAATAATGTCATAAGCATGACCTTGTCGGTATGTCTTACCATGAATATAATGAGTATTATGTATGCCTTTATAGATTATGTAGTTAACAGAAAGGGACTTCATAACTTCAGCATCTATAAGTATACAGTAACTGGAAGGATGGCAATGCTTCCTATGAATGCAGGCAGGGATGATGTTGTTAGTTCAATGTGTGTGGCAGTTATATTTATTATTATAATGCTGTCATTAAGCAGTTATATTTTTCAGAAAAGGGATATTTAGAGGATGAGGATTATTATTGGAATATTAGCAGTAATAATTATTATACAGGCATTTATTATGTGGAAATACCAGCGGCAGATTAAGGACATCTGCCGCCAGTTGTCGTTTCTTATAGAACACGACAGTAACAAGCTGATTCAACGTGAAATAGATATGGGGGGAATAGGTGAGCTTTCAGATAAATTGAATGAGCTTCTTGACCTGCGTAAAAAAGAAAGAAATGAGTACAGAAAAAAAGAAGAGCTGATTGCAGATACATATACTAATCTTTCACACGATATAAGGACACCGCTTACATCACTGGATGGGTATTTCCAGCTTATAGAGGAATGTGACAATATAGATGACCAGAGGAGATATCTTGATATAATCAGAGAAAGGCTTAATAGCCTTAATGAAATGCTGGAGGAGCTTTTTACATTCACTAAGCTGAAAAATGATTCGTATAAGCTGGAGCTTACGGATTGTTGTATGAACAGAATATTAAAAGAAGCTGTATTTTCTTATTATGATGAATGGAAGAAACAGGGCATCTGCCCAGATATTAGTATTACTGAGGAAATGCTGTATATATCAGGTAATAAGCAGGGCTTAAGGAGAGTTATACAGAATGTCATAAAAAATGGTCTTGATCATGGGGAAAAGAATATAAGTATCAAGCTTACCCGTGAGGATAATTACGCCTTGCTTAAAATCAGCAATTATACGGAACATCCTGAAAATATTGACTTAAGCCATGTGTTCGAGCGTTTTTATAAAGCAGATGTGGCAAGAGGCAGAGCCTCAACCGGACTGGGTTTATCTATTGCAAAAGAGCTTGTGGAGCGTATGAATGGAGATATAAGTGCAAGAATACAGGGGAATGATTTCATTATTGAGATAAAAGTTTTGCTTGTGGTATAATATGTGAGTATGTCAGGTGGGGTGGACAACATTGATCTTGGAGTGGGAAGAAGATGAACAAAAGGGACTTCAAGTAAAGACACCATCATGAAAGCAGCAGTACTTGTGTTTGGTATACTCTCATTATTTTCATTTGTGCTTTACTTTTACAGCGCAAATCATGCACCGTATACCTATATTGATGTCATATTTTGTGGACCATTATGCTCGTTTATTGGTATCGTGATTTCTATTATTACACGAAAGACTCGAAAAATACATCCTGCGCTATGGATATCAGGGATTATTAGTTGCATGCTTGGTTATCTTGATGAGATTACTGGAGAGTATGCAACACCGGAAGGCTATCTTGTGGATGAGCAGGACGCGGAAGAATTTGATAAGTAGTTTTCATAATTATGCATCTTGGTACCGTTTTTTGTGCATGTTAGTTGTCTGTATATAGACAATGAAATCAATTAATGATAGAGTAATTATGGTAGTAAATCACCTAAAACGTATATGGAGTTGCATGAAAAAGGAGATACATATATTATACATGAATATTAAATGAGAAAAATAGACAGATTGCAAGAGTACTCTGTCTGTAAAAATTACCAAACTTCCTGGAGGGATAGATTTCTATGATTATCAGATATGCAGAAGAGAAAAATTTTATAGAATTGCGACAGTTTTATGACGGTATGTGTAAAGTTTTGAGCGGAAAAGATTTTCTGCCGGAGGGAGATAAAGGTGGTTTCCCTCCAGATGAAATGATCAAAGATGCAATCAAAGAGAGAAATCAGTTTATCGGTATTGAAGATGGTCGAATTGTTGCGGCGTATATTATGAATCATGATCGTGATGAGGCGTATCACGCAGTTAAATGGCTTATTGATGCAAATGATAACGAGACAGTAGTTCTTCATGCCTTGCGTGTCCTTCCGGAATATGGAGGTCGTGGATACTCGAAGCAGTTAGTTCAACACGCAATAGACACAGCAAGGGAGAGAAACCTTAAATCAATTCGTCTTGATTGCATAGAGGGAAATGATATTCCACAGAAAATGTATATGTCGTTTGGATTTAAGTATGTGGATAAAGTTGAAATCACATATGTTGATATTGGAGTACCGAGGGAGTTCCTCTTATATGAGTTTGTACTCTAATCAAGACATAATAACAGTTATATCTTGAACATTGTACAAACAACTTCAAGTTTGCCGATCAATATGCTATTTCTCTTATTATTCATGCAACTGGTATATGTTGGAATTAGGTGGTATGTAAAAGGCTGGCGGGAAAACAGAGGTTATGTTTAAAATGAAAACTTGTCTGAGACGCAGCGAAGTAAATAAAAAAAATGAGTAGTATAGGAAGTCAGTAGTGAGTAAATAAACTGCTGGCTTCTTTTTTGATAGAGACAGTCACTCCAAAGAGGTGCTGGATAGTAAAGCAATAATATCAATATGACGATATAGAAAATGCAGGGAAGCATTGTATTTCAAAGAGTTTGAGATACAGAGCTTCTACTAAGGCAGTGGCCATCTTGTAAAAATATGGTCTTTGTGTGCGTAATATGGTCGTTTGATGATATGGGACTAGGAGAACAGGTTATTTTATCCGATAAAGAAAGCAAAGGAGGTTACTATGAGTAATACAATTAATGTGAACTATATGACACGGGCTTTCAATCAGTACCAGCAGAAAAATGCGGCTAAAGATCAGGAGAAGGAAGATACAAGGTTTGCGGATAGTGTAAGAGAAAAGAGCGAAGCTAGTGGAAGTATAGTGGGCAATTCAAAAATAGGTTCTGTGTCTGCTAAAGATATGACGATGGTGGAATACAAGCAGTACATTTACAATTCAGATAAACTGATTGGAGGAATAGAAGTATGCACATTGGTTCTGGTCTAAATACGGTATCTTCAATGTACCGCCAACAAAAAGGTAATAATATGAAAACGCCTGCATCTGGGGAAAAGACATTTTATACGGCAGAAACACCGAAGGTATATCAGATATTCACAACAGATAATATGTTGTGGACAGGAGGTAATGGTACCGGTCTTTCTTATTGTCTTAAATATGCGGATGATTCAACGGATGAAAATCCGGTGGTGTTAGCGAAAGGTGTGGATGAAAATGGAAAAGAGTTTGAACAAAGAATATATATCAATGACGTTAATCCATCAAATGCTACAGTAGTCGAAATGCGTGCATTGGAGGCACATTACAAAGTGGAAAAGCAGGGAGAATAATCCAGAGATGATAAAAAATAAGGTTGAGAAGAAAACAACTGTTCCTCAGAATATTATTTCGGAGGATGATGTGAAAATCAGTGATTCAGCAAGAAAGTTAGTTGAGACTGCTCGTAAAAGTAAGGTATTAAATGTGAAAATTTATTCAAATTAGATTTGAAAGCAGCTTCCATTTCTGGAGAACAAAGTGCGTTTGAAGGCTGTTCGGAAAATCAATCAGAGGTTTTTGAAAAATGGCTGGACGAAAATGCTTCTGAATATTTGACAGAAGATGAAATGAAAGATTTAGAAGAGAAGATTAATGCAATGACAGCAGATGTAGATTCTTTGAATGCTCAGGAGGGATATAGAGGAACTTCTTATGAATCTGTATTTTTGTTAAGTGCAAGTGAAGCTGGGCTAAGGAAAGTAAATGAAATGTATGTTCCAGAGCAATTTCAAGCTGGTTTTTCAGACATGATTGACGAATATGTTCATTTTAATGATTCGGCACGTAATTCCATCATGGAGAGAATGACACCAGATTACATGGTTGTTGGAATTGGAAGCAAAACAGAATCTTATAAGTACAAGTCAGAAATAATCTCAGATGAGACAGCTTTTTATACAAATGAGAAGAAAGAGATAAGTGGTATCTGCAATCAGTTTTTAAATGGTAAAACAGATCAAAAATTATTTTGTAATGAGATGAAAGACCGTTTAAATGATTACTATGGAAGCAGGTATGAATTAAGGAATCAGCCAGAAGCTGTTGAAGGCAGAGTAAATAATATGCTGGACAAATTGCAGCATATGTTTGGCATTTAATGTTGAAAAAGGGTTTGGAGACTAGCTATGAAGACAGTGACAGATGTAAACACAGTAAACCAGCTGTTGACATATTCAAAGCAGGCAGAGGCAGGAATACACCAAAAAGCAATACAGATGTTGCTTGGAGCAGGAAATAATAAAAAACAGGACAGTTTAAGTATTTCTGATGCTGCACGAGACTTTTCAAAGCAATCCATAGCTGCACTGATAGATAAAAATGCGAATATTTCTAACAGTGAATTGGCTTATTATTTTGCAAACTATAATAATTCAAGTGCTATTTTGGATGCAATCAATTTTGGGGAGAATGTTTCCTGTGGATATAATTCTGATTTTAAGGAGTACGGGGTTATTTCCTTTGACCTTAATGGGAGCAGACAGGTAGTACCTAATTATGCAGTACCGAAAATGAATACAAGCACCATGTCAGGCATTTGTGCTGCGAATAATTCTCTGGTACTAAGTAATAAAAGTTATTATGCATGGACAACATCAAGTGGCGGTAAATATACATGGACGGTCAATAATGGAAGAATAGGCTGGGCAGCCTCGGAATCGTTGCTTGCAGAGAATACAAATCAAAAAGGAACAAATTATAAGTGGGAAATGTGTAAGGCAGGCAATATCCTGTCTGATCTGGCACAGGGAAAGAGTGTGTGGGGGTATCTCTACAGCAATGAGGAGGTATTGTCCGTCTGTGAGAAAGTCGGGATTTCTCCGGGATTCTTTTCTATAGATGCGGGAGCAGGAAAACACACTTATTTATTGCAGGAATCAGGAAAGACCATAAATGTTGACGCAAAGATAAAACAGTTAAATGATATAAACTGGATAGAAATCGGATATAAAGAAGGAGATACGTTTTCCGTTTATGGTAAAGAGTATGCTATTGACAGCAGTGGGCATATCAATGTTTCGGCGGAAGATGAATTTACATCAACGGAAATTAAATATCCAAGTCGTTCAATATAATAGAAATTATTTTAAGTTTCAATAACAGGGAGGTAGGATTATGGCAATTACAGGTATCAATAACAGCAGTTACACATCGTATTATGCTTCAAATTATAAGAATACTGTAAAAAAAACAGATAGTGAAAAGGATAGTACAAATACAAAAGACGGCAACGTGACAACAAGTACAGTTGAATTAAAAACATCACGTCCCGGTGTGACAAAAACAGAGCAGATTAAGACAGGGTATAGTAATGTAAATGATTATTCAAAATACTTGCAAGGAAAATACCATTATATGAATATAGGGCTGACTTCAATGCAGGGCATTCCGACAACGGTATCTGTTTCAAGTGCATTTTTACAAAAGTGCATGAATGATCCGGAAAAAGCAAAGTATTTGGAGGAAAACTTAGCAGCCATTCCGGATTGTACAAAAGATACGATTAATGGATGTTTGGGCACTGTGACAAATCAGAGTTATATGATTGATGCAAACGGAAATATTATAGAGACAGTATCTGGTACAAATGATCCAGATGGGAAAATAGCGAAAGAGAATGCTGAACGAAAAGCAAAAGAGAACAGAGAAAAAGAGGAAAAAGTAAAAGAGAAAAGAGCTGCTAAAAAAGCAGAGGAAGAAAAAGCTGCAAAGCAACGTGCAGAAAAATCGGCACAAGGAAAAGAAACGGGTGATTATACCTTATCCATAACTGGTAATGATGTAAAAAGTATGACACAGAGCCTTGTAGCAGAATCTGTGAGTATTTCTGCACCTGATAGATCAAGTTTTGATATTAAGGCATAAGAGGGTTCGGTAAAAGGAAAATATCAAATTGGTGCATTGGATGGCATCACCAGAGAGTAGAGTGGCAGAAAGTCAGTAGATATAAAGGGATAGATTTATTTATGAACCGTGAGGTGGATTTATGGGAATCTCTTTTTCAAATATAGGAACAGTTGGAAGGGAACAGCTAATTACTTCTGGTAGTAATGGAGAACCAAACTGGTCTTATATTCCATCGAAAGGAAAAAGTACAAAAACGCAGACTGAATTTGTGAGTGAGATTAAGAAACTGGCACAAAAGGCTGCCAATGCTACTGATAAAACAGAACAAGACTCTATTTCAAGGCAGGTATTGCAGTTAAGGGCAGAATATTTGTCAGAGGTTGCACCGGATAGAAAGCAGTTGTACCAGCAGGCAAAAAGTGCAATGAAAAATCAAAATACCAATCAAAAATGTAAAGGTATCGTAGAATTAACCTTACTGGATTTTTTGGAACAGGCAGAGGGAAAAAATCAGAATCTTGCAGACAAGCAGATTGCACTGGCAGGAGGCGGAACATTAAATTTCACTATTTTAACATCAGGAGGTTATGGTGTTCAAATTCAGAGTCAGGGCGTGAATGTATTGTTAAATACTGGTGCTGGCTGGGGATATGAAATGACTCCGGTAGAACTTACAAGAAAAGATGAATTTTATTCCATTTACTGGAAGAAATATAATGCAACAAAGAATGATATGAATTCTGAATTAAGAGAATTACCTGATTATCTGGAGAAAAGACCAGTTTTTGAAGCGAAAGCCTAATGATAATAATGCAATTCAAATAAAAAAGGGGTATTGATATATGCAGATTAGTTCCAACTATTCTATGAATGGTGTGCCATACGAAAACAGACGCAGACAGAATGATATTCCTCAATTTAGTACAGAACGTGCTGAACAGGAAAATGAGAGTATAAATCCATATATGGCAGATACGGATTATAACGAAAAAGCATTTGATATGATTGGTCCGAATGCTCCGCAGGATGTGCAGGATGGGAAAAAAGATGCATGGATGGAAGCAGCGAAGGAAGTAAATGCGAATGGTATGGGAATAAAGAAAAACGGAATGTTGAGCCATATATCACAGATGATGATACAAAGGTTGAATAAGCAGATTAAAGGCGAGGGCGATGTGGATAACATCGACATTTTGGGAAACACAACAGAATCTGCAATTCAGGCAACGAAACAGGCTTTATATAATTTAGACCATCTATATTAGATGGTCATGCAGGATGTGATAAGCAGTTTACAACGATAGAGAATAATGCTTTGGATATTATAGAATTTGTAAATAGCAAATTGGGCGGTTCTGTTTTAATGATGGGAGGACTATCGCTTGGAGGGCAGATTTTGCTTGAAATTTTATCTCAACGCAAAGATATATGTAAGTATGCAATAGTGGAAAGTGTACTTGTGATACCTTCAAAATTTACATATTCTATGATTAAACCGGCGTTTGGAAGTTGCTATGGCTTAATAAAGTATAAGTGGTTTTCAAAATTGCAATTCAAATCACTACGAATAAAGTCGAATTTGTTTGATGAATATTACAAAGATACTTGTGCTATTAGAAAGAGTGATATGATTGCCTTTTTACAGGAAAACTCAGTATATTCACTAAAAGATGGCATTGGAGAGTGTGAAGCAACCGTTCAAATTTATGTTGGAGAAAAAGAAAAGCAATCAATGAAAAAATCTGCTAAAATCATTCATGAAAAATTGCAGGATAGTTTTATACAAGTTCTTCCTAATATGAATCATGGAGAGTTTTCAATAAACCACGCAGATGATTATGTGAGAAAACTATTAGAAATAGTAAAGCGAAGGTAACTTTCAGTCTTCAGCAGAGGCTGAAAGCAATAGAAGATTTGAATTGACCGAGCTCTTTGAGCGGGGGATACTTCTTGTCCGAAGGGCAAGAAGGTGGAACTGAGAAGAATTAAAACAATTGGAAGTTGGAGGATACACGCATGAAAATTGTAATCATTAATGGAAGTGCCAGAAAAGGAAACACGCTGACAGCAATCAATGCATTTATAAAAGGAGCATCAGAAAAGAATGAAATTGAAATCATTGAACCTGACAAACTCAACATTGCACCATGCAAGGGATGTGGTGTCTGTCAATGCTCTAAGGGATGCGTCGATAAGGATGATACAAATCCTACAATTGATAAAATTGCTGCCGCAGATATGATTCTTTTTGCTACACCAGTTTATTGGTGGGGAATGTCAGCACAATTGAAACTTATCATTGATAAGTGCTACTGCCGTGGACTGCAGTTAAAAAATAAAAAAGTTGGCACGATTGTTGTAGGCGGTTCTCCCGTAGACAGTATCCAGTATGAGCTGATTGATAAGCAGTTTGACTGTATGGCAAAATATCTTTCATGGGATATGCTTTTCAAAAAATCATATTACGCAACAGCCAGAGGTGAACTTGAAAAAAACAAGGATTCCATGAACGAACTTGAGGGGATTGGAAAAAATTTATAAAGCACGTTCCAAATTCTAGTTGATATTTCACATATTTTAGGGAATTTAATAACTGTTATATTTGATTATCATAACATATAACAATAACGACATGGTGAACTGATTGAAATGTTTTCGATATTTAACTCTATAACTGATTATCAAAAGAAAATGGAGATAAGATACGATGAGAACAATTTATGCAGAATACAACA
>VOFC01001498.1_pt1 | contig 54000 bp, 59 predicted proteins | sample 5384161 | NCBI WGS metagenome assembly VOFC01 (sample SAMN12384722, study PRJNA508395) | human gut metagenome | isolation source: healthy gut B | host: Homo sapiens | reverse complement strand
GGAGAACGGCTATTCCAGCAGCTTCTCCGGCAGACAGCTTGGCGGAGCGCTGGTCACCTGGTACCGCGACAACGCGCTGATCAGCGCAGGACAGTTCGGCGGCTGCGGCAATGAACGGTTCGACGCACAAAACCCGGGCAGCCCGGCTGCACCGGCGGCAGGCGAGGCAGGAGCTATGCGCTCAAGGCGCTCGTTTCCGCAGACGGCAGGGCAATGGCGGAAAAGGCGGCGGAGCTGTTCATTCAGGGCAACACAGCGCCGCGGCGGCGGCATCGGCACGAACGGCGAGGTCATCCTCGACGGAAACGATACCCCGACGGAGCCGATCGACATTACCGTACACAAGGTCTGGAAGGGCGGCGAGAGCTACCCGTCCGCAGTAACCATCAATCTGATCCGCACAGATGCGGCAGGCAGCAGCACGGTGATCGGTACGGCCCTGCTGAGCGAAAAGTCGCTCGACAAGGACGGCAGCGCATGGTCGCATACGTTTACCGGTCTGGACAGCGGCTTCACCTACTCGGTCTCCGAGGAGACAGTAGAGGGCTATGACACTGCGGTTTCCGGCGATGCGCAGAACGGCTTCACGGTCACCAACACGAAAAAGAGCGACAATCCGGGCGGCGGCGGTGGCGGCGGCCATCACAGACCCGACCCGAAGCCGAATCCCAAGCCGGATCCCAAGCCTGACGATCCGACCAATCCTCCGGTAGATATTCCGGACGATCCGACCCCGACCTCTCCGCTTCCGCCGGTCGATGCACAGGATATCGCAGACGGCGAGATCCCGACTGGCACTGACGAAAAGAAGCCGGAGGAGACCGGAAAGCAGGAAACCGTCACGATCAAGGACGAGGTTCCGACGTCGAGCGTCCTGAAAACCGGCGACATCGGCGGCCTGTGGGCGGCGCTCTGCGCACTGTCCGCTCTGGGACTGGCGTTCCTCGGCCGGAAGAAAAAGCACGACGACAACTGAAAAAAAGGACCGGGACTGTCTCCCTAATGAGACAGTCCCGGTCTTTTTTTCGCTATTCTTGTTTCGTCTGCTCCCGTTCCATCTGCATGAGCGCGTAGCAGAGCTGGAGATGGCGGATCTTATGGATCTTCGTCTTTTCGTAGATTCGCTTCCGGTAGGTATCAATGGTGCTCGGGGCGCTGCCGATCAGTTCTGCGCACTGACGGGCGCTGAGGCCTCGGGCCAGCGCGTCGCAGATCTCGAGCTCCTTGGGCTGAGCCGGGCATAGCCGGCCAGAAAGTTCTCATAGTCCTTCGAATCCAGCTCTTTTTTTTTTTTCCCAGATAGGCCAGACGGCGGATCTCCATGAGTGAATCATCCAGCTGTACCTGCGTATCCTCTACCTGATTCTGCATATTCTCGACCTGTCCCTGCAGGTCCTGCTTTTTCGCTGCGAAGCTGTTCATTCTGCGAGCGGAAGAGATCGGCACGCTGCTGTATGCCCTGTTTTTCCGTTTCCAGATCGGTGATCGTCTGCTCATGGAAGCGCAGCTTCGCGGAGACGGGACGAAGCTCGTCAAAGGTCATCTGCGCGCCGCCGCAGTCTGCCTTCTTGAGAAGCTCGATGTCCCGCATGACGGGGCGAAGGTAGCGGCGGGTATAGTAGAGACAGCAGACCACGCCGAAAAACAGCAGCAGCAGCAAAGTCCGCCGATCTCCAGAACGCTTTTCAGCAGAATGCCGTGATAGGTGCGCCGGGGAAACAGCACGGTGAGCGTATGCGGCTCCGGATCTCCGACAGCTGCGAGAAACGGCTGGGAAAGTCCCACAAAGGAGGAGTCTGTCCCGCTGTACGCCGTCAGTCCCTCCCGGATGCTTTTTTTGCGTCAGCCGTTCCTCCGGCACGAAGCAGAAGCCATCGGCGGGATAGGTGACGAGGCTTTGGGAAGCGTCCAGACCGTCCGCACCGTCCGACAGAACGCAGGCAAGGCTGCTCATGCCGGAGGGCTGAATGTGGTGGGCGGAGAAGTAGGTCTGATTGATGGAAAAGCCGCACAGGCCGTATACCGTGCCGTCCGCTCCCAGCATGGGAACGGTCAGCAGGATCGCGCGCTCCGAGGTGCCCGGCAGGGTCAGCAGCGCGGTCGTCCGGCAGTCGCGGTCAATGGGGGCGGAGGCGGTATTCAGATGCTCGGCAAGGCCGGGGAAATCCGAAAGCCTGAATTCCTGCGCCCACTTTCGGTGGGGCATCACATGATTCTGCCGCCCGGCGCCGGCCATGCCCCGGTAGAGCAGCAGATCGCTGCTCATGCGGGCAGAGTTGCCGCGCTGGAGGAACAGACCGCTGCGGAAGTCATCGCCGCTCAAAGAGGCGTTCAGCATCACGAACGCGCCGGAGCAGTCTGCCTGCCGGACGTACTGACACAGCGAATCCAGCATGGCTCCCTGCAGACGCTCTGCGGTGTCCGGGTCCCAGCTCGCCGCCGACAGATCCGGCGTCTGCTCCTCCACGATGGCGGTCATGTCCTCGGAGAGGTGGATACCCATGACGGCAACGTTCCGCCACAGAGATGCCATATCCGAGGCGAAGGCCTCCATGCGGAAGTTCAGCGATGTGACCAGCTCCTCGCGGGGGCTTTTCAGCTGATTGAAGAAAAACAGACCCGCTACCAGCGCTGCCGCCAGAATGAGAGCCAAAGTGATCATATAAAACGCCAGCCGCTTCTGCATGGAGCGGCGGATATTATGAAATTCAGAAAGAGAGGATCGCGTCATGATCCATATCCTCCAAAAATCGTGGGATGATTTACCGGATGGAGCAGAGCAGCGCCCAGGTCTCCTCCGCCAGCGCCTCCACATCCTCGCCGGCTGCGGCCCGCCGGGGCAGCCCCTGCTGCAGCTGGCGCAGGCCGTCGTAGAGGACGGAAACCTTGCTGTAATAGTCCGCGAAGCGCGGCTCGGACACGGGAGTATAGTCCTCCCGCATGGTTTTCAGCGCGGCATAAAGCTGCCGGTAGCTCTCCGCCGGTTCGGGGAACCCGTCGTAATTTTCGATGTCGTCAAAGGCGCCGATGCGCACCGGCATATAGCCGGTCTGCGCCACGAAATCCAGATTTCGCTCCGGCTCGGTCAGCCAGCGGACAAAGAGCGCCGCCGCCTCCGCCTTCTGGTCGGTGGTCCTGCAGGCGCCAAGACCAACCCCGGCCTGCGTCATCAGGGCGTCGCGGCCTGCGGTTCTGGGCATAGGCCGCACATGGAGATCCATCGGCTCCTGCGTACCGTCGCGATAGGTGACGGTATCGTTATAGTAGAGGATCGCGGCAGAGGAACCCAGACCGGAAAGCACCTCGCCGGTCATCACCTGCGTGTTGGAGTAGAGGTCGGAGACCACCACGTGCCCCTGAGCGAGCGCACGGGCGAACTGCATCCAGCTCTCCTTGAAAACGGCGTTATTCGGGTCGTACCAGCCGTTTTCGGTATAAAAATTGCCGCTTCCGCACTCCATGGCGCGAAGCTCGACGGCCCGGATGGGATAGTCCAGCGCACAGAATGTCCTGCCGCCCGACCAGTCATGGAATCTGGCGGCTGCGTCGTAAAAGCCGTCCCAGGTGGCGAGGTCCTCATATTTCACGCCGCAGGCCTCGGAAAAACGGTCGAAACCGGTGCCGTTGCACATGAAAAAAGCTGGGTGGATTTGGAGATCGGGAAGAGCAGCAGCCTGCCGTCCGCGCTCGTGCCGTCCTCAAGAAAGCCGGGCACGAAGTCGGAAAGCTCCTCCTCCGTGAACCAGTCGCGCCAGTCCACCAGATTTTCCTCGCCCAGAGCGACCGCGTCAGCGAGGTGGCAGGTGAACAGGTCGGGCATATTGAGCAGGTCGCCGCCGTTCTGCGCTTCCTTGAGAAAGCCGCCGATCTCGGCCGCGCTGGACAGGTTGGAGACCCGCACGCGGACGCCGGTGTCCTGACCGATGGTGCTGTTGAACTCCTGCACCAGCGCATCCATCGGGGAGCCGGACTGTTCGCCGTAAACATGCCAAAAATCGACAGTGACCGGGTCATTTTTTTCCAGCAAAGTGTCCTCTCCGCAGCCGGAGAGCGCCAGAAGAAGGACTGCTGACAGCAGCAGGGGCAGAAAACGCTTTTTCATGGAAAAACCTCCAAAATAGAACAGATATTCGATGAAAACGCGGATTTTCTCAGATTTTTTTGAAATTTTTTTCGATTTGTACCCAGAATCGAGGATTTAGGGGACAGACAGAATCTGAAAACTGTGGTATAAGAAGGGTATACGAAGCCGCCGGAGCCGGTTCGGCATCGTAAAAATGATCCGTGGAGCGAGAGAGGAACTCCGTTCGTCAGCGAGTCGCACGCGAGCGGGAGTGACCTCTCGGTTACAGTTCCATTGTATCATATCCCACCTTACTTTTACAAGGAAAAGAAAAGGAAAGAGGCATACCCATGAAAAAACGAAATTTTATGCTGGCGGCGCTGGCTGCCGGTCTTGTGCTGTGCCTCGCCGCCTGCGGGGAAAACAACAGAGAACCGATCACCATTACCCTATGGCACGTCTACGGCGGGGAGGTACACTCGCCCATGAACGCGCTGGTGGATGAGTTCAACCGCACCGTGGGCCAGGAGCAGGGTATCCGGGTGCGGGTGGACAGCGTCAGCAACAGCGGCGTGATCCATGAAAATGTGTTGGCTGCCGCCTACAAGGACCCCGGCGCGCCCGCTTTGCCCGATCTGTTCGTGTCCTACCCCAAGACCGTGCTGGCCCTGCCGGATGAGAACATTCTGGCGGATTATCACGACTATTTCACAGACGAAGAGCTGGATTCCTACCTTCCGGAATTTATTGAGGAAGGGACAGTCGATGATCGTCTGGTCATTCTGCCGCTGGCAAAATCCACGGAGATCCTATTTGTGAACAAGACGGCTTTCGACCGTTTTTCCGCCGAAACCGGCGCAGCTCTGGACGAGCTGTCCACCTGGGAGGGACTGTACGCGATGGCGGAGCGATATGCGGAATGGTCGGGCGGCAAGTGCTTCTTCGTCCACGACTACCACTTCAACTATTTCCAGGTGGGGGTGGAATCGCTGGGCGAGGACTTTTTCGACCCGAACGGCATTGCCTTCGGTCCTGCGTTTACCCGCGCGTGGAAGCCTTACGCCAGGGCCGCCCTGACCGGCGGGCTGTGGCTGGGCAGCGGCTATGCCACCGAGCCCCTGCGCACCGGCGACGCGATCGCGTCCGTCGCCTCGTCCGCCAGCGTGCTGTACTATTCCGATGTGGTGACCTATGAGGACAACCGCACCGAAAAAGGTCGAGATCATTTCGCTGCCCTGTCCTATCTTTGAGGGGCGGAGAAAAGCTAGTCATGCAGCGCGGAACGGGAATCTGTACCGTGAAATCCACCCCGGAGCGCGAAAAAGCCTGCATGACCTTCCTGAAGTGGCTGACCGAGCCGAAGCGGAACGTGGATTTCGCTACCTCTCTCGGTTATATGCCGGTGACAAAGGAGGGCTTTGACCGCGACCTGCCTGCTGCTATTCAAACGCTGACAGATCCCATGTATGCTTCGCTGTATGAGGCCTTTCTGAAAACAAGGCAGGACTATACGTTCTATGTGCCGCCCCAGCGGGAGGACTATCTGTCGCTGGAGACCCGCTTTGAAAAAACGGCGCGTCTGCGTCTGGCGGCCGGGCGGGCACAGTATCATCAGCAGGGCGCGGCAGCACTGGATACGCTGTTGGAAACCACGCTGGAGGAGCTCCGGAAAAGCTATGACAGATAACAGGGAAGGGGAATTCTCATGCTGCGGAGCAGGCATCTGGCCAAAACGGATATTCCGGCGGGCAACCGCAGCATCGGCGGCAGTCTGGCGCTGTACTGGCTGTGCATGGCGCTGGCGATGCTGGCTGCCGCGCTGCTCCTGCTGAGCGTGACGGGCGTTCTCTCCCGCACAGCGCGCCAGTTTGGAGAAACGGCGGCGTTGCAGCAGAATAACAACGCTGCGCTCTTCACCGCGCAGATGGATGCGCTCTCCGCGCAGGGCATTGAGCTTTCCGAAACGGTCAGCGGAGAACTGGAGCGCTTTCTTGCCAGCCGCAGTCTCTCCTTCGATGCGCTGAATGACGATCCGGCCCTTATCGCAGAGCTGGAGACTGCGCTGATCCCCTCGCTGGAGACTACCATGGCGGGGAGCACCTGCAGCGGCGTGTATTTCTGTCTGGATGCTACAGCCAATACATCGCTGCCGCAGTCTAAAACCTCCCGCATGGGAGTGTATCTGCGCTATTCCGGTCTGCGCTCTGCCCATCCGAGCGGCAGCACAGCCTGCTTCCGGGGAACGGTGGATGCTGCACGGGCAAACGGCCTGCAGCTGCACAACCGCTGGAATCCGGAGCTTGATACGTCCCTGATCCCCGGCTACCGGCAGGTCATGACGTGGGAGGGCGACCGGCTTTCCGGAGGCTGTCTCTGGACAGAGCGGGTGCCGCTGCTGGATACCTGGGAGAACGTGACGCTGCTGTGCGTCCCTGTGCGGGACGGGAGCGGAACGGTGCGCGGCGTCTGCGGTATGGAGCTGAGCGAGCTCTACTTCGGACTGTCTCACAGCACGGTCTCCGGCCCTTACGGCAGCTTTGTGATGCTGCTGGCGCCCATGAACGGGGATACCCTGCTTCTGGACAAGGCCATGCTGGGCAGCACGGAGGGAACGGATCTGTCGGCCTCGGGCGAGATGAAGATCCGAAGCGGCCGGGACTACGATACCTTTATCTGGAACGATACGACCTATCTCGGAAAGTACCAGGTCATCCCCGGACGGCTGGCGGATGGCTATCCCCTGGCAGCGGTGACGCTGGTGCCGGAGAGCGGCTACCGCAACCGGGCGCAGAGTGCCCGCATCGGCTGGGTGATGGGTTCCCTCGGCTTTCTTGTGGGGATGCTGGCGCTGGCCGCCGCACTTTCCCGCCGCTTTTCCATGCCGATCACGCAGGGCTTTGCCGCAGCCAGAAGTCAGGAGCAGGACTGGCAGCCTACGGGCATTCGGGAGATCGACGAGCTGACGGCCTATTTTCACAGCCGTCTGCGGGAGAGACCGTCCGAGGATGCCCTGCCGTGGCAGGTGGAAAGCCTTGTGTCCGAGCTGATCGACCGGGCGAAGGGACTGACCGGTACGGAGCGCGTGATCCTGCGCTACTATGCCGAGGGCTATGCGGTCAAAGACATCTCCGGCCTGCTGTTCATCAGTGCGGGGACGGTGAAGGGTCACAACAGCCACATCTACAGCAAACTGGGGGTGGATTCCTATGACAGCCTGAAGGCATATCTGGATGTTCTCCGGCGCTGTGAGCGGCTGGAGGAGCTGCTTCAGGGCAGCGGTAAATAAAAGAAGAAAAGCTCCTGTGCGGAAACCGAGGCGTATGTCCTCGGTTTTCGTGCGTTTGCACGGAAATCCGGGCTGTTTTCTCTTTGTTGAAAACACCCAAAAGGTGCTGCCTGTGTTTGTACATTCCGTCTAGGCCTGAGTCGTGTTTTGGCGTTTTTGCCCCCAAAACATGACTCAGGCCTATATTTTTTTCTTTCTGTAAAACTGATATGAATAAATCAGCAAAGCCGCAATCGAAGAAACTGCCGGAGAGGAGGGACGGATACATGAAGCGGGTAGTGAAGGAGGCAATGGGAGATTGCTCCACTGTCGAGGAGTTTCGATTTCTCGTTCGCTGTCAGGACTGCGGCGGAATATGGCACAGCAGTCCCATCCGCTTTTCCCAAAGCCGGCGCGGAGCCAGAGCCGGAGGGGATGCGCACGATCCTTCGCACGCTCTACGAGCGGGAACGGGCGGCTGCACGGGAAAAGGCCGCGGCGGAGGCCGCAGAGTTTTTCAACTACTGTCCGGTCTGCGGCAGGCTGGTGTGCGACCGATGCTTTCTGATCTGCGAGGATCTGGATCTGTGCATTGCCTGTGCGAACAAGCTGCGGGTGCGCGGCAGGATTGTGGCAGGTGAGACCTCGGATGCACGGGAGCCTCCTGCCGGGGCGGACAGAAAAATTACAACAGAAGGAGATGGAACCATATGAACATGAGGAAACGAAAGAATGCAGGGAGATTGCTGAGCCGTCTGCTCTGTCTTGTGACAGCGATGGGAATGCTTGTTCCTATGGCATTGGCAGATGAGTTGGGCAAGGTGCCGGGCAGTTCCGACACAAACACGTATGAAAAAGCAGACATCAAAGTGGAGATTTCGGTCGTGAAACATGTCCAGCAAACCGGCACGGAAACACCCTCCCGCTGAGACCTTTGAATTTGAAGTGGAGGATACGGCTCGGGGTGAGAAGCATCCCCTTTCCTACTACGGTATTGGTGTGGAGGAATTGAAGCTGTCCACGAACGGGGTCGGCGATGTGGAGAAAACGTTCTCTTTCAATGTCCCGTGGACAAATGATTATACCGCCTATCACTGGGATGCCGTCCCCAAGTCCGGCACGAATACGGTCGCCTGGTACAGCAAGACCTTCCTGCTCAGGGAGAAGAATGACGGCAAGCCGGGATGGAACTATTCTAATGAGGAATATGCGCTGACCTTCTGGTATGACATTGAATATGGCACAATGGATCTAAATATCCATGTTCCCGGAAATGATGTGTATTACACAAAAGCGGAGTTTACCAACACCTACAACGGCACGCGCTATGAGCTCCCTTCACCAAGACAGTGAAGCTGGGCGGCAGCGCCGATCCCGGACGGGAGACCTTTGAACTGGAGATCTTCGATGTCGGCGTCAGAAGCATGGAGGAACAGGCGAAGGACCTCTACACCGCCACTGTTACCACCAACGGCGCGGGCGATTACGATGGCAGACTGGTCATCTCCGGCCCGGCGGATTCGGTGGAAGCGCTTGTCTGCGAGGGCTTCTATGTCCGGGAAAAGAACGCCGGAGCCGCCAACTGGACGTATGACGACGCGGTATGGCACATCCTGCCGGAGCGAACCGATACGGAGGGCGGCTATATCGCAGATGTAGATGCGCCGCTGGTCAATAATCCGCCTGCTGATACGCAGCCGGAGACGGACGCGAACGAACATCGCCTTGTCATCCACGCCACAAAGCGGGAGGAAAGCGACAACGGTGTCCATTATGCGGATTCCGGGAGGCGCCGGCGGACAAGATGACCTTCATCAACACCTACACCCACAGCTCCGGCGGCGGTGGCGACGGCTCCAGCAGCGCGTCCATCACGGTAAACAAGACCGACGCTCTGGGCAAGCCCCCTCTTGCCGGCGCATCCTTCGTGCTGAAGGACAGCCGGGGACGGGAGGCCTATCAGGCCACCTCGAACGCCAGCGGCATCGTGCGCTTCACCAAGGTCGGCAGCGGCTCCTATACGCTGCTAGAAAAGGCTGCGCCGGAGGATTATGTGATCTCGGACAAGACTTATGAGCTGACCGTCAGCGGTTCCCGCGTCACGATGAACGGCAAGGCCTATTCTCCCGTGACCTTCGTTAACCGCAGGGCGGCGGAGCTGAACCGGCGCGACCACTTCGCCTTCCTGGTGGGCTATACCGACGGCACCTTCGGGCCGGAGCGCAACATGACCCGCGCCGAAGTGACCACCATGTTCGCCCGCCTGCTCACCGAGCAGATCGAGGCGGATAAGACCTATTCCAACACCTTTTCCGATGTGCCGAAGGGCTGCTGGGCGGCCAACTACATCGGCTATATGCAGCAGTTCGGCATCATCACCGGCTATTCGGACGGCAGCTTCCGCCCCGACGCCCCTGTGACCCGTGCTGAGTTCGCCGCCATTGCCAGCCGCTTTGAAAAAAGCTGACCGAGGGCAGCGCGAGCTTCACCGACGTGCCGGACACCCACTGGGCATTCAAATATATCAACTTTGCAGCTACCCGCGGCTGGGTCACCGGCTATGAGGACGGAACCTTTAAGCCGGAGCACTCCATCACCCCGCGCCGAGGTAGCGGCGGTCACCTGCCGCCTGCTGGAACGCAGCGCGGATCAGACCTATATCCGCAGCCATATCGGCGAGCTTCGAACCTTTGCGGACGTGACCGAGAGCCACTGGGCATACTGGTACGCCATGGAGGCCGCCAACGGTCATGACTACACCAAATCCGGCGGCAGCGAAAACTGGAGCCGCACTCATCGATAACAGTTTTGATGCTTTCGGGCGATTCGTGTTCTGCGTCAGTCGGAGCAGCGAAGCCCTTCGGCAGCCTCACAAATGATGCGAGAAAGGAGGACGCCATGCAGCTATCTGCCGGTCACGGTGCCGGATGCATGGGGATAACGCTATGGGCAGAAAATATCTTACGCTGGCGTCGGCGCTGCTGCTGGCACTCTGTCTGAACGCCTGCGGCAGCCGGCCGGGCACGGCCCCTCCTCCTTCCGGAGGCGGTGAAGGAGAAGGCAGTCCGCTGCTGACGCCTGCATCGCCTGACGACTGCTACTGGACCGCCGTGCGGCACGAGTCCTACAACCCCTCCTATGGCCGCACTGAGGTCAGCACGATGCCTACGGAGAAATGGTGGGCGGATCTCGTCCTCGACGAGGACGGAACAGCGCAGTTCCGCGAGGTGCTCGGCCTCGGCTACACCTCCTGCCTGAGAAACGGCCAATGGTGGCTGGGGGCGGACAATGTCCTGCGGCTGACCGGAGAGGATTATGACGGAGAGCTCGTCACCATGGACGGATGCATGGAAAAGGATCGTTCCGTGATGCTGGAGGCCCCTTTACGGAGACCGGTTTTTATTTTGAACCGGCGCAGAAGCCAGATTCCGGCGGAGAGCTCTGCATCGCAGATCTGGAAGGGACCTGGCGGATGACCGGCGGCGAGCCCGGTGCCGGGGAGAAGCACATGGCTTCTCTGCTGAACATCAAGCGCCGGTGGTCTGACGGCGAGAAGGCGGCTATATCCTGCGGGCGGAGTATTACAGCGCCCGCCTGCTGGATACGGATACGCCGCAATACGAGACACAGAAGAAGCTGCTGGTGGAAAAACGGGAGGAGGCTCTGTCGGACGGCTTTTTCCGGCGAACCATGGTCGGCACGGCTGTTTTCCGAGGAGTCCGGCGCAGAGTATCTTGCGGCGCTGACAGAGCGGAACACCCTGCACCTCCGGCGCTTTGATGCCCCGGACGGCCCGCAGACAGTCTACACACGCTCGGACGGCTTTCTGCCGGAGACGCTGACGCTGACTCTGGCGGACGAGCCGGGACGATGCGCTGATATTTTACTGGCGGGATCCGCCTGCGGAAGTCGCGCAGCCGCTGGAGGCGCTCCCCATGACCGCACTGGAAAAGGGCGGTCAGAACAGAATCCTGCTGGTGGGGCGCTGGTACGAGACGGACATCCAGTTCTGCACAGGCAGTGCCGAGCAGAACGAGGACGGCACGCTGGGGGGTGGCTCACGGATACGGTGCTGTATGAGGGTACGCTCGGGATTGACGAGCCGCAGTGGTTCTCGCTTTCCATCCCGGAGAAGAACGCAAGGCTGTGCCTGTTTATGAAGCGGCCGTGGGACGAGAGCTGGTTTACCTGGCCCATCACGGATCAGGATCCGTTCTTTGTCAGCGGACACACCTTCCTGACTGAGACGTAACAGCGCGCCGCTGCTCCGGAGACAGAGTGGCAGTCATTGATTTGAAAAAACGATTTCAGGGCAGTGCCGCCGCAGCATTCACTGTGCGGCGCTGCCTCAGATAAAAAAAGGAGACGAAGATTATGGGACTTATCAAAGCGGCATTGGGCGCAGCGGGCGGCGTGATGGCCGACCAGTGGAAGGAATACTTTTATTGCGAGGCGATCCCCGCGGATGTGCTGGCAGTGAAGGGGCAGAAAAAGGTAACGGGACGCTCGAGCAACAGGCGCGGCGATGACAACATCATCACCAATGACAGCGTGATCGCCGTTGCGGACGGACAGTGCATGCTCATCGTAGAGCAGGGCAAGGTGGTCGATGTATGTGCTGAGCCGGGCGAATACACCTATGATATGTCCACCGAGCCGAGTATCTTTTCCGGCGATCTGGGCGATGGCGTGAAGAGCGTGTTCCAAAACATCGGCAAGCGCTTCACTTTCGGCGGCGAAGCACCCAAGGATCAGCGCATCTACTACTTTAATACCAAAGGAGCTGACGGGCAACAAGTACGGCACGCCCAGTCCTGTTCCCTTCCGCGTGGTGGATCAGCGCGCGGGCATCGATCTCGACATCGGTATCCGCTGCTTCGGCGAGTACAGCATCCGGCTGAAGAATCCGCTGCTGTTCTACACCAATGTCTGCGGCAATGTCAGAGAGGAATACAAGACCGAAAATATCGCAGGACAGATGAAAACCGAGCTGCTCACCGCGCTCCAGCCCGCGTTCGCGAAGATCAGCGAAATGGGCATCCGCTACTCCGCCCTTCCCGGTCACACGCTGGAGCTGGCAGACGCGCTCAATGAACAGCTGTCCGGCAAGTGGCGCGACCTGCGCGGCATCGAGGTCGTCTCCTTCGGCGTTTCCTCCGTCACGGCGAACGAGGAAGACGAGAAGATGATCAAGGAGATGCAGCGCAACGCGGCTTTATGGACCCACCCGCGCTGCAGCGCACCTTGTCGGCTCGCAGGGTGAGGCGATGAAGGCGGCCGCCGCCAACACCGGCGCAGGCCCCGCCATGGCCTTTATGGGCATGGGCATGGCTGGTCAGGCGGGCGGCATGAACGCCCAGAACCTCTTCCAGATGGGTCAGCAGCAACAGCAGATGCAGCAGGCGGCGCAGCCTGCTCCCGCTCCGGCGGTGCAAGGCTGGACCTGCTCCTGCGGCCAGAGCGGCATCACCGGCAACTTCTGTCCCAACTGCGGCAGCAAAAAGCCCGAGCCGAAGTCCGACGCGGACAGCTGGAAGTGCATCTGCGGCGCCACTGTCAACGGAAAGTTTTGCCCCGAATGCGGCAGTCCCAGACCGGCGCCTGCCGTGGAGGGCTGGACCTGCTCGTGCGGCGCGGTGAACAAGGGCAAGTTCTGCTCGGAGTGCGGCGCGAAAAAAGCCTGCCGGCGTACCTCAGTATAAGTGTGACAAGTGCGGCTGGGAGCCGGCTGATCCTCGGCATCCTCCGAAATTCTGCCCCGAGTGCGGCGATCCCTTTGACGATGGGGATATCGTGGGATGAAGCACCGGATCTGGATCTTTCTGGCGGGCATGCTGGCCGGACTCATTCTTTCCGGGAGCTATAAGCACTTTGTCACCGATCGGATCATGGACTGGGGCGGCATGGAAAACCCGGATGCGTACCGGGCGGAGGAAACGCTGACCCGCTTCAGCTGGAAGCAGTAATCAAAGCGCACGCCTGCTCTGCACAGGGAAGGCGAAGCAAAAAAACAGGACACAGTAGAGGAGGAAAAGATTATGGCAAATCTGACTGGAAATTTGAAGGACTCTGTAACCGCAACCTTTCCCCGCGAATTCGATATTCCCAACGCGATGACGCTCGGGGAGATCTATGACAGGCTGAACGAGCGTGCTTCGGCGTTCCAGATGCCGTTTTCCGTCAAGGGCGGCGTCCCCGGTGAGCGCATCGTTTTCACAAAGGAGCCGAATCTGGATGTTACCATCTGGCTTCACGTCAAGAACGGCACGCACATCAAGATCACGCCGGTCACGCAGAGCAGCAGCGCTACGATCAACGGCATCGACGTCGGCAAAAACAGCGTTATGCGCAAGGGCATCAAGGGTGTCGCTAGCAGACCGATGCTGCAGGGACAGTACATCGACGGTGTGACCGACACCATCAAAAAGATCCTTGCCGGCGAGGCGGTCGCGGACTATGTGGCGCCGGCAGTCGCGCCCGGCGCAGACAAGCCCTTGAACTGGCTGACGCTCCTGCTGCTGTGCATCTTCGTCGGCGGCGCCGGTATCCATCGCTTCTATGCAGGCAAGATCGGCACGGGCGTTCTCTATCTGTTCACCGGCGGTCTGTTCGGCATCGGCTGGCTCGTAGATCTCATCAAGATCGCCACCGGAAAATTCACGGACAAGAACGGCAACGTGATCCAGAAAAGCTGAGCGGTGCGGCCGTGAAGGATGCTGGGCACGAAACACAGCGGTTTGATATAACCGACGGTAAAAGGAGTCAGAAATGAAAAAAGTTTTATCTCTTGTGATGATACTGATACTCTCCTTACCGCCTGCGGCGGCAAGGGAGGCGGAGCATCCGATGATCCGAATCTCGGAAAATACATCGGCGAGGAGTACTCCAGCGACGGCAGCAACTGGTATTCCATAGACGACGTTCTGGAAGGCGAAAGCTATATCGAGCTGAAGGACGGCGGCAAGGGTGTGTTCTGTCTGGGCGGCGACGCGACCGACATCAAGTGGACGCTCGAGAGCGATGGCACGCTGAAGCTGACCCGGGACAGCCTGGAGAGCAACGGCACGCTCAAGGACGGTATGATCACGCTTACCGACCTCTGGGGTAATGAGGTTACCATAACCTTCCGGAAGGAGGGCGGCTCCTCGAAGGGGCAGCGACCGGCGATGCGCTGCTCGACTGGTGGAACGGCGACTGGTACGGCTGGTGGAAGATGAGCGGCTGCTCGGGCGGTTACGAGGACATGGAGGGCGAATGGTGGGACGTCTGCGGCAGCATCGACATTGGCGCGGATAAGACCGGCACCATCAAGCTCTGGGACGAGGACTATTCAAAGGACGACCCGATGGCCGAGGCTTCGGTCACTCTGAGCGCAGCCGGTACCGGCGAACACGGCACGCTGACGTCCGAGAGCGGCTACTTCACGGACGTGGATCTGGAGCACGCAGACTGGATCATAGATCCGGGTCTGGAGGATTACGAGGATCTGATCCGGATCGACGGCTGGTATGAAAGCGGCGACGACGAGTTCTATTATGAGATCTATCTCCGTCCGTGGGGCACCTCCTGGGATGACATGGAAGAAGATTCGTGGCCTGCTCTTTACAGCAGCTGGTATGTGCCGCTGATCGAGGCGGGCAAGTCCATGCCGGATACCGTCGGTGCAGATATGCCGGCGGACAGCGGCAATGCAGGCACGAGCGCCCTGACGGCACCGGCATCGTGACCGAGGAGCAGGTGCAGAAGGGCTACGTGTGGATGAACGAGGTCAATAACAATATTTTTGACACTACCTACGAGGAGATTGCCGACTACTTCGGTGTGGAGGGCAAGTTCGTCAAGGAAGAGCACAGCGACCACATGAAGAGAAACCAGCGCTACTACAAGTGGATCTCCAAGGACAACGAAAACCACTTTATCTATGTCAATTTCGCGGAAAAGGAACCGAATGTTTTCACGGTCAGCGCGTACAACACGAGCGGCTTCTCCGGCAAGGAGGCGATTGAAAAGTATCTTGACACCGTGAAGGCTGAGGCGGCTGAGGCGGACAAGGCTGCCGTCGCAAGCGAGGGAACGAAGGACTTCTACGACTGTGACTCAGTTTGCACATGACGATGTGCTGGTCAAGATCACGACGAAGATCCCCGAGTCCGGCTGGTCGTATGACGAGGGAAAGAAGTGCCTGGTGGAAAACGACGATCCCACAGCCTTCGGCGCAGGTGCTATTGACTTCGAGGTACGGGCCAAGGTGGAGGACTTCGACTACTACAAGAACGACTTTGAAAACTATAAGGATATTGCGGACCGTAAGATCGGCGGCATCACCTTCCATGGACGCACCTACAAGCACATCGGCTACGACTGGATCGAGTACGTTGCGCAGATCGACGACGGACGCGCGCTGTCCATCGGACTGAGAAAGCTGGACTGCGTGCCGGGCACGGCGCCCGATGTCATCCTGAGCAGCATGACGATCAAGTAAACGCGGAATGATGCAGGGCAGACTTTCCCTGACCGCAATACAGGAAACGGTGGCCGCAGATGCGGGCACCGTTAAAGGAGAAAATGAAAGAGGTGAAACCATCTATGCCAGCACAGGTAACCAACTATCAATGCCCCGGCTGTACCGGACCGCTGCATTTTGTGGGCGCTTCCGGCAAGCTGGAGGGTGCGATTACTGCGGCGCCAGCTACGATGTCGCGGAGATTGAGGCACTTTTACGCAGAGAAGGAGAGAAAAGGCTGCGGCAGCGCAGCATGCGGCAGAGGAAAAGGCCGCAGAAAGAAGGAAGCCTCCGCCGACGGCGGAGACTGGGATACCTCCGGCTTCAGCGAGGACTGGGGCGAGGAGGGGAAAAGTATGAAGGCATACAGCTGCCCGAGCTGCGGCGCGGGAGCTGCTCTGCGACGAGAGCACGGCGGCAACGTCCTGCCCGTACTGCGGCAACCCGACCGTCGTGCCGGGGCAGTTTGCCGGGAGAACTGAAGCCGGATTTCATCCTTCCGTTCCGGCTCGGCAAGAGGATGCAGTCAAGGCGCTCAAAGAGCACTGCAAAGGGAAAAATTCTTCCTGCCCAAAGCCTTCACCGATGAAAATCATGTGCAGGAGATACGCGGCGTTTACGTCCCCTTCTGGATGTTCGACGGCAAGGCGCAGGGCGACGCCAGATATGAGGCGACCCGCTCGCACAGCTATACCTCCGGCGATTACGAGATCACGAAAACGGAGCACTATGATGTTTACCGTGCCGGCTCGGTCACGTTTGAAAAGGTGCCGGTGGATGCCTCGAGTAAAATGCCGGATGACCACATGGACTCCATCGAGCCGTATGACTATGATGAACTGAAGAACTTTTCCACGGCCTATCTGCCCGGTTTTTCTTGCTGACAAGTACGATGTGAGCGTAGAAGAGAGCCGTGAGCGTGCGGATGAGCGCTGTATGGGAACGCGGATGCCGCACTGCTCGACAGTGTGAAGGGATATGACACCTGCACCCGTCAGGCGGGCAGCACGGATCTGGTGCGCGGCAAGGTGCATTATGCGCTCATGCCGGTGTGGATGCTCAATACCAGATGGCAGGGCAAGGATTTCCTCTTTGCCATGAACGGGCAGACCGGAAAGCTCGTAGGTGACCTGCCGGTCAGCTGGGGAAAATTTTGGGGGCATGTTTGCCGGTATCGCGGCGCTCCTCGATCGTTGGCTCGATCGGAGCCACGCTGCTCATGATGTGACAGGGGGGACGGACATGAAAAAGAAGAATGACAGCCCTGCTGACGGCGCTCCCTTCTGGCGCTGACCCTGTGTGTCCCCGCCCTGGCGGTGACGGAGTACGGCGCGTGATGATGAAACCGACCAGCTCTGGCTCAGTCGAGCTGACCTATCAGGGAGAGAAAAAGCTGCCGCAGCTCACGCAGGAGCTTGGCGTCGATCTGCGTGTGGATGCCTTCACGGAGGAGGATGTCCGGAGGATAACGAGCGTCGAAGATATTGCGGCCTATGTCTATGAAAAATTCCGGCTACGGCTGCGGTGAATCGAAAGACGGTGTTTCGTGACGCTGCTGCTGCGCAGCACGGCGGACGGCGCGTACACGCTCGCGGAGAACGACTGGTGCGTATATTCCTTTTGATGAGACGAGAGGCAGCGCACAGGAACTGTCCGACGTTACCGCGACGCGGTATCGCCCTATATGGTCGAGCGCGGGCATGAACGACGATGAAGGCGGCGCTCGCAGGCGGTGAACGCGATGGCGGAGAGCGCAAATTATATGCCATGCAAACGGACGCTATCAGGCGAAGATACCGAGGCGGAACCGGTGAAGGCCCGAGCCGGCGCACAGGAGCCGACAGACGCCGATATGAACTATCTTCGACCTCAGCGACAAGCTCTCCTTCGATGAACGGGCGGAGCTGGAGGCGCAGGCGGCACATTTCCCGCGTCACGGCTGCGGCGTTTACGCTGCGTTTGTGGATGACTTCACGGAGTACGGCGGCGGAGACAGTGTTTACAAAACCACCTATCAGCTTTATCACGCCAATGAGCTTGGTATGGTGAGGGGCGGGATGGTATTATCATCCTGCTGAGCATGGCTGACCGAGATTATGCGATGTTCGTTTACGGCGAGAACGCGGAGAACGCATTTAACGAATACGGGCAGGAGCAGCTGGAGGAGTCCCTTCCTCAGCGACTTCCGGCAGCGACGAATGGTACAGCGGCGTTTTCGCACTTATCTGGATACCTGCGATGAGTATCTGACCCAGCGGAAGAGGGGAAGCCCGTGCGAAAGAGCACGCCTGATGTACATCATTAAATGTTGTGTCCTCCCCTCGTGATCTCGGGCGTCATCTGCCTTGTGCTGAAGTGGAAGATGCAAACCGTCCACAAGAAGGTGGGAGGCCGATGAGGCGTTGCCGCAGGCGGCCTGCAGCTGACAAAAATACGACCGCTGCCATACCACCGAAACGCAGCGCAAGATCCATTCGGATTCTGGACAGCGACAGCGGTACCAGCAGCTGCAGCGGTGGCGGCGGCAGCGGACGCAGCGGAACATTCCTAAACCATGCCGCATCATTTCCGTAAATCACCGCGGCGCTGGACGGAACTCGCGCAAGGAGCCGCCGCCTTGCGCAAAGAACCGCGGCCTTCATTGTGCGGTGTTGCCTGAAAGGAGGCAGCAGACAAATGAAACGGTTGATTCTGCTCCGGTTTTTGCGGCGCTTGTCAGCCTGTCACTGGCGCTGAGCCTGACTGCCTGCGGCGGACAAAGCGAGCCGCCGCCGTCGGAAGGCGGCAGCAGCATGGTGTGGAGCTTTTCCGGCGGAAAGGGCAATGTCCGAACCAAAAAAGACGATCCAGACGATTCAGAGAAAAACGGAGTCGGGACTTGACCGGCTGCGGGGCGCGTGTATGGCAGAAGATGACCAGCTGGCCGGTGCGGTGGCCTCGCCTCGGTCAGCGCGAGCCAAACGACAGATCGTCGTCGATGACGGACTGGCTGCTCGAAAACAGCGGCGGTCTTGTCTCCGAGCCCGTTTCTGCTGGAAATCCCGGCGGAGCGTATACTCGGCGGAGAGAGAGCGGCAAATCTCTACTGCATTGTCCCCCGGACGAAAACACAGCTCGCCGTGAACCATGTGACATGGGAGTCACAGGGAAACGGAGTGTGGCCGGTGGCGGACGAGGTCCTCTATCGGGAAGAAATACGCGCAGCCTGCTGGTATTTGTGAATTATGAGGAGTGGCCGGATGAGCCGGACACGGAGATCAACCTTAGACCAACAACGGCCTGGAGGAAGTGGTATCCGCTGACCGGCGTCCGGCTGTCCCGTCGTGCCCACCGGCGTGAACTACGCCCCATGCTGATGGATTTTGGAGTCTTTGGGCTACCGCAGGCACCGACTATCCGGAGGACTGGGGAGCCGGCGGGTGATGACTGGTGGCTGCCGCCCACGGATCGTGGGACTGGCGGACAGCACCTGGGTCTGCGATGACTGGATGATGGATCTGCGCTATGGCGGCTGCGACCCGGATTATGCAGGAATCGCCGAGGCTGTACCACCGCTTCGAGGATAATGTGGAGATGACGCAGGTCTATTCCGGCGTGTGGGCGCATGGAGGATGACTGCCTTCGGCTGGATCTCTCCGCCGGTGTCGGTACTCCTCTCAGCGGCAGCTTTCCAATCCCTCATTTCCCCCCTCCGGCGAGGGATGCATTTTCAGCGCTCGCGCAGCGGCGAGGAGTTCCCTTTTCTGCCGGACGGCATAGACGCCATATCTCGACAAGGAGCTGCGCCGAAACGGCCGCAGCTCCTTTGTAGTCTGACGGATCAGTCTGCCTCGACCGCCTGTACGACCCAGCGCGCGTCATGGCCGCGGCCGGTGCAGGTGGGACAGCGCGTCAGCACACGGTCGCTGATCTGCGGCGTGATGCCGGTCGAGATGACCGAGCGGGACAGGCCGTCATTCAGAAAATCGCCTGACGCTCTGCATCGTCCGAAAACGACAGACGTGGGGCCTCGCCCCGGTCGAGACCTAGGCGGCATAGATGTCATATGTGTGGCTGCCGCTCGCGTCTACGAGATAGATGCGCGGATGCGCCTGCCGGTAGCTCGGGGCATTATAGTATTTCAGCGACGCGAACATCGAGCCGTTATTCATGCGGTGACCGTAAATGACGGTATTGAAGCCGCTCCGGTCGGAGGCGCAGTGCGCGTCCATGAAGATCGCACCGACGGCGCTGCTGCTGCGGTTCCATGTATGCGCGAGGTAGTAGTCGTTGTCCGCGCCCTGCACGAGCGGATAGGAGATCGCGGTATCCGGGATGGACAGCCAGCCGAGCACATCGGCGTTCCTCACCGCCTGAAGGGGCAGCAAGGTCGATGCTTGCGAGCGGGTCTGTCTGCGGCTCGGCAGAGGGTTCAGGCGTCGGCTCCGCGGCGGGTGCTTCGGCCGGGGCTTCCGGGGGTTCTGACGCAGGCTCGGGCAGCTTTGCGATTTCGGCGGCCTCCCTGTAGGCTGCGTCGCCGGCCTGGTAGTCAAGCAGCTGATGGATGAACATTCCGCCGCTGACGATCAGGACGGCCGCCAGAGCAAAGCGTCAGGACAAGGCGGCATTCGTTTCATGACAGCCTCATTTCTGTGCGGGTGAGGGCGCTGTCCATCAGCAGAACAAGCTCGAGTGCGCTGCGGGAAGCGCTCCTCCTGTCTGCCCTCGACCCAGACGACCGAGCCCTGCCAGCTGGCGTTCTGCCGGAACAGGATGCGCACGATAAAGGTAGCGAGCCGGCCGGGCGTCCGCGTCATAACCCAGACTGCTGCTGCGGGCGGACGGGACGGAGCGGAAGGTGCGCCGCTCGGTGAAGGCCTGCATGGGGAGCGTCTGATCGAGCAGCTGCTCCATCTCGCAGAAAAACTCCATCAGACTGCCGAATGACATTTCGCTGTCGAGCGCCGCGCTCTGAAGCCGTCCGCACAGGATCTTGCTGTCGTATTCGTCAATGCAGATCTGTGCTGCGTAATTGTTCCCTCGCATTATTTCATGGTTCATATAATACTCCTTCTGTATGTCGGGCCTGAACTGGATATACCAGTGGTATCATATGATTGTGCAGTATCGTTGCGCGGTTACAGGAACGGATGACAGATTGCCGTTTTCTGCGCAGAAAAACAGCGGGGCGAATCAGACTGTCCCGCTGGAAGCTGTCGCGCGCGTTTCCGACGTCTGTGTTTTTTGCCTGTGCGGGAATGAGCTGTTCGAAAGATTTTTACCTGCTTAAAACAGGAAAACCGAGGCGCAAGGCCTCCGGTTGAGTGCGTTTTCAGCGAAAATGCTCCTTGAATGTTCATTATGCGGCAGCGTCCTTGCCGTCCATCTGGCTCTTGAGGGTTGCCATGTACTCCTGGCGCTGTCTGCGTCGATGACCTTGGTGCCGCAGTCGACAAAGCTGTCGACCTTTTTCGCCGTTCAGGTGCGCAACGACAGTCTTGACCGCCTGATAGCCCTGATCGTAGCCGCTCTGTGCAACAGTCATGGTCTCGCCGCCGTCCAGGATGGACTGTGCTGCGGTGATGTTGCCGTCAAAGCCGATGAAGATGGTCTTAGCATAAGCCGGATTGTTCGTTGCTGCACGCGCTGCCGCGATCGCGCAGTCGTCATTGTGGCAGGCGATGATAGCCAGACCCTCCGGATGGCTCTGCATGATGCCCTCCATGCAGACGGTTGCCTTGTCCGCTACCGCGTCGGAATACTGCACCTCATCTGCGAGGAAGGTGCCGCCTGCGCCGTCAATGCCTTCCTGGAAAACCGGTGCGGCGTGCATCGGCGGTGGAGTCGCCCTGAACGCCCGCACAATATAGCGGCTTCGATCTTGTCCCAGCCGGCTGCCTTCGCCGCCTCGACAGCCTTTTCGCCGCCGCTTGCCGCAGCGTCCTTCTGGCCGATGCCGATGAAAGGGAAATCTTTTCCGGTGCATTAAAGTCCGTGTCGATCGCGAAGATGGGCATTTCCGCGCCATTCACCAGCGTGGTCGCCATATCGCCCTGAAGCGGTGCGATGATCATGGCGTCATACTTGTTGGCGTGCAGATCGGTTTCGATCATGTTCTGCTGCTCGTCATAGGCGGTTTCCGAGGTCGCGCCCTTCATGTCGAGCACTGCGCCGGTCTCAGCCGCCGCCTTTTCCGCGCCTGCCATCATGTACTGGGTGTATTCGTTCGAGGTGGTCTTGAACACGATGGAAATGTTGTAATTGCCGTCGCCGCTCTCGGCCTGAGAGCCGCTGCCGCCGGTGGAAGCGGAGGACGAGCCGCCGCAGCCTGCGAGCATGGATGCCATCAATGCGGAGGAAACAAACAGTGCGCCGATTTTCTTTAAGTAGCTCATAATAAATTCTCCTTATACCTCTGTAAATCTCTGTTTTCTTTTCGAAGCTTGATAAAATGGGAACTTAGAACTGTGCGTATTTTGCAACGTGTGCGCGGGTGACTTCTGCGGACTTCTTTACGTTCTCCTCCTGCGACATCTCGTAGTATGCCGGGCGGAAGATCTCGATGGTGCAGCAGTCGCCCGTCAAAGCCGATTTTCTTGAGGGTGTCGGCGTAGCGTGCGTGCGGCAGACAGTCGCCCTCGGCGTCCGGCCACATGCGCTTCTCGTCGTTGTTGTAGTAAGCGCCGCAGGGCAGGTCTTCAGTGCCGTTGAGGTGCCATACGAAAATCTTCTTGCCGTCGGCTTTTTCGAGGGTGTCCCAGCCCGAACCCATCGCGTAGAAGTGGTACTGATCGAGCGTTACACCGACATACGGGCTGTCAACGGCCTCGACGATGGCGTAAGCATCCTCGAAACGGTTGATGGTCATGGACGGCTCGCCGCAGAATTCGAGGCTCAGGCGGATGCCGTGCGGCTCGCACTTTTTGACCATCTCCTTCAGAACGGCAACTGCGTCCTCGCGGATTTCCTTGCGGGTTGGGGTCAGACCGCGCTCCTTCATGTCCTTGCTCGGCACAACGACGATCATCTTGCAGCCGAGGATGTTGCAGCGGCGGATGATCTCGTCGAGTTCAGCCATAACGGCGTCCTTCTCCTCCTGCGTCTGCTTCATGTTGAAGAAGCACAGCGCGTTGTAGGACAGCATTTTGAGGTGGTGGCTCTGGAACCAGGCGCCCATCTCCTCGAGGGTGATCTTGCCGGCTTCGAGGTCGCGGTTCAGGCACTCCGACTGAATGTCGATGCAGTCGAAGCCGTACTTCTCGCACAGCTCGAGGTCCATCATAACGCTGTGGTTCTTGCAGAAACGGTCGTTTGCTTCGTTAAATCCGAGTTTCATAATTGCTGTTCTCCTTTACTCTTTTCGTGCTTGTGCGGGTTTATCGAAACCTTCTCGGGAAGGTCCTTTTCACTTGACGCACTCAGAATACCACAGGAGTTTTCCGGTTGCAATAGCTTGGGCGCACTATCATTTGTCCGTGCATTATCTCGTGATTATGCATATTGATTTCGCGAATATTTATGGTGTTCTGCACAAAATGGCGCTATCATTGTATCGACGAAGATGTGCAGCACAACATTTTCGTGCAGATGTAACATCTGGCGCACGGCTGCGTTTTGTGATATAGTATAAGTACAGATAACGCAGGAGAGTGATTTTATGGTAACGATGCAGCAGATCGCTGACCGCTGCGGGTGTCGCGCGGAACGGTAGACCGCGCCCTGCACCATAAGGAGGGCGTGCGCGAGGAGGTCGCAGAGCGCATCCAGCGGCGGCGCGCGAAATGGGCTATATCTCGAACCGCCTCGTCATGCATCAGACGCAGCAGTGGAAGATCGGCGTGAAGTGCTCCACCTCCGGCCACTCGCCCTTCGTGCAGATGCTGTGCGAGCTGTTCGAGAGCTTTTCCGAGCGTGCGCTTATCCCGAACATCACGGTCATCGTGCGTGCGATGCAGGACATGGATGTGCAGCATCAGCTGACGCTGATCGATGAGCTGGTAACGACCGAGCACATCGACGGTCTCGCGCTCATGCCGCTCGCGAATACGCTCGTGCGCGACAAGATCAACACGCTCAGCGAAAAAGCAGGGCATCCCTGTCGTGACGTTCAATACGGACATCACCGACGCGAACCGCATCGCCTACGTCGGCGCGGACAACATCGCGACTGGCGCGCCGCGCCGTCGCTGCGCTGCTCGGCATGGTCATGCAGGGGCACGGCAGCGTGCTGCCCATTCTGGGTCAGCGCAGCGGTCACTATGCCGACTCGCAGCGTTTCACCGGCTTCAGCACCGAAATGGCGGAGAGCTTCCCGGATATCCGGGTTCTGCACCCGGAATGCTCGTTCCTCGACGAGAAAGCCTTTCCGAGCGCATCGCTATGCGCACCATTCAGTCGGACAGCGAGCTGCGCGGCATCTATCTGACCTCTGCGGGACGGAGGGCGTTTATCGCGCCGTGCACGCCGCAGCCCGCAGCGAAAAGCTGCACATCGTCGTTCACGACATCACCGAGGGCAACATCAAAATGGTCAAAAACGGCACGGTCGATTTCATCATCGGGCAGGACGTCAAAACACAGGGGCACGCTTCCAATCCGCCTGCTCTACGACTACCTCGAACGCCATCAGTTCCCGAAGGAACGCATGAATATCACGGATATCACGGTCAAATTCCGCTGCAACGTGTGACGGAGCGTTCGGGAAAAGGCTTTCGACGGCCGGAAGGCCATGCCGCATCCGTTCCGCAAAGCGCCGCAGCTCCCGCTGCGCGGTACCGTTATGTATCACTTCCAGCCCATTCTCCCTGTCAGCTCGCTCATCGCGCAGCAGAACCGTTCGGCCGCTGTCAACGATGTTGCAGCGGGTCACCCTCGCGGATACGCAGGGTTCTTCTGATCTCCTTCGGAATGACGACGCGGCCGAGATCGTCGATCCTCCTCACAATTCCGGTTGCTTTCACGCTGTTCTGCCTCCCATTTACGGTAGTTCTGTTGTTATGGTGGTAGTATTTACAGTGAACAGAAAATAATGCGGATTTTGCGAGGAGATATGCGGCAGGGGCAGGGAGCGGACGGGTGCACAGGGAAAAGCCGGAAAAATTCTCTGCGCTCTTGCAAATGAAGGGCACGGAGAATATAATGGAAGCAGCAAGAACCCACTCGAGACCATAAAAGGAGGAGAAAACATGAAAGTATGTCCAAAATGCGGTTCTCAGATGAACGATACGGATTTATTCTGTCAAACCTGCGGCATGAGTTTCGGCGGCGGCGCGCCGCACGAAAATCCGCAGCAGCCGAACGGGGGACAGCAGAACAACTGGCAGCAGCCGAATAACTGGCAGCAGCCGGCGTACCATTTCGACCCGTATGACCATACGGCGGAATTTGATGTGAAGGATATTTCCGATAACAAGGTTATCGCCATGCTGTGCTATCTGCTCGGCGCGGCAGGCGTTATCATCGCCCTGCTCGGCAGCCAGAGCTCGCCGTATGCAGGCTTCCATGTCCGTCAGTCGCTCAAGTTTACGGTCGTTGACATCCTGCTCGGCATCATCAGCGCGGTGCTTTTCTGGACCTTTCTTATTCCGGTAGCCTGCGGCATCTGCTATGCTGTCCTGTTCGTTGTCCGCATCATCTGCTTTTTCTCTATCTGCAAGGGACAGGCAAAGGAGCCGCCGATCATCCGCTCGCTCGGCTTCCTGCGATAAAACGGAAATTTTGCAGGAAAAAGCGCCCGGCCATTGCGATAAGAGCCGTTTTTCAACTTCTATGAAAGCGCTGCTGAAAGTTCAACCTACCGTTCGGCGGTGCAGTACACTGAGGTCAAACAAAGGCTGGACGATATGCTGAATTCTTCAGATATTATTATTAAGTGAGGCAGGAAAGAGTATGATACTTTGTATATGTGCGCTCATCTGCTGGATAATCATTGTTTTTTCACTTGCGCTTTTGCTGCATCGAAAACAGATAAAAAAACTTTCACCAGTTCTCAAACGACTGTTATTATGCTGCTTTTTCTTATCTGGTATTTTTTTTATTTTCCACACAGGAATATGTTTCAAAATACCGAACCTTTGCGGATTGACTTGGCTTCTAATGAGAAAACCGCACAAATCGAAGATATATTGAGTAAAGAACGCAGCAATGTAATCATGGAAACCTGTAATCGCCTTTATGTTTCAAGGAGTGTTTTGAAAACTCTTTTCGATAGATCAATGGCGCTGTCGCATATATTTATTTCTCTGGCAGATATGATAACCATGCGAAAAACTATATTGCTGTTAAGACTGGTGACAAACAAGCGGTTGTGAAGAAAAAAATGGGGTTGTCTACCATGTTTGATGCCCGTTGATTTTTTGACACTTCTGCAAAAGCCTGAATAATACGAATGTACAAAAATCGCGAATTGATTCGTTATCAGCGCCCGGCCTTCTGGCCGGGCGCGCGCTTTTTTCAAAAGAAAAGACTGCATAAAGCAGTCTTTTTTCGAAATTCTTTTTATTTGCCGAAGTAGCTGAAGTGCATGTAGTCGCGCTTGCTGTGCCAGGCGTTGCCGCCCCAGGCGAAGCCGTACTTGGTGAAGGCGTTGTAAACGTCGCCGCCCTCGGGAATGGAGAACGGGTCGGTGTACGGCGTCCAGTGCGTGCCGCAGGTCGGGGTAAGCGAGCCGTCGGCGTTGATGGTCGCCTCCATGTTCTCGTTCGGGTTGATATCGACCGCGGTGCCCTGCGAATGCTCGCCGGTACGCCACGAATAGCAGCCGACGTCGTTGATCGGGAACTTTTCGTCGCCGTTGTAGATCTCCTCGAAGATCGCCTTGTAGATCGCGGCGAGCGAGGCGTTGACCTGTAAAGCGGGTGCCGGTGGTCTTGGTGCCGTCCGACTGGAGACGCCATACCGGAACTGCGATCTCGACCATGTGCGCCTCGGCCTCCTCGGCAGAGGTGTATTTCGAGCCGCCTGACCGTAGACGAACGTCATCTTATCGTCCGGAATGATCGTGCTCGGGGTGTTCCAGAGGTTGTTCGGCGTGCTGACCGTCGTGTTCGGCTTGGTGATAACGACCTCGGACTTGTTCGGCGAGAGCTTTTCGAACTCGCTGCAGAAACGGTTGGCGATGATAACGGCCTGCTCGCGCGTCGCGGTGCCGGACGGAGCCAGCTGCGCACCGCCCAAGCCGTCCGAGATGCCGTTGACGATGGTGTAGTCCACCATGCGGACGACCGGGTCGACCGCGTAGGACTTGATCGTGCTGACGTCGTCATAGTCCTCGACGCAGGCGTCGCCCGCGATCTCCGGCGCGTCAATGCCGGCCTTGTCGAGGATGTTGTTGAGAATGACGCACAGATCCTGACGCTCGATGCTCGCGTTCGTCGAAATAGCGGCGCGGCCGCTGACCAGACCGAGAGAATAGGCTGCGTTTACGTTGGCGTCGTCCGTGTCGCGGAAGAACTTCTGACCTGAGGCATAGACCGCCTTTGCCGGTCAGCTGCTTGTAGGCCTTGACGGCGATCGCACAGAACTCGGCGCGCGTGATCTCCTCACGGGCGGCGCTGTCTGCAAGCGAGGTCGGCATAAGGCCTGCCTGCTGTGCCGCAGCGATATCCTCCTGCGCCCAGCTCGAAACGTCGGAGAGCGCACCGGCCTGCGGCACGACCATAGTCGCCGCGAGAGCCAAGAACGCCTGCGCGGCGAACAAAGTGGTATGGCATAGGGAAGACCTCCTGTAAATTCCTGTGTTAATTTCCTGTATTATATGTATATAGTTTAATGGGCTTTTGTGTCGAATTTGTGAAAAATATAGATTTATTCACAGTTTCCACAAACTTATCCACACGGATTGTGGATAACTCCGGTGCGTGCACGCACACGCCGGCGGGAGCACAACGGCTGCACGCAGACCGAAAAGAAATGTCTGCATATACATATTAGCATTATATCATCAAACAGAGAATATTTCAACAACAAAACGCCGGGGGAATGTCTATTTTATCGAATTTACAGGTCGTTTTCATCCAGCCACGCATCCAGAAAAGCGGCGGCAAGGCTGTTCGGGCGGATATTCGCGCGCGCCTCTACCGGGGAAAACCAGCGGAAGCGGTCGACCTCGCGGTTCACGTGAATGCGCTCCGCGTCGGGGACGAAGGCGGTGAAGTTGCACATGAGCGTGTTGACGGCTCGAAGAACCGTGCGATTGAAAATGGATACGGCCGGCGTGCAGACCGGTCTCCCCGAGGATTTCGCGTCGGACGGCATCCGGCACTCGCCGCGGTTGATATAACCGGCGACGAGGATATAGCTCGGTCTGCCGTACTGCTGGATGAGCAGGATGCGGCCGGTAGTGTCCACGACGATCATGCTGACCGCCGCGTTGTACATGGGAAAGCGGTATTCGCCGCAGACGGGGCAGAAGGGCACGATGCCTTCGCCCTCGAGCGGCTTTTTTCGATGAGTGCTGCGCCGCATTCCCAGCAGTGTTTCTGTATCACGATGAATGTCCTTTCGGGGGGGAGAATGGCCGGTTATTTCGACCGGCGGAGCCACTTGAAGAGCAGGCAGATGACGAATACCGCGAGCGCGGTATTCAAAACCGTCACAAAGGTGCCGTAGAGGTCAAACGCGAAAAAAGCTGTTCATGAAAGTACTCCTTTATACATTATAATATATTACTCAAAATTTGCCATGCGGTCGAGCGTGCGGTACTGGATGGCCTCGGCGATATGCTCGGCGCCGATGGTGTCGCTTTCAGCGAGGTCCGCGATCGTGCGCGCGACGCGCAGGATGCGGTCATGGGCGCGGGCGGTCAGACCGAGCCGCTCGAAGGCGCGGCGGAAAACGGCAGACGCCTCGTCGGTCAGCGGACAGAACTCCGCGAGAAGCGAGGGCGGAATGGCGGCGTTGCAGACGTCCTCGCCCTGCCGGTCGTACTGCCGCTGCCGGGCAGCGAGCACACGGGCGCGGATGGTCTCCGAGCTTTCCTCCTGTGCGCGGCTGCGCGCGGCGAGCGCCTCGTACTCGACCGGCTGCACGGTGATCTGGAGGTCGATGCGGTCGAGCAGCGGCCCGGACAGACGGCGCAGATACTGCTGCACGCGCTCCTTCGCACAGGTGCAGCGGTTTGTGCCGTACCAGCCGCACGGACAGGGGTTCATGGCGGCGATGAGCTGAAAATCGGCCGGATAAGTGACCTGTCCGGCCGCCCGGGCGATGGTCAGCTTTCCGTCCTCCATCGGCTGCCGCAGCACCTCGAGCGCGTCGCGCCGGAACTCGGGCAGCTCTGTCGAGGAACAGCACGCCGCGGTGCGCGAGCGTGATCTCGCCGGGCAGGGGAAGCCGTCCGGTGAGCCCGAGCCTCCGGCAAGCGCTGCCGCCGAGGAGGAATGATGCGGCGCGCGGAACGGCCGCTCGGCGCGTTCCACGGCCTCCTGCGCTCGGCCGACCGCCGACCAGACGCGGATGACATCCAGCCGTTCGTCATGCGAGAGCGGCGACAGGATGGACGAAAACCGCTTGGCCATCATGCTCTTGCCCGAGCCGGGGGAGCCGGAGAGCAGGACATTGTGCCCGCCGGCGGCCGCGACCTCGAGCGCGCGCTTGACGAGGTGCTGCCCGAGCACATGCGCATAGTCGAGGTCGTGCCCGCCGGTTTCGGTTCCGGCGGCGGGGGCAGGGGACAAGCTGCTTTCGGCCGCTCAGGTGATTGATGAGCTCGCTCAGCGTCCGCACCGGGTAGACGGTCAGGCTGTCCGCGTAGGACGCCTCCTGCGCGTTGGCCGCCGGGACGTAGAGCGCACGGAAGTCCGCGCTTCGCGCCGCGAGCGCCATGGAGAGCGCGCCGCGCACCGGACGCAGCTCGCCGGAGAGCGAAAGCTCCCGAAGAACAGCGCGTCCTGCGGCAGAGCGTTGATCTCGCCTGCGGCGGCGAGAATGGACAGCAGAATGGGCAGGTCGAAGGCGGTCCCGGCCTTGCGCGTGTCCGCCGGGGCGAGGTTGACCGTCAGGCGCGACACAGGCCAGTCGAACGCGCAGGACTTTCGCCGCCGCCCGCACGCGCTCTCCGGCCTCGCTGACCGCGCCGGTCGGCAGACCCACGACGTCGAGCCGCGGCAGTCCTCCCGAAAGCAGACATTCAACCGTGACGATATATCCGTTTATGCCGTCGAGACCGGCGGAAAATACGCGAGAGACCATGCTCGATCCATCCTTTCCGAGGGAAGCTGTGCTTCGCCATGGAGCGAAAACCGCTGTATAGAATAAATATACCATATCACTCCCCTTCCACAATACAAAAACTGTAGGTTTGCACAGGAAAAACGGACGAAAAAACGGGGGTTGTTTCACAATACAAAACAGCTTATCAAAAATGAAAAAACAAACGAAAAACGGCTTTTGCTGTTTACAATCGTTTGCATCGGTGATACAATAAATTTCAGAAAAAAAGTCTCGTTATCGTGTAAAATACAATAAAAGGGACTTTTTTAAAAATCCGACGCTATAATTAAATAGGAGGATATATCTCATGGCAAGAAAGATGAAGTCCATGGACGGTAATACCGCTGCGGCACATGTGTCGTATGCGTTTACCGAGGTTGCGGGCATCTATCCGATCACCCCGTCCAGCCCCTATGGCAGACAGCGTTGACCAGTGGGCAGCCGCAGGTCAGAAGAACATTTTCGGTACTACCGTAAAGGTTATCGAAATGCAGTCCGAGGCAGGTGCGGCAGGCACCGTACACGGCTCTCTGGCAGCAGGTGCTCTCACCACCACCTACACCGCGTCCCAGGGTCTGTTACTTATGATCCCGAACATGTACAAAATCGCAGGCGAGCAGCTTCCTTGTGTATTCGACGTATCCGCGCGTACCGTCGCTTCGCACGCCCTGAACATTTTTGGAGACCACACTGACGTCATGTCCTGCCGTCAGACCGGCTTTGCCATGCTGGCTGAGACAAACCCGCAGGAAGTTATGGACCTGGGCGCTGTTGCGCACCTGGCTGCCATCAAGGGCCGCGTTCCGTTCATCAACTTCTTCGACGGATTCCGCACTTCCCATGAGATTCAGAAGATCGAGGTTTGGGACTATGAAGACCTCAAAGAGATGTGCGACATGGATGCAGTAGAAGCATTCCGCAAACGCGCACTCAACCCGGAGCACCCAACCATGCGCGGTTCCCACGAGAACGGCGACGTTTTCTTCCAGCACCGTGAGGCCGCCAACAAGTACTACGAGGCGGTGCCCGACATCGTCGAGGAGTACATGGGCAAGGTCAACGCCAAGCTGGGCACCGACTACCAGCTGTTCAACTATTACGGCGCAGCTGACGCAGACCGCGTCATCATCGCTATGGGCTCCATCTGCGACGTTGCAGAGGAAGTCATCGACTACCTGAACGCACACGGCGAGAAGGTCGGTCTGGTCAAGGTTCGCCTGTACCGTCCGTTCCGCGCTGACAAGCTGATCGCAGCTATCCCGGAGACCGCGAAGAAGATCGCAGTCCTCGACCGCACCAAGGAGCCGGGCTCCCAGGCGAGCCGCTCTACATGGACGTTGTTACCGCTCTGGCTGACGCAGGGCATCACCGACAAGGTTGTAACCGGCGGCCGTTACGGTCTGGGCTCCAAGGACACCCCGCCGTCCTCCGTATTCGCTGTATACGAGGAGCTGACCAAGGACGAGCCGAAGAAGATGTTCACTCTGGGCATCACCGACGACGTTACCTTCCTGTCTCTGGAAGAGAAGCCGGCTCCGAACACCGCAGCAGAAGGCACCACCGAGTGCAAGTTCTGGGGTCTCGGCGGCGACGGTACCGTTGGTGCGAACAAGAACTCCATCAAGATCATCGGCGACCACACCGATAAGTACGTTCAGGCGTACTTCCAGTACGACTCCAAGAAGACCGGCGGCGTCACCGTTTCCCACCTGCGTTTCGGCGACAAGCCGATCAAGTCCCCCTACTACATTAACAAGGCTGACTTTGTGGCCTGCCACAACCCCTCCTACATCACCAAGGGCTTTAAGATCGTTCAGGACGTGAAGCCCGGCGGCGTGTTCCTCATCAACTGCCAGTGGACTCCGGAAGAGCTGAGCCACCACCTCGCAGCTTCTGAGAAGCGCTACATCGCAAAGAACAACGTTCAGCTTTACACCATCAACGCGATTGACCTCGCCGTCAAGGTCGGCATGGGCAAGCGCACCAACACCATCCTGCAGGCCGCGTTCTTCGCTCTGGCTAAGGTAATGCCGTCCGAGCAGGCGATCCAGTTCATGAAGGACGCTGCTACCAAGTCCTACCTGAAGAAGGGTCAGGACATCGTTGATATGAACCACAAGGCGATCGACATCGGCGCTACCGCATACAAAGAAGATCGACGTACCGGCTGACTGGGCTGACGCTCAGGACGAGGCTGATACCCGCGAGCTTCAGGGCCGTCCGGAAGTTGTCAAGATGGTCAAGGAAGTCATGGAGCCGATCGGCCGCATGAACGGCGACTCTCTGCCGGTCTCCGCTTTCGCAGGCGAGCATGTTGACGGCTCCTTCGAGCACGGCGCAGCTGCTTACGATAAGCGCGGCGTAGCAGTTACCGTTCCGCACTGGAACGAGGCTACCTGTGTTCAGTGTAACCAGTGTGCTTATGTCTGCCCGCACGCTACCATCCGTCCGTTCGCTCTGACCGACGAAGAGGCTGCTGGCGCTCCGGAGTCTGCGAAGCTCGTCGACATCAAGGCCGGCAAGGGCAAGGGCAAGTACAAGTACACCATGGCTGTATCCCCGCTCGACTGCATGGGCTGCGGCGTATGTATCGGCGTCTGCCCGACCAAGTCCCTCACCATGGTTCCGCAGGAGCAGGAAGCTGCGCAGCAGGATACCTTCGATTACTGCGTAGCAAAGGTTTCCGAGAAGGAAGACATGGTTTCCGTAAACTCCGTCAAGGACAGCCAGTTCAAAGAAGCCGCTGCTTGAGTTCTCCGGCTCCTGCGCAGGCTGCGCCGAGACTTCTTACGCCCGCCTGATCACTCAGGTCTGCGGCGACCGTATGTTCATCTCCAACGCTACCGGCTGCTCTTCTATCTGGGGCGGCCCGGCTGCTACCTCCCCGTACACCGTCAATGCCGAGGGCCACGGTCCGGCATGGGCAAACTCCCTGTTCGAGGATAACGCAGAGCACGGTCTCGGTATGTACTACGGCCAGGAAGCTCTCCGTGAGCGCCTGATCTCCAAGCTCGAAGAGATGGCTGGCTCCGAGAAGGCTTCTGACGACTTCAAGAATGCCGTCAACACCTTCATGGATACCAAGGATAACGGCGCTGCTAACGCTGAGCCGACCAAGGCACTGGTTGCAGAGCTCGAAAAGGGCGCAGCAGCAGGCTGCCCGGACTGCAAGGAAGTTCTGGCACACAAGGAATACCTCGCTAAGAAGTCCGTCTGGATCTTCGGCGGCGACGGCTGGGCATACGACATCGGCTTCGGCGGTCTGGATCACGTTCTGGCTTCCGGCAAGGACGTAAACGTTATGGTATTCGATACCGAGGTTTACTCCAACACCGGCGGACAGGCTTCCAAGGCTACCAACATCGGCGCTGTTGCACAGTTCGCAGCTTCCGGCAAGACCACCAAGAAGAAGAGCCTCGCTGAGATCGCTATGAGCTACGGCTACGTTTACGTTGCACAGGTAGCTATGGGCGCTAACATGGCTCAGACTCTGAAGGCTATCGCTGAGGCTGAGGCTTATCCGGGCCCGTCTCTGGTCATCGGCTACGCCCCCTGCGAGATGCACTCCATCAAGGGCGGCATGACCAACTGCCAGGCTGAGATGAAGAAGGCTGTTGACTGCGGCTATTGGAACCTGTTCCGCTTCAACCCGCAGCTGGCTGACGAGGGCAAGAACCCGTTCATCCTGGAGTCCAAGGAGCCCAAGACCGAGGATTACCGCAAGTTCATGATGGGCGAGGCTCGTTACTCCGCTCTGACCCGTTCCTTCCCGGATCGCGCAGAGGGTCTGTTCGAGCGCTCCGAGATCGAGTCCACCAAGCGTTACGCTCACCTGCAGCGTCTGCAGGCTCTGTACGCACCGGAGGCTTAATCTCCTGCACACAGGCTGAAACAGCATAAATAATCAAGCTCCCGCAGAGTATGCTCTGCGGGAGCTTTTTATACCTGTCGCGAAACTACAGTTTCGCTGGCAAGTGTTTCTGACGAACGCAGAACACGGGTCGTTTTGCAGTCGTACAGTCGAATTTTGTTAACAGACCGTAAAATTTTAACGCTTCCGCCATAATTGGTTTTTTTTTATTTTTCCGGCGCGCGATATGTTCTACTGAAAGCAAAGAAGGACACACAGCTGATGGATAGAGAAGGGCGGTGCTTTTATGAGACAGGATATGCTGAAACGTGTGGGAATGCTCGCGGCGAGCGCGGGCGGTATGCGGTGCTGTCGCCGGCGGCGGACTGATGATGCAGGGGATGCGGTATGTCAGACCGACGGCCGAGAACTGGTCGCTGCTGCCGTATGCCGAACCGGCGGCGAAGGTCGAGCAGACGGTCGGCAGGAGCAGCAAGGGAGAGGAATTCAGCAGAGATTACGTTTCCCTCACCGGCTATGACGAACAGGGACGGGAAATCTGGAAAAGAGCCGGTTTTCTACCGACCCGACTGCGTTCAGAGCACAAAACCTATGACGGTGATACGGTCGCGTGGCATACCATAACGAACGGCACCAAAGCGGACGTTTATCAGCAATATGACGCGCAGGGAAGGCTGATCCGGGAGGAGAGTGGGAACTTGATCACGGTTTACAGCCATCGCGGTGACGAGACCGAGCCGTATCTGACCGAGATGCACACAGCGGAGGGTGTGCTCCGGTTGCGAGGCACGGCTGAAATCGACCCGAAAACCGGCGAACGTACCGAAAATATTACAGTCTACGACGCGAACGGGAACGAATCGTACAACACGGTGAACGTGACGGATAAACGCGGCAGCACGGTAAGCGTGGACGGTGATCGCCGGGAGTGGACATACGACGATGCCGCGCATACCGCGACCTGCACGTATTCCTACGGCGCGGTCAATTATTATCAGTTTGACGAGCAGGGGAGTGCTCAGCGAGAAATCTCAGGACCCGGACGGCTATCTGCGGAAGTTCAAAAACGGAATACACCGATGTTACCAGATAGGGAACTTTTTCCGGGAACACCCGTCAAACAGGGCAAAGAGCCTTTTCCTGTGCGACGTTGACAGAACAGCAGCACAGGTGTAAAATAAAGGCAGAAAATGCGGTCGCCAGAACCGGCGGCCGCGCAGACAGTAATAGGAGGAGCTTTCATGAAGAAAATGTGGGTTTCCGCGCTGCTCGCGGCGGCAATGATGACCGCAGCAGGTGCGGCGGACGCGCCGAGCGCGGGGCGCAGTCATCGGTCGATGCGGCGCGCGCGGCCGGCCTCGTGCCCTCGCAGGTGGACAGCGCGTTCGCAACGCCGATCACCCGTGAGGATTTCTGTTCGCTCGCCGCGGCGGTCTACCGTGCGTGGGACAGGGAAAAACGTTTTGCAGACTGCCTCGACCGGCAAGGTCAGCTTCACTGATACCGATAACGCAGATGTGCTGCTGTGTGCATCGGCAGGCGTGGTAAACGGCGTCGGAAACGGCAAATTCGCCCCGGATAAGAACATTACCCGGCAGGAGGCGGCGAGCATGCTGCACCGTCTGGGCGCGCTGAACAAGAACGTCAAAAAATGACGTAAACGACCGCCTGCCGCACGTTTTCGCGGACGGCGAGAAAATCCGGTCGTGGGCGCGCAGCGACATCAACTGGGTCTATCGTCAGGGTATCATGAACGGCACCGGCAGCAATCAGTTCACTCCGGACGGCGCGTATACGCGCGAGCAGTCCATCGCGACCACGCTCCGCCTGTACGACAGCAGGTACGCCCTCGCACCGGCGGAGGAAGCGGCGCATTATGTGCTCGTGCCGAACGAAAGAACCGCGACGATCGAGGACGCGGCAGGAAACCGCCTGCTGACCGATTTCGAGAATACAAACGGCTATTTCCAGAATGCGCATTTGTTCGGCGTGTGGGCAGAGGTTGAATGGACCGATACGGACGCGCACTGCACGGTCGTGAATCTCAAGACCGGCGAACGGCTCGAAAACCGCACGATAACCGGCATCAGCCCGGACGGCACGAAGGCGTGGGCGAAGCAGTTTAACACCGGCAGCGGCGGTACATTCCTCATCATCCGTTCGGACGGCACGCACGGCAAGACCGAGTTCCGTGCGCTGAGCTCGTGGAGCAACGACGGAAAGTCGCTCGTGCGCAGCAGCGACGGCAGCATCACAGCTATCGACAACCAGACGCGCGAGCTGTGGCGCGTCAAGGGCGTTTCGCTCGGCGCTTACTCTGGCAGAGGCGATGTGCTGCTCATCAATTACGACAGCAGTCCGTCTGTCCTCGTGAAGGACGGCAGGGCCGCCACGCTCGGCGCGAAGAATATCACCAGCATTAACCAGAGCGGTGAGACCTGCATTGTTTCGGACAGCGTCGGCTATTACAAGGTCTGTGATCTGAACGGCAGGGTGCTCAGCAGGACCTACCAGAACGCGCTGTACAGCGAGGGCAGCAATCTGTACGCCGGCTGGGTCAAGGACCGTACTTATGAAATCTTTTTACTGCCCGGCGGGCGGCAGCGCGAAGGTGCTGTATACGGTAACGTGGGATGTTTCGACGCCGACGGAGCTGCCGACCGACGGCGCCGGTCTGTATGCGCTTCAGACGGACGACAGGACGGTCGTCTGCATTGACAGCTTCGGCCAGACTGTTGGAACGGCGAAGGCCGCGTTCAAGGTCAGCAATATTGCGTTTGAGGACGGCGTGTTGGTGCTTCAAGGTGAAAAATCAGCAGGCAAAGTATTTACCTACCGGTGAAATTACCCCGTAAGGGGAGACGCCGTCTGGCGGCGGAGACGTCGGTTCCCACCGACGAGGGATTGCCGGTGTTCACCGGCGGGAACAAGAGGGGATAAGACACCGAATGGTTTCTGGCCGTAGCCCACTATCTCTTTTCCGCGCCGTGCGCGGGATTAAATGAGCGCATCCTCTTGACTCCCCCTCATCTTCCCTTTGGACGCGACTCCCTTCGGTCGCGCGTCTAAACGGGGTTACAGGGAGCTCGGTTCCGGGCGTCTTTCAGCTTATATGCAGCTGAGCTGCCCTGAATTTCCCGCTTGCGTGGTTTGCCGCGCATACCAGTGCGCGGCCAGACGGTGCAGGGCGGCCGCGTTCCGCTGCGAAAAGCTCCGCTTCCATCAAGGGTGTACCCTTGGAGCACCAGACGTCCCTGTGGGCCCTCGCATTTCGCTGCGCGACCGCAGGAGTCGCAGCTAAAAGGAAGGTAGGGACAAGAGGGACAGGAAACCATATGGTGTCCTTGTCCCCTTTGCCCCCTGTCGGTGGGCACCGACCCGGCCGCCGAAGGCGGCCAAAAACGCCTCGATGGGGCATATCTCGCCTTCTTTGCATCAGAGATGCAGGAACCGGCGAAATCGCGAACCGGTGCTGCCGGATAGAAGAAAATATGCTTGCGCGTGGCAGAAAAATCCTTCGATAAAAAAGCATCGACTGAAAGTCGATGCTTTGTTTTTCGAGCGGCTGACGAGGCTCGAACTCGCTACCTCCACCTTGGCAAGGTGGCGCTCTACCAGATGAGCTACAGCCGCATTTTTTATGGTGCCTCCGGGCGGAATCGCTTTCGCTGCGGCGAAAGCCACGGCGGTTGAAACAATTCACTGAATTGTTTCTAAGAGCCGCCTTCGATTCCGTAAACGGAAAAGAAAAATTGGTGCCTCCGGGCGAATCGAACCACCGACACGGGGATTTTCAGTCCCCTGCTCTACCGACTGAGCTACAGAGGCATTTGCTGTTTCGGTAAAGTGCCTGTTTAGTATAGTCGAATTTTGTGGAAATGTCAAGCGTTTTTTTGAAAAAAGTTTTTGTGGAATTTTCAAGGCCTTTTCAAAAATGTGCGCGCACGCATACAGGCCGCGTGTACGCGCAAAAAACTGTGCGGCGGAAGCGGCGCACCGCTTGCGCAGGGGCGGCGCCTCATGGTATCATGAAAGAACGAAAGAGAGTATGAAGGAGGAGCCTTATATGCGTATCGTGACCGGTCTGGCTGCGAGCGGAAAAACATCCATGCTCCTGCGCGAGATTGCGGAAAAGGCAGAGGCGAACCGGGGACGGCAGATTTTACTCGTCCCCGAGCTGAATTCTCATCAGATGGAACGGCGGCTCGCGGCGGCAACGCACAACCACGGCGCGCGCACGGCGGAGGTGCTGACGTTTTCGCGCCTTGCGGACCGCGTGTTCGCGGTAGTCGGCGGCCTCGCACAGCAGATGCTCACGCCGGCAGGTCAGCTTCTGACCCTGCAGGAGGCGGCGCGCCGCGTGCAGGTCGGACTGACCGCGTGGAGCGGACTTGCCGACAAGCCCGAGCTGCTGAGCGAGACGCTCGCGCTCATCGACGAGTGCAAAAAAGCTGCATGATCGAGCCGGAAATGCTGTTCCGTGCGTCCGAGGAGAGCGCGCTCGTTGAGGACGCGGCGCTCAGCGCCAAGCTGTGCGATCTGGCGCAGATACTGACCCAGTATGACAGCCTGTGCGAGGAAACGCTGCCCGATCCGCGCGACCGGCTGACGCATCTGCGCGACGGTCTGGCGGAAAGCCATGTGCTCGACGGGGCGGAGGTCTATCTGGACGGCTTCCTCAGCTACACGCCGCAGGAGCTCGCCATCATCGAGGTGATGCTCTCGTCCGGCGTACCGCTCACCGCCGCCGTTACCTGCGCTGTCGAGCTGCCCGATGTATTCGTGACCGGCTGCAGGACGCTGCGCACGCTGACGCGCATGGCGGAGCGATGCAGCTGCAGCCCTGAGCTCGTCGACCTCAGCGCGGGAAAAATGCCGCGGCCCGGCAGGTCTCGCCGCCGTGGCGAACGAGGCGCTTCTGCCTGTCCGTCAGGCACATGAGGACGCCTCGGGCGTTCCGGCTGTATGAAGCGGCCTCGCCGTTCGATGAATGCGAGCACGCGGCGGCGTACATTCGCAGAAAGGTGCGCGACGAGGGGGCGCATTACCGTGATTTCGTCATCGCGGCACGCGACATCGGGCCGTACAGCGCCTCGCTCGCCATGGCGATGGGGCGGTACGATATCCCGATGTTCCTCGCGGACAAGCCCTGATCTGCTGTCGCGGCCGCCGATGGCGCTCGTCATCGGCGCGCTCGAGAGCGTGCGCTCCGAATTTCGGATGCAGGGAGCTGTTCGGCTGCCTCAAGACCGGTCTGACCGGGCTTGCGTGGGACGAGATCGACCGGCTCGAGAACTACGCGATCACCTGGAAGATACATGGTGCGGCGTGGGAGCGCGACTGGGTCGAGCATCCGGATGGCTACGGCATTCCGCTCGATGACGCCGCCCGGGCACAGCTGAGCGAGCTGAACAAGCTGCGTGCGCGTGCCATCGCGCCGTTTGCCGCCCTGCGCGAGCGCCTGAAGGGCGAGCAGCCGTCCGCGGACTGCGTGCGTGCGCTCTACGATTTCCACTGCTTGCGGTGGACGCGCCGCAGCGCATGGAGGGAGCGCGCCGCCGAGCACGATGCGGCAGGGGTTTGCAGCTCGCGGACGAGTACCGGCAGCTGTGGGAGATCCTTGTCTCCGCGATGGAGCAGTTCGCGTGGGTGCGCGGCGATATGCCGCTGACGCTCGACCGCTTCGCGCAGCTGTTCCGTCTGGTGCTCGGCGGCTATTCGGTCGGCAGCATCCCGGTGTCGCTCGACCGCGTGAGCTGCGGCAATATCAAGCGCGTATGCGGCGGCAATGTAAAAATATGTGATCCTGCTCGGCGTGAACGATGGTCTGATCCCGAAGGATACCTCCTCGGCGTCGCTGCTCAGCGATATGGAGCGCGACAGGCTGGATGCGCTCGGCGTGGAGCTCAAGGCCTCGGGCGAGGAGCGCCTGCTCATGGAGCAGGAAACGCTGTACCGTGCGCTCGCGTGCCCGTGCGAGGAGCTGCTGCTCTCGTGGCACGCAAGCGACGCGAGCGGCGGCGAAACGCGGCCGAGCTACTTTGTCGGCACGGTGCGCGGCCTGCTGCCGAACGTGCCGTTCACGACCCATAGGACCGAGACCGTGCGCGACCGTTTGCAGGCGGAGCGGCCGGCGGTCGAGCTGCGTGCGCGGCGTATCTCTCGGGCGACCGCACACCGGCGGTCGCGGCGGCCTATTCCTTTTATAAGAATGACGAGCGGGTGCGTGCGGCGGAAGGACAGCGCCGCACGCGCGGTCCGCTGAACGCTGCGGACACCATCGAGGGTCTGTACGGTAAAAAGCTCAATCTGACCGCCTCGCGCGTGGATAAGTTCTTCTCCTGCCCGAGCGCGTTCTTTTTATCAGTATGGCCTCAAGGCGAAGGTGCGCCGCCCGGCGGCGTTTGCCGCGCCCGAGACCGGCACGTTCATCCATTATGTGCTCGAGCACGCGCTGACGGCGCTCGGAAAGCGCGAGGCGGCGCTGCCGCCGCAGGGAAGGACGCGGTCGCGCGTGCGTGCCGCGAGGCGGTCGACCAGTACATCCGGGAGGAGCTTGGCGGTCTGGCAAACAAGACGCCGCGCTTCCGCTATCTGTTCGGGCGGCTGGTCAAGAGCGTGCAGCAGATCCTGGATAACGTCATCGAGGAGCTGCGCGTGTCGGAGTTCCGTCCGATCGACTACGAGGTGGATTTCTCGCGCGGCGGCGACCTGCCGCCCGTCACCTGCGAGCAGGACGGCGTGACGGTCTCGCTTGCCGGCAAGGTGGACCGTGTAGACGGCTATATCCGTGACGGACGGCTGTATCTGCGCGTCATGGACTACAAGAGCGGCAAAAAGTCGTTCTCGCTGTCCGACATCTGGTACGGACTGAACATGCAGCTCATCATTTATCTGTACGCGCTTCAGGAGGAGGGTCTCGACCGCTACTGCAGGCTGCTGAGCGAGGAGCTGAACGAGATCGTCCCGGCGGGCGTGCTGTATGTGCCGGTGCGCGACGACATCATCGACGGCGACCGCGCCGCGACCGAGGAAGAGCTTCACAGCAAGCGCGAGGCCGCGCTGCGCCGCTCCGGCCTGCTCAGTGAGGATATGTCGCTGCTCGACGCGATGGAGCAGGGCATCGAGGACAAGGGGCGCTTTATCCCCATCAAGCTGAAAAAGGATCAAGGGCGAGGACGAGAAAAAACGCTCGACCCGGAAGTCTGCGGTGGCGGATCTCGCGCAGTTCGGCAGACTCGCGCGCTATACGCACAAAAAGCTGCTCGAGATGGGCGCAGAGCTGCGCAGGGGCAATGGGAGGCGTCGCCCTGCCGCCATGACAGGAACAGATGCGCCTGCGACTGGTGCGACTACCGCGCCGCCTGCCATTTTGACGAGAGCGCAGGCGACTGCGAGCGCCCGCTGAAGGCACTGGACGACAGTGAGGTATGGGAGCTTCTGGGAGGTGACGGCAATGCCTGAATGGACGAAAGAACAGAAAAGCGCGATCGAGGATCGCGGCGGCACGCTGCTCGTTTCGGCGGCGGCCGGTTCGGGCAAGACGGCCGTGCTGACCGAGCGCGTGCTGCGGCGCGTGACCGACCCGGAAAATCCGATCGACATCACAGAGCTGCTGCTCGTGACGTTCACCAGAGCCGCGGCGGCGGAGATGCGCGAGAGAATTGCGGCCGCGATCGGCGCAGCGGTCGCGCAGGCCCCGTCCTCCGTGCGGCTGCGCCGTCAGCTTTTCCTCGTGCACCGCGCGAAGATCACGACCGTGCATGCGCTGTGCATGTCGCTCGCGCGCGCGAGCAGGCGGCCGCGCTCGGCATCGCGCCGGATTTCCGTCTGATGGACGAAAACGAGAGCAAAATTCTGCGCGCTGAGGTGCTCGAGGAGGTGCTCGAGGCCGCCTATGAGCGTGCAGATGAAAAATTCCTCGCGCTGAGCGACTTGCTGACCGCAGGACGCGATGACAGGCGTCTGGGGAGGTCATCCTCGGCACCTATGATAAGATTGAGGCGCACCCCGACCCGAGGGCGTTTCTCGAGGATGTACGCGCCGGACTGTATGCGCGCGGCATGGACACGCCGCACGGCCGCGTGCTCATGGAGCAGGCGCAGGCGGCAGCTCTGCACGGCATGGCGTTCCTCGAGACCGCCATCGGTGAGGTCACGGGCGTGGATATCGTCGAGGGCGCGTATCTTCCGGCACTCGAGAGCGATCTTGCGCAGGCGAAGGCCCTGCTCGACGCGCTCATGGCGCACGACTGGGACAGGAGCGTGGAGGCCTCGCGCAATATCTCGTTTGCCCGTCTCGGATCGACGCGCAAGTTCGACGACAAGGAATTCCTCGAGGGCGTGAAAAAACTGCGCGAGGAATGGAAGACTGTTGCAAGGGCGATCCACGACAGATGGCTGACCGAGACGGCGGCGGAGGCGGAGTTCGACCGCGGCCTGACCGCCCCGGCGCTTTTCGCCCTCATTGATACGGTAAACGCCTTTGATGATACGTTCTCGGCGGCGAAGCGGTCGCGGAACGCGGCGGATTTCAACGATCTGGAGCATTTTGCGGTGCGCCTTCTGTATGACGGCGGCGCGCCGTCCGCGCTGGCGAAAACGCTGTCCGCGCAGTACGCCGAGATCGCGGTGGACGAGTATCAGGACACGAACGCCGTGCAGGACGCGATCTTCCGCGCACTCTCGAAAAAACGAGAGCAATCTGTTCATGGTCGGCGATGTCAAGCAGAGCATCTACGGCTTCCGCCTTGCGGACCCGTCGATCTTCCTCGAGAAATACCGCACGTTCACCGATGCGGAGGAGGCAGCGGAGGGTGCGCCGCGCCGCATCATCCTCGGCCGCAATTTCCGCTCGCGCGGGCGGTGCTCGAGGCGTGCAACTATATCTTCCGCGCGGTCATGGGCGAGACGGTGGGCGATCTTGTCTATACCGACAACGAGGCGCTGCATCTCGGTGCGACTCATTATCCACAGGCTGGGGACAAACGCTATCAGACCGAAGTGCTGCTGCTCGACACGGCGGGCGGCGACGAGGATGCGCCCGAAAAGACCGAGCTTGAGGCGCGGCTCGTGGCGCAGCGCGTGAGAAGGCTGCTCGATGAGGGCTTCCCGGTGACGGATAAGCAGACTGGCGAGCTGCGCCCGGTGACGGCAGGGGACATTGTTATCCTGCTTCGCTCGCCGAAGGGCAAGGCGCGTACCTATATCGCGGCGCTCGAGCGCGTGGGCGTGACCGCGACCGCCGAGCAGCGCGGCGGCCTGCTCAAGACCAACGAAGTCGGCACGATGGTGTCGCTGCTGAACGTGGTGGACAATCCGCGGCAGGACGTTGACCTCATCGGCGTCATGCTCTCGCCGCTCTTCGGCTTTACCGAAGAAGAGCTCGCGGAGATTCGCTTGACCGACCGCACGGCCGGCTTTTACGACGCGCTGCTGCTCGCGCGCGAGACCATGCCGAAGGCTGAGAGCTTTGTGCAGAAGCTCGACTATCTGCGCGCGTTCGCCTGCGACCAGCCGGTGTACCGCCTGCTGTGGAGATCTACGACCGCACGGGCGCACTCGGCCTGTACGGCGCGCTGCCCGGCGGCGCACAGCGCGAGAGCAACCTGCTCGCGTTTTTCGAGCGGGCGCGCGCGTTCGAGGAGCAGGGGCTTTCGCGGTCTGTACAGCTTCGTGAACCTGCTGCGCGGCATGCAGCAGAACGGCGAGGATTTCCAGACCGTAGGCGCGGAGGCGACCGGCAGCGCGGTGCGCATCCTGTCCATCCATAAATCCAAGGGTCTGGAATTTCCGGTCACGATCGTGGCCGATTGCGCGAAGAACTTCAACGAGAGCGACCTCAAGGAGCCGGTGCTCATCCATCAGGAGCTTGGCTTCGGCAGCAAGTGCCGCGATGTGCAGCGCGGCGTGCAGTACGATACGGTCGAGCGCGTCGCGGTCGCGGTCAGACAGCGCCGCGAGATGATCTCGGAGGAGCTGCGCGTGCTGTATGTCGCGATGACGCGCGCGAAGGAAAAGCTCATCCTGACGGGCGCGTCGGGCACGCTCGCGAGCTCGCTCGCAAAGTGGGCGCAGCTGGCAGGCCTCGATGAGCTGCCGCAGTATGCGATGGGTACGGTCCGCTCGCCGCTGGCCTGGCTCCTCACGCCGCTGCTGCGCCATCCGTGCACCCGTGCGCTGCGCGAGGCATATGATCTCGCGGTCCCCGAGCACGGCACGGACAACGACGCCTTTGAGGTGAAGCTGTATACGCCGGATATGCTGCCCGAGCCGGAGTGCGAGGTCGAGGGCTTCGCCGAGCCGGAGCGCGGCGAACTTGAGGTAAAGCCGGCGCTGCGCTATCCGCATGAATGCCTGATCGAGCTGCCGAGCAAGCTGACTGCGACCGGCATCGGCCGCGGCTACCGCGCGGATGAGGCCGCCGAGGAGACCGCGCCGCCGCGCCGTGAGGTCAGGCTGCGCGCGCCGCTGTTCGACCCGGCGGAGAAAGGCTCTCCCCGGCGGAGGCCGGCACCGCGCATCATCTGTTCATGCAGTTCTGCGACTTCAGCGAGGCGGAAAAGCCGGGCGGCGTCGAGCGGGAGCTTGCGCGGCTCGCCGCGCGGCATTCTGTCGGAAAAACAGGCGGCGGCGGTGAAGATCCCGCGTATCGAGGCGTTTTTCGCCTCGGGCTGTACTGCGGACTGATGAAGAACGCAAAGGTCCGCCGTGAGTTCAAGTTTTCCGTTCTCGTCCCGGCATCGCGCTATTTCCCGGCGGCGGAGAGCGAGCCGGAGGAGAAACGTGCTTTTGCAGGGCGTCATCGACTGTCTCATCGAGACGGAGGACGGCTACGTCATCCTCGACTTCAAGACCGACCGCGTGAGTGAAAGAACGCTGCCCGAGCGCGCGGAAAGCTACCGCGCGCAGCTCGACGCCCTATGCCGCAGCCGTTCGCGAGATCTGTGGCGGAACGGTTCAGGGAGCATCCTCTATTTCTTCCAGACCGGAACGGTCTGGGAAATGTGAGAGAAAACGTTCTGAGCTATTGACACTGCCGCGCGGCAGCGCGCATGAAACAGCGATCGCGAAGTGATTGCATCAAAACCGGGGGCGTGTACCTCGGTTTTGATACTTCTGGAGGGAGAAAGTTTCCGTATGGGAACTTTCCGGACGACTCGTGTTCTGCGTTTGTCAGAACACAGCTTGTCGGCGAAACGCAAGTTTCGCGACAGGCTTTAGACCGGCACGGTCTGGGAAATGTGAGAAAAAAAAGTTTCGCGGCAGGGCTGTCTCATATTTTGCGCGGTTTGCATAATCCTGCCGAGACAAAACTGTTAAAAATCTGTCACATGATTTCTTTACTTTGACAAGGCAAAGAGGATATAATAAAAATAAGTATTCATATATAACCGGAACGGAGAAAAGGAGCTATAACGACATGGCGTATTATTTCAGTGAACCCTCTCATACCTTCAATGAATATCTGCTGGTGCCGGGCTATTCCTCGGCGGAGTGCATGCCGGCGAATGTCAGCCTGCGCACCCCGATCGTAAAATTCAAAAAAGGGTGAGCAGTCTGCACTCTATGCCAACATCCCGATGGTGTCTGCGATCATGCAGGCGGTATCCGATGACCGCATGGCGATCGCGCTGGCGCAGGAGGGCGGCATTTCGTTCATCTTCGGCTCGCAGTCGATCGAGAGCGAAGCGGCCATGGTCGCGCGCGTCAAGAGCTACAAGGCAGGTTTTATCGTTTCCGACTCCAACGTCAAGCCGGAGACCACCCTTGCAGAGGTACTGACCCTCAAGGAGCGCACCGGCCACTCCACCATGGCCGTCACCGACGACGGCACGGCAAACGGCAAGCTGCTCGGCATCGTCACGAGCCGCGACTACCGCGTTTCCCGCATGAGCCGCGAGGCTAAGGTCGAGGAATTCATGACCCCGTTCGACAAGCTGATCACCGCCCCGGCGGACACCAGCCTCAAGACCGCAAACGACATCATCTGGGACCACAAGCTCAACTCCCTGCCGCTGGTGGATGAAAAGCAGCACCTGGTGTATATGGTATTCCGCAAGGACTACGACAGCCACAAGGCCAACCCTCTTGAGCTGCTGGACAAGCATAAGCGCTATCTGGTAGGCGCGGGCATCAATACCCGCGACTATGCAGAGCGCGTGCCGGCCCTGGTGGAGGCGGGCGCAGATGTGCTGTGCATCGATTCCTCCGAGGGCTTTTCCGAGTGGCAGAGCCGCACCCTGTCATGGGTACGCGCGAAGTACGGCGACGACGTAAAGGTCGGCGCGGGCAACGTCGTTGACCGCGAGGGCTTCCGTTTCCTCGCTGAGGCAAGCGCGGATTTCATCAAGGTCGGTATCGGCGGCGGATCGATCTGTATCACCCGTGAGCAGAAGGGCATCGGCCGCGGTCAGGCTACCGCCCTCAACGAGGTTGCGGCAGCACGCGACGAGTATTACGAGGAGACCGGCATCTACATTCCGATCTGCTCGGACGGCGGCATCGTTCACGACTACCACTGCACGCTCGCGCTGGCAATGGGCGCAGACTTCCTCATGCTCGGCCGTTACTTCGCCCGCTTTGATGAGAGCCCCACCAGCAAGCTGAACATCAACGGCAGCTACATGAAGGAGTACTGGGGCGAGGGTTCTGCCCGTGCCCGCAACTGGCAGCGCTACGACCTGGGCGGCGACAAGAAGCTGTCCTTCGAGGAGGGCGTTGACTCCTACGTTCCGTATGCAGGCTCTCTGAAGGACAACCTCGGCCTGACGCTGAGCAAGGTCCGTTCGACCATGTGCAACTGCGGCTCGCTCTCCATTCCGGAGTTCCAGCAGAAGGCGAAGATCACGCTCGTTTCCGCTACCTCCATCGTCGAGGGCGGCGCGCACGACGTCGTTCTCAAGGAGACCGCTTCCACCAGCAAATAATTCGGGAACGGCGGCGTTTCTGAGCAGGAAAGCGGTCTGCTGAGACAGACCATTGTCACACAAAGAAATCATCGCGCGGCAGCGCGCATTAAAAGCGGTTGCTGTGCAAACGCATGAAAACCGGGGGCGTGTACCTCGGTTTTCATACGTTAAGAGGGGAGAAAGTTTCCGCATGGGAACTTTCGGACGACTCGTGTTCTGCGCAGCCAGAACGCAGATTGTCGGAAAAAGAGAAACAGAAAGGGACGAACGGCATGTCGCACAGAAAGGCACTGCTTCGCCGTATCTACGGCGCATATTACCGCATCAGGCGCAATCTCGGCGCGTTTATCCGCTGGTGCATCTTCTCGATCATCATCGGCCTCGTGGCCGGCGCAGTCGGCGCGGCCTTCCATCACGCGCTCGGCTGGGCGACCGAAATGCGCACCGAGCACACGTGGACGCTGTATTTTCTGCCGCTTGCCGGTCTGTTTATCGCGTTCTGGTACAGCAGGATGGATATGCCGCTTGAGCGCGGCACGAACTTCATCCTGACCTCGGTGCGCAGGGACCATCCGGTGCGGCTGCGGCTTGCGCCGAGCATCTTCATCACCTCGGTGCTGACCCATCTGTGCGGCGGCTCGGCCGGCCGTGAGGGCGCAGCCATTCAGCTCGGCGGCGCGATTTCGGGCAACATCGGCCACCTCATGCACCTCGACGACAAGGACTCGCGCACGATTACCATGTGCGGCATGGCGGCAGGCTTTGCGGCGCTGTTCGGCACGCCGCTCGCGTCGAGCGTTTTCGCCATGGAGGTCGTCAGCGTGGGCGTGCTGTATTACGCGGCGCTGCTGCCGTGCGTGCTCGCGTCGGTCATCGCGCAGCGGTTTTCGCTTTTTCTCGGCGGCGAGGCGACGGCGTTTTCCATTTCCGGCATTCCGCAGGAGGCGGACGCGCTGCTGATCGCGAAGCTGCTGCTGTTCGGCGCGGCGTGCGCCGGTCTTGCGGTGCTCGTGTGCATCGTGTTCCATAACATCGGCCATCTGTTCAAGAAGTGGTTCCCGAACCGCTATGTGTGCATCGCCGCCGGCGGCGCGGCCGTTGTGGTGCTGACGCTGCTGCTCGGCACGCGCGACTACAACGGCGCGGGCACGCAGGTCATCGAACGCGCGATGGCGGGCGAGGCCTCGTATGCGGCCTGCTTCATCAAGCTCGTCATGACCGCTGTCACGATCGGCGTCGGCTACAAGGGCGGCGAGATCGTGCCCGTGCTGTTCATCGGCTCGACGTTCGGCGCGGCCTACGGCGGCCTGTTCGGCCTCGGCGCATCGTTCGCTGCCGGTCTCGGCATGGTATCCGTGTTCTGCGGCGTGACAAATTCGCCGCTGACGTCGCTGCTGCTCGCCTATGAGCTGTTCGGCGGCGATAGCCTGGCGCTTTCGCGCTGCCCGTCACGGTGGCGTACATGCTCAGCGGCTACTACGGCCTGTACAGCGAGCAGAAGATCCTGTACTCCAAGCTCAAGCCGCGCTTTATCGACAGAAAAACCAAGTAAGCAGGGAAACGCGCTTCGCCTTCCCCGAAAGGAATAATCCCAATGCAGAATATCAAAGGTGCGATTTTTCGACATGGACGGCACGCTGCTCGACTCGATGCCGGTCTGGAAACGCCTGACGCAGAACTTACCTCAGCAGTTTGACCTGCATATCACAGATCAGGATTTTGCGGCGTGCGAGGGGCTTTTCGCAGCCGCAGGTCGCGGATTACTTTCTCACGCCATCCCGAGCTGCCGCTGACGCGCGAGCAGATGCTGGACGGCATGGACAGCGCTCATCACCTCGCGCTATGAGACCATCGCAAAGCCAAAGCCGGGCGTGATCGAGTTTCTTGAGCGGATGCGCAGGAAGGGCGTAAAAAATGGCGATCGCGACGCTGACCGCGCGCCGCCACGCGGAAAAGGCCCTCCTCGACCGCGGCATGATGCAGTATTTCTCGTTCATGCTTACGATCGAGGATGTGGGCGTGCCAAATACGAACCGGATATTTATCTGGAGGCCGCGCGCCGTCTCGGCCTTGCCCCGGCGGACTGCATGGTGTTCGAGGACGCGCCCTACGCCGGCGTCACCGCCCACCGGGCAGGCTTTCAGCTGTGCGGCATGGCGGAACCGGCCTACGCCGACGGGGAAGCCGAGCTTCGAAGCGTCAGCGGGCGACATCTTTTGTCGAGCGCTCGTTCACGCGAACTGACGGAAAGCTGTAAAGCCAGGAAAATGGCTGCGGTTTGGACAAAAACACGGTTTTTGCAGAAATGTTCAGCGAAAACTCTTGCATTATGCAGGATAATGTCTTACACTATACATAAGAAGAAATAAATCACCGACTGCGTCAGATACCGCATATCTGACGCGGTTTGTTTTGTCGTAAGGAGGGTAAATTTGGAACAGCAGAACAAAATGGGAACCGCGAAAATGGGGCCGCTGATCTTTTTCGATGGCGCTCCCGGCGATGATCTCCATGATCATCAACGCGCTGTACAACATCGTCGACAGCATCTTTGTCGCGAAGTATTCGCAGGATGCGCTTGCGGCGGTCTCGCTCGTCTATCCGCTCCAGATGCTGGTCGTTGCGATCGGCGTCGGCACAGGCGTGGGTCGTAAACTCGCTCATCGCGCGCCGTCTGGGCGAAAGAGGCAGGAGGCGGCGGACTTGGCGGCGGAGCACGGCGTGGCGCTTTCGGTCATCGGCGGCATCGCGTTCTTCATCATCGGCTGGGGGCTGTCGGGTTTCGTATTCGTCGGCGCATTCGGTGCGGCGAGGCGGTTTTCGACCTTTGCGATCCAGTATTCACCTTATCGCGGTGGGCATGAGTATTTTCGTCCTGATTTCGATGATGTGCGAGAAGATCCAGCAGTCGGGCGGCAACATGATCATCCCGATGTGTCAGGGTCTGGCCGGCGCGATCATCAACATCATCCTCGACCCGCTGATGATCTTCGGCATCGACCCGTTCCCGGAGCTGGGCATCCGCGGCGCGGCGCTCGCGACCGTCATCGGCCAGATCTTCGGCATGGCGCTCGGCCTTTGGGGCGTGTTCCGCCATCAGAAGGTGCTGAACGTCAATATGAAGGCGTTCAAATGGAACCGCGGCACGGTCGGAGACATCTACCGCGTCGGTCTGCCGGGCATCGTTATGCAGAGCGTGGTCTCGGTCATGACCGCCGGCATGAACGGCATTCTGATCGCCTTTTTCGCAGACGGCGGTCAACGTCCTCGGCATCTATTTCAAGCTCCAGACCTTCGTGTTCATGCCGGTGTTCGGCCTCAATCAGGGCGCGCTGCCGGTCATGGGCTATAACTACGGCGCACGCAACCGCAGGCGTCTGATGGGCGCGTACCGGATCACGCTGACCGCGGCGGTCGTTATCATGGCGCTCGGTCTGGTGCTGTTCCAGCTGCTGCCCGAGCAGATGCTCATGCTGTTCGTGGACAGGACGGACGCGGCGGCCAGCACAGGAGATGATCGAGGTCGGCGTTCCGGCGCTCAAGACTATCAGCCTGTCGTTCCTCGGCGCGGCCTTCGGCATCATCAACTCGACGCTGTTCCAGGCAACCGCGCGCGGCATGAACAGTCTGATCGTGTCGGTCTGCCGTCAGCTCGTCGTCATTCTTCCGGCGGCGTGGATACTGGGTCAGAGTTCGGCCTGAATGCTGTCTGGTATGCGTTCCCGATCGCGGAGGTTGCGTCGTTCTTCATCTCGTATATCCTGCTCTGGCGCGAAGACCGCACCGAACTTCGTTTTCTTGGAACTGAAAAAGGAGAAAAAGGCATGAAAAGAATTGCAAGCTTTGAGGTAAATCACGACAAGCTGAAGCCGGGTATGTACACCTCGCGCATCGACGGCGACATCACCACTTATGACATCCGCATGGTCTATCCCGAACGCGGGCACCTATATCGAGCCTGCCGCAGGCCATACCTTGAGCACCTGTTCGCGACCTATGCGCGCAACTCCCGTTTGCGGACAGCATCATCTACTGCGGCCCGATGGGCTGCCAGACCGGCTTTACTTCCTCGTGCGCGACATGAAGCCGTCCGACGCGATCGCGCTCGTGCAGGAGAGCATGGCGTTCATCGCGGCCTATGAAGGCGAGATCCCGGGCGCGAGCCGCATCGAATGCGGCAACTATCTGCTGCATGACCTGGCAGGCGCAAAGAAGCTGGCGTCTTCCATGATCCCCGTGCTCGAGGGCTGGAAAGAAGAAAATTTAATTTATGAAAAATAATGCTTGCATTTTATCTAAACCTGTGGTAAGATAATTTTACGACTGTTGGAGATATGTAAACATATCCGTGGAAAGAGGTGAATGAACATGAAACAGGGCATCCATCCCGAGTACAAGCAGACCACGATCCGCTGTGCCTGCGGCAATGTCATTGAGACCGGCTCCACCAAAGGAGAATATCGTCGTTGACGTTTGCTCCAAGTGCCACCCCTTCTTCACGGGTAAGCAGAAGCTGGTAGACACCGGCGGACGTGTTGATCGCTTCAAGAAGCGTTTCAATCTGGATAAGTAATGCGAAAAGCCATCGAAACGTTATGCGTTCGGTGGCTTTTTCGTTATACATCAAGTGATTTTTGTAAAACGGAAGCTGCGGAGGTGTTTGAAATGCGTAGAAACCTCGTGTCGCCTCTGGACTGTTCGCCGCGCATGCGGCACGCGTCCTGTCAATATCCGGTTCCTTTTTCACGGCAGAACGACGTCGGTACAATGGCTCTGCTTTGCTGTCACGCTTTTATATATCGGATACTGGCTGCTGTACAGCAGAAAAAGTACCGAACGCCGGCATCACAGCATACACCGTTCTGTTTTTCGTATTCATGGCAGGCTTCGCGGCTGCCCGGTTCGACTGGAACAGCAGCCTGCTGCTCGCTGTCGTGCTTTTGCTGATGGGCCCTTTGCAGGGCTGGAGGCAGTCTTTCCGGCGCCGTGGCTGTGGATTGCCGGTGCGCTGGTGAGCGCGGCGGTGGTGCTGTTCAGCCTGCGAGTGAAACATAGACGCTGACCGCAGCAGGTTTCCGGATATAAAAAACGCTGCGGAACCGGACCGCAGCGAAGAAGATTTCCTTTTTTCTATGCTTATAGTACCACAAAATTTCCGCAAAGCGCCGCAGCTTTCATTGTGCGGTGTTGCCTTAAGTATAGGGAGAACAAACACGCACGAGAGCAGCAGGGAGGAGATTTACCATGCCGTTTACCAACGAAACTGAAGAGAAGCAGGTCGAGCGCGCCGTTCTGGTCGGTCTGTCCTGCCCGGGCTTCAACGCCGATCAGGCGGCGGATGAGCGCACGATGGACGAGCTGCGCGCGCTGGCGGAGACCGCAGGCGCGGGAGGCGGTCGCCATGACGCTCCAGCGCCGCCCGGCCCCGGACGCACGCACGTTCATCGGCGAGGGCAAGGCCGAGGAGGTCAAGGCGCTCGCCGAGGCGAACGACGCGAGCCTTATCCTGTTCGACAACGAGCTGTCGCCCTCGCAGATGAGCAATCTCGAGGAGCTGACCGGACGCACAGTGCTCGACCGCTCCGCGCTCATTCTGGATATTTTTCGCGCAGCGCGCCCGACGGGCGAGGGCAAATTACAGGTCGAGCTGGCGCAGTATCAGTATATCCTGCCCCGTCTGGCCGGCATGGGCAAGGCGATGAGCCGCCTCGGCGGCGGCATCGGCACCGAGGCCCCGGCGAGAGCAAGCTCGAGAGCGACCGCCGTCATATCCGCAGCCGCATCGACAAGCTCAGACGCGATCTCGAGCAGGTGCGTCAGGTGCGTGCGGTGCAGCGCCGCCAGCGCAAAAAGACCGAGCTGCCCATGGTTCGCCATCGTCGGCTACACGAACGCGGGCAAGAGTACGCTCCTGAACACTGCGCTGACCGGCGCCGGTATCGAGGCGAATGACCGCCTGTTCGATACGCTCGACCCGACCACGCGCAAAAAGCGCATTTCCGACACACGAGGAGATCCTGCTGTCCGACACGGTAGGCTTTATCCGCAAGCTGCCGCATCATCTGGTCTCGGCGTTCAAGGCAACGCTCGAGGAGCTTGCTATGCCGACCTGCTGCTGCGTCGTGGATGTTTCCGACGAGGACTGGCAGGTGCAGGCAGGCGGAAACGGTCGACAAGGTCATCGCGCAGCTCGGCGCGCCAGGATATTCCGCGCCTCATGGTCTACAACAAGGCGGATAAGTGCGACCCGGACGTCATCCCGTTCTTCCGCCCGGACGAGGGGGCGTTAAGATCTCGGCAAAAGACCGGGGAGGGCGTGGACGCCCTGCTCGCCGCCATCGAAGGCGCTCGGCAGGAAAGCACAGGGTCCGTCTGTGCATCCCGTACAACGACGGCGCGGTGCTCGATATGCTGCACCGGGAGGCGCAGATCGAAGTCCACCGACTATGCCGCCGAGGAACGGTCGTCGAGGCGGTCGTGGACGACAAGACCTGCGGCAGGGTTTCCGCCTATATCATCGACAACGAGTAAAAAGAGATTTCCTGATTATGCAAAGGAACGGCTGATGGAAAAAGACTACTTTGTGCCTTTGCCGACTTCGGCGGGATAAATTCGAAGAAAAAACGCTCCAAATTCACCGGACGGCTGTGGCACGTGGAAACGGCGGAGCAGGCGGTGGCGAAGATCAGGAGATGCGCGAGACCTTCTGGGACGCGACGCATAACTGCTACGCCTACATCCTGCGCGAGGGCAACGTCGCCGCGCTATTCGGACGACGGCGAGCCGCAGGGCACGGCCGGCATGCCCATCCTCGAGGTGCTGCGGCACGAAAATCCTGACCGACTGCGTGTGCGTCGTCACGCGCGCTATTTCGGCGCTTTATCCTGCTCGGCACGGGCGGCCTTGTCCGCGCGTACACGCAGAGCGCGCAGGTCGCTGTCGCGGCGGCAGGCGTGCAGCGCATGAGCCTGTATACCGTCGCGCTCATCGCGTGCCCGGCCACAATCTGTACGACATCGTGACCCATCTGCTGCCGGGGTATGACTGCGCAGTCAGGAGACCGACTACGGCGCGGACGTCACGCTGACCGTGACTCTGCCGGCAGGCGGCGAGGGGACAGAGCTGAACGCCGGTCTCGCGGTGACCACCGGCACGGTCTATGCCGAGGTCATGGAGACGAAATTCATGGGACGGCGCGT